>Ga0222714_10001425_pt1 | contig 26918 bp, 38 predicted proteins | sample C33_3DmetaG_FD_165048 | JGI IMG/M metagenome (GOLD analysis project Ga0222714, IMG submission 165048) | Estuarine water microbial communities from San Francisco Bay, California, United States - C33_3D | ecosystem: Environmental > Aquatic > Marine > Unclassified | place: USA: California...
AGAGCATTCTAAAACTCATGCAAATGAATTTATCAAAGGAGATCTAACAGATCAGATCTTTGTTGATAAAGTTGTTCAGTTTAGGGGATACGCAAATAATTTCTATACTTTTGTTCCTAGTGGATTCATTGAAACTTTTGATGAGATCTACCAGTTTGCTGCAGACATGGGTGGTGCTGGATATATCTTTACGGGGGATCATGATGCAGATGTAATGAATAACTCTGCAGCAATCAACCTTAATGTTCTTCGTTCCTTGAAGGATCTTAATGAATTGAAGGGAGTAAATAAGACAACTATTTTCTTCTCTTCATCTGCCTGCATGTATCCAGAGCACATTCAGATGGACCCAGAAAACCCAGGACTTAGAGAAGATGATGCATACCCAGCAGGACCTGACAGTGAGTATGGATGGGAAAAACTGTTTTCGGAACGTCTCTACTTTGCTTATAATCGCAACTATGGTATCCCTGTACGTGTTGCTAGATATCATAATATATTCGGACCAGAAGGAACCTGGCGCGGCGGTAAAGAGAAATCCCCAGCAGCAATCTGTCGTAAGGTAGCAGAACTTTCTGTTGAAGGTGGGGAAATTGAAATTTGGGGAGATGGTGAACAAACCCGATCCTTCCTTTATATTGATGAGTGTGTAGAAGCAACCTATCGCCTTGTTCAATCTGACTTTATGGGACCAGTGAACATTGGTTCTGAAGAGATGGTAACCATCAATCAACTTGCTGATATTGCTGCTAAAGTGTCTGGTAAGACAATTACTAAAAAGCATATTGATGGTCCACTAGGTGTTCGTGGTCGCAACTCTAACAATGATTTGATCCGTGAAAAACTTGAGTGGGACTATTCCATGTCTCTAGAGGAAGGTATCTCAAGAACTTACGATTGGATCCACTCTCAAATTTACACAGGTAACACCATTATTCATCACAGAGTTTGATATGAAAATTACTGTACTAGGTTCCAGTGGGCAGATCGGTGCCTACCTGACGGAATATTTGCGTGGCAAAGGACACCTTGTTCATGAGTTTGATTTAGTCAATACTCCAGATGAGGATATGACCACTATTCCTAATCCTCTTCTTGAGGAAAGGATTTCGGACTCTGATTTTGTTTTCTTCCTTGCATTTGATGTTGGTGGTTCTAGGTATCTGAAGAAGTATCAGCATACCTTTCAGTTCATCAACAACAACTGTCGTTTGATGGCAAATGCTTTCACCTTACTTCAAAAGTATAATGTGAGATTTGTTTTTGCTTCTTCTCAGATGAGTAACATGAGTTACTCTCCGTATGGCGTTCTCAAGAATGTTGGTGAACTTTATACTAAGTCTTTGAATGGATTGATTGTTAAGTTCTGGAACGTTTATGGTATTGAGAAAGACCATGAAAAAGCACACGTTATCACTGACTTTATTCGTAAAGGATTTGAAACTGGTGTGATTGATATGCTCACCGATGGTGAAGAGCAACGTGATTTTCTTTATGCTGAAGATTGCTGCGAAGCACTTGAAACGGTAATGGAAAATTATACAGACTTCACCCCAGAAGATAATTTGCATATCACCAGTTTCCGTTACACAAAAATTAGAGACATTGCCAGTATGATCTGTGGTCAGTTCAATCTGATTGAAAAGTATGATGTCACTATTAAACCATCAGATGAAAAGGATTCGGTGCAGCTGGATAAGAGAAACGAAGCAGATACTTTTATTGCAAAGTGGTGGATGCCAAAAACCACTATTGAACAGGGGATTGTCAAAGTCTTTAACGCTATGAGGGAGGAATATGAGAGTCGTTGATGTATTTCCTTTCTTTAATGAACTTGACATTTTAGAAATTAGATTAAATGTTCTAGATCCTTTCGTTGATTGTTTTATTTTAAGTGAAGCAACAAAGACATTCTCTGGTCTTGAGAAACCACTTTATTATCAAGAGAACAAGGATAGATTTGAAAAGTTTAATCATAAAATAATTCATAACATTGTTGAGGATACTACATCCCCAGATCTTCACCCATATCAAAGAGACGTTTTCCAAAAGGATAATATTAAAAAAGTTATTTTAGAAAATGTATCGGACGATGATGTTATTATCTGGAGTGATGTAGATGAAGTACCAAACCCAGAAGCAATTTCTGATTTAGAATCATACTTTGAGCAAGATGCTATTTTCCATTTTGCTCAAGAAAACTGTATGGGATACTTGAATCTTGTTGAAGTTGGTGGTATAATTCGTGCTATGACTACTGACTGGGACTATGGTGATAGACCCAGATGGTTGGGCACAAAGGTATTTGGAAAGTCAATTCTTGAAAAGTACACTTTGTCTGAACTTCGTAGTAAACAGGAAACTGAAAAAAATTATAGAATTTTTCCTGGAGGGTGGCATTGGAGTTATGTTGGGAGTGAAGGACTTTCTGTTGAAGAGAGAGTCTTGAAAAAGATTGAGTGTGCTGCTCATTCTGAATTGAATAATGATCAGATCAAACAAAATGTTGCTAGAGTAAAAGATAATAAAGATCCTTTAGGTAGGGACTATGCAATATATCAAACTGTACCAGTAGATGATTCGTACCCACAATATATCCTTGATAACAAAGAGAAGTTTACAAGTTTAATCAAATGATTGTTTCTGAAATTTATGATGGTTCTGGTATTGGGAACCAACTTTGGCACATTGTTGTTCCAAGAATCATTGCTGAAAGAATGGGGTATGATTGGGGTATTCAAAAGAAACCAACTACCCCTTTCAAAGCATGTGCGTTTATGACTAACTTTGATATGGGTAAACCCGTCATTGGTGGTCATGGTCCTGAGGGTGGACCTCCGGTTGAACTGCCCGAAGGAATCAGTAACTATTACCTTGAGCGTAGGCAGAGGTATCCTTCCTACATGGGAGGAGAGGAGATGAATGTGTTTGATGATCACCTCTGGAGTGAACTTCCTGATAACACAAAGGTTGAGGGATACTTTCAAAATATGTCATACATTAGTCATCGTAGGGATGATATTATTAAGTGGTTAGAGTATGATAACAAGATCGCTGATTATTCTTCTGATGATATTTGTGTAATTCAGTTCCGTGGTGGTGACTATCTTACGGGTGCTTCTTGGGTTCCTCCAGAGTATTACCAGAGTGCAGCAAAGCATATGTTGGATAAAAACCCAAATATGAAATTTGTTTGTGTGACTGATGATCCCACAAATGCAAGGAAGTTCATTCCTTTTGCTGAGGTTGTTGGTTCTGCAGTTATGGAAGAGAAAGATCCCTACCAAGGTAGTATTGGTTGGTATGCTTATCCAGGTGGTCCTGTTGGAGTTGATTATTCTATTTTGAATACTGCTAAGAACGCAATTATATCTTCATCAACTTTTGCATTTTGGCCTGTTTGGACTAATAAGCATTGTGATGTTATTGCTCCAAAGTATTGGTTTGATTTTAAAACTTCTAATGGTTGGTGGAGACCTCATGAATCCATTGTTGATGACTGGTACTGGTTGGATCGTGAAGGAGATTTGATGACGGGAACTGAGTGTAAGAAAGAATATGAAATGTACAAGCAATCCAAGGAATTTTACAGGAGTTTGAAATGATTAAAATTTATACTTGTTCTCACAATAGACCAGACTTTATTGCTCTTCAATACCAAACAATGAAGAGGCACATAAAGGATGACTTTGAATTCATTGTCTGCAACAATGAACGTCCTGGTGGTGATGGTGGATATGATCCAAACAAAATTTCAGAGATTGATAAGATCTGTGAGGAGATTGGTATTAAATCTATTAGAGTTGAACTTGATCCAGAACTTCAGGTCTTGGGTGGTGCCAAGATGTTTGAAGGAGATAGTTATGTAAACGGCAACACTGCTTGTGCATATTCTCTAACCTGGACTTGGAAAACTCAGATCATTAATAATGACTGTCTTTCTGTTTTCATTGACTCCGATATGTTCTTTATTAGGGACATCTCATTTGAAAAAGAAATGGAAGGATATAACTTTGGTTATGTTCCATCTTACCGATACAATAGTTTCTATCAAGACGAAAACAATAGGGGAGAAGTTGCCTTTACATATCCTTGGAGCGGTCTAATTCTGTTCAAACCATATGAAATGCCAAATCCAAATGAACTGAGTTTCGGATGTGGATTTGTTGGTGATATTGCTACTGACGTTGGTGGCGAAGCATATGAGTATGTGCAAAAGTATAAAGATCAACTTAAAACCAAATATGTTGATCAGTGGGGAGTTTTAGTTGATATGCAACCACCATTTGAAATCAACCTAAATGGTTGTGCTCAGATGTTTGCAAACTTTGAAGAAGGTACGGTAGAAATCAAAAACTACCAAGAGTCTAATGAAAGAACCTTTCCTCATCAAAAAGAGAGAGATAATTATTGGGAGTATCTCTATAAGAACTTCACCGACATTATTAAAATCGGTGCGGAAAACAACTTCCCAAGACCAACCTTTGTTGACTTGCTAAAGTTTGAGCAAGACGACGATTTGATGAATGGTGCTTTTATTTTTCATTATAAGAATGCAAGCAACACACTTCCTTGGATGCAGGGGGATGTTGGACTTCAGTACAATCACTACAAAACTATTGCGCTGAACAACCTGCTCAATCAATTTCAATTTCAAAAAAGAATTTTAGGAGAATAAAAATGGGAATCAGTCACGATCAAATTAAAAAATTAATTGGAGAGAAAGAAGAAGTTGTTATCTTTGAAATCGGATGTGCTGATGGAAGAGATACTAGAAAATTTCTTCAGACATTTGGTGATAATCTGAAACTGTATACCTTTGATCCAGAACCAGTTAACATTAAGGCACTAACTGTTCTTGGAACAATGAACTGTGTTGATGAATTGAATGATGATATTATTCAAGATTCACGAAACATTTTCCATCCATATGCAATGTGTGATGAGGATAAAACCATTACCTTCAAGCGTTCTAGGACTCTAGGATGCCCTGGTGAAGGGTATGAAGTTGGTAGGTATTCTGGTTCTATTCATGATCCAGTAAACCAGGCATCTATGTACACTGGTATTGTCTTTGATCAAACTGTGGAAGCAGAAGGTAGAAGTCTTGATTCTTTCTGCAGTGAAAAGTCAATCGGGCATATTGATTTTATTTGGATGGATACTCAGGGTGCCGAAAGAGAAGTTCTTGCTGGAATGAAAGAAAACTATGCCAATATTGATTACATCTACACTGAGTATTACAATGAAGAGATGTATAAGGATCAAATCTATCTTGATGGTATCATAGAAATGCTTTCCGAACATTTTGATCTTCTTGCAACTTTCCCATTCGTGGATTGTCAAGGAGGAGATGCTCTGTTTAAAAACAAAAGGATTCCATGATTAGTGTATATGGTGCTTCTGGATTTGTGGGTGGTAGATTCTGCAGTCTCTACCCAGATCTAGTCCTTAAGCAAGATAGGGAAGAGAGAAAACCAAAGACAAAAGAAATTCTTTACTTTATTTCGACTGTAGACAATTATAACGTCCATTCAAATATTACTTTAGATGTCGAAACCAACCTCAAGGTTCTTTGTGAAGTTTTGGATTTTTGTAGAGATTCTGATATCATCTTCAATTTTATTAGCTCTTGGTTTGTTTACGGGGAAACTGAGTTACCAGCAAAAGAAGAATATACCTGCAGACCAACAGGGTTCTATTCCATTACAAAGAAAACAGCAGAAGATCTTTTAATTTCTTTTTGCAAAACTTATGGAGTTAAATATAGAATCTTGCGATTGTGTAATGTTCTTGGAAAGAGTGATAATAAAGCATCTCTTAAAAAGAATGCTCTAGTTCATATGATTAATCTTCTTAAACAAAATGAAGATGTTTACTTATATGATGATGGCACACCCATTCGTGATGTAATGCATTTGGATGATGTCTGCAGAGCAATAAAACTTATATGTGAAGAAGGAAATATAAATGAAATTTATAATGTAGGAAGTGGACAACCAACAACCATTGGTGATATAATATCTAAAGCAAAGGAGTACCTAGATTCTAGATCTATTGTAAAGACAAAGGAAGCACCTGAATTTCATAAGATAGTTCAGGCAAAGGACTTTTGGCTTGATACAACTAAGTTACAGAAACTAGGATTTACTCAAACAATCTCAACGGAAGAAATCATTAAACAGTTATGTACGATCTAATTGATAGTTTCATTCAATCTGCTAGGGATACGGACCAAGATGTATTCCCATACCTTGCAAACAAGAAAGAGTTTGTTGGTGGTACAGATAATGTTTACTACTCTGGTCCTTATTGGGATGATCTAGAAGTTAGAGAAATCATCCACTCTACTATGAAAGGTAAGTGGCTTTCTTCTGGTGAGCAGGTTAATAAGTTTGAACGTGAGTTTTCAAAGAAGTTTAACTTTAAGCATTCGGTGATGGTGAACTCTGGTTCATCTGCCAATCTAGTAATGTTTGCAGCACTCAAAAAATATTTTGGGTGGGAAGATGGGGACGAAATTATTGTGTGTTCTTGTGGTTTTGTTACTACTATTGCACCAATCGTTCAGTGTGGATTGAAACCAGTTTTTGTTGATATTGACTGGGAAGATCTGAACTGGGATCTGGAACAGGTTGAAAGTAAAATTACAAATAGAACTGTTGGTGCAATTTCATCACCTGTTCTTGGTAATCCTTATGATGTGAGTAAGTTTGTTGATCTTTGCCGTCGCAATAATATTGCAGTAATCGCAGACAACTGTGACAGTCTTGGTAGCACCTGGAAAGGCAACTATTTGACCGACTATGCTGTTGCTGCTTCTTGTTCTTTTTATCCAGCTCACCATATCTGTACTATGGAAGGTGGTATGGTTTCTTCTAGCGAAAAGGGAATCATTGATCTTGCACGTAGTTTTGCTTGGTGGGGTCGTGGATGTTATTGTGTTGGACAACAAAATCTTCTTTCCAATGGCGTCTGCGGTAAGAGATTTGATACCTGGTTAGAAAACTATGACGATGTAGTTGATCATAAGTATGTCTTCTCAACGATGGGGTACAACCTCAAACCTCTTGATCTTCAGGGTGCTGTTGGTCTTGTTCAACTAGAAAAGTTTGAAGAGATCCACCGAATTCGTAGAAGCAATAAAGAAAAAATCCAAAAGATTATTGAAAAGATCCCTGGCACCCGAGTTGTCAATGAGCGAGAAGGTGCTGAGACTAGTTGGTTTGGAGTTCCTATTGTATGCGATAACAAGGAACTGAAGAGATCCCTTGTTGCTCATTTGGAAAGTAACAAGATTCAAACAAGAAATTACTTTGCAGGTAATGTTCTTCTTCATCCTGGATATAGTCACCTTGATGATGCAACTAAATATCCAAAAGCAAACCAAGTACTGAACAAAGTGTTCTTCCTTGGATGCTCCCCAACAATTAATCAGAAAATGATTGATTATATTGAAACAGTAGTTGACTCTTTTATCAATGCTTGATTTATCTAGAATAACCCTAGTTGCTGTTGATAACACTTCTAGGGTTGGTGGAACCATTAAAGCGATCTACACCTGCCTTGATCAGGCAAAGTTTGGATCAGTTAAACTTATTACATCAAAAGAAATTAAGGATCAATACCAAGATTCTTTGCTACAAGATGGGATTGTAGTAGAAGAAATGGTTTATCCAATAACCAACATTGATGAGTACAGTAAGTATTGTCTCTACGAACTTTATAAGCACGTAGACGATGATTATTGTTTGATGGTTCATGACCATGCATTTATTGTAAATCCAGATGCTTGGTCAGATGAATTTTATGAATATGACTACATTGGTGCTCCTTGGCCATATCAAGAAAATTCTTATGTCTCGCCTTTTGGTGAACATATCAGAGTTGGAAATGGTGGATTCTCTCTTCGTAGCAAGAAACTTTTAGAAGTTCCTTTGAAGAGAGAAATACCTTTTGATTGTACAAAAGGAGATTTCTATAAACACTTTAATGCAAATAACTTTGCCGAAGATGGAAACATTTGTGTTCATAATAGACACATGTTTATTGAAGAAGGATGTAAGTTTCCACCCGTTGAAGTCGCTGCTAGATTTTCATACGAAACCCCAGTACCAGAAAACCAAGGATTAACTCCTTTTGGTTTTCATTTTAATCTTCCCCCAACAATTGTAATAGAGGAGTAATCATGATCGGATATAATAGGCTCGGATCTAACGGCCGTCTTGGTAATCAAATGTTCCAATATGCTGCTCTTCGTGGCATTGCTGCTCATCATGGATATGATTGGGTAGTACCATCTCCAGAAGGTCCGCATCAAACTAATTATGGTTTGTTTGACTGTTTTGAAATGTCTGGGGTTAGTGAGAAGAACCTTGGATTAGTTCCTAGCGATTTCCCAACTTACAAGGCAAACACTGGTGCATTTGATGAAGAGTTCTTTAATGTGTGCCCAGACAATTGCAACATTGAAGACTACTTCCAAACAGAAAAGTACTTTACTCACATTAAAGATGAAATCAAAAAAGATTTTACTTTTAAATCTGAACACTTAGAACTTTGTAAAAACTTTATCTCTGAGATTGGTGATGTAATTTTCCTTCACGTTCGTCGTGGTGATTATCTAAATCTCCAATACTATCATCCAGTTTGTGAATTGGAATATTATGAACGTGCTTTAGAAAAATTTGATAAAGACATTCCTGTTCTAGTCTTTTCTGATGACATCCAATGGTGTGCTAAACAAGAGATCTTCAGTTCTGATAGGTTCCTTCTATCGGAGGACAATGAAAGATATGGGCATGTTCATCTTGATGCCGATGGTCAAATGAGACATTCTTTGATTCCTTACATTGATCTTTGTTTGATGTCTCTTTGTTCTGGTGGAATTATTGCAAACAGTTCTATGAGTTGGTGGGGTGCCTGGTTGATTGAAAACCCCACTCAACCAATTATTGCTCCCAAGAAGTGGTATGGTCCTGCTGCTACTGTTGATGATAGTGACCTTATCCCAGAGAGGTGGGAGAGGATTTGATGCCCAAGATCTCAGTTGCTATCCCTGCATATGTAAATGACCTCCAAGGTGTGCAGCACCTAAAGGAACTGTTTGATAGCATTAAGATGCAGACATTTACTGATTATGAAGTAGTTGTATCTGATAATTCGCCTAATGATTTAATCAGAGAATTATGCTATGAGTATTCTGTAAGATATGAAAAGAATTTAGATTATATTGGAATGTCTGCAAATTCAAACTACGCAATGGATTTATGTGAGGGTGAATATATTAAAATTTTGCATTGCGACGACTTCCTTTATAAAAAGGATGCTTTAGAAGTTATTGTTGATAAGCTTGACAATAGCGACAACCATTGGTTGGTGAATGGGTTTACTCATACTTATGATACCGTTAACTATTTTGATCCAAGAATTCCAAAGTATCCTGATCATTTGTTGGTGGGTAATAACCTCCTAGGTTCTCCCTCCAATGTGACTGTGAGAAACAAAGATCTAGAATACTTTGATACTAATGTTTCTACGAGTATGGATCATGAGTGGTATCATAGACTTCGTATGAAATTTGGAATGCCAACTATCGTTGAAAATATTTTAACAGTTAGTAGACAGCATAATAATAATGTAACATCAAAACTCAATTTTGATATTGTTATTGAAGGTGACGGGTCTGCTTGGCAATTTATTCAAAGCGAGTTAGAATATCTACAAGAGAAACACTCAGACTTTTTTGAAAACTGGGAATATCCAAATGGTTGATTTATCAAATGCTACTTTTATCATTCCTCTGAGGATAGAATCTGCAGATAGAATGAGAAATATTATTACTCTTCTGTGTTTTTTATTTGGCAATTTTGATACCAATGTAATCATAAAGGAAGTTGATAGTGAACCAGTGTTTGAGGAAAATGTGCTTCCTCAAGTAAAGGAATTCATTGGCAAAGATATTAATCTAACTCACATATTTGAGAAGTCTGATGATTCGGTATTCTATCGTATGCACATCTTAAATGAAATGCTTGCGATGTCTAAAACTGATGTGGTTATTAATTATGATTGTGATGTGCTGATGCCAGTTCAAACATATGTAAGCGCATATGAATCAATTTTGAATGGCACATGTGATGTTGTCTATCCTTACGGAAATGGAAACTATCAAAAGCAAGTGCATGTAACTGATGAAATTGTTTCTGACTTTTTGAACGGAGATTTTGATTTTTCTATTCTTGACAAAACATCTCAGGTTAGCACCTCTGATTTTGGGTGGGTACAGTTTTTTAATAGATCTGTTTACATTGAGGGTGGAATGGAGAATGAAAACTTTAAAGGTTCCTCTCCAGAAGATAAAGAGAGATTCTTTAGATTTACCACTCTTGGATATAATGTTGGTAGAATTGATAACTGGATCTATCATTTGGAGCACAGCAGGGGTCCAAACTCTTGGCCTGCTTCAATTAGAGGCAACCCTTATATGGCACAAAACTTTGAAGTATGGAATCATTTGCAGACTTTAAATAAGAAAAAACTGAAAGAGTATTATTCAAATCAAGAGTATCTTAAGAAATATGTTAGCATTTAATCAAATAGGCAATTTGGGTAGATTGGGAAATCAAATGTTTGAGTACGCTGCTCTTCGTGGCATTGCTGCTCATCATGATTATGATTGGTCTATTCCTCCCTTTCATATTAAAGGAATTGAAAACTACAGTCTTAATGAATGTTTTAAATTAGAATCTGTCACTGAAAAAAATATTGGAGTCTATGAAAACTTCCAGTATGTTGGTGAGAGATTCTTTCACTTTGATTCATTGTTATTTGAAAAGTGTCCTGACAATGTAAGTCTTCATGGATTCTTTCAGTCTGAAAAATACTTTAAACACATCTCTAATGAGATTCGTAAAGATTATACTTTCCTAGATGAGCACCTAGAACCATGTAAAGAATTTATTGAACAGTTTGATGGTCAGGAACCAATCATGCTTCACGTTCGTAGAGGAGATCCTAACTTAGTTGACCCTCGTGGATTTAAATGGGCATATGTTAATTGCTCAGACCAACATCCAGTTCAACCATTACAATATTATAAAGAAGCACTTGGTTACTTTAGAGATGATCAACCAGTGATTGTATTTTCCGATTCTGCCGAATGGGTCAAGGAACAGGAGTTCTTCTCTGATGATAGGTTCTTTATTTCAGAACCTCAAGAAAAATACTCTGATGGATCTTTCTTACCATATGCAGATCTGTGCTTGATGTCTTTGTGTTCTCATGCTATTATTGCTAATAGTAGTATGAGTTGGTGGGGTGCTTGGTTGCAGTCCAATCCAAACAAAAAAGTCATTGCTCCCAAAATGTGGTTTGGTCCTGCTTATGCTGATAAAGATACTAAAGACCTTTATGTAGATAACTGGATTGTTCTTTAATGTATGTTTCTTCATGCCCACTCAGGGTTTCTTTATTTGGTGGTTCAACAGATAATCCATACTTTGTAGAAAAGTATGGATATGGTGCCGTTATTAGTTTTACTTGCGATCTGAAAACTTATATCAGTTTGCATGAAGATAAGTTTGGATACAATATGCAAGGTCATAAGTACATTGTAAATTATTCAAAGAGAGAGGAGACTGAATTTATTGGTGATGTTCAAAATGATCTTGTTAGAGTTGTTCTAAATCATTTTGGATGTGCTCCATTAACTGTCAGTATGACGAGTGATGCATATTCTCAGGGTAGTGGTTTGGCATCATCTTCTTCTTATCTGATTAATTTGATCAAGTGTGTTTCAATGTTCAAAGGTCTTAGTATGACTGACATTGAAATATGTGCCCTTGCATATGACCTAGAGAGAGAATTTAACCCTTACTGCGGATACCAAGATCCTTATGGATGTGGTATTGGTGGGTTTAAAAGAATTGAATTTCAAAGGGGTGGGATTGTAAAGTACGATTTTCAGTCAACTGAGTTGTTTGAACATTATGATGCACACTTAGTATTCACTGGTGTAACAAGAAACTCAAAAAATGTTCTTAAAGACGTAAGTGATAATCTTGATAAGATCCCACCACTTCTTGACACTCTTGAAGTAGCGTATGATTCATTACTTCAAAAGAACTACGATGAATTCCTTTATCATCTAAATCAAAGTTGGGTTCAGAAGAAACAAACTAGTTCATCAATTAATGAAAATTCAATGGTAAAGACCATTGATCAATATTTACTAAATAGTCCACTTGTCATTGCCCACAAGTTATGTGGTGCTGGCAATGGCGGTTTCTTTTTAACCTTCTCAGAAAAGGATAAATTGACATTGCCATATTCTTCGGTTAAAATTAATGTATCCCCTGATGGAGTAAAAGGTAAAAAGTTATGATTAGATTAGAGACAGAGCACCCTGTTGCAATTGAATCCCCCGATCATATTGCACCAGTTGGAACTGTAGACGATAATACAACTGATATTGATTATATCAACGCTGTAAAGAATCATTTTAACAATGAGCAAATTAGGGTTCTTGATCTTGGATGTGCTGGTGGTCAACTGATCGCAGACTTTATCAGCAGGGGAGATATTGGTGTTGGTCTTGAAGGATCTACCAATGCTCGTGAACGCGGTGCTGGTAAGCACAACTGGGATCAATACGGTGATAAGAACTTGTTTACGGTTGATCTTTCCAAACCATATCAACTGTATGAAGATGATGAAAAAATGCAGTTTGATTTCATCACAACCTGGGAAGTCGTAGAACATATTGCTGAAGAAGACCTGCATGTATTCTTTGAACAGATCCGAAATCATCTTAAGGATGATGGTGTATTCTGTTGCTCAATTTCTGTTGTTCCTGATGATGTTGGTTGGGTTGATGGTAAGTTCCTTCGCCGCCACCAGTCAGTTTTCAACTCAGTGAAGTGGATTAATCTTTTGTTTGATTGTGGATTTGAACTTGCATACGATCCAAGTTGGCCACCAACTCCCGTTGGTATTCAATATCCTCATCACCCAGGCATTCCTGAAGGTGTTGCTGCTCGTCCTCAAGGTCTCTTCTTCGGATATCTTTTCGGGGATGCAATGTTCAGAATGCATACCACTTATGGAAACAGTATCTTCTTCTGTCTGAAAAAGAAAGTCTGATGAGTAATCCATTTTCAGAGTATATTGAAGCACTCCAAGGTGCTCATTTGGAATCTCAATTTAAAAAATTTCAAGATGCCTTTTCAAAAACATCTGATATTATTATCTTGGGAAATGGTGGCAGCAATGCTGTTGCCTCTCACATCTCCCAAGACTATGTGAAGTTCCACGGTAAGCGTTCAATGGTCTTTTCTGATCCATCAATGCTTACTTGTTATATCAATGACTTTGGAATGGAGAATGCATATGTTAAGTTTCTGGAAGCATATGCAACTCAAGATACTTTAATTATTTTGATTAGTTCTGGTGGAGAGTCTCCAAATATTCTGAATTGTATTGGTTGGTGCGAAAACACAAATAAGAAGTATGGAATTCTAACAGGATTTCAGAAAGATAATAGTGCAAGAAAACTTGCTAAAAATTCTCTTTGGGATTATCATATCCCAAGTAGAAACTATGGCATTGTTGAATGCGTCCATCAAATCTTTCTTCATGGAGTTGTATGAGATATTGTTTTGATATTGATGGGACACTCTGTGATACTCCCAATAATGAAAAGGGAAAACCAAATTATGAAAGTGCTAAACCATTTCCCTTTATGGTTGAATGTGTGAATCGTCTTTATGATGAAGGACACTACATTATATTACAAACTGCTAGAGGTAAGGGATCTGGGATAGATCATACTGAACTTACGAAAAGACAACTTGATGATTGGGGATATAAGTATCATGAACTATTCCCAATGTTCTGCAAACCAACTGCAGATATTTTCATTGATGATAAAGGTGAAAACGTTGAAGATTGGAAACAGAGTCAACCACAGGTAAAAGGTATTATCGCTGGTGCATTCGACTTAATTCATCCTGGATATATTCGGATGTTTAAAGAATGTAAGATGCACTGCAATCATCTTACCGTTGCTCTCCATGAAGATCCATCATGGGCAAGACCTCATAAACTTCCTCCAGTCCAAACTCTGGAAGAGAGAAAGGAAATTCTGAGAGCAATTAGATATATTGATGATATCGTTGTTTATCAGGCAGAAGATACTTTCCTATCATATCTTGATGATTATGATGTTAGGTTTCTTGGGGATGATTATAGTGATGGTAGTTATACTGGAAAGGATAAACCAATCCGTATAGTTTTTGTTGATAGAAGTCATGACTATTCAACAACAGAGTTGAAAAGAAAAATTGCAAAATCTTTTAGGTAAAATGAAAGCACTAGTAACAGGTGGAGCAGGGTTTATTGGATCTAACCTTGTTGATAAATTAATTGGATTGAAATGGGAAGTTGTTGTAATTGACAACGAGAGTGCGGAATGCAATGAAAAGTTTTATTGGAATGATAATGCAGATAATCATAAGTTAGATATCTGTGACTATGAAAATACTAGAGAACTTTATAACGGAGTTGACTACGTATTTCATTTAGCTGCGGAATCAAGACTCCAACCTGCCATTAAGAATCCAATTAATGCTGTTACAAAAAATGCTGTTGGAACCTGCACTGTTCTTCAATGTGCTAGAGAAGCAGGTGTACAGAAAGTCATTTATTCTTCAACTTCTTCTGCATATGGACTGAACAAATATCCAAATTATGAAGAAGATCCTAATGATTGTTTGAATCCATATTCAGTGTCTAAAGTTGCTGGTGAGCAATTGTGTACACTATATACAAACCTCTATGGTTTGAAAACAATTATCTTCAGATACTTTAATGTTTATGGTAAACGTTCTCCAACTGCAGGTCAGTATGCTCCGGTAATTGGAATTTTCTTGCGCCAAAAGGATGCTGGAGAACCATTAACCATTGTTGGTGATGGTAAACAGCGTAGAGATTTTGTGCATGTTCAAGATGTTGCTAATGCGAATATTATGGTTGCATTAGCAAATCTTGAAGAAGAATGTTACGGTCAGGTTTATAATATTGGAAGTGGAAAAAATATTTCCATTTTTGAGATTGCTAATATGATTTCTGATAATCAAACTCATATTCCTCCAAGGGATGGTGAGGCAAGAACAACTCTTGCTTGTATTGATAAAGCAAAGAATACTTTTGGTTGGCAACCAAAATTTGATGTAGAGAAATGGATTGGGGATATATTATGAGTACCTTTGTTGTTCTGCGTACCGCAGCACTTGGAAATCGTATTAAGTCATACGCATCTCATATGGCAAGGTATGATAGAATACTGGTTGAGAAACCAACTGATGTTCATTTGTTTGAAAACTTTGAATTAGCGACATCAGAAGATATCCAAAAATATCCTCATACAGGATCTGTCTGGCGTCTTCTTGTTGATGAGGATGAACAGCATTATATTGAAGATCTTAATACAATTGATTTTCTATATGAGAAGACACCTCAGTATTTTATTGATAAGTATGTTCCTGTTTTTGAGAGGTTTAAATTAAAACCAGATCTGCAAGAAATTGTAGATGATATAACTAAAGACTGGGACAAGGATAATATGGTAGGAATCAACATTCGTAGTTGGTTGCCACCTATTGATAACTGTGGAAGGCATGTTTGGGTTGACTTTCAAGGATTTGAAAGAGAAGTTCAAAAACTAAATTCAAATCAAAAGTTTTTCTTTTCCTCCGATAACCTTGAGATTAATAATTATTATAAGTCAAAATATCCTGACCAAATAATTACACTTCCAAGGACCGTGGGTATGATTGCTAATGATGGATGTGTTGATGATGTGCAGCAAAGCAAGGAAGCATTCCTTGAAATGTACTTATTATCTCAGTGCAAAGGAAAAATAGTTTGCACATTTGGTAGTACGTTTCCTGAAGTTGCTTGGTGGTTTGGTGGATGCAAAGCAGAAGTTGTAACTCCAACTTTTTGGGATAAAGTACCTCAAGATTTTTATGACGACGTTTTTCAAAAGAAATGATGGAATTATTAGATAAAAACAAATCAGCACATAAACTGAATGGTATTGGTCCAATTTATTATTTGAATCTTGATGGACAACCAGAAAGAAAAGAGTACATGGAAAACCAGTTTAAGTACTGGGAGATTGAAAATTATGAACGTATCTCTGCCCATGATGGTCGTGAAGATGACCTTAGCGATATTATTGTAGGTCGTTATCCAGAAAACATGACATCTGGTGAGATTGGATGTATTACTTCTCACTTGAAAGCAATTAAACATTGGTATGAAACTTCGGATAGTCCTTATGCAATCATCATGGAAGATGATTGTAATTTGGATTTAGTAAAGTATTGGAATTTTACTTGGAATGATTTTTATGCACACGTTCCTTATGATTGGGATGTTGTGCAAATTGCTATTATTTGCACGGGGGATCTTCACGTAAGACTTCACAAAAGATTTGTAAATGATTTTTCCACTGCTTGTTACTTGATCACTCGTCATCATGCAGAAAAACTTTTAAAGTTTCATGTAAAAGGAAATAAGTATCGTCTTGACAATGGTGTTAAACCACGTCCAGTTGCTGATGATTTAATTTATAACTCTGGTAATACTTATTCTATTCCCTTGCTTCTTTACAGAATTGAATTGGGATCTTCTATCCATCCAGAACATATTGATGCTTTTCATAAGGGTAATCATTCAGCATTAACTAATTTTTGGCAACAAAATGGAGCAGGAGTTGATATCAAAGATTATATGAACTATGATCCTTATTTGGGTCGGATAACCGAAAATTCTGCAGCACAACAGGCTTGACATGATCCCAAAGAGAATGCTAAGATAAATACGTAAGCGTGACGAAGCCCCAACTACTCGCTGAGTAACGTGAAGCAAACGGAGTTTGTCGAAACTCCTTACATCCGCAGGTATAACTCTGCGAGAAACTTAGAGGTACAATTATGTTTAAATCCGCAATCGCAGCTGTTGCTGCTGCTCCTTTCCTTGCCACCGCTGCGTTCGCTGGCCCTTATGTTAACGTCGAGGCTAATGCTGGTCTGACTGGTTCTGACTACATCGGCACTCTGACCGAAGCACATATCGGTTACGAAGGCGCTCTGAGCGACACCGTTTCTGGTTACATCCAAGCAGGTCCTGCTCTGGCTACTCCTGAGTCTGGTGACACCAGTGTTGACGTTTCTGGTAAGGTTGGCGCTTCTGTTGCCGCTACCGAGAACCTGAGCGTTTATGGTGAGTATTGGTTCTTGACTGGTGACGAACTCACCAGCAACATCAAGGCTGGTGTGAAGTACACCTTCTGATTTGTAAGTATTAATACTTAATCAAGTCAGGACTTTCTAACAAGGGTGGGTTTCCACCCTTGTTTTTTCTTTAGGTTTCCTATATAATTGTGTAACAGTTCTTTACAAAGGAATTATGACTGTAACTAAAAATGAATTTGGACAAATGAATATGTTTGCCAAAGAACCTTCCATGTATATGACTAAGGAAGATCTTGAGCGTTATGGTATTGAACCTTATGCTGAGAAAGCAGAAAAAATGAATGGTCGTTGGGCAATGCTTGGTATTGTCGCTGGCGCGATCTCTTATGCACTGACAGGCAATCTCTTCTTTGGTGTTGTCTGATGAGCGAAGTTATTTGGACAGTGACCACGGTTGCATTTTTTGTGATTCTGGGTTATGCTGTTGAACAACTCTCGGAAACTTATTAATGAGCACTGGTGGTATGTTGGGGCAGTTTGCTATTGCCCTTGAAAAACTTGGATGGGACGCTAATGATGATATCTCAGTTGAGATTGGGGGAGTTGCTGTAACAGGAACTGCTACTAACCCAAACAGCAATCCAAAGTGGTCTAAACCTTTTGGAACCGTGACTTATCAGAACGATGCTTTTATTGTTATTAAAAACAAAAGTCGTTCACCAAAACAAACATCTAATCCCAATCCTGAACTTAAACAAAAACACCCTTATCAAGGAGAAAACAAATGAACGAAAGAGCAGAACGTATTAATGGTTGGGCAGCAATGATCGGTATTGTTGCTGCAATGGGTAGCTATGCTGCCACTGGTCAGATTATTCCTGGTATCTGGTGATTGAGGTTAAAATGAGACTTGAAAAATTTAGAATCCCCATTGTTGATTTTATTTTTAGGGAAGAAGGAGAATTTGTAACAAAATCTAGTCTAGATCTTTTTGCTGGAAAAAGAGTGGTTCTCTTTTCTCTTCCTGGTGCATTCACTCCTACTTGCTCTGCATATCAACTCCCTGGATTTGAAGAGCAATATGATCAGATTACTTCAAACGGAGTTGATGAAGTATATTGCATTTCAGTTAATGATGCTTTCGTAATGAATGCATGGGGTAAAGATCAAAATATTGAAAAGGTAAAACTCATTCCTGATGGTAATGCATATTTTACTCGTTCAATGGGCCAATTAGTCTCTAAATCAAACATTGGTTTTGGTGAACGTTCTTGGCGATACGCTGCCGTTATTGATGATGGTATTATTGAAAAACTCTTCATTGAAAAAATGAAGATGGATAATTCATCACAAGATCCTTATGAAGAAACTACTCCAGAAAAGGTTCTTGGATATCTGCAGAGTCTAGATCAGGAAGAACTTATTGCTATTCGGGAAAAACGAGAAGCAATGCCTGAAGAAAAACTGTATAGAGTTTGATTTAAAAGCACCTTAAAGGGGTGCTTTTTTTATAAATACTGTGTGTTTTAAGTAATATCCAATGACCTTAGATCTTCATAACTTTTTTAAGTATTATGATGATAAGAACGCCGACCATGTAGCGGCAGTTCAGTGGTTGGAGGATAATCTTCCTGCAGAGTTTATGGATGACTCTGAAACAGAATGGGTTGGTATTTTCAGAACCAAACCACCTACACCTGCAGTTCTAGATGTTCCCTATTTCAATCAAGTAGACAACTACAGAGATGCACATAGAACTTGCAACTCTTCATCTTGTGCTATGTGCTTGGCATTCCTCAAGCCAGGAAGTATCAAAGGCGATGATGAATATGTCAAAAAAGTATTTGCGATTGGTGATACAACCGACCACGCAGTTCAGACAAAAGTTCTTGCTGGGTATGGTGTAAAGTCACACTTCAGTTACAACCTATCGTTTGCTGATATTGACAAGAGCCTTGATAGAGGCAAACCAGTTGTGATTGGTATTCTTCATAGAGGATCTTTAACAAATCCAACTGGAGGACACATGTGTGTAGTTATTGGTAAGACTCCTGACGGTAAGGGGTATTATGTAAATGATCCTTATGGATCATTGAATGATAATTATAGTGGTCCTGTTACCAATGGTAAAAAAACTATCTATACCAAAGCGGTTCTTAAGCACCGTTGGTGTCCAGGAGGTAATGATGGGTGGGGAAGGATCTTCGACTAATTTCAAACGTAAGATATTGCAGTTAGTAAAAAAATTAACTGACGAAGGTAGACACAAAGAAGCATCAGAACTTTTTAAAATTTATTTTCCAGATATAGGAGGACCAGATGGCAAGAATTGATTTGCACAACTTTTTTAATTATTATGATGAGAAAAACCCCAACCATGTGAAGGCAGTTCAGTGGTTAGAAGATAATCTCCCAGTTAAATTCCTTGAGGACAATGTTGACTGGGCTGAGATCTATAGGGGTAAGAAAGGTGGATCAGCACCTGCCGCCTCTGCAGGTGATGTGTGCCCTCACTGTGGCAAACCTCTGGGAAAGTAGAGAGCGGCAGTGGTGCTCCTGCTGCCGCTTCTGGTGAAGTCCCTATGATGGGTATTAAGCTCATCAAAGAGTTTGAAGGATGCCACTTGAGTGCCTATCCAGATCCTCTGTCAGGTAACCTACCAATCACTATTGGTTGGGGTTCTACCCGTAAGAAGGATGGATCGCCATTCAAGATGGGTGATAAGATTACCCAGGCAGAGGCAGACGAACTACTGATTAGTCAGTGCAAGAATCAATTTATTCCAGCACTTGCAAAAATCCCACATTGGAATGAAATGTCAGATGGAAAAAGAGGCGCTTTGCTCAGCTTTGCTTATAATCTTGGTGCCGGTTTTTACGGTGGTGATAACTTTAATACTATTACTAAACGCCTGAAGAATAAGGAGTGGGACCAAGTGCCCGATGCACTTTATCTCTACAGAAATCCTGGTTCTAATGTTGAGGCAGGACTTGCTCGTAGAAGAAAAGCAGAAGGAGAAGCCTGGAAGAAGGGTTAAAATAAATACACATAGAGATGATCTTTGATCTTAACTGGTCTGGATTAACATAAAATAAAGTCCTCTGGACTTTGCGATTACTTTACTTTTCATACTTCGGTTTGTTTTGTTTAGTCACACAAAGTACAGAGGATTTTTATGTCTTATACGCAAAAGGCGATTGCTGCAGCCTCAGCATTGCTTATGGGAAGTAGTGCAATTGCAGCACCCCTTACCTTAGAAGGAAACTACGTCAAGATTGGAACCAACGATGCAGGAACTGTTGGTTCTGGTGGAAGAACTGCTCCTGGCATTCTTTACGATTCCACAGGAACAGGAACGTTCAACGATGCATACGATTATCTAACACCTGGAACTCCATTTGAAGGATGGACTGTAAAGGGTATTGATTCTGATGGAACCACAGTTCTTTTCAACTATACAAATAACAATACTAATGTTACTTCACCTGCGATTACAGGAACACTGGTAAATTATTCTGGTGTTGAGTATCGTGGTTTAACGTTTGATAACCGTGCAGTATGGTCTGGTTCAGTCACCGAATTTAATATTGAGCACGATTATCGTTTTAATGATAATCAACAGTTTGTTGATATCAATACTCGTTTAGAGTTCCTTATTAATGTTCCAACATTATACTTTGGACGTTTCACTGACCCTGATGCAAGAGCTGCCGCTGGGGATAGTTCCTCAACACTGAATGTCAGAGGATATGCTGGTGGTGTTCCTGAGACTAATATTGTTCTCTCAGAAGCACTTGCATCTAAGTATGCGTTAGGTTTATTCACTGCTGCAACAAACTCCAATACTGGTATCAGTGCTGGATGGACAACTGACCCAGTTGATTACTACAACGGGGTCAATGATGGTGATGGGGACTATACAATCGGTATGGCATTTATGTTCTCTGGCATCAGTGCAGGGGATATCGTTAATATTCAATATGCTTATATCTTTGGTCCATCTTCTTACGATGCTGCTTCTGGTGCAGTTGCAGGTGGTGCAGGTGGTGCAACCGCATCATCATTTACAGTTTCTGATGTTGGTTCTGCTTCTGCTCCTACAACATCCGCACCAACAGTTACTGGAACTTCAACAACCGATTCGGTTACAACTTCTACATCAACCGTTACTAGAACTGAAACTTCAACTGATTCTGATGGAAACCCAGTTGTTAATACTTATACTGATACTGTTTTAACAACAACCACCACACCTGTTACAACCACAACTTACTCTGATGGTTCAACCACAACATCAGAGGGAACCCCAACATCAACATCAGTAGTAACTGGAACCACTCTTGGATCAACCGCAGTAACTGGAACAGTTGTAACTTCTTCTGATTCTACTGCAAATACAACTGCAACCAGAACAGTTACTAGAACTGTTGAGTCTACTGATGCTGATGGAAACAGAGTTGTCAGAACTTATACTGATACAATCCTTGATACAACACCAGTTACAACTACAACAACCATATCCACACCAGTCACAACAACTGTAAATGCGAATGGAACTACCACAACATCAGAGGGTACGCCAACTTCAACTTCATCTTCATCAACAGGAACCACAAGTTCTTCTGTGATTGCAACTTCGCTCAATTCAACAGCAGTTACAAAACCTTCTATCGTAACCACAAATGCACCAACAGCAGGGATTCCTGTTGTTAAAGTAACTCTGACAGAACACAAAGCATCTGAGGATGATGGAGTCCAGGAGATTGCTAGAAAACATACCACAACAACCACAACTGGTATGACTAGGACTGTCGTGACTACGCCAGTTACAACTACAACAACTGCTGAGGGAGAAGAAACTGTAACCAAAGGAACACCAGAAACAACTTATGAGTTTTTTAATGATGTAAGTATTTCTGTCGCTCGTGATTCTCTGTTTGGTCGTGTAGATCAGCACGAAGTTTTGGATAAGGTATCTGGTGGACTTCATGGTATTTTAAATCATACACCATCTTATACAAATGAAAAGGTTAGAGTATTCTCTAAGAACTATTTTGGATGGTCTCATGCAGATAATGGATATTATGCAACCTCCAAAGTATTTGGTGGTGGATTGGAAATTGACATCAAACCAACTTGGACAATCGGTGCTCAGTATAATAATGTGAGAGTTGATCTTAATGGCGTAGATAGTGATTCTAAACTAAGTGCAAATCATTATGGAGTATTCAGTATGCTCCGTGGCAATACCTTATCTCTACGTACTAATGCTGGACTTGCTCAAAACAAATACTATGTTTCTAGAAATGTTGCTGGTATATTCAGCAACGAAAGCTCAACAGAAGGGCAAGAGTGGTGGGTAAACAACAGACTCTACTGGCATCTTAATAAGAGTATCACTCCATTTGTGGGTCATACTGTAAGTGGATATCGTAGAGATGGATTCACTGAGCGTGGATCTATTCAGTCTGCAAGAAAGGTTGGTGAAATTAATAGAACAACTAATGTTGGTGAAGCAGGTTTATCTCTTACTCATCGCTTTGGTGGTAAGAAGAATGATAGATTTGGTATTGGCGTAGAGGCATCTATTAATACTAATACTGATGTAGAAGTTCTTGCTGCTGTTGACTATAACCAAACACTTTATCTTGAAGGACTCCATCAAATTTCTGATGGTATTAATAACACAGTAGTGTCCGCAAAAGTCAAATTCAGGTTCTGATTTTACTAAATATCAAAGAAACATCATCACATAGGACTGATGGATAAGAAAAAGGAAAATCGTATGGGAACATTGATTCGTATTTTGATCTTGAGTTGGTCCGCTGCACTTTTAACCGCAAGTTATGCTGGGGCTCTATCTAAGATGGACCCCACCTTCATTGCTACCGTCTTTACAGCATCTGCTGCTACCTTTGGTATTAACACTATGAAGAAAGGTGGAGATGATGAAGATGAAAGAGATGAAAAACCAGTAAGAAGAGATGAGTTTGTTGAAACTCCACCCACTCCACCTGTTGTTTGGGAAGAACCTGTTCCTGTAAGAGATTCATCACTTGAAGAAAGAGTAGAAGCTCTTGAAACAAAAGTTGAAGGTGAAGATGTTGAAGGTTTTGTCACCCCCCGTAGAGGAGAACTCTGATGTCTAAGTCGCCCAATAAGGGTAAGAAAGGTTCTGCTGGAAATAAAAAGCAGAACCAAGGCAACGCCACTGCCAAAAAGGCAAAAAATGGAGGAAAGAAAAAGTGATGTTATTTGATGTTTTGATTGCCGGTAATGTAATGATTGGTCCTAATTTATGTCAGGCTGATCTAATATACCAAGACCAACTTTATACGGTCGAATACAAATGCCAAGAGAATGGAATACTCCCAAGAGGGAGTGTTGGAATGCTCCAATCCATCAAATCCTGAAAGCAATAGATAATCACACCCGCCTCTTTATGGAGACGGGTGATTCTTGGCATGAAGAACAGGCAGAAATATTACGAAAATATGTCAAAGATTTGAAAGTTTGGATACATAAACAAGAAGGATGGTGGAATGAATGAAAAAACTTTTGGCAACACTTGTATTAACATTTAGCTTAACATCTTCAGCATTTGGCGAATCTCTAGTACCAAAACAACCAACTGTAAAACCATACAGTCTAGCAGCAATGGGTTGTATGATTCTTCTAGAATGTACTGAGGGTGTAGAAAAACTTACATCAGATTCTGAGGTCTTCACCAAAGAAGGATTTGACCCATTCAGAGAAGAGGTTGTAAGAATTATTGCGGCATTAAACAAACTTGAGATTGGAGTATATCTAGCACCGAGTAGATACTTCACTCCAAGAACAGTTGGGATTTATAAACCAAACTACAATCGTTTCTTCATCAATGAAAATCTTCTTGGTGATGAGAGAGAGTTTTTAGGAACTCTAAGACACGAAGGTTGGCACGTTGTTCAGGATGCTATGGGTGGTGGATTGGATACTGCTTTTATGGCACAGGTTCATCAGGATTCGGAGATTCCTGCTTGGGTTATGAAAAACACTAGATTGACTTATGAATCAGTAGGTCAAAGTCGTGCTGTTCCTTGGGAAGCAGATGCTAACTGGGCAGAAGAACAAATGAATACAACTGCTAGGCATCTTGAAATGATATTAGAAGCTCCATTATGGGAGCAAGTTACACCAACTCCTATGACTAAAGACTGGTTGATTGGATGTGGATGGATGAAACCGCAAGATGGTTTATATCCTTACTATCCAAATAAGAAAGTTCAGTTCTGCACTGAAGGTAAATATTGATGGATCAGTTTCCTTGGGGTGTTGTAATAATATTATCCTGTGGACTTGCGTTTACTGCATACGTCATTTACTACATATTAAAGTTAGCACACGAGGAGATGAAAGATGAAACATTTAAGTCTGATCCTATCAATCACAAGTCTGAGCATTAGTGCTGCGATTGGTGTAGGAGCATACATCACATATCAAAAAGCACAGAAAATTCTAAACAATCCAGAAGAGTTTGTTGGGAAGGTTGTAGAGAAACAAGTCAATAAAGCATTTGAGAAACTACCCATTCCAAAACTAAATACCGGGAGTATTAAGTTTCCTTTCTAATGGCAGACAAAGATCCATACGTTTATAGAATCAAGTCAGTTGGAAGAGTAGTTGATGGCGACACTATTGATGCTGATATTGATCTTGGTTTTGATATCTCCCTTACCAAGAGAATTCGTCTTGCTGGTATCGATACCCCGGAGAGTCGCACAAGAGACCTTGCGGAAAAAGCACTTGGACTAGATGCTAAGAACTGGTTAAAGCATAAACTACATGATGCATACGATATTATCATTCGCACAGAACTTCCAGATTCTACTGAGAAGTATGGTAGAATCATAGGAAATCTTTATATTAATGGTGAAGATGAATCACTGAACAATAGAATGATTACTGAAGGATATGCTCTTCCTTATGATGGTGGAACCAAAGACAAAGATTGGGAACCACTTAAAGAAATTAGAAGAAGAAACGGAACTCTGGTAGAATGAAACTTTTTATCTTAGATATTTTAATAGTTCTAAGATTATTGACGAATGATGGCATAATGCTTGAGAATAGAAGACCTATTCCCAAGAGACAACCACCAGAAGTTATAAGATTTGTCAGAAGACCAGCACGAAGAGGTCGCAAAAAATCTTTACAGTTTGATACTACTTTGTTAAATAGTAAAGATTTGTTTAAGGTGATACCAAATGACTAATGCACCTGCAAAAGAAAAGCGTAAGGAAGAAAAGGATAACATCTTTGTTGATATGTTATACAATCTTGTGGTATATCTTCCAGTATTGATCTTCTCTTGGGTAATCGATAAGTTTTCAGATTGAGAACTTAGCAGATAATTTTTTCGCAATCTTTTTAGCGGGGGCAAACAGAGGTTTAAATCTCTTTTGCCCCTCCTTTGTAAATTTGTCTGCGATTACATCATCAATAATGATCTTGTTATCAATCTCGTAGAGAGAATTGATTTCAACTTGGTCACGAATATACTGCTCTACATTATCAACCTGCTCTACAAGTCTAGTGCCAGTAGCAGAATATTCAAAGACATCTATATGCCCACCTTCTGCTAGTACATAATGCAGCACGGGTTTGACTTGTTTGATCTTGAGTTTAAACTTCTTCTTGGTTGCTTCTTTGATTAGTGGCTCTGCAGCATTCTTAAGAGTGTTGAATACTGTGGTTGCAACCATCGTAGCAGCGGTAGTTACTACTGCCACAGAACCAGCCGTAGCAACAAGAGATGGGTCAGGTAAATCGATGTTTAATCCTGCCACTGTGATGCTAGGTTTGTCTGCAGGGATCTCTGCTTTGACCTCAGGAGTGGGAGGGGTTTGGATTGCCTGAGGCAGTTGAGGAGGAGGGGGTGCAGTATCTGGTAGTCCTCTATTCTTCGCAGCATCTTCTTGTGCTTGCTTTTCTTTGTCTGCTCTTACAGCAGCATCAAACTCTTCCTGTGTAGGAACATTGATGACTGGATACTTGATAGAAGGATCTGGTGCTTGGAATATTGGCAGAGCAAGTCCCCTTGTGACAGGTATTTCTACCTGACGCAATACTGGTGGATCAATTGTAGGTATGATTGACGGACCATCAATGCCAATTTTTGGAATGCCGTTGGCATTAGTTGCTATATTGGCAATACCGTTGGCATTACTTATTGGATGTATTGGTTCCATTCGGATACCTCACAACTACGTCAGCACAGATCTTGTAGTAAGGACTATCTGGGTGGAATGTAACACCAGATTTGATTGCCTCACCACACTTTAATAATCTAACCAATTCAAAATCCAATCGTGCCTTGTCTGCTTCTGCTTGCTGCCTAGCAATCTCTGTTCTTGCTCTTGCTTTACAGAGTTCAGTTAGTCCTCCATCCAGAGGGAAGTTGAAACCCATGCTGACACCAAAGTTTCCATTCTGTGATTGGTATGTTGTAGGATCTTGACTGCTATTGAAGTTCCCCAATGCAAATGGGGACACACTCATTGTTGGTCCTTGACAACTAACTCCTGCTCCATAGGTATTGACAGCATATGGTCCCTGTAATACTTGTACAGCCTGATTAGTGACATTACCTGTAGCGGAAGCAGAAGGACCAGCAA
>Ga0222714_10001426_pt1 | contig 26894 bp, 39 predicted proteins | sample C33_3DmetaG_FD_165048 | JGI IMG/M metagenome (GOLD analysis project Ga0222714, IMG submission 165048) | Estuarine water microbial communities from San Francisco Bay, California, United States - C33_3D | ecosystem: Environmental > Aquatic > Marine > Unclassified | place: USA: California...
GGAAGCAATTAGAGAAGGTATTGTTTACATTGAAGATGATGATGAGATAATAAGGGACGCGATAGATCGTGACGGACCATTATCATTTTTAAATTATGGTGGTACATATATAGATGAATTTGGATATGGTGATGAATATTTTTATATTATAATGGATCCATATAGTTGACATAGTTAATTAAAATCCATATTATTGTAATAAAAAATATGGGTAAGTCTAAAGAAAGGGTAGTTCACCCTAATCATTACAACAGAGGTATAGAAATGTGGGATTATGCACATTCACATAATTTAGATTTCTTTGAAGGTAACATTGTTAAGTATGTTACAAGATGGAAAGATAAAAATGGTATAGAAGATTTAAAGAAAGCGAAACAGTATTTAGATAAATTAATAGAGTTAAATGAAGATAATAATTGCGGGTAGTAGAACATTTAACGATTACCCTAAACTTAAAAAGAAGTTAGACTCTATTTTAAAAAATCAAAAAGATATAACGATTATTTCTGGAACTGCGAGTGGTGCGGATCGTTTAGGTGAACGTTATGCCGATGAAAACCATCATAACTTAGAAAAATACCCTGCAATGTGGGATATATTCGGCAAAAGTGCGGGATATAAAAGAAATGAGGAGATGGCTAATATCGCAGACGCTTGTGTGGTTTTTTGGGACGGTAAAAGTAAAGGAACCAAACATATGATAGACATTGCAAAAAAAAATAAATTAAAATTACGCATTATTATGTTTTAGCATATTTATTTCGAAAATATGTTATGGATTATACAATAGAAGAAATTTTTGAAATTATTTGTGATGTTGACAAAGTATTGACTGTACAATTTAGAATCGAAGGGGACGGTGAAGATTACTATAGAGAGCTATTAGATAGTGATTACTACGATTGGTGTTATGAAAAATATGTGACAGAAGAAGATAGGTTAATGGATCTTTATGAAGAAGAAGAGGGTGATTATTATGAAGAAAGTTTTAATGTAGATATGTGGAACATGTATTATAGTAATGAGGATAGTGTTATGGATTTTTTATATGAGTCATACCCTACATTAAAGGACTTACCTTCACCTAAAACTGAAAATTAATCTGGAAGAGTGCTTTTATATTCTCCAGTTGTACGATTGTCAAATACATAACCCTCTTTCCAATCCCACTCTAAGTAGAGTATATCTCCACTATTTGGATCTAATACGTTAGTTTGGGAAGCTGATACACCATCTAAAATTACCTCTCTATCGAATATTATAGATAGGACTGGCTGCCAATCTTGAAAATCTATTTTTAATGATTTTAAATCTCTGAAGTAAGGTTGTTTAATAACATTAGATATTTTTGTGTGGTATTTACGAAATTTATCTTCTGATTCAGTAAAAAATTTATCTTTTTTAATTTCTATTGGGGCATCACCCCAATTACCACTTTGAGTATCGTAAGTCCCCAATCCATCATCCTGTCTGTACCTTTTTCTACCATCACTATTTCTATATTTACTATTTCTATATTTAGTTTCTCCACCAAAATATTCCCAATAAACGTCATACTTATCACCTGAATTTGTCATACTCTCTGCATTAGTCTCAAAGTATATTTGGTTTCTATTTGCATCATTTATATATAATTCATATCTACCATCTTCACGTGTAAAAAATTTAAATCTAGTTTCCGGACCAAACTTTTTAACAAATATTTCTTTCATAGTATCTCTGTCAAACCCCATTTTTAATAAGAAATCCCCAAATGGTAATCGTAACTTTGGTAGTATTTTATCATAAAGTTTATCTTCTACAGATTCGGTAAAAGGTTTCTTTGTGTCGATAACACCCGACTCAGAATCTTCATAATAAATTTCATTACCATTATCATCATATCTTGACATTGACCAAAAATCATCTTCTTCATCGTAAACAGTAAACCCTTTTTTATTTTTAATCCAATATTTCCATTCAATTACTACCCCATCAGACATTTTTGCAGAATCATCGTAAAGATATACTCTTTCACCGAAGTAATGGGATAATACCCTTTCAACCTCACTGTAATCAAAACCCATTTTTTCTAAATTAAAAATAAATGGTGGTTTAACTATTTTAGATACTTTTTCATAATAAGAATCCATAGATTCAGTAGATTCATTTAAAGGAACAACATCATCTGTTATATAATTAACTTTAATATTTACACCATTTTCTTTTCCCCATTCCCCAAACGCATTGACGTGAGCTTCTCTGTCTTCCCACATCTCAATATCCTTAACTTGTGGAAATCGATTTAGAAGGGATTTAATGGTGTTTAACTTACTTGTTAGTGTATCACCATTACTTTTGTAATGATACTCCTTAAAATATATGTTATGTAACGCCAGAAGTTCTTCTACTTGTGAAGATTGGTGTGGTAACCTTCCTGTTAACATAATAACAAAGGTGTTTGGGTTACCCATTTCTTTTTTATAATCAGATACTGTAGATTCTATTGGTTGGATATCAAACACTGCATCATCTAAAGATTCTGGTTTTCCCCACCATCCTATATGTGGATAATCTTTACCATAAAATTCTTCCCATTGTTTTTTACCTTCTGTAGAATCTGGTGTTTTCATAAGAGTACCATCAAAATCAAAGATGGATATTTTATTTATATTCTCAGTTTGTTCTTTTAATAATTTTTTATTAACTCTAACACTCTCATTTAAATCTAAGGGCGTACCATAAACCCAATTAGGAAAATCTTCAATAGGGATAAGATGTGGTTTACCCTCATAAGTAAATCTTATTTTTTTATCTTTGTAGTTTATATGGTCACTATGTAAATCGATTTTACCGTCTTTAGATTTATAATACGCACTTGTTTTGGTTGTTGCATATTTTACAAACCCCATTTTTTCTAACATATCCATCATTTCGGTTCTTTGTCTAAGTAGTTCTTCTAAATCTACATCTTCACTTAACTTTTCTATGGTGTTATCTAAACTTCTATTTAATTCATTAACACAATCTCGATACCCATCATCGTCTACCCAAGTATCATACCAACAGTCATGTAAATAAATTTCTCCATTTATTTCATGATCTTTTAATTCTGATAAATTTATTAAACTACCCCCTTTAATAAATCCGATTAAGTCATCATAAGGTATAAAAATACAATAGTCACCTGATTCACATCTTGTGTTATTTGTATTATATTTAACTTCGTTTTCGTAACAATATCTAGCCGCTGCCACTCTAGATCTAGTAAGTGCAATAGATACTTCACTTAAGTAATCATCTACAATGGTCTCATAGTTTTCGCGTGGTAATATTTCAGATAAAAAATTATTTACCTCATAATTTTCAATTCTACCATCTTTACCCGGCCAATCATCTTTACCTGCGAGAATTGATAATGTCTTTAAATGTCCGATGGTTTCTTCATTAGTATATACGTAATTAAATTCATCACTATCAACCTCTTCGTAGTAATCGCTATAATTAGAATGGGCATTATAATATACCCATAAATCATCCTCACCTAACCCAGAAAAATAATTTTCCCAACCATCCCTATCTAACTCTAATTGTATTCCATACTCCTTAAATGAAATACAGGGGGTAGAAGAATTCCACCCACCACAATTCGCATTAAAATAACTACCTAATATTTTATCTAATTTACCACTATCATATAAATCATCGGTAAGTTCATCTATACTATATTGATCTAATGAAGATATGGTTTTTATGAACGTCAATAAACTACCTTCTTCATCATATTCATAAGATTCAAGATCCTCCCCTTTTGAATAGTACCATAAAGTATACATATGTACTACTTCTTCTGGTGTAAAACCAAAATCTGACTTTAACATTTTAATCGCAGTATTTTTGTTTGAGGTATCTGAAACGTGTCTATCTAAATAAGCAAATACTTTCTTTTCTAGTTTAGTTAATTTTTTCATCAATTATAAATATATTCAATAAATATTAAAAAAAAACAATAAAATGTTTGGCAGAACGAAAAATAATCCCTATATTTGTATATATCAAAAAAATAATAATTATGGATTACTTAAATTTAAATCAAATCGGACAAGTTTGTCCTTCGGCTTTAACACAAATGCCGTCAGAACATCTATCACACATTTACAGATTTATCCCTACAACGGAGGTGATGGATATTTTAGGGGAACAGGGTTGGAACCCTACTCAGGCAGTACAGACTCGTACAAGGAAAGGTCATGAGTCGAAAAGCCCATACAAAAAACATATGATTCGTTTCAGAAACGACTCTAATCTTAACATCTCAAGAGAGATAGGTGACACACATCCTGAGATCCTTCTTACTAATTCTCACGATGGTACTTCATCATTTAAGTTTCACGTTGGGTTATTCCGATTAGTTTGTTCAAACGGATTAGTTATCGCTGATCAGACTTTCGATGAATTTCGTGTAATGCACAAAGGATTCCAAAAAGAGGACATCATTAAAGTTGTACAGATGGCAACAGAAAAAATACCAATGGTTGTGGGGAGAGTTCAGGATATGATGGGTAAAGAACTCACATATTCACAACAATACGACTTCGCAAAGAGAGTTGCAGATGTACGATGGGGAGAAGATAAAATGATTGACCTTAACCAAATGTTAAAAATTCGTAGACAAGAAGATGCGGGTAATGATTTGTGGAGCGTCTTCAACAGAGTTCAAGAGAACTTACTACAAGGTGGAATCCTAACAACCACACCTAAAGACAATGGTAAATTACGTAGATCTCGTAGTAGAGCAATACGTTCTATCGATCAGAACTTAGAGGTGAACAAAATGTTGTGGACTCTAAGTGAATCAGTACTATGATTCGTAGTTGTTTAATTTTGAGAGAGATGGGGAGAAATCCCCATTTTTTTTTATCTATTTTTTTAACTTTTTATAGTATATGTATATTTATTTATTAAAAAGTACGTATATAATGTTAGAATTAATTATTGCATTTATTACAGGTGTTATTAGTCCAGTAACAGTTATCTTACTAAAGAACAGATTAGACAAAAAAAACAAACCAGATATGGTTGAGGAGGCATTACAGGTTAGTGAACTAGTAACTAATAAAATAGATGAAATTAGAGAAGGATTAAAAGCAGATAGGGTTTGGGTAACTCAATTCCATAATGGGGGACACTTCTATCCCACAGGTAAATCTATTACTAAGTTTTCTGTAATGTATGAATCAGTAAATGTGGGAGTAGCATCAATGCAAAATAGCTTTCAAAACATACCCGTACATCTGTTCTCTAAATCTATGAATCAATTAGTAAATGGTGATACTATAGAGATACCTGACTATAAGGATGAAACTATTGCAACTTATGGGTTAAAATATACTGCAGAAGATACAGGATGTAAATCAGGGTATCTTTTCGCAATTAAAACCATTGATGACAAGTTTATTGGTGTGCTGGGTATAGACTACACCAAAAAGAAGGTTAAATTAGATGATGAAGTAATAAATAATATTATGATACATGCTTCATCTCTGGGAGGTGTTCTAATGAATCATCTGAAGTCTTAAACCAATAAGGAACTTCTCTATCCTTCCATTTAGCAAAATCTTTTTTAAATACTTTGTAGTATTCTCTATACGATTCTACTGCATCACCGATCTTACATTCATCGGGCATTGCTAATCTAAACTCAGTTAAATCACCTTTCTCTTCTATATTAGGAAAGTTAATCATACACCACTCTATGATGTCTTGTGATTTGTGTCTCTTACCATATCGGTGTGTATACTCTTTACATAACTCAATACCTAAATCACACAACCAAACATAGTTCTCAATACACTCTCTTGCCCATATTGCACATGGATGGTTCTTATGTGATAAACCATAAGGTGCTTCACTACCAGTCATATGGTGAACACCACATAATAGTTGTGCAGTTTCTAATATCATCTTAACACAATGTTTGTCACAATGCATCTGTGCGCATATCTTTGTGTCGTAATCTAAAACAAATATATTCATAGTGTTTAATTTAACTACAAATATAGTAATTTATTTTTAATAAACCAAATGAGTTGATTTTTTAATAAATATTTTGTACCATTGTTATATGGATAATGAAGGATTAAAAAAGTCAGTTGTTAGGGTTGTTAGTAAAGGTGGTGAGTTAACACCTGATAATTTAAAAATTTTAAAAGAAAGTAGTGACACAGTCAAAGGTGTTAGAGATAAGATAGATAATACATTAGAACAGTTAAAAGTTAATATAATTAGGAGTAGTGCACATCTATTGATTGATAAAATACATAGGGGTGACATAGAAACCTCAATAAAAATATTGGACAACACTAGAGATAGGACAGTATTCTTTGATTTCATATCACTTTTAGATCAATTATTGGTTTTACATGAAGAGTATTATCAAAACTTAGATATAAATTGTTCTGATATAAAAGAGTTAAAAGATAATTTAGGTATTAATGATCATAAGTTACATAAAATAATAACTGAATTATATTTGGATAATTAAAATAATATTCATATATTTGTTTTATGAATAACAAATTAATCCCATTTGATAGTCCTTTGATGAGGTATGTGAGTAAGACTCATCCAGTAGTTAATGATAACTTAGGGTTACCATCTATAATAAGAATAGATAAAAAAGATTATAAAATAACATGTTCTATAGATAGACACCATGTTAGAAGACACATTGCGAACAGTCTTATGACTAGTTTACACAACTTCTCAAAGGAGGACTCTGAAATGATGAGTGAATCTTACTGTGAACACAAATATAATGAGTATAAGAAGGCGGTAATGGAATTATGAAAGATTTTTATTTCTCAAATGAGGACGATGAGAAAGATTTTTTAAAAAATCAAAAGTGGTTAATACATTCACTTATTTTTGATGGAATAAAAAAAGCTTACGAAGAAGAATTAGATTCTATAGTAGTATTTAGAATAATAAATTCTTTTAGTAATTTTATTATGACTTCTGAAGTTAGGAAGGAGGATTGGTTGGATAGTTTAAGTAAGTCTATAGAGTACTATGAGTCTGTTGAGGAATATGAAAAATGTTCCGAAATAAAAAAACTAATAAAGAATATTAAAGATGACTTTGATAGATCAGATAAAGGCGAAAAATAAAACAAAAAAGGTTATTGAGAGTTGTGTTTCTAAAGAACACTATGAAGTTGCGAAACGTATGTTAGAACAATATAATAACAAATTTGAAGATTTTGTGGGGTATAACGAATTAAAAAGATTGATAAACAAAAACGAAGATAAATGAAAAAAGGATTGACATATGACGATATTTTGTTAGTACCGAAATATTCAGAAGTTAAAAGTAGAAGTATAATTAACACCAATACTTTAGTAAGTAGGAGATACGGGTTATTAAGACCCTTTGTCGCTTCTTGTATGGATACTGTTTGTGAATATAAAATGGCGATAAAGATGTTAGAGTTAGGTGGTGTTGGTTGTATACATAGGTTTATGTCAGTAGATGAACAATGTGAACAAGTGTCTAAGGTTGTTGAGTATATAAACAATAATCACATGTATGAAGATTGGGGTGTTATGTATGACGATTGGCATGCTGAGATTAAACAGATACCAATTATGGCAGCAGTAGGCGTAAATGATGATGATATTGATCGTGCGATAAAATTAGTATTTACTGGTGTGAATATTCTATTAATTGATGTCGCTCATGGTCATCATGTGAATGTTAAAAATATGATTAGTAAACTAAGAGAATTTTTACCGACTAATGTGGATATTATTGCGGGTAACATATCAACTAAAGAATCTGCAGAAGATTTATGTAAATGGGGTGCGGATGGTTTAAGAGTTGGTATTGGTGGTGGTTCATTATGCACCACTCGTATACAAACTGGTCATGGAGTACCAAACGTAACATCTATAATTGATTGTGTTGAGGGTTCTTCAGTTCCTGTTATGGCAGATGGTGGTATTAGAAATAGTGGTGATATAGCTAAAGCATTGTCTGTTGGTGCGGATTGTGTAATGTTAGGATCATTACTCGCAGGTACTAAAGAATCACCAGGTAAAATTGTGGAGAAAGGGAACGGTTCTTTATACAAAAGATATAGAGGTTCCGCAAGTTTAGAAACAAAATCTGCACATGGTCAATCTACCAAACACATTGAAGGGGAATCTACAATGATTCCATTTAAAGGTAGTGTCGAATACATCCTAGATAAATTAACTGATGGGTTGAAATCTGCGTTATCTTATAGTGGGTCGAAGGACATTAAAGAGTTTCATTGGAAATCTGAGGTTATGGAGATTACCCCATCTGGAATGGCGGAGTCTAAACCACACCTACTATGAAAAAGAAACTTCCTGATAACATAGTATTTAACGAAGAATCGGGTAAGTTTGATGCAAACACTAAACATTATCCTACCACAGTTGGTTCCCAGTCTTTTGAACCTATTATAGTAGATAAGAGTGATACGATTAAAGCGGATAAGTATTTCAATAGTAGATTAACTGAACTTAAAAAAGAATATGAATCATTAGTTAATGAGTATAATGATAGTAAATTAGTTTACGAATCTAATTACTCATTCCAACCAACAGTGGGAGAAGTACACCATCTATATGAGAAAGGGGATGGTACAACATTTCTAAGTATTATATCTCCAAAAGAATGGGATAAAAAACATATAGGATCTTATGTTCTGTTAACTAATGGTGTTTGGGAGAAGTTATAACTCCTCAACTTTAATTACATTAACACCATAACCCTCGCCTTTTAGTGTTATTTCTTCTTCGTGAGGATATAAAATATTATTAGATAAAGTTTCCATCACATTTATCATTGATTTGTCTGCAGATACGGTTAATAGAAATACTTTTTCACCTCTACAGTCACCCGCAACACTACCTCTTCGATAATGATTAGTTATAAGATTTTTCTTATTTAGGGAATAATGTGACCCAACCTTAGATAAATTTATTTCTTCTTCACTATCTGAACAAATTATTCTATATAAAGTTAAAGGCGATTTTAAATTATTAAGATATGAAACTAAATCTTTTAAATCTTCTATTGCACTTTCTTTATCATAATCCATGTATTCATATAACGATATTAAATGAACAGTTTGTTCTTTTGTTAATTTATATTTTTTGTTTCTATCTATAGACTCTATTAAATTATAAGGTTGGTGTTGTAATCCTTTTTTGTTCATATTAATAACATGTTTATCATATCTACCCCAAAACAACTCTTTCACCTCTTCGTAGGTTAATCCCCAAGTATCAGTTAAATAATTTTGTAAACAAACTGGTATGTAACTAAAGGATGGTGGCCAAGTCGACCAATTAATACCCATTTGTAAACTTTTACATTTACCATCGTATAAATCAATATCTCTAAAAGATGCGTCTCTCCATTTCGTATTCTTAATTAAATCATTATAAATATGATCTAAATACTTTTTTTGTTTTTCTTCATTATCAATGTGGTTACGAAAAGATTCATTAATATTGTCAGGCTCCAATGGTTTAAAATATACGTCATATATTTCTGGAAATATAAAATTAGTGGTTATAAATATTGAGAAGTCAACATCAAATCCCCAAACATCTTCTAAAACATCTCTAAATCCATCATAAAGTCCACCAGATAACCCTAATTTAGCCCAGTTGTAGTTTAAGCTATTTACTAAAAAGTCTTTATCTATGTGAATATAAGTTCTGCGACAGTTATTTTTGTCTTTTACACAAACATTTAAATAACCTTCCCCATCAATTAAAGTGTGTCTATAAACTATTTTTTTGGCTAGTTTATTAGCCATTTCTAAACTAATATTAAAATGTTCTAGCGGTTTTTCAAGTCTAGTGTCAAAATTTCTCACAAATACTTTATTTTATAAATATAAATATTTATCTTTATACAAAAAAATATGGCAAAACTTTATTTTAGATATTCTACTATGGGTGCAGGTAAATCATTAGACTTACTAAAGACTGCATATAACTATGAAGAAAGGGATAAAAATATACAACTATTTACATCTAACTTAGACAACAGATATGGAACGGGTAAAATAACTTCAAGAGTTGGAATCAGTAAAGATGCTATTTGTTTTGACGAATCCACTAATATATTCGAATATGTTTCTGAAAATTGTTTTGCCTGTGAATGTGTTTTAATAGATGAAGGACAATTTTTGACTAAATCTCAGGTATGGCAATTAACTGATATTGTAGATGAATTAGATTGTGACGTAATTGTTTATGGGTTAAGATCAGATTTTAAGGGTGACCCGTTTGAGGGTTCGGTATATCTTATGACTTTATCTGATGATATATCTGAAGTTAAAAGTGTTTGTAAATACGGTGGTGATGCCTCTATGAATATGAGAATGTTAGACAATACCCCAATATTCGACGGTAACAAAGTTATGATAGGTGGCAATGATTCTTATTTACCAGTTTGTAGAACGTATTATAAAAAAATGAAAAAAAAGTATGGTTGATTTTACTTTAATATCCACACACCCCATAAAGAAATCTGATTTGGGGTTTCATGGGAATTTATTTGGTGGTAAACTTTTGGCGTGGTTGGATGCTGCGGGTGCTGCATATGCAATGGAAGTATGTGATTCTCCTCGTATGGTTACAGTAAAGATAGATGAATGTATATTTAAAAAATCCGCTAAAGAAGGACAACTATTAAAAATATATGGTAAAGTATTAAAAATTGGTAATTCTTCTTTAACATTAGAGTTAGAGGCGAGATCACATAATGTATATTCCGGTACTCAGTCAGTAATACTAAGTACTAATATTAAATTTGTTAGAATAGACGAAAATGGGGATTCTATACCTATATCAGATAGAGTTAAATCTAAATATGGTTTTATTTAACAATACTCCTAACTTTAATAAGTAGATTTAGGTGATATAAACATAAAACTATTATCGCTTGCACTTCAAACCAAAACAAATCAGGTAACCATATACAACTTAATAAGTAAGGTATAATTATTAATCTATATCTTTGTAAAGAATACAATGGGTATAAATTAACAATAAAGAATATAATTGCAAAAATATCGTGTAGATCACTATAATATTCTAAAGAGAATATTGTAAGTAAAAACAAAAATATTCCAGATAGTCTCCATTTAGGTAAATCCATAAATACATATGTTGTTAACGCATTTGACAATATAAATAAAGGTTGTAAAGGAGTATTCCAATAAGATGAAATAGAAGGCATCTTCCCATAAGAAAAAAACATAATAAACGGTGTAATGAATGATAAGAATATTATCCCTATTTTGAATGCGAAGTTTGCCGTATCAGTTTTTTTTAAGTCCATAAATTTTGGGTAATGTTCCTTATTTTATAAATAGTCGATTAAAAGTAATTGTGTATACTATCTAAGTGTTTTTACTAAAAATATATAAGTGCCACCATCCATTTTAATATCATACACCCACAAAAATTAGTGTTTTACTTACTATTGTTAGTATCTATGTTTGTATAAAATAAAAAATATAAAAATTTAAAAAATGAAAAACACAATTACTACAATCTTAATTAGTTTACTAACGGTAATTACATTTGCACAATCTAGTGTGTGGGTTAAATCTGAAAATTTTACTCAAGTAGTAAAAACAGAACAATTCCAAAAATTAACTGAAGAATTTAAACTAAAAGTGACTAAACCACTTTCAAATTCACGACAATCAGAATTACAAAAAGTATATCAGTTAGAAACTGAAAAAGATGTTGTTGATTTGTATGTTGCGGTTCACAGAGTATCAGGATTTGAAGGTATTGTTTATGGGCCTAATTACGAAACATTAGAATCACCTAATGATTACTCAGTTACTTTTACGTTAGGAAATTGGGCGTTGGACTTAATTGAGGCTCAAGGGGCTTGGGACATCACCACAGGAGATGCTTCTATAGAAATCGCAATTTCAGATCAAAACTTTTATGAAAATCACGAAGAATTAATTGGAAAAATAAATTACTATGACAACACAAACACACAAACCAAAACACATGGTACGGCCGTGGCAACAATAGCGGCAGGTAACACAAACAATAGTTTAGGACTTTCATCTATTGGATATAACTCTTCTTTATCTCTTTATAGGATGAACTATAATCAAGTATTACAAGCATCTTACAGTGGTGTAAGAGTAATTAACCTAAGTTGGTCATCAAGTTGTTCATTTAACCCATATGTGCAAGCAGCAATCAATGAGGTTTATAATAATGGTACATTCATAGTTGCATCTGCAGGGAATGGTAGTACTTGTGGTGGTCCCGATAACTTAGTTTATCCAGCAGCTTACGACAATGTATTCGCAGTAACAAGTGTGGGATCATCAGACAACATTGAAAGAACAATAGGCAATCCAAATACGAGACATCAAACAAATTCATCTGTTGATATATGTGCACCAGGATTCAATGTACCATTAACTGCGGCACCAGGATGGTATCTTACATCATCTGGTACGTCATTCGCCGCACCATATGTAACAGGAACTATAGGTTTAATGTTGGCAACTAACCCAAACATTACTAACGATGAAATAGATTCTATATTAAGAGTAACCGCAACAAACATAGATATTGAAAATCCTAACTATGTAGGTAAAATTGGATCGGGAAGATTAAATTCTAAAATGGCAGTGACGTTGGCACACAACTTAACTATAGTTGCAGACACAGATGATGGAAATAATGGTCATGGAAATGACGAAGACGGATGGGATGACTCAAATCCAGGACAAGGTGGAAACAATGGTAACAATGGTAATGGACATAACAATGGACAAGACAAACCAAATAAAAATAATGATACATCAACAACAATTAAAATGGCATACAATGGAGAAGTAGATGTTTACGATATGAATGGTAAAAAAGTAAACTTAAATGACACAAAACCCGGAATGTACTTGATTGTAAATAACGGAAAAATAACTAAAATAATAAAATAAAAATGAAGACAAAAATTAAAAATATATTAATAAGTGGTTTATTTGGGTTAATGACTACAGGATTAATGGCAAACGTAACAGGTTCATTCTATAATACTAACGAACAAGAAATAATAACATATGAAATACAAGATGTAACTTGTTTTAACCAAAACAATGGGAGTATTGAAATGACTATTGTAAATGGAGAAAACTATTGGTTCTCTTGGGATAATGGGATGAATGGTCAGAGCATCTATAATTTATCACCTGGTGTTTACAGAGTTAAAATAGAATCTACAGATGGTGAAATTATCTATGGAACATTTACAATCGAATCTCCTGACTACCTACAAGGATATATCTCACAAGAAAACATAGGTGATGGTGTTAATTTAGATTTAACAGTAGGAGGAGGTTCTTTACCATACACTTACTTATGGAATGGTATCGAAACATCAGAAGACTTAATTGGTGTCACTACAGAAGGAATAAATGAGGTTACAATAACAGACGCTAATGGTTGCTATTTAAATCTATCGACATATGTTGTAAATGAAAATACCACATCAATCACAGAAGAAAATATAAATGAATCAAAAATAAATGGAGTTTATGACTTGAGTGGAAATCTAGTGAATTTAGATTATTCACCATCAGGAATGTATCTAATTGTAAATAACGGAAAAATAACTAAAATAATAAAATAAAAATGAAAACAATATTATCAATCGGTATCTTTTTGATGATGTTTATCACATCATTTACAACTCAAGCACAATCAACAAACTTTGTAGGGAAGTGGGAAAGTATTACTCCCGTATCTTTTTACAATAATAATATTTTAAAAATAAAAATAATAGGTACAGATAACCCAAACTGTTTAATAATTGTTAATGCAATCAATCCAAAAAAGAAATTTGTCGCTAAATATGACGACATTACTGGTCGACTATATGTTAGTTATCAAACACAACAATTATACTTAGAGTATTATCCTGACACAGACATGTTAAGGGTTTTTAAAACAGATGGTACATTTATCTGTTATATGACAAGATTTTTATAAAATGAAAAATACAAATCACAAGACCAAAATAGATGATTTAAAGCTGATGGGAGTGCTGTTTTTGACAGCACTCACCTTCATGCAAGGGGTAAGAATTTTGATTATCGGATCACTTTAGAGGTAGACCCATCTGAATAAACTTCTATTACAAGACCAATCGTAGTTAGAGGATTCACTTCTTGCCCCATTAAATTGACATACTTAACTATAGTTTTATTAATTGTTTTTGAAACCGCAATAGGCCCATATGTTTCATGCTTACCATCAATATCGTATTGAATTAGTCTATAATAAGTTAGTTCTTTTTGATTATAGTCAATCCAAGAATATCTAACTTCATCTGTACTATTACCAGCCGCATCCCTTCTTCCAATCTCTCTCCAATATATACCATCTACACTACTTTCTAAAGAGAAATAATCTGAATTGTTTTCAGAAGCAGTAACCCAACTAATAACATTCCATTGTGGATATGGCGTACCTTCAAACGAAACCAATTCAACTGGTAATGCTTGAGGTGTAGAAACAAATATATTGAATGTACCGACAGTTCCACCTCCATACTCCCAAAAACGAATATAGATAGTTTCTCCTGGTGTGAAATCTTCTCTATAAATCCATGGCATTAATCCATCTAATGCGTCATCATCATCACACTCTATTTCTGTTAATGAACCTAGAGTTCCTCTATAGATTGTCATTCCACCATCTGTAATATCTCCAGTTTGTGTGTCAAAATCTAAAACAGTAACATATTGAGGAACTACTACTTTAAACCAAACATCTTGACCTGCGTAAGATGCACAAGAAGGTGTTGATTCTGTTGTTGTGCTTGTTGAAGCTAAATTAGAATATGTTTGATATCCCGCTGGATCATTCACAGTCAACAATATAGCCCCTGCAGGGTTGTCATTAGCTGGTGGAGGACTAACCGCCCTAATGTATCTAGCAGAAGTTTGAGTGCTAGTACCACATCCTGATGTTGTATGTGTATAAAATCTAATAGTTCCGGTATATGTTGCTACCCATACAGCCGAATCAGCATATGCACTAGTGGTAGTCTTTGATAAAATTGGGGTTCCAGAGTTATCGGTTATTGTTAGGAATCTAGCTGCCCCGTTTGAACTTCTAAAAGATAAAAAATGATATCTCTGCCCGGATACCACAGAAACAACTGAATATTCGCCAGAATATCCAGCAGTAGTTATTGCAGTCCATTGGTCATTTAAAACAGGGTCAAAAGTTGTTGTTGGGTACTGCCCATATGGTGCAGTTGTACATTGTGTTTTACCTATTGTAACCATCCCGATTACACAAATAAGTGATAGTAATAAAGTTTTCATAATAATTGGTCTTGTTTTGTTATTTACACTTACTTATTGATAAGTGTTTATACTTATAAATATATGGTAATTTTGTAAAATATCAAATAAATTAGTAACTTAACATAAAATATTGAGCATTTTATAGTAAAAAATTATTATTGTATTTTATTTGTTTATTAAAAAAAAATTATTATATTTGTACCAATATGGAAAATAATCAAAAAAATTTAGATTTTATCATAAAAAAATGTAAAGAAAATGATTCTATTTATCAGACAGAATTGTATAACATTTATTATGAAAAAATAAAAAGAATTGTTAATTCATTCTTTAAAGATCCACATACGGTTGACGATGTAGTGCAAAACATTTTCATTAAATTATTTAATGTGATGGATAAATATAACGGAAATGGTTCTTTCTCGGGGTGGGTTAATAGGACAAGTAGGAATTATTGCGTTGATTTTATTAGGTGTAAAAAAAATATTGTAGAATATTCTGAATATATGGAAGGTGAAGAATACGATTTATACAATGTCGAAAATGAAAATATTCGTCAAGAGAAAATCAAAGACATTAAAAAACTATCTGAAGAACTTAGTGAAAAATACGGTTTAGTTTTTAAAATGTATTTAATAGAAAATATGTCACATGAAGAGATATCTAAAAAGTTAGGTATTAACATAGGCACATCTAAATCTAATTTGCATAAAGCAAAAAAGAAAATTTATGATAAATTAAAAAATAAAAAATATGAATAAATTAAAAGTATCCTCAACCCTATTAACATTGGGGTTAATAAGTTTAGTGTTAATAGGGTGTAAATCAACAAAACACGCTAATTGTGATGCATATGGAGAGGTATTATCTGATGATGATACTATAGTAACATATACATTACCTTTTGTTGACACTGTGATTATGGAATCTTTACATGTTCACGATGATTATAGACAACTTTGTTGTTGGATACCAAAAGACACATTAATTTATTCTGACACATTGAGATTAGTGCTTATAACTAAAAAAAGTAATTATGTTAGATAAAATAGTTGAATGGTTTCCAGAGGATGAATTCCTAATCGCAGATGGATTTAATGATGCAATCATTGGTGTAGACAGTAATAGTATGAGATTAATATATTCTGTGACTAAGTGTATTGAGATACTTTCTAAAGATATGAATGAAGAAGAGGCGGTAGAATATTTTGATTTTAATGTTAGAGGATCTTACTTTGGAGAAAAAACACCTATATGGTGTGTTGATGATTTATAATTCATATTAAAATATTTTTTGTTTAGTGTTGAAATATGTAAATTTTTGCATATTTATATAACATGCGATCAAACATTAAGAAAATATTAAGAGAAGAAGTAGAAAACTTTAGAGATAAGCACGATAGAAAAATAATTTCTTATTTAATTAAACAAGGATTTGATCGTAACTCAGACTATAAAGATGTGATTAAATTTTTAGACTCAAACTTTGGCATTGTAGGATTAGAAGCATTCCAAATGTACCAAATGTTAAAGGATAACTTTGGTAATATAGAAACTGGCGATGAATTAATAAGAAGTGATGTTTCTAAATTAAGAATTAAATCTGCCAATTATAAAGCTCGGGATTTGGTGCACGCTAGAATACCATTTAAAGCGAGTAATACTGATGGAGAATATATTGGTAATACCTATGTAGTTAGTTCTTATGGATGGTATCCTATATTTGTATATAAAGATGGACAGTGGTTTGAGAATAAAGATAAATACTCTGTATCAACATCTAAACAAACAAGTCAATTGAGACCTTATAGAGAAAATATAATAAAAGTTAGTTCAAAAGAACTTAGAGATTTAATTTAATAAAAATGAGAAGAAAAATTGTAAAATTAACTGAATCTGATTTAAAGAGAATTGTTAAAAGAGTACTTAAAGAAAATTACCAAAACGAATCTTTAGGGAAAATGTTCAAAAACATAGGAAAGAGAATTAGTGGTGATATTTTTTCACATACTATACAAGATGATAATGACCCATTTTTACGATATGTGAGAGAACTTCATGGTGAAGATGTTGACTATATTGTAGTTAACCCACCAGAAGATCAATTTGGTGTTGGTGGAGATTTAATGGTTGGTACTTATAATTATTTTAGGTGTGCCGATGAAGAGTGTAGTTATCATCATGGTTGGAGTGATACAGTCCCAAGACAATTTAAAGATTATATCTATAAAGATTTTTAAAAATTTATATTATGGGACAATATGACGATTTCATTTATGAAGTTTTTAAAGTTTTAGAAGAAAAACAATTAAAACAAAAGTTTTTTGATCAGATAGATAAAATGAAGTGGCAAGATAAACACAGGTATAAGTCAGTTAGGCAATTACATGAATATGCATATAATAAAGTTATTAGAAATTATGAAGAAGATAATAAAACTAACTGAAAAGAGATTTACATAAAATTGTAAAAAGGATGTTGAAATAAGATTATTAAACCTCTATGAAAGTAGGGGTTTTTTATTTTATAGTAATATTTATTAGTATAGTAAAAAAATGGAGGACAATAAGTATTTAGATAAGGTTATAGGATCACTGGTAAGGGGTACTAAGATTATAGGTATTGGTTATACGAAAATTATAACTACAGTATATTTAAACGACCCCACAAATTTTGATACGTTATATAAAGATGTTTTTTCTGGTGATTTTCTTCCTTATTATAGTCCAGTAAATACACATCTAATTTATTTTAGTGATTATGTAGTAAAACAATTCGGATTAGATGGGTATGAGATAGAATATGTATGGAAAGGATATCTAAAAAAATTAAAAGATAAGATAGATAATAAAAATTCATTAAATGAATTTTATACACCAGAAAATGATAACTTTAATATTGATACACTTAACTTTATTGATACAGAAAAAAAATTATGTAATTATTTAGTTAATAGATTTTTTAATGGTATTGAATTAGAATTCCCTGAAGATCGTATGTATGGTAAGTATATTAATTTTAATATAAAAGAATTAGGGTTTAGTGTATGGGTAGAAAAAAATCCTTTAAAAAAATCACTTTATATGAAATTTAATAGGGACTTTCACTCAGAATTATTAGGGTTAATTATGGATTATTTAAAAAAATATTTAGGGTTAACTGTATTAGAAAGTTCTAAATATGCGATAACGATAACTTATTTATTATTTAAAAAAATATATGAGGAATTATTTATGACTAATAAAATTTAACAATGGAGAATAAAAGATATTTAGATAAGGTTATAGGATCTTTAGTAAGAAGTACTGTATTAGATTATGATCAGGAAAAAATATATTTTTCTTTTATACCATCCTTCTTTTCGTACCCTTCTCTCAGTATTCGTTCTTCCTTTTCACTCCTATTTTCCTCTATCACTTTTTTAGAATCTTTCTACCATTATTGTAGAGACCAATTTGGTTTAACCTGGAAAGAAGTAGATTATGTATGGGATGAATATAAAAGTATGATGTTGGATAAAATAAAAAATAATGAACAATAAGTATTTAGATAAGGTTATAGGATTTTTGGTAAGAAGCACCAATATAAATTATGAAAAGGAAACAATAGACTCTCAGTTTGCTTTTGCACCTATTTATTTTCACGTTTCCCGCATTGACTCTATATTTAATTTCTTACACCCCTACTTCAAAAAATACTGCAGTAATCAATTTGGTTTAACTGACGATGAAATCTTTTACGTGTGGCAAGAATATAAAACTATTATATCAGATAAAATTAGAAATCAAGAATAATAATAAATATGTAGATAAGGTATGAAATCCACAATAAGAAGAATATTAAGGGAAGAAGTATCTAAAGATATTTGTAATATAATGACTGTGGATACATACGAAGAAGGTATTAAACTATTAACAGATTATTTAGGTACACCAGAAGAAAATCCACAACAATGGAATAGTATAAAGAAACCATTAGATATGTGGAAAGAAATAACTTTACAAATTAGAGATGAGTTAAAAACTGGTATGACTGGAGACTCAGAAGTAGATGAATCAGACACTTGGTGGTCAGCGATAATAGGTACATTATGTAAATAATAGTATATGATTAATGAAAATGAAAATAAAATGAAGGAACTGATGGTGGAAATCATCTCTTCAGAATATGTGGACATTGTATCGGGAAAAGGTTTATACTTTAATGAATCAATCACATACGACAACAGGTATTCACATATCACAGAAAACGAACACTACCCATTAGTAGAGCAAAAACTTAAGTCGATCATTAACCTAATCAATGAGGACACGTCTTTGGTTCACAAAGACATTGAAACAGAGTTGTGGTATATGGTTTAAAAATCATACAAAAATATCTAAACCTCTATAGAAATATAGGGGTTTTTTGTTTATATAACATATTTATAATATATGAAATCCAGAATAAGAAGAATATTAAGGGAGGAAATTAATAAAAAATTCCCAAAGCCAAATGAAAAAATTGATAAGTCAATTTATAATTGGCTAACCCTTTATTTTAAAAATACAGAAATTTACAAAGAGGAGTATTGGAAATATTATGGATTCATATATAAATTTTGTAAAAATGGTAGAGAAATCGCAGACTTACGTGTTGTGTTTGACGACAACAGTCCTGATTGGGGACCAAGTGATAAAAGACCGACAAGTGAAAGAAGTGTTAAAGAAATAATGTTATATATTTATCCTAGTTTGGTTGATATGATGAGAGACATTTTCCCAATTAGAAAAAATTATTTAATATATCTAATTGAAGAATGGTTTGAAGATACAAAATTATACGAAATTCAAAAAGAGTTTGGTAGGAATGATTTTTCTTTAGATTATGTTTCCGTATTTGAAAGTAAAAAAATAGGTGACATATGTGTCCCACCACCAACAAAACCTGAAGATGTTACAACACAAGAAATGATGGATCACATTAAAAAAAATACTTTGTTTTCTTATCAAGATATGGAAGAACATGAAGAAGAGGAACCAGGTTGGATTGAAAATTTATATTTAGGGATACTTCATAAAAAAGAACAAGAAAGGGTAAATGATGAAGATAGAGAAAATAACCTATATTACGATGATGATGACGGATATTAATATGAACCTACAAGAAAACATAAGAAGAATATTAAAAGAAGAAACTGAACAAACAAATAATACATATAAATTATATGTGGATATGGGTGGAGTTTTATTTAAAAAAATGGGTGCGGACGAAGGTGGATCAGGAGATAAAACTGATTACATTGGGAGTGAATTATGGGAAGGTATTAAAAAATATAATCCAATGATTTTATCGGCAACTGGTACTAAAGATATTGATGGTGCGAAAAAAACCAAAAGACAACAAGTTAAAGATTACTTAAACCCAATACCACCTATTAAGTTTGTTATATCTGGTAAAGATAAAGGTATTGAATATGCAAATGAAAATTCTATTCTAATTGATGATAGTCAAACCAACATAGATTCTTGGGTTAGTAACGGTGGTATAGGTATTAAACACAGTTCCGATAATGTTAAAAAAACATTAGATAAGTTAAAACAGTTATACACACAATAATTAAAAAAATATGAAAAATTTACAAGAAGAAATAGGAAGAATTAAAGAAATGATGGGGTTGAATGAACAATCAAAAAACCCATTAGAATTTTTGACAGATCCAAATTACATGGATTACAATAGGTTTAATCATACACCACAAGAAAAAAAATCCAATTTTAAAAATATTAAAGGTTTGGATGCCAACCAAATAAAAAAATTAGAAGTAAGTAAAGATATCACTTATCCTTATTTATTCAATAATGATGGCGATAAAGAAGTTGCGGTTTTAGATGGAGATAACGTTTATTTTTATCACAGAGGGGGAATACCCACAGTACGTAAAACCACTAAAAAAGAATTTGAGGAGGCAATCCAAAACAATAATTTTAATTTTGGTGGCACTGCTTTAATGTTAGAAGATAATGAAAAAGAATATGAATATGCTATGACAAAAATAGCTCAAGGGGAATCAACATTAAAAGAAAGATTGAATGATTTAAATAAAAATTTACCTTCAGTGGAACTTAGTTCATTACTTGGTAGCCCAATAATTTTAGATATTTGGGCAACATGGTGTCACGGATGTAAAATAGCAATTAAAGATAAATTAAACCCACTATATAATGAATATGGTAGTAAAGGATTAAAGTTTTTTTATCTTTCTGTTGATACTGATTTGAATAAACTAAAAGATACGATAGATAGTTTAGGTATATCATATGCCACAAATGCTGTTGACACAAAAGGAAGAGGTTCTGATGTGTTGAAAACTTACAATGTTTCACAATTCCCAACAACCTTATTATTAGATAAAGAAGGTAATATTGTTAAAGATATAACATTTAGAGTAAGTAAAGAAGAAATAAATAAATTAATAGAATCATTACTATAAAATAAACTCATTAGATAAATAAGAAGAATATGAAAATAATAATAACGGAAAGTCAGTATACCGGATTATTAAATAATCTATCACCCAAAAATTTAATTAATGAAAGTATCGAGGGTAAAAGATGTTGGTATTATAAAAAAATTGCCGATGGTTCTTACAATAGTGATAAAAGAGTACCTAACCCTAATAATGGGGCTGGAGATGTACAAGAATTTTTAATTAAAGTGGGATATAATATTACAAAAGATTGGGACTTTGGTAATAATACCGCTAAGGCATTAGGTACTTGGGCATATGGTGCTAAAGAAAATATTGATAGTGTCAATAAATTATGGGCTAAAATGAAGAAATCTGGTTGGGATGTTGGAGAAACTAGTGGTTATGGACCTAAAATGATGAAAGCGGTTGCGAGTATGATAATAAAAATATGTAAGTCTTTATCGAAAACATGTAAGGTTGATCAACAAACACTTTTTGATATGGAATTTGGTATGCTCAGTAAAGAAGAACTAGCTGAAAGAAATACTGTAAAAGAGGAATTAAATAAAAGTTTTAAATATGCAATAGATTACTGGAGGAGATATTTAAATACCCCAAAAGTACAAGAAAAAATATATAATAATATGACTACTGAAGATTATTTTAAAAATATGTTTTCTTGGGATAGTATAATAGAAAAATATCTAGATGCATTAAACAAAGTAGATAAAACGGGGTGGAAGGATTATACTAAACATGCAAAAGAAATTAATGCTACTATGTATGTTCATGGAAGTTGTCCTGAATACGCGATTTGTGTTAATGTAGATACATATTTAGAATTTTTAAAAGAAGGGGTAGAAATTTTAAGAGAAAAATCTAAAAACACTTTTGTACATGAAATACAACATATTTTATGGAGCAAGGTGCAAAAATTAAATTCTACCGCAACTATACAACAAGCTTTTCCTGCATCATATGATTATTATGGTTCAGAAAAAAAGGAAATTACTAATCTGTCTACAGTACAACCTATACCTGTAGCAGCTAAAAATGAATTAACTTCTAATGGTATTAACTATAAGGATTTGATAAAATATTATTCAGATCCATATTGGAAAAAGGGATATAATTGTGATTGGAATGAAAAATTATCTAATTTAGAATCATATAGAAGTTATTTAGAACAGAAAGGTTTGGTTGATATGGGTGAAGATATTCCATTAAGTATAATAACTAAACATATAAAATCTACAATAAATAATAGTGAGTATATATCATCCGATTTTGAAAGAATGATAGGTTGTTGGGTTATGGGTAATTTTGAACCTAAGTTATCTGCATTTGTAAAGGAACTTAATGAATTGGCTAAAGATGAGATATCAGATAAAGATTATGATAACCCTAAAGTAATAGATAAAACACCAGAAGCTTAAGATGGGAATAACGGAGTTGATTCTACTACGGTCGATTAAAAATATAAAATAAAATATATTTAAACCCTTACAGAAATGTAGGGGTTTTTTATTTTTATGAAATATTTTTTATTATTTTTTTGGTAATTAGTAATTTTTTATTATATTTGTCGTAATAATAAAAAAATAATATCTTATGAGTGAGAAAATGTTAACTATTGGGAAAATGCTTAAGACAGACATTAAAGACTATTTAAAAAATTTAAATGTTAAAGTATCTGACGTAATTTACGAAACAACCGACTTATCGATCTTTAAGTTTATGGAAGAAGGTAATCGCCCAATTGATTGGGATCACGTTAAACAACTTAAAGAACGAATGGGGGAAAAACTTTTAAGAACCATCATAATTGTAAATAAATTTATGGAGATTATTGAAGGTCAACATAGGTATACTGCAATTAAAAAAATCAATGAGGAGAATTTGTTAAAAGGATTACCACTCATACCAATTGAATTTGTTATATGTGAGGATTATGGTGTAGAGGAATGTTGTGAGTACAACGGTAAAGGTAAGAACTGGACTAACAAAAACATTACAGAAGGTGGTAAGATTCTAAAGATTGAGGAGTATGAAATTTATGATGAATTCATTAAAAAATTCAATCTACCGCACAATGTAACCATTGGTTTATTAACTGGTGAAACCACTAATAGTAAAAATAGTGGTGACTTTAAAAATCTAAAATTAAAAATTGTAGATATTAACACATCATTAGATAAAGCCAATAAAATTGTTGAGATAGTGAACACAGGTGTAATTCCTATTGGTAAATCAGATCAACCAATAAGTGTATTTGGTTTGGCGTTATTAGACATCTTCAAAGTAGAGGGTTACGATCATAATAAAATGATTACAAAGTGTAAGGAGTACGTTCAAAGAGAAAATAGATCTCTTAGAAGGTTAACAAATATCACTGAACCCTTAATTGAGTTTGAGGACATTTACAATCACAAAGAAAAATCCAAGTTATCATTTATTTCTGAGAAGAAGAAAAATGCGTACCTATTCAAACAAATGCGTAAGTAATGGAAAGTAATAGAAACAATCTACCATTTAATCATATGGGTACTTTAATAAATAATGGTACCGAAGGATATGATAAGGAGATAATGGATGAGTCTTGGGAGTATATAGTTAACCATCTAGATTTTGATATGTTATGGAAGTTAGGTGTATATACCACAAAGGTATATTCTATGGAGAATAATGAGAGAGGTATGTTTATTGAAAGATTCTTCTGTGAGGAATTAAAAGGAGAAAACTTAGATGAAAGTACTGCCAATAAGTTAAGACTAAATGGTATACATGTTAAACATGACTTCACTCTACCTAATGGTTTAAAAATTAATACTAAAACTAATTGTGTTGATAAACTATATAATAGGATAGGTGATATATCTGTTAATAGTAAGGTAAAGATATTTGATACGAGTAGGAATAAGTATTTGGAGGATCAATCCATATCTTTGTGGAGACAATTAAATAACATTGGTTGGGATGTGGTATTATTATTTTATGGGTATGAGAAATCAACCAATAGATGTTCACTATATTTAACTTCATTAAAAGAAATGTCAGAAACTTTATTGGGTGATAGTTCTAAGGATAGTATAATGAAGTTATTTTCATATGATAAAGGAGGATCACATTATTTTATTGATAGGACTAACATATATTATTCCGCCAGACAAAATAATAGACTATTTTATTCAGATAAAATCGATAGTAAAATGGTGGAAGAATATATAGAAAGAAAACAAGAACATAAGTATAACTATATAAATGTTTTAAGTTAACCATCAAGAAGGGTCGGGATGAGATGATTACTTTTATGATAGAAGTCTTAAAGATAAAATGATATACAGATTAAAGAAGGAAGGATTTAAATTCTCCTCCTTAGATGGAATGAGTGGTTACTATATTAAACCTCTATAGAAATATGGAGGTTTTTTATTTATATGATATATTTATAATATATGAAAACGTTAAACGAGGAACTGAATAGAATTAAGGAGATGATGGGGATTAATGAAGTAACTAATCCTTATAGAGTTAATTGGATCCCACCCACAGAAGGATACTTTACACAAGAGTTAGATGAACTATTGGGTAATGAGATGAGGTTTAGTAAAAATGAATTCTTCCATCCACAAAACTATGATATGATGTATTCATTACTTCCACATACATTTAAGATGATTGCGGAACACTCTAAAGGTGATGACATAGAATCTGAACAAGAGATAAAAGAAATCTTATTAGGTAAAGAGGTATATGAATTAATGGATGATTGGGGAGACTTTAGACGTATATTAATGGGAGATAAGGAATCACAAATGGAAACCTTTAATTTATTTAAAATGGGTACTATGGAACATTGGGATGACGAAAAGATTAATACTACATTTTATATGGGTAACTTTGGTGAGAACTTTCCAGATATGTTTAAGGATACCACATCATCAGGTTTACTAAAACAAATGAGAGATGAAGAAGGAGAAACACCTGATCACTTTAAAGGTTATAGTAAGAATATAGAAAACTTTAGAAAGGATAGAAACTTAGAACTACCACCACCATTTGTTATGTCATTACCAAGTGGAGGAAGAGAAGGTAATATGTATACATTAATAGGTGGACATAAAAGATCCACAGTCGCCAGACAATTAAATGTACCTGTAGATGTATGGTTTATAAATCTCTCCGAAACAAAATAATATGAACCTACAAGAAAACATAAGAAGAATAAGAAAAATGATAACCCAAATCAGGTAAATATTTATAGGTATGAAAATAGTAATAACAGAAAGTCAATATACGGGATTAATAAATAATTTATTATCCAAAAATTTAATTTCAGAACAAAAAATACCAAAAAATAAAGTACTTGACGTTGGTAGAGAAAAAAGACTAGGTGGTTATGAATATGTAATTGTTGGTGGAACACCAAAAGTAAGTTCAGATGTTGGTTACACATATAATGGTGTAAAGGTTACAACCGTAAAGGTTAGTTTTTATGGTATGGAAATTTGGGCCGAATGGTCAAAAAAGGCAATGATACGTGAAAAGGCTGGAACAATGGTTTTTTACTCAAGGTGTGGTGACTACTCAAATACTGCCCTTCGTAGTTCTCCAAATCCAGCACAATTAAGTCAAAGTGGTGGCGCAAATTGGGCTAAAGGTAATTTTACTACATTCCAAAAAGGGGGTTTAATAGATAGGACAATAAGACAATATTGTAATACCATTAAAAAACCATCATCAGTATATTCCGGAATTGATCTTGATTTAAAAGGTCTTTTTTTAAAAAATTATTCATATATGTTAAGCTCAGAAACATATGATGAAAAATTCGCAAGACAAGAAAGGGAATATAGAAAAAGTGTAGTAAATCGCGCTTACAATAAAGTTGTGGAGGCAGTGGAAGGCCTTGGAACAAATCCTGATGAAGTTTTATCGGCTTTAAAAACTTTAGAAAATCCAGATGAATTTAATTATTTTTTAACACTTTTTAAAGACAAAAAAACAGGGTATGATAATTTTGAAACTATGGTTAATGAAGAATATGATATGTATAATTAT
>Ga0222714_10001427_pt1 | contig 26892 bp, 40 predicted proteins | sample C33_3DmetaG_FD_165048 | JGI IMG/M metagenome (GOLD analysis project Ga0222714, IMG submission 165048) | Estuarine water microbial communities from San Francisco Bay, California, United States - C33_3D | ecosystem: Environmental > Aquatic > Marine > Unclassified | place: USA: California...
CAGGTTATAAAGCAGATGAACCTGAATACATGTTATATCAATTGTGTCTGACTTCTATATTTAGAAAAAACAGTGATTCTGTTGCATTCTCAGGACTTAAAATGGTTGAGAGACGTACCATACCATTCAACATCGTAAAATCGATTACAAAGGACAGATACAAACAAGCAATTGATTTAGTCTTCTCAGATAAATCTTTAGTTGATAAAGTGAATCCAAAATTAGTGGAACATCTAAAGAATTTTGTGAATCAATATCCTAAGGAAGGTAGATTAGGTGATAATGAAGCAATGAACTTCAATAACCTACTACCACCACAACTCATCCCTATGGAAAACAAAGACGCCGCTTTGGAAATAAAAGAAAACAAACCGTTCCAAATCTGTGTGTTCTCCCCATTGGGTAGAGTTCAATGTGAAATTGTACCAATTTGTAAATAATATTTTGGTAGAACCAAAATGTTTTATATATTTGAACCATCAAAAATAACTAAAAAACACAGATAACAAAAAATGGCAAAGGCAAAATCATCATCGTCTTCGGTTTTCAAAGCAAAACCAAAAGTTTCTCGTCCTGGTGTTCACTCCAAAACAAAAACATCTAAACACAAAGGTTCTCGAAACTATAAGAAGTCTTACCGAGGACAAGGCTAAAAAACAAACCCCCTTTTATTGAGGGGGTTTTTTGTTTTTCTTTCTTGATTCTTTGGCTAAGTCACCGAGAGTTTTCTTCTTACCCCAATCCTTAGTTTCTTGCTTATAAGTTACTGACACACTTACAGGGCCTGTTTGTGTTTTTTCATAGTCGTACTTCCATACTGATTTTGTGAATTCGTCCTCGTAGACACGTTCAAATTTGGTATTACCACTCATACTACAAATATAATAAAAAAACCCGCCAAATCGACGGGTTTTAGTGAATTTTTTACTTCTGAGTTTTAGATGTATCTTCTTTCTTTGAGAATATCTTCTCTAAAGTGGTAAGTCCTAAGAAACCACCACATAGTAAAGATAAAGTATCAAACATATATTCAGGAGTTACACCACTTTTTATGGTTGCAACATAGGCTAAACCTATTAGATTGATTAATGTAATGATACCTGAAAATCTTTTTGATGATACATCAGAGCCGTCCCCCAAAAGGTTCATAAAGAAATTTTTCATATCAGTAGTTTTTTCTATAAATATCTACCCTTTGTTCTTTATGTGTCTATAAACGCTTGTCAGAATTATAGAAGTAATGAATGGGTATATTATTACAGTTTGTAACTTTGACATATACACAACATCTAAACTTGTGAATACGTATACCTGATAAATTTGTAGTAACAAATAAATCATAAAATTAGGTATGTTTTTATTGAATTGAATTTTCATTCTTTTGGTATTGCAAAACTGTAAAAACCATCAATTACAGAATCTTCTTCAACTATTTCAAAATCACCCTCACCTAATATCTCACCTTCCTTATATGACCAATAAGTCTCATCTTGAATTTTAGTTTCATAAATTATATTTGATATACTATCCTTCCTCTGTTCAATGAGAACGTAGTTTTCCATATCATCCTTAGCTACCAAGTATTTTACCATTTTTTTGAATTTTAGATAAACAAATTTAGTTAAAAATAAAAGACCCGTCAATAGTGACGAGTCTTTCGGTTTGAATATATGAGAACAACCCCAAGGGGTCGGAGTATTCTATAAATACTCAATTATATGAAAAAAATTACTTTCCGACAACCTGTGGGAAGAATTTTTTCACTCTATCCAATAAATTCATTGAGAATTTTACTCCGTGTCTTGTTTTGAAGTTTCTCAAAAGTAGTTTTATGGAGTCAGTGTATCCTTTTTCATTCAAAAGAACATAGGCACCTAAATCAGCATCTAATTCATCATCTTCACTACGAGGACCATCGTGACCCATAATATAATGTGATATCTCATGAGCTTCGATGAACTTAAGTAGTTCAGGTGATGAATCCATTTCTAAAAGATTTTCGCCATCAATCAACATCATGTCTTTACCTGGTACAAAGAAACCATACCCATATGTCTCAAAATAAGGTTTGAGTTGTGGGTATTGGTCGGATTCTTTGAATACAACTATGACTTGAACTTCAGGTTGAAATTCACTTTGATATGTGAAAATTGATTCTTCCATGTTATGCTAATAGGTGGTAGTACTCTTTGAAATGTTTGATACGGTCTGCTAATCCAATTGTTCCACCATTTACTCTTTTAGTAACTGAAGTAACAACATCATCACCAGCACCTTTATCGGCCAACGAATTTAGGCCATTTTTACTGAAAAACCAAGCTGCCGATGCTAAAGGATATTTTGATGCAACCAAATCAGGGTTTGCTACAGTATCCTCACCAATTGATTGTGCAAACGCAGTGTAGTTTTGTTTTCCTGTCAATTGAATGTAACCTCTACCTCTGAATTTCCAACCTTCTTTAGTTTCTTCACCACCATTACCCATACGTCCACCGTATACTTTGGATGCAATCTTTTCAGGGTTTCTTGCGTAAGACTCGGCTAAATTACCTGGAAAATATTTAGGGAAGATTTTTTTCAAACCATCAGCAGAGTAATTCAAATTCTCTTGAATTGCTTTGAATCCACCTGACTCATGTCCGCACTGTGCTAAAAAGTGTGCCAATCTAAGTGCTGTGTTTATTTGGAATTTTTCCATAACCTCAGGAATTTGTGCGATTACTGTGTCAGGTACATGACCTTTTAATTTTGACAAATCAATTGGACCACCTGAAGGGATAATAACATCCTCCTTTATTAATTCCAAATCCATCTTAGCTAAAGATGCTGGACCAACAACACCATCTGCAGTTAATCCATTTTTCGTTTGCCATTCTTTTACTGCTTTTTCAGTACCTGAGCCAAAGTCACCATCGGCAACCAAACCCAATTTTGTTTGAAGTTGTTTTACTTCCTCTCCTTTAGAACCTTTTTTTAGTATCATAGTTTTTATCATAAATATCGGTAGATGTTCCTGAGTTATTACCTGAATTGTTATTTATAGATGACTGAGTCTGTCCACCTCCATTTTGAGACGAGTTAGTTGTATTTCCTGTGTTTCCACCATTTTGATTATTTGTTTCTCCTTGTGAATTACCGCCTCCTGAAGTTCCTGAAGAAGTTCCTGAGTTTGTTGAGGATTGAGTGTTTCCGTTTGTAGACGAAGAAGATGACGATATATTTCCGTTAGATGTGTTATTTGTTGTATTTGTTCCATTGTTTGTAACATTATTTGATTTATTCCCTTTTCTACCACCTGAACCTTCAGATGAATTGTTGGTTGTATTGCCTAAAGCATTTGACATACCACCTAATGTGTTACAATGAAGGATTGGGTTTTAACTTTGAAGAATCATTGGCATATTTTTGGGAATACGAATTTCTATTGAAAATACCCAATATAGAACCGTGGTTAATAGACCACGCAAAAAAACAACATGAGAGGTATAAATCTCTTATTTCTGAATAGGGGTAACAAATTTACCACCATTTCTCATTGAGTCTAATGTTGAAGTTAAAAGTCTGGTCGTTGTTCCCCAAGGACTATCTCCAATTTTTCTTGCAGTATAGTAAGGACTTTCGTTGTTTCTAAGTGCTTTTACAACATCTCTGTAATATGACATTTCTAATGTTGAAACAGTTGCCGCAATACCATCTCTTGTACTTCCATAGTTTTTAACACCTTGTTGGTTGTAATTTGAAATTGACAAACCACCATCATACATTGTATTGAATGGGTTATGTTTTGCATTACCACTTTCGGCCTTTCTCCATGCGTACATAAGTGCCATATTATTACCGGTTTTTGGTGCTCCTATACCACTAAGTACTCTACTATAAAATCCATCATCAGGTAAATCACTATAATCAAAATCACTGAAATCTTTTTGTTTGTCGTATAATGAAGATAGTTTATCTCTTACATCACCATCACTTTTTAGTTTATCAAAAAAACCTTTTTCATCATCGACACCTAATTTGTCTTTCAATTTTGATTCACTTCCATTAAATAGGTTTCTAACAACCCATTTGTAAACGGCAACAATTCCGAAGAATTTTAATATTCTACCAAGACCTATTTCGACTAAAATTTGTTCCTCTTCTGTAAGAACGGTTTGTTCATTGATTGTCTTACTTCTATCGTAAGACATCAATTTGTTCATCTTATCTATTGATTCCTTGATATTGTTTTCCATAATATTATAAATATTTATACTTATATATAAGTACCTATGAAAAACATTTCAGAAATAATAAAAGAAAGTCTTGTTGAAAAATTGAACGAGAGTTTAGTTCTAAAAGAAAGTGTTGAAGTATCAGAATCTCTACAATACCACATCGATAATAAATTATCTTTAGTTGAAAACGTGTTTAGAGTTTATTCAGAAAGATATTTCGAAATGATAAATGAGGTTAGAGAGTTACATAAAGAAGGTAAAATAAAACTTAATGAAGATGATTTGGGTTTAATTGAAACAGATTTAGGTCAAAGAGTAAAATTATCTAATGGTGATTTTGTTTATTTAGACGCCCCAGTAATTGAGGAGGGTGAGTTGACAGAAGCTGAACACAGAGGTAAAAAAGTAAACCTCAATAAACCTTTTAGAACACCAGGTGGTCCTAAGAAATTTGCGGTATACGTAAAGACACCAAAGGGAACTGTCAAAAAAGTGACTTTTGGTTATCCAGGTCTCAAGGTTAGAAATGCCAACAAAAAAGCAGCTAAATCATTCAGAGCTCGTCACAAATGTGACCAAAAGAAGGATAGAACAACCGCAGGATATTGGGCTTGTAACGTTGGTAGATACGCAAAACAACTTGGTTTGAGTTCATCAAATCCTTGGTAATGCATTTTCCTTTTTCACAAGAAATTATTGATGGTGGAATGGTCAGAACATTTCACGAAGACGTTGATTCAGAAGAACTCAAGTGGCATTTTGACTTGCAAGAGAGATTTGTTGTGTGTGAGTATGAAACCGATTGGATGGTTCAGTTTGACAATCAATTACCACAGAAAATAAAAAAGGGGGAAGTTATTCACGTTCCCCCTCATGTATATCACAGAGTTATAAAAGGTACTGGAGACCTTACAGTAAAAATCAAAGAGATTACCTCGTAATTACATACTTAGTGTAATCAGAAGTCTCAGGTCTTTCATTTTTGAAATAATAGATAACTGTAGTACCATTATATGTAATGTATTTGTAGAATCCTGTCGGTACTGTAGCTCCTGTTGGTAATACATCACAATTCCGAGCAAACTCAACTTCAATTCTAACACTTACGTTACCTGTTGCAGACAATTCCCTTTCGTGTGCTTCGAGTAATCTCCATGTACGACGATTTAGGTATTGATTTTGAAGTGCACAGTTTAGATAGGTAAACGTTGAATATAACATCTCCCGGTCACAATTGAAGTCGGCTGCCGGTGCCAAGTGACCTTTATCATATACGTTATTCGCATAGTCTTTATTATCTGATGTGTATATCGAGTCGTTGGTATAAAAATCCATACCCTTCCTTGATGCAGAACCATCAGGACACAAAACAACATATTCTATCCAAAGAGGTTGTTCCAATACTTCAGAATATTCTCCTTTGAAGATTGGGTTTTCAAAGTAGACACTTTCCCTTTTTTGACCATATAAGAAAAGGGGTAAAAACGCTAATAAAAATAAAATCTTTCTCATACTTAAAAATATCACCAAATATTAATTGCGTCGATTATGTCGGTAACATCTTGTTCTGTCATGAATGGGTGAATAGGTATTGAAACAATTTTATCCGCAAACTCCAAAGAATTTTTTGATGTTATAATTGTTTCCCTCTCATATATTTTTGTTTGTGAAATAGCAAATGGATAATGTATGATAGTTGGAATGTCTTTTGATTTTAAGTGGTCCATAAACAACTCTCTATCATCAACCACTAAATGAAATATGTGGTATGAATGGTATGAACAATAATCAGCTCGTTTTGGTAACAAAACTTTATCATTTGTTATTTCATTATAATACCTTTCAACAACAGAATTCTTCTTATCATTCCAACGAGACAGATGGTCTAACTTGTGTGACAAAACAATTGCCTGAATAGTATCCAATCTATGGTTATGACCCAACTCATCATAATGGTATTTTACACTTGAACCATAACTCCTCAAAGATTTCAAACGATTGTGTAAGTTTTCATCGTTAGTAGTAATAATACCAGCGTCACCAATAGCACCCAAGTTCTTACCAGGGTATAGTGAATAAACTGACATAATACCATCATTACCAACATATCTATTCTTATATTTGGTACCATGTGATTGTGAACAATCCTCGATTACAATTAGGTTGTATTTTTCTTTTAATTCCATCAGTCTATCCATATCACAAGGGTGCCCATACAAATGAACTGCCATGATAACAACTTTACCATAGTTGTCTCTTCTTTGAGATAAAAATGACTCTAAATCATCAAGATTTATTGTAAAATAATCATCGTGGTCGATAAATCTAATTTCAGGTTTTTCATCAGGTAAATTTCTAACCGCCAAATAATCGGCAATAAATGTGTTATTTGGGATAATAACTAAATCCAAAACTGATAAGTCTAAAACCTGTAAAGCCAACTTCAAACCATCAGTTCCATTGGAAACACCAACAGCAAATTTTGAATCAAAATAGTTTGCGAATTTTTCTTCAAACTCTTGGATTTTTTTACCTCCAATATAATCTCCTTTGAAACCCATTTCATCGATTTCTTTTAGGACGGAATCTCTAACTGTGGACCATTGACCACCCAAATAATTAAAGTGCATTTTCTAAGTTTTTTGTTACCTTTATTGTAATCATTTTATTATCCTCAAATGATAAATCATTGAAAAAATAATTCAACGCATTGTGTATCGGACTGGGAGAATCTTCAAAGTTTTCAACCCCACTATTAGTGACAATTTGTTTTTTGATATCATCAAAAACAATTATCTCATCATCTTCTGTAATAAACAATGAAATTCTGTTTTTAGTTTTGTGTTGCCAAGATGAGTTTATAATAACTTGCAAACCATCTTTATAATACCAACTTATATTAGAACCAAATTTCTCGTGAGATTTCATTGAAAATTCATTGAAACAAAAATCAAATTCCAAATCATCAAAAATATAATGTAAAATAGATAAGTCGTGTGAAGACAAATCATGGATAGAATTTGTATCGTGTCTTACAGGACCATCGTTTGTTCTATTTAGAATGATTTGTTTTATTTTTTTCTTGGATAAAATATTCTTAATTCTAATAATACAATCGTTGAACGTGTATACCCAATCAACAAATAATTTGTTGTTATTTTTTTCCATACGTTCATATATCTTCTCAGCTCTTTCTGAGGTTTGAACCAATGGTTTTTCACACCATATTTTTTTATTTTTAAACTCTGATAATTTTATTAGAATTTCTTCATGTGTTGTGAATGGTGTTATTACAAAATAATATTCATATTCATCAGTAAGTTCATGAAAGTTATCCAAAACAACATCGATAACTTTTACCGGTCCAAAACCTAATTGTGATAAATTCTTATGGATTATCTTTCCCCAATATCCATAACCGATTAGACAAACCTTATTTGATTTTTGCTGGATTTCCATATACAGTACAATTTGAAGGTACGTCCTTGGTTACAACAGAACCGGCACCTATAATAACATTATCACCAATAGTCACAGGAAGTAAAGTTACGTTGGAACCAATTCTACAATTGTTACCAATAATAGTTCTTCTCATATTCCAATTTTTAATGTCATCAGAGTCAAATACATCGTTAGTAAACATAACACCGTGAGCAATGAATGTGTTTTCACCAATTTGAACACCAGATGGTATAAAACTATGGGAACTAATTGTTGAGTTATTACCAATTTTTACGTGTGATTGAATCTCAACAAACGGACCTATTTTTACGTTGTCACCTAATTCGCAACCGTACATATTCACAGGTTCGATAATGGTTACATTATCACCAATCTTAATATTTTTCTTTCCACTCATGCGGAAGGTGAGGGGCTCGAACCCTCGCGGCTGTAACACCCTAACAGTTTAGCAAACTGTCCCCTTCACCAACTTGGGTAACCTTCCAAAAAAATGGGGGACTTTCGTCCCCCTTCTGCGGAGGCTCAGGGATTCGAACCCCGGGACCTGTTACAGTCAACAGTTTTCAAGACTGCCGCATTCGACCGCTCTGCCAAACCTCCGTTAATTATACTACAAATATACATTAGGTTTTTAAATAAACAAGTTAAATTGAAAAACTTTCACCACATCCACAAGTTCTTGATGCGTTGGGATTAATGAATTCAAACCCTTTACCATTTAAACCATCTGAATAATTTAATTCAGTTCCAAAAAGATATAGGTATGATTTTTTATCTATGTGAACTTTAACACCACTTGTTTCAAAGATATTATCACCTTCTTCTTCTTTATTGTCAAAACCCAAATCATAAGATAGACCTGAGCAACCCCCTCCTTTGACACCCACACGTAAAAAATGTTCAGGTGTTATTTTTGAATCCTCAGACATTAGTTCTTTAATCTTTGTGGATGCTTTCTCTGTGATTGTAAAAATTTCCATCATGCTAAAGGTGTTACGTATTTTGAATTTTTATCAAGTAGTGCTTGTCTAACCCATCTACCCCTTTCTTCTGCCATTCTCCTAACGGCTAATCTTTCTTTATTACAAGGACCGTCACCTTTTATTACTCGTTTAAACTCTTCCCAATCAGGGTCTGAATAATTCCAAGTTCCGTCCTCGTTTCTCTTTAATTCTTTATCAGGAATGGTAAGACCCAATTCCAATATTTTGGGAACGTACATATCAAAAAAACTAAATCTCATTTGGTCGTTACTCATCATCTTAACCTTCCACTTTATTAGTTTTTCGGAGTGTACAGATTCCGAATCAGGTGGACCAAAAAAGTGTATTACGGGTTTCCACCATCTGTTCAATGCGTCTTGAACCATTTCTCTTTGTTTAGGAGTTCCTGTTGCCAAAAACACGGAATTATCATGCCCTTGTTTTAAATGAAAACTTTCTTCATAACAGATTCTCTCTAACGCTCTACAATAAGGTCCGTAAGAACCTTTTGCGTTCGCCAATTGGTTTACGATAGCCGCAGCATCAATCAACCAACCGATAACTGCAGTGTCAGCCCATGTCTTTGCAGGATAGTTAAACACATTAGAATATTTTGATTTTCCACTGATTAAATCATTAATCATTTCTTCTCTTGGTTTACCTAATGTTTCAGCCGCTGAGTACAATAATTGAGCGTGTCCTACCTCGTCTTGTACTTTAGCCATTAATGCTAATTTTCTTCTAAAACCAGGTGCTCTTGTTATCCACGTACCTTCAGGTAATGCTCCAATTATTTCAGAATGTGCATGTTGTTCAATCATTCTGATTAATTGTTTTCTATATTCCGATGGCATCCAATCCTTCGGTTCAATTTTATCACCTGATGCTATACGAGATTCAAACTCCTGTAATTTTACAGGGTCATCATCAACAATAATTTCGGTATTTGAAATTATATTACCGTACATTTATTTTTCTTCCTCCGAATTTTTATCGACAGATTTTGCACCAAAATAACCACCCACTATACCGATTAAACCTGTAATAGCCACTTGTAAAAGATGTACTACACCATCATGAACAGGTCTACTATTTTTTATTGCAACTACAAAATCACCCACAACAATTAATGTTAGTAACAACATAATACCACCAACCATTATGAATATTATTTTATCTTTTGTCTTCATTAATAATATTAAATAGTTGTATCATTAATATTAGTCTCACCGTTTATTATTTTTTCAATTCTCATTTTAGCTCTTTCACTAATAGGGACTGGATTACCTTCTTCATCAATTCTTACAAATCTGATATTTGTTTTTAAGATAAGGGTTTGTCTACCAGTATAAACACTGTGAGCTCTTGCCTCCATATATAAATCAACAGATGTATTTCCCACTTTATGTGGTGTTCCATAAATCTTCAATAGTTGACCTTCACGTGCTGGTTTCTCAAAGAAACACTTATCAATAGACACTGTAACCATTCTTGGGGTATCACACAATTGCATTGCATAACCTGCGGCTGCGGCATCAATCCATGCCAAAAGTTTACCACCAAATAGGTTTCCGTGAAAACCTAAATCTGATTTTTTAATAGGATGTGTGTTGAGTAATTCCATTAGTTGTATTTTTTTGTAATGATAACAAAAACTACTCAAAAATAGAAGAGGTAATCAAACCTTTTCTTACATAAAATTTGTAAACGTGACCTAAAGGAAGTAAAGTCATAGATGCCCCAAGACCAAAGTCTTCGTATGTAACTTGCGAGATATTTTTGTGAGTTACATCTCTATCATAAATGCTAAGTTTTGTGGTTTTTGGTGTTGGTAAGAATTTACCAAATGTCATTTTGAATCCCCACATATTGGTAGTTTTTTCAACACCTTTTATATTTGGTTCACCAAATACTTTGTGTAAATCACGGTAATTAGTGTAAATTTCATCATTATTCCATGTTCCAGAAATTAAGTCTGTTTTAGTAAGAGTTGGTAATTCTAATATTGCATTTTTTAGATTTCTTTTGAATTCATTGACATCATAATCTTCATTTGGATTAAGACCTTCAACTGTCAAATATCTAACAATATCACTTAATGAGGAAATCAATATGGCACTATCCGGTTCCATAGTACTGTTCAGTCCAATAAAATCTGCGGTACTTTCAGCAACAATTTTAATATCCTGATTGTTCATTGGTTTATTAATTGAGTATAATTCATGAAAAACATTTACAGCAACATCAATTAGTCTGTAATTTACACTTTCATTTATAAACCTTATGTTCATTAGATATCTTTTTTGGACCTAAATTTTTCAATTAGATTTTTGAAAATTTTGGATAGTGTGATTGCTGAAAGTGTAAGTGTGCCTGATGTTACGATTCTTTCAACCATGGTCTTTATAATGTTTTCATTGACATCTCCTTGCTGAGCCAAATCCCAAATATCATCTAACAAAGGTATTATGAAGGCATATGCCATTATATTCAACATAGAAACTGCTGTAACACCCAACGACTCCAATAAAATGAAAAACGAATTTCTTAGTTTGTTTCCAACCGCAACGGCATCATGAAATATATCAGAAAGACCAAATTCTTTTATAATTGATTTAATTTCTTTTAATCTATCTCTGTTTTCAAAGAAAAAAGTTGATATACAACCAACCAAAATAAGAGCTAATTCTTTATCTGAAATTTCAGGGTACTTTCCTTGGATAAATTCACCAATAGGACCAATAATACCACCAATCGATGCACTCCATGTGAGTAAAAGTCTAAAGTTCAACTTATATTCATCATTGGCTTTTTCAACAACATCTTTAGTTAAATCATCAAGTTTTTTGATGTTCTTACCAATCTTGTTTTGAACTGCTTCTACAATAAGACTTCTCTGTTGTTGTTCAGTTATAATGATATTCATATTTATATAAATATAGTTTAGTAATTTATGTTGAATCCTGAATTGAAAAAAGGAGATAGAATCGTTCTAATAAGTATGGACGATTCCTATAGCCCATCCACATTAGAACTTGGTACTGTGATGAACGCGTCTAGAGACCCATTTGATGATGGTACAATTTACTCTGTAAAATGGGACGATGGTAGCCAGTTAAATTTATTATCCAATGTTGATATTTGGATGAAAGAAGAGGACTACAACAAACGTACAAAAAAATAAATTCTTAGTTTGATAACGGTGCTTTGATTGTTGGGTGAGACTGATAATTCTCTAATATTACATCGTTAATTGAACTACAGAAAATACCGTCTCTAACGTGTACTGTTGGTAATTCAAAAGGTTCTCTTTTTATTTGTTCTTTTGCTTGTTCAATATGATTTAGGTATATGTGAGTGTCACCTAAATTACCTATTAATTCATCGGGTATCATATTAACTTCATCTGCAATCATCAAAAGTAACAAACCATAACTTGCAATGTTGAATGGTAACCCTAAAAATGTATCAACTGAGCGTTGATTCCACATCAAAGATATTGCTCTACGAGGGATTTGGAGTGCATCTAATTGACTATGACCTAAGTCGTCTGCATAATGAAGACTTTTACTTACCGAGTCAGTCCACATCTTTCTTCTAACATCTAAACCAAGTTCTTTTGTATAAACTTGAAATCCATAATGACAAGGTGGTAATACCATTTGGTTTAATTCACCCACATTCCACGCATTAACCATCAATCTTCTACTATCTGGGTTTGTTTTAAGGTCGTTGATTAGGTTTGTAATTTGGTCTATTGGTTCTAAGTGTTTGTTTTCTAAAACTCCTTGACCCCAATTCCTCCATTGTGCTCCGTAGATTGGACCTAACTCACCCCACTTCTTAGCAAACTCATCATCTGTTTTGATTTTGTTAATGAATTCTTCTTGTGTTAATGTTTCAACCTGAGTAGACATACCAGCAATGATAGAATACCTCTTATATGCATCACCATCCCAAATATGACAACCATTATCAACAAGGAATTTAATGTTTGTATCACCACGTAAGAACCATAGTAATTCAGTCACCATAGTTTTCCAAGCCATCTTTTTAGTGGTTAGTAATGGAAAACCATTCTTCATGTTATGTCTAATAGTATAACCAAAAATGGATTTAGTACCAGTACCGGTTCGGTCTATCTTTTTTGTACCATGTTTCAAAATGGTTTTCAAAAGTGTTTGATATTGAATGTCTAAACTATTCATACTTTTCTAAATGTGTTTGATTCTGAAGATAACACAAAGGTTCCAATAAAATTATATTTATGTTTCCATTCTTTGGGACCAATTAATGATGTTAGAAATGTATCATTACCTTGGTCGTAAAGATGGACTCTTAGGGTTTCATGAGGTTCAAATCTTATTGTGAGCCAAATAATGTCATTCCATTTTTTCTCTTCTAATAGATTATATATTTCTTGTTTAATTTCGTCAATCTTTTGGTGATAATGTTTATCTGTAACACCAAGTTTTTTTTCTTTATAGAGTTCAAACTTATTGAGGTCAACCTTAACTAACTGAGACCCAACCTCAGTTCCATATGTTAGTTGACTTCGTTTCATATAGCATTAAAAATATATTGACCGTTTGGTTTTTTATTTGGTAATATGGTTATATCCATAAATACAGGATTTTGTTCACCTGCGTATAATCCCAATATGTTATAATCATAGAATTCTTCTGCTTCCGACCAAGTCATAAGGTCTCTTTGTGTTAGAATTTCTAAAATTTTATGTTTTGAATATAAAATACGGCGACTCCCACCAAATTCTTCAGTAATGCCAATAATAGCATCATCCAAACCATCTAGTATGATTGCACCTTCAGCGTATTCGTTGATGTCGATATTCATTAGTCAAAATAATAAGCCGCTCGTCCAAGGTTGTCGTATATTGCAATAAAGGTATCGACACCATTCTGAGTTAAAATAAAGGTCATTTTTCTACCTAATTGTGCGTTATATACTTCAAAAATAACCAACTTCATACCATCTTTTACTTCAGTTCTATAATCAAGAATGTCATAACCAATAGTACCAGCTTTGATTGCACCTGTGTTGTTGAATTTATTTACCAAGAAACTCCACTCAACATATTTCTCTCCTCTATCGTCTCTATTGATAAAATCCCATTCTTGGGTTGTGTAATTCCAAACCATGTCTGCGGTCCATGACATATAGGTATAACCACTAAGTCTGGTGTAATTTTCGGATTGTGCTGAGAGAATATTCCCTACTAACAAAAATAAGAGGATGAGGTATTTTTTCATTTTAAATTTTTTATAAAAAGTCAGAGGTGATACTAGGGCTGAGAAATGAATTTACCAAGATACTATGACTAAACCTGACATATCACCTTCTGACAAAACAAGTGTAGTATAATTGAAATGAACAGTCAACAAGTCTATTTGTAAAAACAGAATATTTATAATCAAAACATACAATTATGAATGCGTATTTCTTTAATATGAATCCCTCTGAAAGGGAAAATATCCTAAAACAACACCAAACAGTGTACGATGGATATGCAGTCCGTGAATCAAGCCCAAAAGAAAACCCTATTATGGTCCAAGATTTTGCCAATGATAAGGGTGGAATAACAGTAAACAGTAGAGGTGAGGTAAAAACCTACACAAATGTTGGAATTAACGAATCTATTATAAGAGAAGAAAAAGAGATGTGTTCTGAATGTGGTTCAGAAATGTATGAAGGTGAATGTAAAGAATGTGGTTACAATAGTGATGATATGGTTATGATTGCTGATTTAGGTGAAGATATTGACGATGGTGAATTATATAGTGATGAAGAACCAGGATTTGATTTTAAATCAGGAGGACCTGAACAATTTGATAGTTCATATGACGATGTTGACCCATATGATTTAGATTTAGATGCAATCCAAAAAATGTTTGACTACGAGGATATTCATGGTGATGGTGATACAGGTGAAGATATGATGGCATTACAAAGTAAAATGGATGATGAATTTGACGGTAAGGAAAAAATGTCAGGAGAGTGGGATAGTTATAATTTTGATTCAGGAGGACCTGTAGATGATTTTGAGGAAATTGCGGAAGAAAAAGATGATGATGATTTTGAATTACCTGATAATATTATTGCAATCGGTGAGGAAGAATATCATGAAATTGACGAGGATTTGAGAGAAGATTTTAGACAACAAAGACAGAAAATTTCAGAAATGTTTAATAGATTTTCAAAATATAATTAATAGATTTTATTCATGTGAAAAAATAAAACCCTACACTACGTAGGGTTTTTTTGTATAGTTTGTGATATTTGTATAAAAAAATACTAAAATGGAAGTACAAGAACTTTTTTCGTTTTACTTGAATCCGTCTAGTAATCAATTGGAGGTGTCGTTTAGATTGATTGAGGATGAGGAAGACACCGTAAGAACCGATAAGATTGAATTTCAGGTTGCTGAAGATTATGGGTATCAATTGGCACCAGAATTAGATGAGGGGTTTTTTGATGACGATGAAGAATATGAGGAAGATTTTGATGAGTTTGACATCTATTTAGATGAAGATGAGGTCATTAGTTTTCTCAATGAATATTACATGGTAAACCCTGATTTACTACCCGATTCAGAGCTATATTAACCTGAAAAATGTCAGGTTTTTTATATTTATCAATATGAAAGACCTGATAAATACCCTTAGAGAATTACTATCCAAAATTACATTGGATAGGAGTATTTTATTTGGTTTATCCTCACAAGAGATTGTTATTTATATAACACCAACACTTCAAATTTTCAAAGTAGTTTGTGACCCAAAGTCACTAAGAAAAACGTTTCCGTTTGAAGAAGGTAAACCATTGAATTTATCTTTATTAAAAGATTATATTGATTCAAATAAGTGGAACATATCTATTCATGCAAAATCACCACAACTTAGACGAAAAATGTTGGACCACTTTGAGGATGAAGTAATAAATGAATCATATCAAAAAACAACGGATATTGAGGTAACATTGAGAGTTATTGAACAAGTTGAAAAGTCATCAATACCTGAGTCAATAAAGAAATGGGCGAGAAATAATCCAGAAAAGTTTCTTGAGAACTTGAAAGATGTGGAAAAAATTATAAATTCTTAAGATATTTATAAATTATGAACTATGATATTGAGTACTTGAGAAAGTTAATGGATGAATTGTCTGATAATTCATGGTATTCTCAAATATCTGAGGACGAGGGTGAAACAACCACAGATACATCATCACCTACAGGTGGTGGAGGCGGTAGTTGGAAGCAACCCACAAAACGAAAATTAGGTAAAACTTATATGGGTCCAAAATATAAATGGGAAAGTGGTAGAGTTATGGGTAAAACCTATAGTGGTCCTGGATATAAATGGGGGAGTGGTGTTACAAGAGGAGAAGCAAATCCATTAGAAAGTATTGAAAAACGAATGAGTCGTTTGGTTGAACAATCTGATGACCCTGTCGGAAGAACAAATATAGACGATGCTAAAACAATATATACTATTGTTGGTCCATTAAAAGTACCTCAACAAACTATTACAAATGCAGGTAAAACCGATTTTACTAAACCATGGGGAAGTGATGCGAATCTAATGCTTACTGATAATAATGGTCTTTATCTCCAATATATTATAGATGAAAAAAACAATAAATGGGTTATAACAAACCAATCAATTGATGGAACTGTTAAACAAAAAAAACTGTATTACCCTACTGCAAGTTCGATGAATTCATATATGAATCCGTCAGCATCAGGTTTTGGACCAATAAATAACATGGTAATTGATGGTGTTGAATTTACGTTTATAATTAATTATAATTTTGATTTAAATAAATCAAATATATCTCAAGACGTATTTAACTCAACTATGGACGGTATGAGGGGTTGGACGTTTTTGAATAGTCTTTATTACAAAAGTACTGACGGTAAGTTTTATCCATATGACCAAAATACCTTTTTCTATGATGAACCAAGTTTTTGGGAAGAGTGGGGTGGTCTTATAATTGGAGGAGTTTCAATTATTGCGTCACTATTTACAGGGGGACTTGCAGGAATGATAATACTTGCCGCTGGTGGTTTTGGAATGGCAGCTCATGATTATTTTGTTAGAGGAGATGAAATAGGTGCTGGAATTTCAATAGTACTAACACTTCTCACTTTAGGGACTTCTAATTATATTAGAGTAGGTTCAAAAATGGTTTCAACATTGAGTAAACATTTTATGAAACCTCAATATATTGATGATGTTGCTGCAGGTTATAGAGCATTGCAACCAGCAGAAAAACAGGCTTTTAGGTCCGTGTTTCAACAATCACCACAAGTATTACAGAAATCTGTCCAAGAAGCACTACCCGCCGCGATTGATGCTTCCGCAAAGAAAATGGGAAGCAAGGCATTTATGCAAACCGTTAAAGCTGGAGTTAAAGATGGTTCTATTGTGTGGGAAAAAGTTCCTGTTGTTCAACGAATTGCAGTTCAAAGAGCAGCTGTTGACTTAGGTGGTGCTGCAGCTGTAATTGGAGGTACTTGGACTGCTAGGCAAGAAAGACAAGCTGAGAAAAGGAATAAAGAATTCGAACCTATCGTGAAAAATATTCAAGATTTCCAACTTACATCATTCGCAAACGCCGCTGAGAAGTCAGCAGAGGAAGGTAACATTCAACCATTAGCTAATGCTATTGGTGTGGATATAAATACAATGATATCAGATGTTAAAAAATTGGCTGATGAAACTAACTATAACGGTGAAGATATATCTGAAGAATTGGATTCACTACTTGCAACTGACATGGACTTTGGTCTTGATGGTTTATAAAACTAAATTATGATGATAGATTAAAAATAAAAAACACAAAGATTAAACATTAATCATGATGTATTTATAAAAAAAAAGATTATGAAAAATAAATTTATATTAGAAGACATAAAAAGAATTCATGAGATTATGGGTTCAAATCCTAAAAATATATTAATCGAAGCTATTTTAGGTGGTGCGTCAGATGATTTTATTAGAACATTTTTTAAGATGTTTGTCAGAGAAACACCAGATGTTGCGGATGACATATTAAATAGAGTTGTTCAAACAAACGGTCAAGCCGCTCAAAAAATGGCTGCAGAAGGTATTACTGATTTTACTAGTTTACTTGCCAATGGAAGTGATGATTTAATAAGAACATTTTTTAAAGAATCAGGAGCATTAGCTAATCTATCTGATGACTTTGGTAGAATACTCCTAAAACTTGCACAAGAAGGTGATGGTGTTGCAGCACCATTGGTGAGTGATATTGAGAGAATTGTTGCTGCTGGAGTTCCAGATGCTATAGAGCAGCTTAAACAGACTTTAAAAAATGCTGGAATAGCTGATGATGTAGTCAATATGATAATAAATTCAGCAAAAAATGCGGGAAAAATAGTAAATGTGACACAAGAAGTTTTAAGAAAACTATTGGTGATTCAGGAACAATTTATAGCACAACTAAAAAAGACTAGCATTTTTAAAAGTTTACCTAAAGATAAGCAAACTTTCCTTATAAACAATTGGAAACTTGAAACCGAACAATCACTTCAAAGAGTTTTTGGTGCAGGTGGACCAAAATCTGAACAAGCAATGTATCAATCAATGATTAAAGAACTGGAAAAAGCGGCTGAGGCAAGTGCAAGTGTTGGGCTCCCAGTTTCACGAAAACTCGAAATGGGTGGAAATATTACTTGGCCGAAGCTTGGAAAAAAATCGGCATACATTGGTGCTATATTAGTTTTTGCTAAGTTATTAAAAGATGACACCCTTAAGGATTACACAGAGCCACTTGGGAAAGCATTGAAGGCCTTCTGGAATGGTTTTTGGGAGGACGATGAAGATGAAACTCAAACAAATACCACTACAAGTACCCCCATAACTGGTACACCAGATATTGATGATTTCAAAAATTGGATGTTAACCGTGAAAAAATACTCACAAGAAACAGTTGACAGAATGACACTAACCATTGATGGTAATAAAATTAAATGGGAGATAGATGGCCAGACCGGCTCGGTTCAAAAATATTCAGATGGAAATTACCGATAATAATATAATTTCAGAACAGGGTAATCTACCACCAGGTGCGGGTGAGGGTAATCTACCACCAGGTGCGGGTGAGGGTAATCTACCACCAGGTGCGGGACAAAGTGGTTCTTCAGGTACTGGTGGAACATCAGGTACTGGTGGAACATCAGGTACTGGTGGAACATCAGGTACTAGAGGAACATCAGGTACTGGTGGAAATGCTAACACAGGTAATGAAGGGTATCGTTTAGAATCTGCAGATGATGTGAACAAGATGAAGTTGGAGTACGCTTGTGTGTTCAATTATTTACCAGGTCCAAAAGACCCTCAAAAAATGATTGTGATGGTAAATAATAATAATCGATTTATCAAACACGAATCTGCAAGTGGTACAAGGTCATTATTATTCAAAGCCGTTGGTGTTGATGATAATGAATCTGATTCGGTATTTTATGATGATAATGGTAAATACGGTTCAGTTTCAGGTCCTAAAGACATTGGAGGTGGTGCATATGGTACTACCACATTTAATGAAAAAGGGTCTTACAAGTGTCTAACTAAGAATGTCGATGGTAAGAATGTCAGTATAATTGTTAGAGACGGTGTTGAGGGTAAGTTACCGCCAAATCAACAAAATGTTATAAATAACACAGGAGGAAGCCAACAAGGAGGAAGTCAACAAGGAGGAAGTCAACAAGGAGGAAGTCAACAAGGAGGAACCCAACAAGGAGGAAGTCAACAAGGAGGAAGCCAACAAGTAGGAAGCCAACAAGGTACAAGTCAATTGGATGAACTAAGACAAATGGTAAATGATGGTATATTGAGTGGTGGTAAACTAATCACAGTTAAATATAAGACATATACTCATGGTTATCAGGGTAAAAAGAATGGTATCGACATTGTTCTATTACATGACGGTTCTTATTTGAAAAATGAAGGTGATGGTTGGAAATTTGTGGAGAAGAAATCTGAAGAAACTACAACAACACCAGAAACTTCAGGTAATGAAGGTCAATAATAAAGAAATTTTAGATAATTATATAATATGAAAAAGTTTGTTTTACAAGAGCAAGAACAAGGAACACAAGAATTGAATGTTGATGTTACTGATTCTGGTTGGGATAATGGACCAATTGTTGGTGGTGATGCAGATAAACCTGTTGAGAAAACAACACCAACGGGTATTTCAGTTGATGCCGACATGCTAAAACAAGCCCAATTAATGTTCAAGGCGGGTGTTTTAAAAAATCCAGCACAAGTTGAACAGATTGCCAATGATTTGATGGACTATCTATCTCAGAGATATGTTGGTTTACCATTTAAATTTTTCTATTATTGGTTGAATTACTACGGTACTCAATATGCTGATTACAAACTACAGAGTGGTAAAACATACAAAGATTTAGCGACCGAATTCAATAATAAAGTTGCCGAAAACAAAGCCGCCATTGGTGACCAAGCGGATGTGGATACCTTTACAGCACCAAACAAAAATGAGGTTAACACTTTCCAACCAATGGAATTGGATTTTATGAAAAATCCTGCAGATTACAATTCAAAAATATATAGATATTTAGGTGGAAGAATAACACCTGAAACACAAAATCTTTTGAATGTAATTAGAAAGTATATTAGAGAGAATCAAAATCAAAAGAACGTTGAATTTGAAGGTGCTACAGGTCCTAATAATGAAGAACCAACTCTTGAATTAAAGGGAGGTTTGTTTGGTTTGGGTAAAAAGACTAATGTTTATTCACCTTGTGTTTTGGTTACTGAAGCCTATATCGATTTGGTTGATACCGAGTCACAGGCAATTATTACAGACTTAGCGAACATCAAAGATTACTTATTCAACTGCTTTACTGCCAAGGTTAGAGATAAAAAAGGTAATAGAGTACCTGCTTATATGACCGATGAAATCAAAAAAGCACTTCCAGGTGTTATGCAAGAGATTGGTGCGTTACAATCAGGAACTCGTTGTTCAGGACCTAACTATATGTCATTGAACTTCTCAAGTTCTGAAAAGAACAGAATGACTAAATGTCCTTCAATGAAAGAGAGTCTCAAGAGCAAACTCAGATACAAAAAGATGATTGCTGAGATGCATAACAACCAAAGAAAACTTATTCAAAAAAGACTTAACCTAATTGCGACTGACAAAAAATTGAATGAGTCAACTTTAAAGTCTAAAAACATGAATAAGTTGGCATTCCTAATGTTACTTGAAATGGGTTCGTTCTACAGAAAAGGATATGAACCAACTATCATTCAAGAAGAAGTTGGAAACTTCTTTACAAACATGGGTAACATATTTGGTTCAAGTGCAACAACATTATACCAAACATTCGCAGGTTCAGCTGTTAGATATATTCTAAATAAGTTAGGATTGGGTGAAGGAATGGTATCAAATACAATTAGTGAACTTTTGGTGAATACACCACCTGATGAATTACCAAAAATGTTCTCAGACTGTAATTACTTTACAGAACAATTTGCCGTTGCTTTGGCTGAAGGTTACGTACGTAAACTTCAAAGTCAAAACAATTTGGACGGACTTTTAGGTGATGGTATTAGAAACGCTTTTCAGGAATCGTTAGAGAATACAGAATTCATCGAAAGTCTAAAGAGAGGGTTATCTCAACCTATCTGTTCATTGTGGGGAAACATAGGACAGAAATTAGAGATGCCATCTCTAATCAATTTCTAAGGTAGTACTTAGAGATATAAACTAACTAAAAGGAAGGGGGTTGTTTAAAAGTTTGAAGGGTTCCGTGAGGAACCCTTTTTCTTTTTATGACTTTTTCTTGGTAATAACTTCGTCAATAATACCATATTCCAAAGCCTCATTGGCTGATAACCAAAAATCTCGTGTTGCATCCTTGATAACTTCTTCCGGGGTTTTACCACAATAACTTCCCAAAAGTTCAAAGAGGACTTTGTTTGTTTTTTCCCACTCAACAAAATTGATACGAGCATCTTGGATATTACCACCTGCACCACCTGATGTTTGGTGAAGCATTGTTTTAGAGAATCTGAGTGATGAACGTTTTCCTTTGGTACCTGCACCTAATAGTACTGAACCCATAGATGCCGCCATACCGGTATTTACCGTTCTAATATCACATGATATATAATCCATAACATCCACAATAGATAAACCTGATTTAACTGAACCACCAGGACTATCGATGTGCATTGTAATATCCATTTTACTTGTTGAATCCAAGAACATTAATTGTGCTTGGACAACTGTAGACATATTGTCATTTACACCTCCAGCAACCCAAATTAAACGGTCCATCATCAAACGTGAGAAGATGTCCATTTGTGTTGCACGTAATTCTCGTTCTTCCAAAATGTAAGGTGTTAGAGATGATTCAATTTGTTGATTGTAGTAATGCATTTTGAGTGATGAAATACCATGGTCACTCATTGCGTATTTTTGAAATTCTTTTCCGTAATCCATTATCCTTCGTGATTTTCTATTTTTGAGTTGCTAAAAATTAATACAAGATTTACTATTACCATTGCAAGTGAAATTAAACTTTTGAATCCACCTTCTTCTAAGAACTGAGATAAAACCTGAATTAGAATAATACCAATTAGGTAGGTTGTTGCGGAATCGCTGTAAAGGGCATTCAATCTTTTGTAAATTGATGTTAGACTAAAAAGAATTGCTGGTGTAACAACTAATAAGCCTAATGTGATTAAACCTATTTGATTTATACCAACACCGTAACCCAACATATAACCACCCATAAAGGCGGTAATATATGATATGAAATTACGTAGAAAATAATTGAGACCACTAATAGTCCCTGTAAACTGAAAATATTTTTTGATATCCATTAATAAAAAATTAGTACCGATGGCCGGACTCGAACCGGCACGAACATTACTGTCCAAGGGATTTTAAGTCCCTCGTGTCTACCATTTCACCACATCGGCATTTCAATACCTCAAATATAAAACCTAAAATCGGTTTAGACAAATGCTTTTTTGAAATCTTCCCACAAATCTTCTACGTTGGAATACAATACGTCAGAGAACACTCCTGGTGTATATGGTCTAACCAAGAACTTCATACCGGCTTCATCAGGAGTTTTATTTCCTTTATGATGATTACATGAAGAACAACAAGCAACCAAATTATCCCATGTGTTACGTCCACCACGAGAACGTGGTAATACGTGGTCTAATGTGAGGTGTTTTTCACTACCACAATAAACACATGCGTAACCGTCTCTCTTATAGATACGTTTTCTCGATAGTTTAGCTGGTTTTACATGATAACGTACATAACTCAATAATCTGATAATCAAAGGACGTACGAAATCACCAATACTAGTAACTATTGGGTCTTTACCCTTACGTAATACTTCTGCTTTACCCATAAACACGAGTTTGAAACCCCTATTCAAAGAGGTAACATTCAGTGGTGTATAATCTGAGTTCAATACAAGAACTTGTTCCATTTTCTTCAATACTTTTGACAAATGTAGTAAAAAGAAAAGTCCCGAACAAGCGGGACTTTAAAGTTTATTTTATAATTTGTTGCGTCGGTTTATGCGTCGGGTCACTCCTGACCGTTTGCTTTTCTCATATACATAATCCAAAAGACTAAACATAGTATAATAAAGTTTTTTCAATAATCAACTTCCTCAATAAATAGTTCGTGTGGGGTGTTTGGTATTTCAATTTTTTGTTATATATTTGTGGTCACACAACGGACCTTTAGCTCAGTTGGTTAGAGCACCCGACTCATAATCGGTAGGTCGTAGGTTCAAGCCCTACAAGGTCCACCAATAAATTCTAATATCATGGGAACAAATTATTACAGAATTCCGAAGTCAAAAGAAGTAATGGAGCGTTACCAAGTACTTCACGATAAAGTTACTCGATTGGATTGGTTTGACACCAATCAGTTGTATAATGATTTTAGAAATATTGAAAATCCTGAATCTGAATGGGAGATGTTTAATCCGTGGGATGAGTTTACTCATAACATGAGAGTTCATTTGGGTAAACGTAGTATGGGTTGGAAATTCATTTGGAATTGGAACAATGGTAAGTTCTATAAGGACAAGGATAAACTCTTTGCGTATATTCGTAACGGTCGTGTGATTGATGAATACGGACAACTTATTGATGTTGAGGAGTTTATTCAAATGGCGTTAGATTGGTGTAAGGATGATGGTTGGGATACAGACTCTTATTATAAGGAGAATCCGAGCCATCGACCTACATGGATTAGCGGAAAGCACGAGGAGTACATTGACGGACTCCGAGTATCAACAAGTACAGATTTTTCTTAAGTTATGAATAAAAGAATTGCTAAAGAACAAAACCCGTGGGCTAATATCAACATAATTGATATTATCTGTGAATTATTACCTAAGGGATATTCCAAGTATCTTCCTTTGGTGATTAAAGAGTACAAGAAAAAGAGTATTGAAAGTGTCAATAAGTATCGTGATGACTATAACTATTATAGAGAAAATTATAGTAAAATAGCACCTAATAGTGATAGTAGTGTTGAAATTGATTTTTTTACTCTTAGTACAAAACATCATCTTGCAGGATTAATAAACGAATTTGTGGATTATGATGTTTTTAATAAACATAATGAACACCATAAGAACAATCGTTTGGAAAATCCTGACATCAGTTCTTATGGTGGTATTGATGAGTTGGTTAGACAAGTAACTATAGCTGACATAAAATACTTGGATAATGAAACCAAAAAGGCGGTTCACATTATGTTTGAAGATGACATATGGATGGTTCTTAAACCGTTGACGTTTGATTCTTCTTTGAAGTACGGTGCATCAACAAAATGGTGCACCTCTTCAAGGAACAATCCTGGCCATTATTATCGATACAGCAAAGGTGGTGGACTTTATTATATAATCAATAAAAAAACTTTTACCAAAACAGGTGTTCAAACAGAATACCATAATGGTAAGGTATCTATTTCATTATATGATGAGGAGGATGATAGAGTTGATTCTGCGGTTGCCGGTGTTGACGCTAATATAATACACCTTATTTTGGATGATACTAATAAATTTAAAACTAACCTTGAGTTTATAAAATCAAATTATCCTGAGTTTTACGAGTTACATGTTAATTGGCGTGAAGATGAAAAAGAAATTATGGTAGAAATTGAAGGACCTGTTGCAATTCCGGTTGAAATGAATTGGGATGACATAGATTTGCGCTGATATTTATAGCAAAAAGAATTTGTGAGTAAATTCGATGGTGCTATATCAATTTTGTCAATACTGTCTTTATTCGGACTTACCGCAATAAATAATACCGGCAGATTTCAACCAACGCAAGATACTGTTGTTATAGATACTGTAGTTCCTGTTGTTTATGATACAGTCCTCGATGTTCAGGGTAAAAAAGCTCTGTTCATCGGGGATTCTCATACTTCAGGTTATGGTTGGGGTTGGCAAGACATTCTGTGTAAGAAAACAAAAATGACCTTTTTGAATACCGCTGTTGGTGGTAAAAGAACATCTTGGATGATAACCAAATTGGAACAACAGAAAAAAGGTGGTTGGGATTATTGTTTTATTTATGGTGGTGCTAATGATTGTGCATCTATGGTGACACCTGAGACTGCATTCAATAACATTCAAAAAATGGTGGACACCTGTATTGCTTATAACATCAAACCAATTGTCATTACAGGTACAGACCCAAATGTAACATTTACGGGTAAAGCACCTGAGTGGAAAGATTATGTATGGAAAAAAACAAAATTGCAAAATTACTTGGTAGATTCCCTTCAAAGAGCGGTTGTTGTTGACACTCGTTTTATTCCACGTTCAGATTGTGCTGATTTTGTCTGTCATATGAAACTTTCAGGACATAGAAAAACTGCGGATACAGTTATTAGTACAATGAATTTTCTTGTTCACTAAAAACCCTATTGACTATAATATTTGAAAGAATTATATTTGTGATAAAGGTACCAACCTTTCTGGTAGCGACAGTGTGGGTTAGTGTAATCATACCTTCGGAAAGTATGACCGCTAACATCATCATTTCTACGTGTGGTTTGAAAAAGCCATGTGTATGACATACAGGGTTCAAGCTCGTCGGGGAGTATTTGTCTTGTATGGGTAGGACGTCGGGTCCGAAAGTTGTCAGGAATAAGGTACTATATGCCGTTTTGACGCTTCTGCATTTACAATAAAGTCAGTTTTATAGGCGGTTCGTCTAACGGCAGGACTACAGACCCCGACTCTGGAAATGTAGGTTCGAATCCTACACCGCTTACAAAAACCTGAAAGGGATGGTCTTACGAGGTTCGACTCCTCACCTTTCACTAAACTAATTTATTGGCTATGAATATGACTGACTCTGTTACCGTTTCGACCCTCCCACACCCAATGAGCATGTTTATGATGGGTATTGTTGTGGTTGTTATGATTTATGTAATTATCGAACACCTCAAACTGCGGCGTGAGATGAAAGAACTATACAAAAGTTCAAATGCCCTAAAAGAATCTATGGATTCTTTCAAAACATCGGTGTTTGAATCTATCAACGACGTATCTCGTAAAGTTGATTCTCGTGTGGATAAAGCTGTTGAAAGTTTGAAGAAATCTAAAACTGTTTTATAATGTTTGATTTGTTGGGAATATTATTACTAATTAGTTGGACTATTATAACCTGTTTGTTGGTATATACTGTATTCAAGATTGGTTATGAGAAGGAAAAACGTGGTGAAAGGACTGACTTTATGGGTCGCCCAAATAATCACTTAGGAAAAGATATGGATTGATATGAAAAAACATGGACACCATATGAGTATGAGACGAAAATTAGAGATAGTAAAAACTGTACTCAATAAATCAAAAGGATTGACTATGTTACATGGTGATAAATTGGTTCAACATGTTGCAAATTCAATAACACTATATGAATTACCCACCAATGAAAAAAATTAAGGAATTTTTCAAACATATTGTTTGGTTGGAGCAAGAAAGAATTAAAATTATGATTCATTGTGGTAGACCAACATCAATTTAGAAAATGAAACTAAAATCATTAGATGAACACAATTCAAATTCTTGGAGCAATTATTCTTCAATGTTTGAAAACTCACCAAAACCAAACGGAATTGCTTGCCCAAAGTGTGGTGAGGAATTGATGGATAGTCAA
>Ga0222714_10001429_pt1 | contig 26879 bp, 21 predicted proteins | sample C33_3DmetaG_FD_165048 | JGI IMG/M metagenome (GOLD analysis project Ga0222714, IMG submission 165048) | Estuarine water microbial communities from San Francisco Bay, California, United States - C33_3D | ecosystem: Environmental > Aquatic > Marine > Unclassified | place: USA: California...
TATTCCATTGCGCTCCTCATCAAAACCTGCCGACCATTCAATCAAGTTGTCAGGGTGGCGCACCTGATAGCGAATATTTCTATCACCGAGGTGTTTTTTGAAAGTTTCCAAGACAATGTCGTCCATACGGGCTTCATCGGCTTTTTTCTGCTTGAAGGCCTTTAATTCCTTGTACAAATTCCAGAATTCTTTTGGGGTGTTGTATTTCATCATTCAACGGTTTAGCATTTGGAAATTGTCAACTATTGTGCCAAGAGTTTTTCATTGGATTTTTCAAAGCAGTGATTTTCATCTTTTGGTCATTTTTTGCCTATTTTTTCAATTTTTGACTGGTTTTTGGTGTTTTTTTATCGATTTAAGCCTGTTTTCATTCATTTTGACATTTTGGCATAACTCTTGACTTAGGGCTGAAAACAATTCTAAAATAGCCGTTCAATGCTTGCCAAACAACTCCAAATTTCAGCCGAAGAAATTAAAAAAAACGAAGACGTACTGATGGATTTTCAGTTTGCCTTTCTTACCCAAAATTTAAAAAGAATCGGTGATTTGCTTTCTCCAAATGGCACCTTCTTTGGCAAAAAAAGCCTGACTTACGCCAAGAGTAAAATCTATGCCCTTTTATACAATAATCCTGAGGTAGAAAGAGATTTTATTCACCACGCATTTCAAGGTTATAGTAATGACCACCTACCTGGCGAGTTGGTGCTTGAATTTCGCTATCCAACAATTACCCCCGAAAATGTGATGTACTACCCCGAAGAAGATGATTTATTCGGACTTCCGCCATTGGATGGTTTTCATGAGGAAGTGATACGGTTTGCATTTACGATGAAAAAAGGAAAAATCACCTCCTTGCGCATCCCAAAAAAAGTGATCAAAAGCCTGCAGCGCTACATTAATGAAAATTAAACCAATTAAACCCAAATGATATGCAAAAAGAATTATCCATTACTACACCTGCACGGGTGAATGCACCTAAAACCGAGGTAGAAATTCAAATTACCAACGCGCAACTCGTGCGCATGTGCATTCAAGACATGAACACTGAGGCCTTGTATTTTCTGCTCGATGTTGAGCGCACCTACCAAGAATGGCAACGCAATGAGTTTATCTTGAAGCTCGAGCGCGTCATAAAAAAATTTGAAGCCGATGGCGACACCTACCTCAATGCCGTACAGGGTGCTTGCGGTGGTTCTTGCTCCAGAGGGCAAAATGGCTACTTATTCATTGGAAACAACAGCAAAAACTACATGAATCTACTTTTTGTCGAGGAAGAACTGCAACTGACCGATCTTTATGAATGCAGCTTATTTAGAACCAAGTTTGAAAATCTTAATCTTGGCAAACGCTTCTACATTGACAACAGAATCAATGCGTTTTTCGAAGAATTCACTGCTTCACTAGGCTCTGAAAAATAACCCTTGCAAGCTTGTAATAAATAATAATCAACTCAAATGACACAGAACTTTGTATCAAAACTAAAACACTTTTTTATGGAAACAACCGAAAAAAACAAAACTGGCAACAACACCACACTTTATCAATTTATCATAGACCGCAGCGGATCTATGAGTGGTTTAGAACAAATGGTAGTGGGCGGCTACAATGAGCACCTTAGTGCAGTGCGCAACTTACAAAGCACCTACCCTGACCAACAGTTCCTCATCTCCTTACTTACTTTTGATGACGAAGTACAATGGTTGGTCAAGCCCGCTCCAATTCAAGAGCTCAAAGAACTGCCATCAAACGCATTTTCACCGCGTGGCATGACAGCCCTACTCGACGCCATAGGCAAGGGCATGCATCATATTGAGAGCGAATACGGCAGAAAAATAAAAAACGATGAAATGAGCGTCGTTATGGTGGTCATCACTGATGGTGAAGAAAACGCTTCGCAGTTTTTCAACTATAAAAGCATTGCTAAAAAAATCAAAGAGCGCGACGAATCTGGCAAATGGACCTTTAGTTTCATTGGCTGCGATTTTGATGCGGCAAATATATCTGAGCAGCTCAATATCCGAAAGGAAAATGTTCGAAACTACAGCAAGCGCAACTACGGACTGATGTCAAAAGAAGTTGATTCTTCTTTTATGCGCTATGCCGAGTCGAAATCAAATGGCAGCTTTGGCCTAAAAAACTTTCATTTCTTTGATGAAGATGATGACAATAATATCACCTACTAAAGCGCATGGAAGAACTACACCAATACCGCCTCATTTCTTGGCTAACCCTTAGTAAGGACGGTATGGGCTTAGATCTTGATGTGAGCAGCACCCGCAGGCACCTTTGGATTTTTCAACACTTTGGACACTTGGAAATTCAAAATTACATGCTCTATTACCAAGTCAACAACTGGCCTAGGCAACGAAAAAACACCGTGCACCCCGTCCGGCAGATGAAAAAGAAGTTTCAGACGCTCTTTGAGATGTTGGCCTATTTAGACTTGAAACGCTATGATATAAGATACTTTAAGATTGAATTCACCAATGGCTGGGTTTTCAAAGAACAACCCTATATCAATTTGCACTTAATTACCTCAAGCACCGAAGAGCGCAATGAACTATTGACCCTCCTATTTGCCCTTTCGGCAATTAAAAAACCTGATCTGTGCTCTCTGAAAAATGGGAGCACCTACAGGGTTGTGTCCGATACGTATGGGCAAAATATTGAAGAGTTTGTTTTTGATTTTGATGAGGGGTTTAATTAAGAAAAAAGGTATCATTGCGAAGATTCATTTAAATATAGAAATGTACTATATTAGTATATGAAAATTTTTCTTTCGAGTTTATTTTTAGTCAGTTCACATATAACATTTGGGCAAATATCATTTTTTGACGTTTTAAAATTAGAGACTAAAACTTACAAAGATATTCAAGCTCAGCTTCTTCAAAAACTTACCATAATTGATGACAAAAAAAAATATACATATACTCCAATACTGGCATGCGATCCCCCAGAATATGCTGAAGACAGCTGCCAATGGATTTGCACTAGACCCTTTCCATTATATGCAAAAAGTTATGATCTTCCATTGGAACCTGAATTTGACACCTTACCAGAATTTGACATTTTACCAGTTAAAAATTATGATATTAGGATAGAATTAAATTCGTGGTTTGCTGAAAACTATAATAAAGATTACAAAACAGCCAAAACTTTTATAGAGGTTACAAATTGGGTATTAAGTAGCAATAATAATTGCTTAGATGAATTCAAAATTCTATCTAATTCAATCACCTTAAACATTCAATTTTCGGACCCCGAACATTGGTCCAGGTTTAAAAATGACGTTGGTAAGAATGCAACTTTTCAAGATACATATAGAATTTCAGAGGGAGACCCTATAAAGTTACATTATGGGATTCGAAGAGAACAAACTGAATTTGGATGGAAAGGTGTGTTTATTTCTTTATACGATGAAGAATTTACTTCTCATGCGACAATCTACTTTAACGTTCTCGTCGATTAAATAAAATTTTCAATTACCTGATTCACAATCAATAAATCAACGCCTTTTTAGAATTGTTTCTCCAACCGGCTTGGTTCTCATAAGATACAAAATAGATCTTCAAATCAGCTTGGTTTTCATAGTCTACGAAATAGACCTTCTTCTTGGCCTGGTTTGCATATTGGGTAAAATACCATTTGCCATCGTTATTGCCAGCTTGGTTTTCATATTTGACCTTATAGACCTTGAGGTCTGCTTGGTTTTCATACTTCACCACATAAACTTTTAAATCGGCTTGGTTGGCATAATCTACAGAATACATTTTTTGGGCCTTGATAGAGACACTGCATATAATGATGGCCACGAGTGCAATTAGTTTTTTCATAAGCATCAATTTTTATTAATTCTTTAAGTTAAGCATTCTATTCAAATTCTATGTTAAAAACCATAACGGCATTGCCCGAATTGGGCACAGATTCTTTGCCTTGTGAGGTGACGATGAGTTGTTTGTTATTGGGTGAAAGAGCCATGCCTACTGGGAAAGGCTCTGCCTTGAATTCATGGATTACCTTCATGTTTTGGTTGTCTATCACCACCACCTTGCAAGCGTTATTCACACAAGCATAGGTATATTTTCCATCGGCAGAAACATCAATAGTGCGGGCACCAGAACCTACCATCGCTGTTTGCCAATCGGTAAATTTGAGCTGTTTTTGATCATCAAAAGGTAATTTTAAAATCTCACTCAACTTGGCTTTTTGAACCGCTCCAAATTTATTGGAACTTAAATAAATGTTGCCATTGTTGAGAGCTATATGGCGCAGGTTTTGATACGAACCCGTAATGGTGCCAAGGTAGGCTTTTTTCGGTAAGTCAATAACGGCAATGCCATTGCCGCCCATTTTGGCTACCAAGAGGTATGTGTTGTCATCGGTAAAAACGGTGCCTCGCAAGCAATTGCTACAGTTGTTATCTCTATCAACGGCACCCGAAAAATCAGTCTGAACCTGATGATCAATGACAATATGGTCGGTGTATTTAAAATCAAAGGGGTTTGGGCTTGAAATATCGATGAGCCCCACGGTGTTGTCTCCCCAGTGAGTAACGGCAATCAACTCATTGTTAGGTGAACAAGCAATCATTTTTGGCAAGGGCCCCGAAGGCATGACGCGCACAATTTCGTCCTTTTCGGTATCAATGATAGCAAGGGCCGAAGGCGATGCTGCATTAGGGTCCCAGGAGCGGCGGTAATAGGTTACCCACAAAAATTTACCATCATGAGACAAGCAGCCCTCAACGGGCTTGCCTGAAAAAACATTGTAATTGTCTTTTTGCTGCTTGAACTGATAGCCAAAAACTGTGGTCTCGGCATCTTTGAATAGTTTGCCATCGGCAGCCGTGAATTCGTGCCTTATTTCTTTGAGTTTTTTGAGCGTTTTGGCATCAAAAACCGCCGTAGTATAACCTTCTAAGGAATTGATATAAAACTTACTTCCGTCTTTAGAATAAATAGCAGATTTCGGCGAATTGATTGCGGGTTCATAATGCCATGAGGTATCATTTGAGCTCATGCGCTTACTTTGAATCACGCGCTGTAAACTTAGCGTTTTAAAGGTGCCGTTGCTTATAGGTTCGTCAGAAGCTATAGTGTCTTGAAAAGTTGTATTGGTTTTGGCTTTGGTTTCACTTGGCTGCTGAGAGCAAGAGCTGAAGGCCAAACAAAGGCATAAACCAAAGGTAGTGGAGAATTGATTTAATAATGTCATAGCATGTAAAGTTAGTTAGTTTGATAGCAAGAGCTCGCCCAAATCAATTTGAGAATTGAGCACATTCAAATCTACAGGCTTTGGAATGCCATTCACTTGTGCACTTTCACTAAATTGCCAGATCGTCCAGGGGTTGCCATCCAATAATTGCGGTTCATTTTCTCCGTAGCGGCCAATGCAAAAACGACAATCCGTATATCGGTTTTGCAAAAAACTGTTGTAAAAGCGTTGTGTGGTATATAAAATTGGCTTGCTTCCATATTCGGCTTTAATGCCAGCTAAAAATAAGGCCAAACTGTCATGAAAAGCACCAACTGATAAACTACCAATGTCTTCTGTATCCACCATAGGAATTAAAGTCTGTTGATCTTTACGGACCGTATTGAAAAAATTAGTCAACTGGTTTGCTACCGTTGAAGTGGTTCTAAAGTAGTGGTAACTGCCTACATTGAATCCATGTATTTTTGCCTCTTTAAAATTGAAAGCATAAAGCGGATCCTGATAAGTGGCGCCTTCGGTTGCCTTGATATACACAAATTGAATGGGGTGCCCTTGAGCGTTCTTGACACTAGACCAATCAATGTCGCCTTGATGATGGCTCAAGTCCAAGCCGTAGATTTTTGCATTCGGATGGTCTACGGGGGTAGTGTTCATTTCACAATAAGAAGCAAAAAAGCAAGCGATTAAAAAAAATGATCCAAATAATTTTACCATCTACAGCTTGTTTGAAGGGTCCAATTTACAACTGAAAGTTATTGAATTTTAAGTGATTAATTAGGGTAAAATAGGGTTTCGCTAATTAAAATTGTAGATTAACACAAAATTCAAGATCTTTCGTTTTTTATTTACTATGAGAATTCGTTTTAGTTTTTTGATCATCTTATCACTCTTTTTAAATTCTTGTTCACAAACAAAAAGCAAGTACAAAAAACATATGAAAAGAGAAGATACCTTTTCCCACCACTTGCACATTGTGGGCAAAGACTCCCTAGACATCCACATAACAATTACCAGGCCAAAATCAGAGCAAGAATCCTATGTTTTAGCATTCAAGCAGCAGGATAAAAAATCAAATTACCAAAAAATTGACACTACCTGGACACACCCAAAGCTAGATACTTGCCTTGCTGGCCTTACGCACTTGCTCTATGACCAACCCTTTGAAGAAGCACAAAGCGCCACCTATGTATTCAAATATCAGCGTTGGGTCCTTGAAGAGGAAGAAGAAGGCACAGAAATTGATACCTTGGCTTTTGGCCAAGCCATTAAAGAAGCTTGGAAAAATAAAGACACCCTTCTGGACTTAACACAATCCAACCTATATGTAAAGCCAAAATTTAGCAAAGAAGACCCCAAATTAAAGCGTGCAAAAATGGAACTCAATAAAGCGCTATTGTCTTCTGTAGAGCTTACTTATGGCAATGCCCGATTCTTCTTAGACCGCTCGCGTTTTGCCACCTGGCTGAGTCTTGATGAGGATCTTAAGGTAAAAGTAGATTACCTTTCTGCTCAGAATTTTATACAAAACATCGCTGATCAACTTGAAATGCCACTCAGTGAAATTTTGGCGCTTTCAGAAAATGAATTCATTACTGATTCTTTAAAGAACAAAACCTTCCCGCGGATGCACATCTTCCATGAGGTTGAATTTTTAATGACCTCCATTCCACAAGGCAAAGCCGTATCAAAACCCATAGTATTTGTGGCGCAAGGCTTGCCACGAGGGCTTCAAAATGGACTCAAGGACTTTGTGGAGGTGAGTATTTTAGATCAAAAGCTTTGGTTATTTAGAAATGGGCGCTTGGTTTTAGAAACTAGTGTAGTCACGGGCAATCAAAAATACAACCGCGCTACTCCAAAAGGCGAATACCACGTTTTATTCAAAACCAAAGACAAAGTGCTGCGCGGCCCGGGCTACGCCTCCTTTGTCAAATATTGGATGCCTTTTTACAAAGGCTATGGCCTTCATGATGCCAATTGGCGCAGGCGCTTTGGTGCAAACATCTATGAAAATGGCGGTTCACATGGCTGTGTGAATATTCCACCCAAAATGGCACCTATGGTCTATGACAATGTGTTTGTGGGCATGGATGTGATTATCCGTTAAGGATAAATCAATGGATCATTTTTGTTAGGTATTCAAAAAGTAACCTTCCTTGCCGTTGGTAACCTTTTTTTAAAAAATGAATATGATCTTCGTTAACTAAACCTTGTTTTTTCCATTCTAGCATGCACCCCTTTCCGCCCATGGCCTCCTGTTGGTCATAATAGAGCAGATTTCTTTTATTGGCTATGCTCAATAATACTGTTCTAACAGAATCTAGCCGAGAATTATAGACATAATTCCCATTGACTTTTAAATAATTCTCATTGGGCAATACAATAATTAATTTTGAACTTGGTGAACTACTTTTTACCTGATCAATGAATTTATTCACTTCCATATCAAAAGCAACACTATTCCATTTCTTGACACTCTCGTTGGTTCCCAAGGAGACAATAACATAATCTGGATCAAGCAGTGCTAAACTTTTTTTAAACTGCGGATTATCATTGTAGTTTTTGAATGTCGCTCCAGCAACGCCAGTAGAATGGTATACCAAACCATTTTGATCCGATAATTCTATGAGATCAAGGAGCGTGAATGTTGCCCCGTCGAAAGATAATTTGGAAGTTGGTTGATCAATTGAAAATACCATGGTATCGATCAATTTATCTTGATTGGTATATTGTTTTTGACTAGAATTGACCCGCACAGTGCACTGCTGACAATCTTTTATTTCAAAGACAAGCGTACCAGTACTTGCTGGATAACGAAGTGTATCTTTTCCTGTTGACCAACTCATGTTACCTTTTGTTGTAGTACTTTGAATAGAAATACCCGTCAGGCCAATGGTTTGATCTGTGTGCTGTGTTATCCAGGCAGATTTCCATATAATGTCACTGGTGAAAAAAAAATCTTTCGGGCCATTAGTTTTAGCGAGAACATAAGGAAAAATCAACCCCCTACCGGCATTTCCTATCTCTTTTTGTAGCAGATATCTCGTCATACCACTTAAGTTATTGGGTTGTAAATGAGAATCACCAAGATGTAAAAAAGTTACTTGATTTTGGCCAAAAAAAGATACGGGTAACCCAAAAATCAATTTAAAATTGAAAATAAATAAAAGGCTGTATTTCAGCTGATTGAAATTCATACATTAATTGTATAAGTAGGGCAAAGAATCCAAATTTAACTAAATAACTTTCTTTTCGGTAGTAATCATAGTATGCAGTCTTTATATTATGAGGAAGTAAGGTAAGCGTAAAACCAAGAATCAAGACAACAACAAAAAGTGTATTCTGTCCTATAAAAATAAGTAAGGAGTTCAAATCAACACCCTTAAATAGACCTTCTAAGATATAAGCGACATCATTTAAATTATTGGCCCTAAATGGAATCCATAACAACACAACAAAACTAAAAGTAAGCAACCAGCTCATTACTTTCAAATACTTTGGTATTGGATTAACGAAGACCTTCAAAATTAATTTATGTAATACCAGTAAAAAACCATGGCCAACTCCCCACCAAATAAATTTCCAATCGGCCCCATGCCAAAGTCCACCAATAGCCATGGTAAGCATTAAAAATAATAGTTGCAACGCAAATCCCTTTTGATTTCCTCCCAATGGTATGTAAATAAAGTCTCTTAACCAGCTCGATAAAGATATGTGCCATCTTCTCCAAAATTCAGTAATGGACAGCGCCTTATATGGAGAATCAAAATTCAAGCACAACCTATATCCCATCAGTAAGGCAATACCGATCGCCATATCGGTATATCCAGAGAAATCACAAAAAATTTGTAAGGCATAAGCCAGAACGGCAAACAATGCTTCGGTGCCATCCACTCCTTTTGGCGATGCATAGATAATATCGACATATTGAGCAACTAAATCGGCAATAAGCGCTTTTTTAATAAATCCTTTGGTAATTAAAAAAAGACCTTCATTGAAATGCTGTTTTGATACTTGAATTTTCTTTCTAAGTTGCGGTAAAAAATCTTTTGCCCTAACAATGGGCCCAGCTACTAAGTGTGGAAAGAAACTCATATAAAGCAGGTAATCAACAAAAGTTGGAAGCTTAACTTTTCTCCTATGCATATCGACAAGATAGCTGATGGATTGGAAGGTATAGAAGGAAATACCAATAGGTAAAAAAATTGATGAATCTGATTGATAACTCTCTTGTAATCCAATGGCTCTGATTACAAATTCAAAATACTTAAAATATAATAGGAAACTAAGACTAAACACGATACCAACGGCTGTTAGCCACCATGACCAACGCACACTTTTTATTTTACTGATCCAATAAGAAAATAGATAATCTGAACCGATTGTAAGTAACAATAAGATCAGATAATTACCACTAGACTTATAATAGAAGTAAAAGCTAAATACAATGAGCAACAGCTTTTGTACATGGGATTTGGCATTCAATAATCCATAAAGAATCAAAAAATTTGCAAATAGAAATAGAAAAATACCATGATGAAACAACATAGGTTGCGACTCATCATACAGGAAAAGATCCAAAAGTTGTTGAAAGTCAATCATTCCTGAGGCACCTTTAAAATTACTGTTCTGTCATGACCTTTGTAGGTGGTATCTTTCACCATGGATAAATTCAGAATTCCTTGCCTAGTGATTTGACTTGCCACGGCCTCAAACCAAACCTTACCGCCTGTTTGAGACGGATGTCGACCGTCAGCTGCACGTGCCAAGGTGAGCTGATGAGAAGGGTAAAATAAATCACCAAATGTTTCGGCCAAAACCTTGGTAATACCTTTATCTTTAACCCAAGCTGCAGGTCCAATATAATAATATGCGACATGCGCAGCATCTAATTTGTTTTTAATTTGTTGAGCATATAATGCGCGCTGATCCAAATCATTGACAAATAATTCATTTAATCCAAGGGCAATTAATACAATGTCCGGTTTAAAATTTCTAAGGAAATAATTCAAGGTATCAGTACTAGCCCAGTGTTTTGTACCTGAACCGTACCAAATTACAGAACCGACAAAATTATAGCCATTATCTTTAAGTCTTTTTCTAACAGGTGATCTTAAACACTCCAATTGAGAATCGCCAATGAGCAGCACCCTAGGCAAAGAATCATTGGTTTTTGTATCAAATAATTTGGATAACTCTTTGGATATCAGTTTTTTCGGATTTTCTGATTTTGAATCAATTGAGTCGTTGACTTGACTAATTTTATTTCGGATCTTTTTAATTGGATTTTCTTGAGGATGAACGTACTTAAAAGTGGGTGATTTCAAATAGATAGGCATGTGATTGAACCAAGTGGCTTTGGCTAAAAAAACAAAAAATAAAATATTCAAACAGATTCCTAGTCCTATAATCTTTTTCATCTTAAAAAAATAAGCGCAACTGTACTTTCTCCTAATTTTTCAACCTCAAACTTTTATTTTACTAAATGTTCGAAGTAATTTTACGCACTCTTTACGAGAAAATAGAAACAAAGTTTTGTTTTTCAGCGTATAAGGTCAACTCAAGTTATCAAGACATCACGATGGACACATTATTAAATAGTGAATTACCTCAAAACTCAACTCCCAAGAAAAAACGCAATTATTGGAAAATTGCATACTATGTAGTGCTGCATTTACTTTCTGCTTTTGCCTTTTTTATGATCATAACAGCACTTGCTGTAAAATTCAAATGGACCAATACCAAAGGAAGTGTCGATGTCAATAACCGCTATTTTTCTCAAATGGCCAACCAATATGGCAACGGACTTAAGGGCAGCAAGCAAAATTTTGATAACGAAGAAAACCTTTTACTTCAAAAAATTGGCCTTTTAGCCAGATACAAGCCTGTTGATGCTCAAAAAATTAGTAATGCATATCACAAATCCAAGAATCTAATTGTTGCCCAGCGCATGTTCGATGCAGCTGCCTTGCTACTTAAAGATAATAAATCCTTTACAGAAGAACTCAAGGAGTTAAAGGCTCAAAAAGACCGCAAATCGGTGTTTGAATTTTCGAATTATGCCGTTTGGAAGACTTTCTGTGCTGCCGTGCGCAAAGACAAGGCTGCTATTGATTCTGCAGCTCGCATTGCCGGGGTAGAACCTCGTATGATTGTGATGTGTTTGGTTGGAGAACAAGTGCGCATGTTCAATGCGAGCCGCGAACGCTTCAAACAATATGTGTATCCGTTCAGTAGTGTAATTCTGCCGCGCAACCGAGGTTATGGCGTGACGAGTATCTTAGAGCACACTGCCTTGCGCATTGAAAAGCAACTCGTTGACAAAAACAGTAAATTTTACCCCGGTGATTACTTCTATAAATGTTTGAACACCACCGATGTGGCCCCTGGCCTGGTAGTGGATAGCATAGCCGCGCACCAGCACGCTACCATACAGCGCTTGATCATGGGCGGAGACCACTTCTATTCTTATTTATACACCGCATTTTTAATCCGGCAATACCAAGCCCATTGGCAACGCGAAGGATTTGATTTGTCTTACCGACCAGAAATTGTAGGCACACTATTCAACCTAGGTTTTGAAAAATCTAAACCGAAGAAAAACCCTGAAGTGGGTGGCTCATCATTTGTTGTCGGAGACAAAACATACACCTTTGGTGGCCTATGCTTTGAGTTCTACTACAGCGGTGAAATGATGGATGACTTCCCTATAACCACCCAACCTTTCCCTCCTGTCTATGAATTGGAAAGAAAAAATAAAGAGCACCTCAAAAAGGTAGAAAAAGCCATGAAGATTGCTGACTCTTTAGCTCAAGTTGCGGCAGAAGCCGAAGCATTGGAGCAGTAGGGATTTTGTAACCTTTCTAACCTAACGACATTCTTCAAGAAGAAGCAAGTGCTTCTGTTCTCAACAAATTCTTGAAAAATGAAACGTATCTCCTATGCCGCGCGCTGCCAGCAAGCGCACAAAGCCCAAGAAAACCCTTATGGGGCCGTAATTGTATTTTTCTTGTTTGTGATAGTGCTCCTATTAAGTGCGCGCACCTCTTTTGCATCTGGGCAATTCACTACCATTGACGCCTATGCCAGGGCCTGTCCTGCGAATGCCAAAACCAGTTTGGATGCATTGGCCCTGAAGCAATAGAAAATAAAATAGGGGCAAATAGAGTTTCCCTAAAAAAATAAAGACGGCAGTACAAGAAATTGTAGTAATTATAATATATTTATTACTTTGATTATGAAGAAATTATTTTTGAAAGATAATCGCTTTTAGAAAAGCCAATAAATATGTCTGAAATTACACTTATAAGTAACACTGGGGTACAATTCCATACGTTCAAAACTATCATACAATTTGACAAACTACGCCAATTAAAATTTGTTTATTTTGAAGATGTAGATTATAACCGCAGGCGTTTTTGGCTCGAAGAACTCATCTACCTTAACGAAAATGACATTTTTGTCCGAAAACGCGATATTTCAAAAATTCCAACCAATAAAAATGAACAATCTAGTTTTGATTTTAGAACTAACGAGATTAAAACTTTTACAGACGGTCAAGCTCAAGTTTTTGAAATAGGCAATATTTCACAAGTCTTAAAAACTCTAGAAGGTAAATGGCTTCCTTTACCTGTTTTTAAAAACAATGCCATCAACCAAGATTTTTTTGGGCCAATAGATTGGGTGCGCATCTTCATTAAATCTATTAACAAAGAAGAAATCGAGGTTGTACTTGCCATAGATACCACTCTCGCAAAAACTGAAGGTGATATCCATAGCCCTTTGTTAAGTGAAAATCCGCAAGAAAATAAATTCAAGCTCTGTGATAACGAAGATTTAATTTTATCCTATTTTGATTCGCTTACCAATTGTCAATGGGTAGAGGAGTACGTGAGGTCTTATTTTAAATTTGAAGAAGGTGATTCCCAAACAAAACACATTGCATCTTTTGTTTATTTAATGCGTTTTCTACGTTCACTAGACGAGTTTCCTACGCTTCAGCTCTTATCAGACAATGCAGGTCTTGTTGATGTGGATATGTCTGTAGATATAGGGAACTCTCATACTTGCGCACTTCTTTTTGAAAATCCGAATGATTTAAATTTTAACCTAAATAAGGTAAAACAATTAGAATTGATTGACCTCACTCAGTCTTATAAAAGATACAACGCTTCTTTTTCAACAAGATTGGTTTTTAAACAACCGGACTTTGGCAACCAAATTACAAATCTGAATCAATTTTCAAAATTCAAATGGCCTAGTTTTGTTCGGGTGGGTGACGAGGCTGAACGACTGATCAATAATGCAGATGTGGACCAAGGAATTAGAAATGAATCGAGGTCTTTCCATTCAAGCCCTAAACGATATTTATGGGATAGCACCGCCTCTGAAACAGATTGGCATTTTTACGATGACTCGGACGATATCCCTAAAAGCGTTTTCCTCTCTGGCTTATCAGAACAACTCAAAAGTGATGGCACCATATGCACCGATGGAATTTTTGGCACCAGTGCAAAATTTTCCAGAAAGTCATTAATGACATTTGTTTTTTTAGAATTGATTGCACAGGCTTCAAGACAAATAAATTCATTTGAATTTAGATCCTCCCATGGCAACACACAAAGTAGAAGACGCTTGAAAAGAATCATCATAAGTTGTCCAACAGCCATGATTCGTGAAGAACAAATTTCGCTTAGACAATGTGCCAATGATGCTTTTATTTTGTTTCATAATTTTTCTAAAGTCATCAATAATGACAGAAAACTATCATTCGAAAATGAACAAATTGAAATCATTCCTTCTTTGCGTGATCTCAAATACGATGAATCGCAGCTTGAAAGAAGAATAGATTGGATTTACGATGAAGCAACAGCAGCGCAAATCTTGTATTTGTATGGTGCCATTAAACACAAATTTGACGGCAATGCCGAATTGTTCTTTAAGTTGTATGGTAAAACAACTTTGGCTGATGCAGAGGATGATAAAATTTTGACCATAGGATCACTAGACATTGGCGCTGGCACCTCTGACTTAATGATTTGTAATTATAGCTTTAACAACCTTGAATCCACTACAATCACCCCAACACCTATTTATTCTGAAAGTTTTGACTTAGCCGGAGATGAATTACTTAAAAACCTCATTCAAGAAATTATCATCGAAGGAAAACAAGGTTCAAATAAGCAAACAAATTGTTCAGGGGTCATACTCAATAAAGGGATCGAGTTGAATATTCCAGAAATGAGTGCAAAGATCAATGGATTTTTTGGTAGAAATTCAGCTCAAATTGATCACAAAGCCAAGATGATGCGTGTGAGTTTTATAAATCAAATTGGCATTCCTTTAGCACTAAAATATTTGTCAATTGCCAATGAACATCAGTCCTACTCGCAAACCTTAACCTTCGACGAATTATTTGATAAAAATCCGCCAAATCAGCACCTACTTGAATATTTTGAAAGATATTTTGGATTTAAATTTCAAACCTTGATTTGGAATTTGAATCCTCAAAAAGTGAATGATATTATTATTTTGACTTACTCCAAAATTTTAGAACAAATTTCAAAAATTATGCATTTATATAAATGCGAAATTATACTGCTCTCTGGTAGGCCTTTTAATTTGTTGGAACTGCATAATCATTTTTTAAAATTTCATCCAGTTAATCCAAATCGCATCATCAACCTGAATAATTATTGGATAGGCAAATGGTATCCTTTTTCCGATAATTTAGGTAAGATTAATGATCCAAAGTCAGTGGTTGCAGTCGGCAGCCTTCTCGCTATGATGGGTGGAAAAATATTCAAATTAGACCGGTTTAGAATTGATACCACAAATCTGAAGAATGAACTTAAATCTACAGCTAATTATATTGGGAAATTGGAGAATGGCAGAATTCACGATTCGCTTATTTCTGAAGATCAAGACGAAGCTGAGTTTACAGTCTATGACATTCCATATCATATAGGATTTAAGAGGGTTAACTCGAATAATTATCCTGCCAAAAACTTATATACTTTCCAATTCAACAATTCTAATATCAAAGAGCAGCTCGGTTTGCAAATTCATTCAGAAACAACGAGTATAAATGATGTTGTTGAAAATAGAAAAAATCAACTCCGCGGCAAACTTCCCTTCAAAATCAACATTAGAAGAGAGGTTGAAAAGGACAAAGAAAAACTTAAAATTGACTATATACTAGATAAAGAACAAGGTGATATTTCAAAAATGAATTTTGAACTAAAGTTGCAATCTTTACCAAATGAAAGCGGCTATTGGCTTGACTCTGGTGAGTTTAACCTATCTATTGACTAATCATGACTAATTACGGCAAAGAAATTGCTCAAGCACTTGAGCAAGAATGTGATCAACTATACCAAACCTATAGTGATGCAGATAAATGGACAAAAACTTATCTAAAGTATGAAGAACTCGATCAAATAAGTGTCGATATCAAAAAGAATCGCTCCAAAATTGCTACCATAAGAAAATCTATTTCTTCTAAACCCGTATTTGCCATTTTTGGAATAAGTCAGGTGGGCAAATCATATTTAGTTCAGAATATTTTAAGTGTTGATGGAGCCCCTCTTCAGGTAAACATTGGGAACAATAAATATGACTTTCTTGGTGAAATTAATCCTGCCGGTAATAATGCAGAAAGTACAGGTGTGGTAACCCGCTTTACAATTGATCCAAATTTAGGCACAGAATCATATCCAATTCAAACTAAAATTTTAAGTGCTGGTGATTTAGTCAATATTCTTGCAGATGCCTTTTTTTCAGATATTTCTAAACTTGAAAGCTATCCTACAACACAAGAATTCAAAGACAAAATAAAAGAACTGAACGAAAAATATGCCCACCAGAGTCCATGCCAAGAGGCGCTAAAAGAGGATGATATTTGGAATTGCGCCATGTATTTCAAACAAAATTTCAAAAAATACAGCCAAAATATCCAAACTATAGAATCATCAGGGTTTTGGTATAATCTTGGTACAATAATTGACAAAATACCGCATTCAGAGTGGGGCCAGGTATTCAACCTTATATGGTGTAAGGATAATCAAATGACATTATTATTTGAGCACTTGATCAAAGGCTTAGAATCCTTGCAATTTTCAAGGGTTGTTTTCATTGACCAAAATGCTATTCTTCGCAGCAAAGGAGCTGTATTGGATGTACAACAACTCGATCAACTGCATTCTACATCTGATAAATATAAAGTTCAGTTAGCAAATCAAAACGTTGTAGAAATTGAAATCGCGAAATTGAGCGCATTGACATCGGAGGTTACATTAAATGTGGATGCCCAAATAGCGCTAGACAAGCCTTTTTTACAAAATACCGATTTGCTAGATTTTCCTGGAGCAAGAAGTCGAGAAGAATTTACCAAAGAAATGATCAAGGACCTGATTGTTGTGAGAATGTTCTTAAGAGGTAAAGTTTCATTCTTATTTAACAAATACAGTTCTGATTTTGAAATTAACAACCTTTTGTTCTGTCTTAAGGATGAAAAAATAGAGGTGAATAGTATTTCAGATCTTCTCTATGAATGGATTTCAAATAACATAGGGATTGATGAAAATCAGAGGGAAGAGACACTAAATGGTTTGCCGAGTTCACCATTGTTTATCATCATGACATTTTTTAATAGACAGTTGGCGTTTGATCCCGTTAACGATGAACGCGACGTAAGTTATAAATGGGATAATCGATTTAGAAGATTCTTCGAGGAACAAATAACACTCAAATATAAATGGCACACAAATTGGACGGTAAAACAGCCAAATTTTTCTAACTTCTTCTTTTTGAGGGACTTTAAATATTCCACCGACACATTTGAAAGAGTCAACGGAATTGAAACAAAGATCAAGGTAGAGCGTGAAGCACACATGCAAAATTTACGAACCAGCTTTTTAGAAAACCCCTTTGTTCAAAAACATTTCGTTGATGCTTCCAAAAGTTGGGATTTATCAGCAACACCCAACAACGATGGTAGTGAATTAATTATCGAAAAACTCATGCCCGCAGCAAGTAATTATGTCAAAATCAATAAATTTTCTTTGGCACTAAAGGGGCATCGAAATGAACTACTTACCAAACTGCATAAGCACCATGTTTCTGACAACCTTGACCAAAAGAGAAAAGTAGCGTTTAAAAAATCTAACGAGATTGGTTTGTCATTATTGCAACTTTACGGAAGTGCCTCTTTTAACTTCCCCGACTTTTTAAATTCATTATCTGTCGCAGACATTGATGTTTATAATATAATTCATAGTAATTTTCTCAATGCCCAAAAAAGACAGGAGCCCGAAAATTATCTGATTTTTAAAGGGCTTTTTCCAGATATTTCAAGTAGCCTATCTAGAGAGGAAAACCTTCAAATTATATGTAATCAATTACAGTTAGACGATATAGCCTCTACTGAGAATTACCTTAAAGAAAAGGAAATTGACTTGGATATTGCTTTGGAAAACCATATTCATACCAATGCTACTAAATTGGTTGACGGTGTTTTAACTCATTGGAAAGAAAAACTACATATTGAAAATTTCCAAACATTTATCAATCAAGGTTTAGAAAAATCTGCCATGGTTGCATTAGTTGATAACTTACTTGAGACATTTGATATTTTAGGTATTCGAAACGAACTCATTGAACTTTTTGAACAAAAAACAAAATTAATTAATGCACCAAAAGACACAGAAGAATATCTCAGTTCATTAATTACAGCTTATATCAATGACTTCTCGGCAAATTTTGGATTAAATTTCATGAAAACAGAGCGTGTTGATGAAGTATTGAAAATTGCCGAAGAATTTAAAATAGATTTAAAATTAATGAATAAGAAGAGCCATGAAGAGCAACAAAGTACGCTCTTGGCGATCTATGATAAAATGGACTCAAGAGATGCGGTTTCTCCGCCACTCATTGATAACTTTCAATTATACGTATTGAGGATGAAATTAGCCATGATTTCCAATTGTGGTTTCGCAGAATATAATATTGATTCGAATCGCAGTTTGAGCCAAATTATTGAAAAAATGCAACATCTAGAATTTAGACTTTCTGACAAATGAACCTGATATTTACAACGGAAAATTCGAAGTATAGTCCTGTTTCGCATGGCGCAACATATTTATACAACAATTACAATCGAATTCAATCGTTTTTAAGAACCCAATTGAATTCATCCGAATTAAACAGACTAACTCAACCCGTTAAAAATGGAGACGTAGTTGAATGGTATGGAGATTTTCCAGAAAAGATGCAACCACTTGGTTCATTTTCAGAGGTTCACCAAAAACAGGTTGAACAAGAATACCTGACGTTTCTCCAAAAGATTAAAAATATCACTTCAGGTCTTACCACGAATGTCGATCCTGAAAAACAAGCTTGGGGAAAATTGATCAAAGACACTTTTAACATTGAAAACAATATGTTAATTAGTGATGGTAACAATTGGGCTGTCATTTGGGGTTGGGAATTTAGAAATGAACTGCATTTTACAAAATCGAGTTTTGAAAGTGATTTAGTCTCAACCGTTGGCCCCATTCCTGAAGTTGAAAATATTGACAAAGGTACACAGACATCTCAGCCGATTCAGGACGATTCAATGCACTTAACGCCAGATTTCGATAATGATATCAAAGTACAGGGTGGCGCTGAATCCATAATTGAAGATGTGACAGAAGATCAAATTCCAGAAAAACAAAACATTATTGCGCCACAAAAGATTAAATTAACTTTCTGGCAATATATCAAACGGTTTTTTAGGTGGCTCGCCTATCGATTTTGGGGCCTCATGCTACTCATTGTCTACACCTTATTAATTATTTTTTTGACCAAACAATGCAGCAAAAGTGCTGATTGCTCAGAGTTTCAAAAAGTAGAGCGTGAATTGAAGTATTTGGAAGGTCGAATCAAAGAACGCTGCAATGGCAATGTTGAATTGGAAAATGAAAATCAATGAGATCCATTGTAGCTCAACATACGGCAAGAAAATGGTGGTATCGATGGATTCGCAGCTTCAATTGGTTCGCTTTTCGTTATTATTGGTTTGTGTGGTTGTTATTTATTTCATTATCCGCACTCCTACTCTATCTTATTCTTACCCATAGCGATGAGCATGGATGTAATACGCAACGCATCGAAAAAAGCATCGAAATAATCAACAAGCAACTCGATTCATGTTGTAGTTGTAATCAGGCATTTTCCGATAGAAATGAAAATCGAGATTCATTGGAACTATTGAATGATTCTATTCCACAAGCTCCCACGGAAAACTGTGCTGTCCATTTTACAGGTTTAATCATGGGTGGGGCACCTGTAAATAACAATATCTCCAAAGTTTATGTTGAAGATAATTCGAGTGAATATGTAGGGTCAGGATTTTATCCAAACAATTCAGCAGCCTTTCCTAAGGCAGTCAATACCACCTTTGACGGAATTGCTATAGCAAGTGGTGCACACTTAATCATTTACAGCAAACCAAACTTTCAAGGCAGCGTATTATTAGACGTGGTTGGCCCGAAAATTATAAACAATGTGCGATGGAAGGATGATGAGCGGTACAATCATTGCATGACAGATGTGTTTCCTGGTGATCTTGAAAGTAAATTTCCGAGAAGAGTAAGAATATGGAGTAACTCTGATATGCATAATTGGAGCTATGGTTCTTGTAAAATATTTTGTGAATAATCGATGAACTCAAATCATAAGACAGCGCGCACACGAAAATGGTGGTACCGACGAATACGCAGCGGTAGTTGGTTTTCCTTTCGCTACTATTGGTTTGCCTGGCTTTGTTTTTTGTTGGGTTCAGTATTGTTGCTTTATTTTCTTTATACCCAATATCAAAATAAAAAAGGTAACCATTGCGCTGATTTGTCATTAAAAACAATTCACTCCATTAACGATGCTTTAGATAATTGTTGCAATTGTCAAATTGAAGATACCAACAATACACATGTTTTTTCTGCTGATTATTTGGTAATAACTTATCAATTTGATCAGAATGGAGGCAAAGACCTTGATACCAAAACTGAAATTACCACCCCAACTCATGTGGGCCCTTTAGGATGGGGTCAAGGCAATCATGATATGGGTGCGGGTCTTACTTGGAGTGGAGACAATACAGGTTATGGTGTAGAATCTTGCTTTGTTGACCTTACGAAATTCGGTACCAAAGACCTCGTTACTATTCAATGTGCTGCATTTTGGTTTTCTAGAAGGGCAAGCGGAGAAATGTCTTTAGATGTGCGGGCCTATGAAGGAGGAACAATGAAATTAATGCACCCATTTCAATTCGTAAATGAAGGCGGCAATGAAACAGCTTTTGTATCATTTAACGGAAACGTTAGAGCAGAAGGAAAAAATAAAAATTTAGCCGAGTCCATTGGTTACATCACCTATGACAAAAAGACAAAAAGGCTCACTTTTAATCCGGCACAATAATAAGAACAATGAAAAAACAATATTCTTTAAGTTTTGATCAATATGCTCCGGTCTCTAAAGGAAATGGATACCTCTTTACACAGTATGAACCTATCACGAGTTTCTTAAAGAAAAATTTTAAGGAGAAATTTCACCAAATCCTTTTAAAGCCTATTAAACTTAATAACTCTATAGATTTTTGGTCCGAAGACAATGGTGACTTCCAAGAGATTGATCAACTTGCTCCGGAGAAACGTTTAATTGTACTTCAAAATTACAATGCCTTACTTTATGAAGTAGAGCTCAGGTGTAAGGCCCTAGCCAACGGGCCTGGTCAAGATGATTTTACATGGGCTTCCATGCTAAGAAAAGTCTTTGATATGGACTCCAATATCATACTTTCCGACGGTAAAGAGATACGACTCGTTTGGGGATGGTCTTTTTTAAATAAAGCCTCCTATCAAATACCTTTTGCTGATTTTTCGCACTTAATCGAAACAAATGAAGAACCACAAGCAGCCGAAGAACCGCAAGAATCAGAGATTAACGAATCCATAGAAAGCCAAACTAGTGAAATAATTCCAACAGTAGATACAAATCTATTTGAAGAACAAAGTATTCAAGACGATGAGGCGTTAGCAACTGAACAAGAAATAGAAGAGCTTCAAGAAGAAGCTACACAAAAAGAAACAAACCAATTAGAAGAACAACCTCAAGATGCACCGAAAAGGCCAATACCCCGCCCCTCTAGCAATGGCTTCACCCAATTTCTTGATGCCTGTGAACGCTTTGGTAAAAAATTTTGGTGGCTGATTTTAATGTTTATTTTACTATTGTTGCTGCTCTTTTTATTGCGTTTGTGCTCTACGGCTGTGATGACTTATGCTGCCGATATGGACCCAATAGAAGTAGAGAAAATTTACAACGAAATCATGCCAAAAAAGCCCCGCGCTAGAAAGGAACCCATAAAGGAAGAGGACCTGATCAATGATGACCAAACCAAAGTGCGCATCGTAGGAAATGTGGTAAATATTGCACTCAAAAAAAAATCCGATAACTTTAGAAACTTTGCCGTTGACCTCAAGCAGGCATTTGCCGATGAAAATTACGAAATAGTCTATTTTGACGACCAAACACGTCGGCTCCAATTTCAATTTCCAGAAAACAAGCGATTGGAAATTAAAAATGAAATCAAAACCAAAATGAACCGTTATAAACTGCTCATTTGGGATGAATCCATCTTTGAAGCATCCAGGACATTTAACGATCCATTTTTAAACGAGCGCGACAAGAATTGGCCGATCACACTCACAAAAACAGACAAAGCCTGGGAAAGCACCATCGGAGACACTTCAGTCATTGTGGCTGTTATAGACGATGGATTTGATTTAAATCATCCTGAATTAAAAGGAAAAATCTACAAGCCCTACAATGTTGTTTCAGACAATAAAACCATTACATCTGGTCCAGACAGAAAACATGGTACGCATGTTGCGGGTATAATTGGTGCAAGAAGTAATAATGGCAAAGGAATTTGTGGTATTGCCCCAGGTTGTCTTTTGATGCCCATTCAAGCCGCTGGCCAGGAAGGCACCTTTTCAATGACCGATGTCATTGACGGTGTCTTGTATGCGATTAAAAACAATGCTGATGTCATCAACATGTCTTTAGGAAAGGTGTTTGCCGATGGTATTTCTTCAGAATTACAAGAAGAAATTGCAACCAAATATGGCAAAGACGAAGCCGCATTTTGGAATGAATTATTTCAAATGGCAGAAGAAAATAATGTGACTATCGTGATTGCTGCGGGAAACCAAGATTTGCGTGTTGGCATGGACCCCATGCAGCGCAGTCAAAAAGTAATTAAGGTGGCGGCCACAGATTTTGAAATGAAAAAAGCAAGCTTTAGTAATTTTTTCAAGCGCAATCCTAGCAATGGGTCCTGTGTGAGTGCACCAGGGGTAAACATTTTAAGTACTGTACCATCAAATCAGTACGAACTTATGAGCGGCACAAGTATGGCTTCTCCAATCGTTGCGGGTATAGTTGCTCTGATGAAAAGCGCTAATCCACGTCTTACAAACAAGCAAATCTTTCAAATTCTCCAAGAGACCTCACTGAAGAATGTAGACCGAAAAATTGGGGCTTTTGTTCAAAGCAATTTAGCCGTCAAGAAGGCAAGAAGTGCATTTTGATTACACATAAAAACAACCTAAATTTGAAAAAACAGCGATATGTCTAATACTACCAAAATCCAGAGCTTGATTCAGCTCACACAGTACATCAGTTTATTTATTATTCTTATTGGTCTTTTCTTAGGAAGTATGTATGCCTATGATGCCAATCTGTTTATAAGTATACCGGTCAGTTTTGGCTTGGTCATATTACTTTATTATTTTATTGACATCATGATTGCTGCCAAAATGGATCGCAAACGCGATGGTGTTAAAATTGGCATTAAAATGCTTTGGGCGCTTTTTATCGTTGTGGCCATTCCAGTGAATATGCTAATACTGCATTCCTTGAATGTGGAAATTTCAGAAAAAGCGGAAATTCAACAAGCAGCCAATGAAAAGATCAAAGCACTCAGGCAATTAAAGCAAGAGTATACCTCCAAATATGAAACCTATCTAAGAGATAGAAAGACTACCCTTAGAGATGACATTTACCAATATGGCGAAGGCCTATTGCCAATTGGTGATGTTGCATCTAAAAATAAAGTGAGCCACGAGTTTATTGAAAGTATTGATCATTCTTCTTTAATGGCAGCTGAAAATGCAATTGAAACAGCCCTAATTAGCTTCGAAAGAAAAAAATTCTTACGACAAGACACCGTAATTTTTGGAAACACCAATGTGTATCTTGCTCAAAAGGAGCAAATAATTAATGGTTGGGAACGATTTGCAATTAACAATGCACTCAATGACCTAGACAAACATATTCCTGAAACCTTCACTAAACTCAATAGTTTTTTAAATGACAATGCACAAAAAACACTTACTTACAATAAAACTGTTGCAGAAAAAACAACTCTCATCAACCAACCTGTGCAGTTAATTCTCAAACACTTAGGTTTTACAAGTTTGATTTTTATCCTAATTACGAACTTGCTTTTACTTACTCCATACCTCATTGCACCAAGTATCGGATACGGCAATCCTAAAAAGCCTATTTCTGAAAATGTCACTCAATATTAATTCCTCTTTTATGTCAAGATCAAACTCAGAACAAGCATTGGTAGATTTTATTCTTAGAACCATAAGCACTAAGTCTACTAATGAAATCATAGATATCCATGATAAAATGGAACTTACCTTAAATGAATTAATTAAAGGTGGGTTAAATGCATCACAACTCAATGCATTGCCAGAATATTTCATTCAAAATTGTATAGAAAAAGAAAATATCGACAAAGAAACCTTAGAGGTAGCTGGATTAGAAGGCGGCATACTCAATAGGATCTTTGGTATTACGGAAGAGGCTCCAAAGGTAGAATCTTGGGAAACCATTCTCAATACCGATGAAGCGAAACCTGTTTTTGATGATTTTCAAAATCCGTTTGAGATGCACAGCAATGAAAAAAATCTAAGCAAAACAGAAATTCTTGAATTAATTCAATTAAACAAAATTGAAATTCCAAAAATTAAGGAAGCGCTCGAAAAGCATATCATTGAAGTTTCAGATTTAGCCAATTTAGGGCTGAGTTATGAGTTTATCGAACGCCTACAAGGTTTCTACATCGTAGAACCAGAAATCATCCCTTTTGAACAACTGCCCCCACTAAGAAATAATGCATCAGATATTTTCTTTTTAGGAATGAAAGGTTCAGGAAAATCTACGATGCTTGCCTCCTTATTTGCCTATGCAAATAGCACTGGTGTGATGAGATATAAGGTCGATAACCAAGCTGGTAATAAATACCGCAATGAACTAGTTCTTGGGATGGCTCAGGGCTACCTTCCTCAATCAACCTCCAAGGAATTCATCAATTTTATTCCGGTGGATATGAAATATGAAGGACAAAAAAACTACCAAGAATTGAATTTTCTGGACATGGCTGGGGAGAAATTCAGAAGTGTTGCCGAAGATGGTATCAATGAATTTGAATCCTACAAGAAATACCTAGACAATAACAATAGAAAATGTCTTGTCTTTATCATTGACTATTATGAAAATAACAGGGTAGAAACTTTAAGACAAGATCAGAACCTTCAAATGGTATTTACCCAACTCATTGCCTACGGTATTTTAGAAAAAACTGATGCCGTATACTTAGTTGTCACTAAAGCAGATTTATTCCCCTCACCTGATAAAAAAGGTTATGCAGATAGCTATGTCAATTCAAAATATCGCAACTTTTTAAATACTTGTAAAGAGGCTAAAGAGACCTATAAATTTGTTTTAAAATCATTTCCCTATTCTATAGGCCCCACTAAATTCCAATACCTTTTAGAGGACTGCGATCCGCTAACTAATTCAAATTTAGTTGAATATCCAAAACTATTATTAGAGCAATTGGAACACGACATGGGTTACAAACGTGGTGGCGGAATAAAAACTTGGTTTTAATTTAAATCAGTAAACAAATCATGAATCAGATTGAGCTTTCTATTTGGGGAATCCGTGACGGTTTTGAAAAAGGCGGGATGTTTCACACCCATAATTTACAAGGTATTAAAGCCAAACAAACCGACAAACATCGAACACTTTCCTATAACGTAAACGATAAAGGATTCTTCATAACACAATATTTAGATAATAAATTCATCGTTTCCTTCGTAGAGACAGATATAAGTGAATATACACCTAATGGCCCCGGAAGGGCTGGCTATGTGGTATTCTCACTTATCATAAATAACAACCAAAGTTTTAAACAGAGCCCTAGAGAATTTTTACATAAGCTGTCTAAATTCTATAAAAGTCGAGTGAAAGAAGGAAATCATAATAATTTCACCGCTGAAGAAATCAATGCGGCACTTGCAAGCCTAACATTAGTCGCTGCTGATCGCAAGACAATTCATGAACAAACGAGTGCTTTTGCTTACTATGCAGACTCGAGTAAATTAGATGCCTACCTCTCTGGCAACGTGCCCTTTGCAGCGTATGGTGAATTTACTTTTATCCCAACACAAGAATTGGCCCCTGGGCAATTCAAAGAAGTACCGTTTGTCGACGCCGCAACAAGAAGCAAACTCAATTTTATAAACCTTGCAGAAGCAGAACAGTCTCACCAACAAAAGATTGCCGATGAGCTCGAACAAAAATTAATAGCCGAGCGAAAACAAAAAGAGCTACAAAGGCGCGCCAATGAAGCTGCAAGCGAAATTAGCCAGGCACTCAAGTTAGGTCATATAGATGATGCACTTTCAATATATAACCGCGTTGAAAACAAAAGCCTTATCGACCCTGCCGTAGTTAAACACTTGGAAGATAAAAAAGCTGCTTTTGATTTGCGCAATAAGACCAAAATTGAAAGCGAAAAAGAAAATGACTTAATTCGCCAAATATTTGAGGCACACCGCAATAGAGACATGAAAACTGCAGCAGTTTATTTCGAGCAACTCAAAATAAAAGAAAATATTCCTCGAAATATTCAAACTGAAATTCATGCGTACAACGCACAAATTGCCAATAAAAATGAAGAAGAACGCAACCGACTTTTATTAATAAAAGCCCAACAAGATAAAAATAAAAAGCTCATTAATAATTTGGCATTCGTTGCAGCAATACTCATTATAATTGGCGGTGGGTTTGCAAGTTTTATATACAAGACGCCATCCTTCTTATATGGCGGGCCACCAACACCACCAGTTCATGTTGATAGCCTAAAGCAAGCATTTTTAAACCATAAACCAATCAAGGCAAGCGAAATAAACAATTTCAAAAATACGTTTGGAACAGATTACCTTCAATACACCGATCAAAATGAATATCGAAGAGCAAAAACTTTTCAGGAATTAAAAAATCCTGAATCAATAATTAAAGATGCTAAGTCAATTCGTCTGATCAATGTTAGATTTGGATTAGATGTGACAGCACCAGAAGAGCCTAATCCTGTTCCAAATCCCGAAGGTCAACTAACTGATACATTAAAAGATAATTTTATCAATCATGAAAATATAAAGGGTATACTCATAGTCACGGACGATAATAAACATCCATTTGGCCAAGTATGGTTGAAATACACCGAAAACAACCAATACCGCAAGGCAGAAAAAGAAAAAGACCTG
>Ga0222714_10001430_pt1 | contig 26871 bp, 71 predicted proteins | sample C33_3DmetaG_FD_165048 | JGI IMG/M metagenome (GOLD analysis project Ga0222714, IMG submission 165048) | Estuarine water microbial communities from San Francisco Bay, California, United States - C33_3D | ecosystem: Environmental > Aquatic > Marine > Unclassified | place: USA: California...
TTGATTCACCAAACACCACCAAAGACACTCAATTTGCTGTTGGTGTAAGAACTGATGAAAACCCAAGTAAATATTGGTTAGTTGGTGATGAAAACTTTAATATTGGTATAGGAACCACAAATCCAACTGAAAAATTAGATGTTGGTGGAAACTTAAGAATTCGTTCTGGTCTTAATGATTTTTATAATAATGTAGGTGCTGCTGGTTCAATTCTTGTATCAACTGGTGCTGGAGTAAGTTGGACTGCTCCATTTGCTGCCGGTATTCAGGGAGTACAAGGTACTACAGGTTCTCAAGGAACCACAGGAACTCAAGGTACAACAGGAACTCAAGGTACAACAGGAACCCAAGGAACCACAGGAACTCAAGGTACAACAGGAACTCAAGGTACAACAGGAACCCAAGGAACCACAGGAACTCAAGGTACAACAGGAACTCAAGGTGCTACAGGTACAGCAACTCAAGGTGCTACAGGTACTCAAGGTGCTACCGGTACAGCAACTCAAGGTGCTACAGGTACTCAAGGTGCTACAGGTACAGCAACTCAAGGTGCTACTGGAGCTCAAGGTGCTACAGGTACTTCTGTACAAGGTGCTACTGGAGCTCAAGGTGCTACAGGTACTTCTGTACAAGGTGCTACTGGAGCTCAAGGTGCAGCAGGAAGTGGAGGATCACTTACAGATGATACTACAACTAATGGAATTAGATATCCAGTATTTGATGATGTAACATCTGGTACTATATCTGGTCTTTTTGTTTCATCCTCTAAACTTCAGTACAATCCATCTACAGGAACATTATCTGCTACAGTTTTCACATCACTATCCGACCAAACGCAAAAAACTAATATAAGACCAGTCGAAAATGCTATAGAACTTGTAACAAAAATGAATGGTGTTTATTATGATTGGATTGATGGAAATAATAAACCTTCAGTTGGTGTTATCGCACAAGAGATTGAAAAAGTATTACCCGAAGTCGTTAATGACAATGCTAATGGACTTAAATCAGTATCTTATGGTAATATTGTAGGTGTATTGATTGAAGCAATCAAGGAACAACAAACCGAAATAAATAGTCTCAAGGCAGAAATTAAAAGTCTGAAATAAATTTATTTAAAATTTTGATATGAATTTTGCGCAACATTGTTTTAATTATGGGGGTTCAATTCATCCAATAATTATCCCATCCATTTTAAATTCTGGATTGGGATTGATGAACCCCTCAATCTATATTCACAACAACAAAATATTAGTCAATCTACGAGCAGTTAATTATACTTTTTATCATTCAGAGAAAAAGTTATTTCAACATCCTTATGGTCCCCTGACTTACATTCATCCAGAGGACGACTTACATCTTCGTACTAGAAATTTTTATCTAGAACTCGATGATAAGTGTGGAATTACAAGAATCGATGAAATTGATACCTCAAAGTTTCCAGATAAAGAACTCTGGGAATTTGTAGGTCTTGAAGATGTAAGAATTTTCTGTTGGGATGGAAAACTTTATACTACTGGTGTCAGAAGAGATTTAGATACCATTGGTACTGGCAGAATGGAGTTATGTGAAATTGAAGTTTATAACAATAAAGTTATTGAAGTCTCAAGAGTTAGAATTGAACCACCCAATAACCAAAATAGTTATTGTGAAAAGAATTGGATGCCAATTCTAGATTTACCCTACCATTATATTAAATGGAGCAATCCTACAGAGGTGGTAAAGGTAAATCCAGATACAGGAACTTCAGAAACTGTATTTTTAGGGCAAAGAGAAGATATTCCAAGAGACTTGCGCGGGGGTTCTCAAGTTATACCTTGGAAAGATTATTATGTTGCGATCACTCACGAAGTAGACTTATTCAAAAGTGAAACTGATAGAAAAGATGCCATTTATAAGCACAGAGTATGTTTCTGGGATAAGAACTTCAATCTGGTAAAATGGACCCAAGACTTTTCTATTATGGGAGGTCATGTAGAATTTTGTGTAGGTTTAGCACAGCAAGGTTCTGATTTTCTTATGACCTTTGGTTTCCAAGATAATGCCGCATACCTTTTAAAATTTCCAGAAAGACTATTTGAGGACTTAATCAATGAATGACTTGCAAAATCTTTTAGATGAATTTGTTAGAGACCCAGAAAATCCAATCAATAATTTAAATCTGGCAAAGTTTTATCACTCTATCGGACAGACGGCTTCTGCAATCTCATACTATACAAGAACTGCAGAAAGAACAGAAGATAAAACTTTAATGTATGCTTGCCTTCTTGCAGCATCAGATTGTTTTAATTCTCAAGGATGTAGAAATAATTCAGTCAAAGGTCTTCTTCAAAGTGCAATCGCAGTACAACCAAAGAGACCTGAAGGATACTTTCTTCTTTCGAGATTCTATGAAAAAGAAAAAAATTACCACGATTCATATCTAATTGCTTCGATTGGTGAGGATGTTGCTGATTTTGATTCGGAACCTCTTCCAATTAAGGTTGATTATCCTGGATATTATGCTATTCTATTTGAGAAAGCTGTATCATCTTGGTGGTGTGGTTTATGTGATGACAGTAGAGATTACTTCCTAGAATTGAAAACTAAACATTGGGATGAAATGGACGAAATTCATAAAAATGCAGTGATGGAAAATTTAAAAACACTCAAAGTTGGTTTTGATTGGGGAGTGAATAGTGAAACGATGAATAAAATCATCGAAAAAGAAATATTTGAGGAAAATATCTATGAGAAATTCTTTTCAGTAAAAGAAAATGATATTGTAATGGATATTGGTGCAAATGTTGGGGCATTTTCTTATTCTATTCTGCATAAAAATCCAAAACACATTTATTGCGTAGAGCCATCTACAAATCTAGTCAGTACGATTCAAAATAATTTGAAGGGACATCCAGCAACAATCATCAATTGTGCCGTCTCAAACGATAATTCTAATAATAAAGAACTTGATGATGATGTTTCAATATATTCCCACGAAGGGACATATAAAACAAAAACATTTAAAAGTATTCTTCAAGAATATGGCATCAATTACATAGATTTTTTAAAGATTGATTGTGAAGGTGGAGAATATGATGTATTTGTGGAAGAAAACAGAGACTTTCTTTTGAATAAAGTTAAGTATATTGTTGGAGAGTGGCACTTTACTGGAATTAATAACTTTCTAGAAAAATTTACAAACTTCAGAGAACTATATCTAAAAAATCATAAGAACTATAGAGTATTTGAAAGGTGTGGAAAAGAAATCACCGATAAAATTTTTGATGATGAGTATTTAATTGGATTTGAGAAGTGGTATAGAGAGGGTGGTGACGGACAACTTATGATTTATATTGAAAATGATATTCAAGTAGAAGAGGAACCTCAATTATTCTTTTCAATTAACCAAAACCAAAACCAAACATCTTGGATTGTAGATAACTTTTATGATTCTCCTGGAGAAGTAAGAAGATTTGCATTGGAACAAGAATATGTTGAAGGTGGATTTGGTAGAGGATTTATTGGAAGACGCACAGAACAGCAGTTTTTATTTCACGGTCTCAAAGAAAGATTTGAGAAGATTATGGGAAAAACAATTACAAAATGGGAAGATTATGGAATGAATGGTCGATTCCAAATCGCATGGGCTGGAGAACCATTAGTATATCATTGTGATAGTCAGAAATGGGGTGGAATGTTATACTTAACTCCCGATGCACCATATCAATGCGGAACAACTTTATACGCACATAAAAAAACCAGAGCAAGAACTTATTTTGATGAAGGATGGGATGTTTCTTGGAAAGATGTTCCTGGAGATCCTCATTTAGATGGAACTCCATTTGAACCTGTGGATGTTCTAGGAAATGTTTACAATCGCCTTGTAATTTTCGATGCTAGTGCGATTCATTCTGCATCACAATACTTCGGAACTATAAAAGAAAACGCAAGATTGTGGCAGATGTTCTTTTTTGACACAGAATAGACACTTTAAAAAGTGGCACACTGACCCTCCAGAATTGACCTGGAGGGTTTTATTGTGGATACAGTTGCTTCAGAGACCTGATGAGGTACTCTACATTTGATCGTTTGATTTTCGTCGGAAGTTTTGTATGGTTCATTCACTGGACTACAAAAATTTCTGAAGCATTGTTGAACTTTTTATTCTGATGCTTACATTATACACCAGTGGGTACAATTACAGCAAGCGTCGCTGTGAACGCATTGTAAATTGGTTCATTATAAAGCATTTTCCTCGCCATAAACTTGAAGTTGTTGTCAATCATCGTGGAATGTTACGAGATGGTGTTTATGGTTGGGTGGGAGTAATTGGTTGCAATTGGAGACCTCGTGCATTTGAGATTGAACTACACAATCAAATGACACCAGAACATTACACCACAGTGCTTCTACATGAACTCTGGCACGTTTATCAGCACGTTATGGATGCTCTAAAGGATAAGCACGGAAAGAGGCACTGGAGGGGCATAGACCACTCTCAGACGGACTATGAAAACCAACCATGGGAACAACAAGCATTCCAAATGGAAGAAGTTCTTTTTGAAGAATACCTTGACTACTTGACATCACTCTAAAAACTCTGTACAATGACCTTTGTGGAGGTTGAAAAACTATGAACTCTATGAAAGCTCCAAAGACCAAAAAACGCTTTGTAAATGTAACTCCTTTGAGTTCTAAAGCAAAGAATCGCTTTATCAACATCATGCAATCTTTTCATTCTTGTGAGATAGAGCAGGAAACCCAAGATATGTTCTTTTTAGTATCCATTAATCGCCAATACTGCTTCTGGATACAAAAGAATGGTAACGAACATTGGAAGATTGAAAAATGATTGGATTGATTGCTGGACTTACTTGTGGAATTAGCACATTTTATGGGTTAGGTGATGGATTTCATGGACAAACTACGGCAAATGGAGAAGTATTTGATGCTTACAGATGGACAGCAGCACATCCTTATTTGCCCATGGGATCAAAGATTCGTGTGACGAATCAAGATAACGGTAAACAAGTCATCGTGAGAATTAATGACAGAGGACCATATTCACATGCTGATTTGGATCTTTCTTATGCTGCTTTTGCTCAAATTGCTTCTGTGAAAAAAGGTAACGCTGTTGTTTGTTGGAGGATTGTTGGATGAAAAAACTGATTGTTCTTGCTACACTTTTGTTTGGTTCTCCTGTTTTTGCACAGGAATCTTATCGTCCATTTCGTTATGAAACTCCTTGTCTATTGGAAGCAGGAGTACAAACTTATTCAGATTTGTGTGTAGTGATTGAAACCCGCGAAAAAGGTGGAGCATTACGCACACGCAACATTTATTCTAATAAGTTTGGTTTAACGATTAAAGGACGATTTGATAAGGAGAAAGGATATATGACTTGGGATAGTCATAATCAGTTTGAGTATAAGTGGGAGTATAAAGTTGGTGAAAGTGGTTGGACTATGGTGATGCCTTCGTTTTATGTAGAAAATATTTCTTGGGATTAATTATTAAAATTTTATAAACTACCTTAAATAGTAGTAGAATAGGAGAAACTATGGTTGTATTTGTCACCGCAACCATTATCAGCTGCAGCGATGCATTGAGTTTAATTCATCGTCTTACTAAAGTTGTAGGATTAACTGAACTTCAAAGAACTGAAATCATTCAAGAAATCCGTAAAGTTGTTCCTTCTTGTCCCGTTAAAGTAGTACAAAAATGACTGAAGAATCTCAAATTGATAAATGGAATCGTGGATTGACTCTTTTTGAAGAGAGTGTATTGAAACCAGATCACGAACTACGTCAGTGTGCTCATAATCAATTTTGTTTTAATGAATTGATGCAAGTTAGAGAAGTGGTATTAGAGTATCTACATACTCTTCGTAAGTTTGAAGAATAAATACTATAAACAAAAAAATAATATGTTATCTCACAATTATAGGATTCGTTTGGAAGAAATTTGCAACCGAATCGGAAGGCAGGAAGAGGTTTCTCTTTCTGATGTAATTTGGGCAGAAAAACTTGCAAAATCAAACAGAAGTGCAGCAACAATTTTAAGGCAGGCAAGAAGAAGAGCTGCAAATCCCGATATGCAAGAAGGAAGTTTAGATGATTTTATGAATATCTTGGATATTGGAGATCCAGATCCATCTAAACATAGATCTGGTTTTAATGGTCCCGATGATATTATTGATTTTTTTAGTCGTGATAATGAAAGTGATTGGAGAAATAGAGATTGATTAAATATTTTCTTTTACTTCTACCATTTTTTACTCTTCCTGCAAGTGCTATTACTTGGAAAGAGTTTTGGGAACCTTTTGAACCAAAAGTTTATTATAGAGAACCAATATGCACACAATTTGTTTATCGTGAAGAGTACATTCCAGGAAATAGATGGAGACCTGGATATGTAAGACACTGGCAAGAAAGAGTTAGAGTTCCTTGTTCAATCTATGATTAAGATGTATTAAGAGGCACTCACAAAAAGTCTATATAGTGGTAGAATAGTAAGGTCATAAAAATGAACGAAAAGTTTCTGTTATGATATTCTTTGTGCGTGGAGGTCATTATGCACAATTTAGTCTCTTACAATCAACTTGCTGGGTGGAAAAGAATCGGGAATACTTTAGATGAGTTTATAGATCAGCACGAAATTATGAATTCCTATTTTGAATGTTTAACTGAATGTGATGAAGATACGCAGAGTTGTAGAAGAATATGTAGAAAACTCTTGACCACATAACCAGTTGAAAATCTGTCCATCTGCCCTTGACTTTCGCGGTCAAGGGTTTTATAGTATGTACATACAAATCCAAGAGCAATGACCTACACAGCAAAACTCAAAGTTTCTTTTGACACCGAATGGACTCCTAGTTATTCGTCTGGAATTTATGACGATGAAACTCTTCCCGAGGAGCACTATACTTTTGAGATTCCTTGTGAAGACATTAACACCATTCAACTCTTCCGTTTCTTTGGAACTGTTGCCCGCACGATGGGTCATAACGACATTGGAATTATGAAAGGTGCTTGTTCGCTTGCATTTAATGATATGCGTAGTGAAGAAGATATGCGTAAGATTTCGGAAGAGTTTGAACTGATGATGGCAGAGGATTATTCTAAAGAACTCCGCAGGTTGGAAGATGAGATTTATGACTTGAAAGCAAAACTGTCACGCTGTCAGCAACCTGATAATCCAAACTATACGGATGCTGAAATGGATGCTCTTTGCTCCCAAAACAAAATTACTGCTGATACTCTAAAAAGTGCTGAAGTTGTCTGTAAAGATTGTGGAAGTAAATATGGCCATTATTCGGTAGGTTGCTCTTCTACTTGGACTGGAACTTGCGGTGTTTGTGGTCAAGAAAAAAGTATTACAGAGGTCAGAGATTGGAATTACTTAAAAGAAGGTATTGATAAACTTTCTAAATAATAATATCTGTTGAACCCGCAATCTCTACAGATAAAGATTAGGTGCTTTCGGGCACCTTTTCTATTATAAATAGAAATGCGGGTTTAATAGAATAGAATAAAAAATGAACTATCTAAAGGTTTATTGTAATCTCATCAGGAAAGCAGAGAATAGAACTCCACCTGAAGGTTATACAGAAAAACATCATATATTTCCAAAAAGTATATTTGGAAAGAACAATAGGATTGTTGCCCTTACATCAAGAGAACATTACATCGCACATTGTTTGTTGGAAAGAATTTATATTAAAAGATATGGAATTGACGATGTAAAATCTCAAAAGATGTTATTTGCACACCTTGCTATGAAATCCTATAAAAGATACTTTAATTCAAGATTATATGAAAGTTGTAAGATAAAATATTCAAACTCAATAAGAGGATCTAATCATTGGTATTATGGTAAATCTCTTACTGAAGACCATAAAGAAAAAATCGGGGTCAAAGTTAGAGGAAAAAACAATCCAAGATATGGAAAACCTGGATGTGTTGGTGAAAAAAATGGAATGTATGGTAGTCAAAGATTTGGTGAATTAAATCCAATGTATGGTAAAAAGCAAAGTGAAGAAACTAAAAAATTAATAGGAAAGAAAGCAAAGGAGAGATATGAAAATGGTTTTATATCACCAACTCTTGGTAGAAAAATGAGTGAAGAACAGGTTCTTTCTATGAGCAAAGAATTTTGTGTAGTTAGTCCTGATGGAGAAATTATAAAAGGTATAAATCAAACTGAATTTTGCAGAAAAAATAATTTGGGACAGGCTGCTTTTAATAGAATGTTAAATGGAAAATATAAACATTATAAAGGATGGACACTTTACAAACCGCACACTACCCCTTGATTTTCTTTCAAAGTTTGCTATAATACTCATAGAAATCAAACTTGCTATGCGTCCAAAAATCCGTCCTATTCTTGAAATGTGTATTGATGAGGGTGCTCGTATAGGTTATCGTAGAGCATATAAGCACACAGAAGAACCTGATGAAAGTTGGGTGATTGAAACTATCAACAATGAGATTATGAATGTGATTGACCTTTATTTTGATTTTGAAGAATGAGAAATCATTATGTTTATATTTCTTATGAGATTGGAGGTAGAAAGTATATTGGAAGTAGGACTTGTGATTGCTTAATTGAAGATGATGATTATTTTGGAAGTTACACTGATAAAACTTTTAGTCCAACTGAAAAATTAATTGTTGCAACTTTTAAAACTAGAGCAGAAGCGAATGCCCTTGAAACCTATTTGCATACGATTTATGAGGTAGATAAAGATCCATCCTTTGCTAACAAAGTCGTATCAATTGATTATAGTGGAATTTATGCTTGCTTTTATACAGGGGAACAACTCAAATATACTTTAACATATTTAAAATATAACAATTAAGAAAATGACTGAGAGAGCACAAGAATTTATGAACCAAATCTGGGAACACCGAAACAATGGTGCTGATACTGAAGAGAAGTTAGTTGCTGCAATTCTTAAAGTTGCTGCAGAAAATATTCAATTCTACAACGCACAAGATGGTAGGATTGTTTTGGATAAAAATGATATGTTACAACTTGCTGAGGAACTAAATCAATGAAACTCATTCAGTTTGGTGTAAGGGACGACTATGGTAAAGAGTATTATATGACTCTTTGTACTGGAAAGCGTTATTCATTGCTTCAATTTGCAGTTGATTATGGTGAATATGGAAACTGGATTGAGTGGCCTTATCTTCAAATCTCTATGGGATATGGTAGACTGTTCTCCTTTCTATTCTCTCTCGGTCGTTTAGGATTTACTTTTGATATTCTTGGTCGTAACTGGCGTGATGAGTTGTTCTACCAAACAAAAGATTATATGAAATTAAAAGATGACTGACATTTCTAAACTTTCCTTCAAAGAACTTCAACAACTTGAAAAACAAATTGAAGAACGCAAACAAGTATTGAGCGAATCAAATGATTGTGTTGAAGGGTATAAAGTAACTTTCTGTGTGAAGTTCAACCCTGCTAAACATGAATTTGATGAATTGAATAGTCCAGAAGAGTTTGGTGATTACTTGGCAAATGATGTAGCAAATTACATTATTAAAGATGGTTTTCCTGATTTGATTGTGAGTGGTTTTGAGGTTGAAGAGATGAATGATGAGTATAAGGTAGAATGGAAGGACTTCTGGGAGAATGAAGAATGACTGACGAACAGAAACCAGTTCTCAATCTGGACTTTTCACAACCAGGAAAAATAGAAGACATAAAGTTTTCCAGAGAAAGTCCAGTACCTTATATTCCAGTTTATGAAACTGTGGACGATTATTCAACTGAAAGAGCACAAGAAATTGTAGATGCTACTATGGAACTCACTCTGCGACCACAGCAGGGTGATAGGCAGAAGGTCGTTGCTGCCGTTCTCCGTGCTGCCGCAGACCGACTTTGCACGGATTTAGGTGAATTAGAATGCCCGATTGATAAGTTGCGTGAAATTGCTGATGAGGTAGAAGCATTATGAGTAGAAGAAACAGGGCACAACAAGTAATGAATGAGTATTATGATAAGTTGGGTCCAGGTCCAAATTATTATGATAATGCTGCCGTTGCTGCTGCTCTCCGTGAAGTAGTGGAAGGTCTCAATATTGAACCAGACCCCGACCGAGAGTTGAGTATTGAAAAACATCATTTCATTCAGGGACAAAACTGGGTAAAGGATGCTATACTGAACCTTGCTGTTGAATTGGAGTTGGAGGAACTCTAATGACTATGAAACCACAAACATTCAAACACATCTCCCGTGCGATTGATAAAAACGGAGTTCATCATCTTGATGCTCTGGATGAATGGGGACAGCACTGGTATGCTACAATGCAACAGAAAGAAGAACCTTGGCTCACTTATGTTCAATACTGGGAAATAAGGACACACTGATGACTGAAGAACAAAAAGAACAATTGAATAAGGACGCATACTACGACTGGATTGCCGAAAACGACACCTACCCAGAACATTCTCATAAGTGGATAGTGGGACTTTATACTCCTGATGGTGGTAGATTTGATATGCTACACCGATATTTTGGACCTTTTGAAACTCAAAATGAAGCACAGGCATTCGCAACAAACTACAAGAAAACATACACAAAACCTGGTTTCATAAGCAGAACCAAAATCTTCCCCCTCTGTGAGGTATTATGAAAGTTTATGATTACCGAATTGTAGAGACATTCAGTTTGGAAACATTGAAACCTTATTTTCTAATTGAATATTATCATCTTACTGAAAAAAAATATCATCCCTTCTCAAATGTTTCATTTCAAACACTTGAAAAAGCACAAGAAGGAATACGACTAATTAGAAAATACAACGAACCTGTGTATCATTATGTGGAGTGAAAAATGACTATCAAACGAATTCAAGTCAAAGAAACTCAAAAGTATTATGGGGACTTTGATGGAAAACTTGAAGACATTATTTCATCACTTCAAGCAGAATTAGATGCTGGTTGGGAGGGGATTGAGAGTGATTGGGAATGGGATTATGGTGGTGAAAAATACACCGAATATTATCTCTATAAGTTCCGTGAAGAAAACGATCAAGAGTATGAGAAACGAGTAAAACAACTGGAGAAAGAAAAGGCAGAGAAGGCAAAAGCAAAGGAACGAAAACTTGAAAAACTCAAGAAAGACCTTGCTTCTTTGAGTGATGCCGACAAAAAACTCTTGGGTCTGTAGGACACTTGACGAACTGGAACACGGGCACTTGATTTCGGGTGTCCTTTGTTCTATAATACTCTCATACACACAGAAACCTGATGGAAACACTTTGGGATAAAATACATAGAGAACTCACAGATAATGGGTCTCTTTCTACATATAAAGTTGATGTTAAAGAACTTACAAATCATTTAGAACAACTTTATAGTGAGATTGAAGAACTTAAAAGTGAAATCCGTCAATTGAAAGGGGACACTTTCTAAACTGGCACAGGGGGTTTCCACAAGACCCCTTTTTGCCTTATAATACTCTCATACACACAGAAACCTGATGATTGACACACCCAAAAAATATAAAAATGAATATCTAAAACTCATTCGTTTACTTAAAGATAGGGCAGAGGATAGAACTTGTTTTGATATTCATGGGGATAGTTATGATAAGACTTCTGGTAGTCATAATGATGCTTTTCACGATGGTTCTGCGTGGGGAGGGATTACATTTGCCAGAGAGGTATTGTGGGAAATGGGAGTAAAGTTTGAAGTAGACACTTGAAGAACTGGCACAAGACCCCACCACAGGGGCACCAGATGCCTTATAATAGTCTCATACACAAACAACCCAAATGACTTCCCAAATTCCTGCTTGTAAAGATTGTAAGTATTATTACGAAAAAGGCACTATTGGTGTTATTCCTTCCTGTAAGTTTCATACCTTTGAACGACCTGATTATATCAACGGTCGTATCAATAAGATTGATATGATTGCTTTTGATGCCCGAGAAAAGGAAAAGTATTGTGGTCGTGAAGGTAAGAACTTTGAGATGAAAGAGTTTGTAGAAGAAGAGGAAAAAACCTTTTCCATCAGGCAGTATCTCAAAGAAAAGATTGTTAATTTTGCTCTTGTTCTTGGAGTTCTTAAGTATGATTGACTTTCTCAAATACTACCTCCAATAACACCACCACCTCCAGTCCCTACAGAAGAATGAGATTTAGAAACATAGAATTTAGATGGAGCACCTGTAACAAAAAGTATGAACTTATCCGTTGGTATAAGGCAGAAGTAGATGGTTGTGAGGAAAGAGAGTATTGTTATGTCGTTGCCTTCTTTGATAAAGGCAAAGAGGGTTATGATATGAGAACTGTGGGTGATAGGTTCTTTGAGGACAAGGATGCTTGGGTTGTTGGTAAGTATGCTCTGGAGTTTCTAAATGCCATCTTTGAGATTGAGAAAGTTGAAGAGGAACTGAAATAGGACACTTTCTAAACTGGCACAAGGGCACTCCAAAGCCCCCTGTGATGCCTTATAATACTCTCATACACACAGACACCTTATGACTAATCCCATCATTCCCAAAGTCGCATACATTCCTCTGGAATACCATATGTCTGTTGAAGATTTCTTGGAAGTTTGGAAGGATATGGAAATGGAAGAGGAACCCACACAAGAAGATTATGATACTTTTATTCTTGATAGGGGCAAATCGTATTTTTATGATATGCGTGGAGAGTTTGAACGGTACATTCGTTTGATGGAGGACAACTGAAATGACTAAAACCACTCTCACATCTGATGAACTTGATTTGATTCTAAATCTTTTAGAAAATAATCGGAATATGGATGAGTTTTTTGATATTGAACTCTACGATTCTGCTATTGATAAAGTCACTGAAATGATGGATGAACTGAAATGACTAACCAACCTAAAAAAATTCAAGTCAAAGAAACTCAACGATACTGGGGGGACTTTGACGGAACACTTGATAGTATTATTGCTTCACTTCAAGCAGAATTAGATGCTGGTTGGGAGGGTATTGAGAGTGAATATGAATGGGATTATGGTGGTGAAAAATACATTGAATATTATCTCTACAAGCATCGTGAAGAAAACGACAAAGAGTATAAGAAACGAATGAAGCAACTGGAGAAAGAAAAAGCAGACAAAGCAAAAGCAAAGGAACGAAAACTCAAACAACCCAAAAAAGAGCTTGCTTCTTTGACTGATGATGAACTCAAACAACTTGGAGTAAAATGACTGACACACAAAAAATTCAATCTGAAATTGATGAATTACATAAAAAGTTTGATGTTCTTCAATCACAATCTGCGACTTTAAGTGAATTGAATAGTGTGAGAAGACAGTTAAATGTTGCTTATGAAAAGTTGAGGAATAACTGAAATGACTAAACAAGAGATTGGTGAAACAATTGGATTTTATATTGTTATAGGATTATTGGGTTGGGCACTTGTGTCTTTCTTTCCTCTCACTTGGGCACAAGCACTCATAATCTCTTGGATGTATAACAAACTTATTGATGTATTAGAATGACTACCGAACAAATCTTTGAACTTATGGAGAAACACTTCCATCTTTGCCCTGTTCACGATAGTGCTTGTATTGAATATATTGGGAAAGAGAGTGATTTTTTGAAGTTTGCCCTAAAAATCCACGAAATGGGTTATAATAAGGGGTATAATGAGGGTTATGAAAGTGGAAGCACAGGTGTTTTTGGAGAACCATTAGGATGAAAAAGGAACAACTCAAAGAACTTCTCACCCCAGAGTTTCTATCAACTCTTCATACTGCTGTGGAGTGTTGTAATTGGGATGTTGATATGATAGAAACGATAAACTTTTGTAATTGGTGCTATAGTATGGTGGGACAACCAGTACCAAAGTATAATGTGGAGATTGAAATGGAGGAAGAATGACCCGATACAGAATTGTAAAAAGACCATCTGCGGGAACTTATTGTTATTTCGCACAAAAGAAAGTATTATTTTGGTGGGTTGATTTGCCTACTCATTCTTTGAGTGAATGGAAAGGAACTCCTGGATGTGAGACACCTTCACATTCACAGGATTTGGTTGAGAAGTATATTGAGTGTGTTATAATGCATAAAGATATTGTGGTGAAAACTTATGACTAAACATCCTACAAAAGATTGGGAGTTTGATGATACAATTGAAGACGCATTTCAGGAATGGTTTAATGACCTCTGTGGTGGTTTTTCATTTCGTAGTGAATGGTTCTTTGAAGATGCGGAGGTAGAAGACGTGAATACCCGCAAAGACCTGATGTATAAGTGGTTGCACTCTGCGTTCGTTATGGGTTATAATATGGGAAGAATGGAAGGACTTGAAGTAGGACTTACAGAATGAAATACAATACCACGGTGATTTTGGATGGAAAGACATTGGATGTGATTGTAGAAGCATCAAATCCAAAAGAGGCAAAAATCCTTACCAAAAATCAATATAAAAATTCAAGAGTTATTGGTGTCTCTCAAATCACAGAAGACCGATGAAGATTGAAATCACTTATACTCCACATCCAACCAAAGGATATACTGCTACAATCTGGGATGGTCCTGATGGAATTGATGAGGACAGTTTTGTTTGTCGCAATCTTGGAGAATGTTTTGAACAGATTGTAATGTGGAGAACACTCAACGCACAACAGTATCGTGAAGCAATTGAAAATGACTGAAACCGACATCTCAAAAGTTCTCATAGAAGGAGAATACGCAACCATTATGGGTGTGAAGTATAAGAGAGTGGAAGAACCAAAATCACCAGTAGAAGAAGCATATAAAGAAGTTTTCGGCAAGTATCCTGAAACTGGTTCAGATGCAACTAAATTTGATATTCAATCCTGGAATATCTTTCAGTATGGTTGGAATGCAGCAAAGGAGGATAGAGTGGTTGATGAACCAGATTATTATGATGAAGTAGAGTGTGATGAGAAAGATAATCCAAAACCTATGGATAATGTTGTGGATAGAATGTTGAAGGAGTGGGAAGAAAATCCACCAGAATTTTTGAAGTTTGAACTTGGTAAAACTCTTGAAGCACTCATTACTCGTTGGTGGTGTGATGTATTTGGGGGCATCAATCAGGATTGGGATATGGAGACTGCTATTGCGGACTTATGCGACCAGATTGAATTGTGGTTGCCTAAATCTCAATCTGCTTCTGGTTCCCAATCTCTTGGAGTTGAGGATATGGTAGAAGGTTTCAACGATTGTCTCAAAAAAATCAAATCTAAACTCCGCAATAAGAAGATATAAATACTATCGTCTATAGGTACGGCAATTCTCTACGGACAGATTAGGTGCTTTCGGGCACCTTTTCTATTATAAACTCTTATAAATAGTATTGCCGTACATATAGAATAGAAATGGTAAACCCTAATAGGTTTTATACTTACGCATATTTGCGGGAAAATAGAACTCCGTATTATATTGGTAAAGGTAGTAGAAAAAGAGCATATACAAGAAGTAAAAGAGATATAAAACCTCCAAAAGACAAATCAAGAATTATACTTCTTAAGCAGAACTTAACTGAAGAAGAAGCATTTAGACACGAAATCTATATGATTGCTGTCTTTGGTAGAAAAGATTTGGGGACTGGTATTCTTCATAATAAAACTGATGGTGGTGAAGGTGTTTCTGGTGTTGTAATAACTGAAGACATTAGAACAGTAAAAAGTGAGGGAGGTAAAAAATCAAAAGAACTTGGTAAGGGTATTCACGGAAGAACCAAAGAACAAATGATTGAGGATGGTAGAAAAGGTGCTGAAAAATCAAAGAAACTTGGCGTCGGCATTTTTGGGTTAACACAAGAACAGAGAAGTGAAAATTCAAGAAAAAATGGTGAGAAAAATTATAAACTTGGTATAGGAATACACGGGATAACTAAAGAACAAAAGAGTGAGCACGGAAAAAGGGGGGTAAAAAAATCAAAAGAACTTGGTGTTGGTATTTTTGGTTTAACAAAAGAACAGATGTCCGAAAATGGAAAACGAAATGGAAATAAAATATATGAACTTGGATTGGGTATTCACGCATTAACTTTTGAACAAAGAAGTCAGCACTCTAAAAAAGTAAACTCACAAAAATGGATGTGTACTGAAACTGGTTTTATTTCTACTCCTGGTTCACTCACAAACTATCAAAGAAACAGAGGTATAGACACTTCTAAAAGAAAACGAATATTATAAGGACACTTCTCAAACCGTCACAAGACCTCACCACAGACCCCGTGAATACCCTATAATACTTTCATACACACAGAGGACTGATGAAATCTTTTGATTACTACTCCAAAACTCAAACTCTTTATCCTAACAAAAAGGATTACATCACCTTTTATGTTTATGACAAAGGTGTCTGTATTTGTGAAGAAAAATCTGGTTCAGTTACTGGTTCAATTACTAAAAGTCATCTCAATCAAAAATACCCTAACGCAGTCATTCAGGAAGTTCTGGATGAAGAAGGATACAAAGCACATCAAAAACAATATACTGAAGAAAAACATAAACTTTACGAAGAGTTTGTGAATGACCTCTTTGAGAACTTTAATGTGACTGATAATCCTAAAAAACAAAAGGCATTTGACCTTGCTTGGGAAAAGGGACACTCTAATGGTCTTGAAGAAGTTTATAATGAGTTTTATGACTTGGTGGAACTTATTGAGGATTGAGGGCACTTCTCAAACCGACACAAGGGCACTTCACAGATGCCCTTTTTTGTTGTATAATGACCTTACAAACACAGATACATTATGACCTCCAGAGACCTTACGAAAGAACTCCAATATTTCACCTATACCGATATGGAAGGGGGAAATGATACTGAAAACATTTACTATCCTGCTCTATTTGGACTTTTGGAAGAACTTTTAGACAGAGTTGAGAAACTGGAAAAAGACAACGAAATTCTAAAATCTTATGCGTGGGAAGTATGACTGACGAACAAATATGCGAAATGGTTAATAGGCATCGGGTTCTTATTCGTAATGAGATGAAAATGTTAATTCATAGAATAAACCACGAACCTAATGCTGAAGTTCTCCAAGAAGCATTTAATGATAAAGAATGGATTGAATTTGCTAAATGGTTCAAGGAGATAAGAGATGAATGAAGAATACGGGAATATTCCAGATGCTTTCTTTCTTTCTCAAAGTGAAATTGAGAATTTGAGAAATGCTAAAAAGGAATTAACTCAATACGGCAAACAGAGATTTAGAGAACTTATGAATAAGGACGCAGAACGCAAAGCACTTGAAGCAGTTGAGAAACTTTATGCCGAAAATGGAGAGGAACTTCAAGAACTTGCGGAGATTGAGGCACTTGAAATTGCCCGTCAAGGTATGGTAGAATATCGGGATGCTTTACAAGAACTTGCGGAAAATGATTAAAACACACGAATACAACGAAAACCTTGCGATTACAGATGAAGACACTCATAAGGCATTAGTGTCTCATTTCAATCAAATCCAAGAACTTGGAGAAAACAAAAAGTTTGAATGGGAAGATGAAGAAATACCAGAAGAGAACTTTGGTATTACTTTTAATTTTGATGAGTGGTTGGAGAATACACTTTCCTTTATGGAAAATAATTATGAACATTTTCACGAAGAAAAACCAGAAAATCTAAAAGAAGATACTATCAATTATGTAAATCAAATCAAAGATTATATTGATGGATTTATGTTGATGCCCGTTGTTCTTTATAACCGAAAGAGTATTGAAGCAAAAACTTATAAAGTTGAGGGTGAGAACTTTGATGAGATTGTGAAGTTTGTGAAGGAACTCAAAGAAAATAATAAGACGGTGTTTCTTTATGAAGTTTCTTATACTCCTGCAAGAACAGAAACATTAGTTGTTGAAAAGAAACACGGAAGTACAAATTATACTCAAACTTATCCTCAATCAATTGCTTTTTATAAAATTAGGTATGGAGTTATAGAAAATGACTGACCCTACACTTGATGAAATGTTTGATATTGCTGCCGAAAGAGAAGCACTCAAAACTTACGAAGAAGCATTCGCATACCTTGATAACAAAGAAGAAAACAAGTTCATCAAAATCCTTCTACCAAAAACCAAACAAGCATACAATCTTATCGCAGAGTATTGTATGAAGGAGTATAAGGAGAACTATGGTGAAATACCCGAAGATGAGTATATGAGGTTTCTTGTGGGTGATTTTTATGGAACTGGAAACGGCAGAACTCTTTGTGTTCTATGTTCTCAAAGTATGCCTTATGGTGATGATTATGATAAGACCGCTCCTCATCCACAAAATTATGAACCAGTCAATTCTAAAGAGTATCGTGCCGTAAGAGAGTTTCATCAACTTTTTGGTTCTTGGATGTTACAAGGAGTAAGATTTGTATCCAGAGAAGATTTCTTTGAGAAATACGGACATCTTCTACCATCAGCACTTGTAGAACTCAAAGACAAATCGTGCTACTTGAATTATAATAGTAAATTACATTTCAATTTCTCATAATGAATATTTTACAAAGGTACAACGATTTTTACAATCTGGAAATGATGTCATTACCTCACGGAATGGCAATTTCTATGGAACACTTACAGGCAATCACTCTTGAATGTGCCGTAAAAGCATTTGCCCGTAAGTATAACTACAAGGAAAATATCCCAGTTGAAGACCTTTTGTATCTCGCAAAGGAACTTATGAGGCAGGGTGATTGGACTGACTGATGAAGAAGTCCAAGAACTTCGCAATAATAAACAACAACTCACACAATATGGACGGGATAAAATCCGTCAACTTATGAATGATGGTAAGTTGAGGTTTTATGATAAAGGAAAAGAAACTTTCGCAGTTGAAGACCCTTATTGGGGAGGAGTCCAAAGTCCAGAAACACAGTTACACATCAAAGAAATGACACACGAAGAAATGCTTGAAGAGGCAGCAAAACGAGAAGCAGCAAATGAAGTGATTGTTGCTAAAGTATCTGAAGAAGATTATCAGAAAATTCAGGAAGAAATAGCAAACAAAAAAGCATTAGAAGCATTAGACAAACTCTATGATGAGAATGGTGATGCTCTTCAACAACTTGCTGCGATTGAAAGAGAGGAACTACTTGAAAAAATGAATTTACAAGCAATTCAAACTGCTATTGCTGGTATTGACAAGTATTCCGATGCTCTCAAAGAACTTCGTAAGATTGAACACGAAGAACTGATTGAAGAACTGCAATCAAAGAAGAAAGAAAACTTCCGACTGGTTGCAAAAGCATGTATGCAAGAGTATGAGAAGACATACAATCATGATACATTCCCAGTAGATGAACACTGGGTGTATATGGTTGGAGAATACTTCGGCACGGGTGAAGGTCAAACAACCTGTATTATGATGACACAGGCAAATCCTGGTCATGTGGAAGATTTTGAAACATCTACCAATAAGTATGTTGCTTGCACAACCAAAGAATATCGTGCTGTGCGTGAGTTTCATAAACAGTTTGGTACTTGGATGTTGCACGGTCTAAAGTTCATCACCAGAGAGGATTTCTTTGCAAGTTATGCATATTATATTCCACCAGTGATGATGAAACTGTCTAATAAACCGTGTTATAAAACTTTCTACACTTACGTTCACTATAACTTCTCATGACTTATTCACTTAATCAAGAAGCAACAGCATTCTCTTACACTCGTGAGGAACTCTTTGAGTGCATCACCAAGATTGTGGCACACCCTCATAAAACCATCACAGAACACGACCAATCCCGTGCTCTTGCGATTATGGTAGTATTTGATGATTACTTCACCAATTACACTGAAAGTGATAATAATGGTGGACACTGCGTTTATGAACGGGACGAACTTGACTTTGAGGATTTTGTGAGGTATAAACTTAATCTTGAATATTATCATCCTGTTGATGCTGATGAGGTACTAAAATGACACGATTTGTAAAGAATCCAGACGAAATTGTACTGGAAGATGTGAAAATGGTTCATTACGAAACGATGGAAGAAGGTCGTGCCGTGTGGTTGGGAATTTATCTCAACAATGGGAAAATTTACCATCTAAACATTGGTGGTGATAATCTTTATGTGAACTATTCTGATGAGGGTATGGGAGCATGGGATGACCCTATTCCCGATGGTGTTGATCCTTGGAACCTTGGTGGCAGGGGAGTATAATGGACTTTCCTGTGTTTTTAAACAAGTGGATAATCGGATTTAAACCGATTAAGTACACGCCATTCTGGTGGTGGTATCGTTTGATGTCCCATCAGGGATTCAGGTTTGATGATTATCACGTTTGGGGAGAGTTCTGGCATTCTCTTAACTCTGGGTTTATGGATATGAACTACAAGTGGGAGTTTGAGAAATTCTGGGGTAAAGGAGCACAATCAGAGAAGATTGTTCTACCCAAAGAAGACTTTGATGCTCTGGTAGAGAAACTGAATGAACCACCACAGTATAATGAGAACCTTGCTAAACTATTACAAAGAAAAGCACCGTGGGATGATGAAGAATGACTGACGAACAACTAACACTGCTGGAAATTGTTGCCGAAGAACTTGGTGGAGAGCTTTATACAGTTCTTGTAACCGATAAGTATAAAGAGCACAAGAAAATTGTGATTGAATATGCTGAACAAAAACGATAAGATAATTGAAGTACGTCTCTATTCTCCTCACAAGTGTGATTTTATTTGTGAGAGAGAAGATGGGACTCATTACGTCTACATTAAACGGGATTTGATTGGTTATTATGAACTCCATCGTAATGGTGATGGGTGGATTTGTGGGGAAAAACTAAAATGACGCAAGACGATAAAAAAGCACTTAGAGAGTTTATGCGTGGATTTGCATTTATCATTTCTACTGTTGGTATTATAATTCTTATCATATCTTTCATCTCATGGGGAGATAGTGTGCCAGATGCTAAACAGGACATTAAACAGGATACTAAGGTGGTTGGCACCTACAAAGAATGCGAGATAATCCAATGGCATTATGGAGCACTTGCTGAATACAAATACTTTTTATACTGTCCCAAATGAACGAAAAGTCTAAAATCTTTTTCAGTGTTTGGTGCTGTGCCTATCAACGAAGATGGATATATAGAGGAACACCAAGAGAACAGAGAGAACACGAAACCGCACTAATGTGTCTTAAAATGAAGGATGTGAAGTTCTATCAGTTTGATTCAGAAAAACCGCGATACTTACAATGACTTGGGCAGAATACATTTTCACACATCTTATTCCCACTTGGTTTAGGTCATTTGGGGATAATTTTCGTATGTGGAGAGACTTGATGACTGAAAACTATGAGAATTATGCCCTTCTCAAAGATGATAATCCATTCCAAGAGTGTTATGAATGGTTCTGGACTTCTATCAATCTTGATGAAACTTATCCTAAAGAGTTTCTTGAATATCTACAACAAATGGTAGATGATATTGAGAGTGGTAAAGTGAAGACAGTTCCATTCACGCAAGACATGCTTGATGAACTTGATGACCTTATTGGTGATATGATTGATGTAGATTTAAATGAGGAACTGAACGATGAAGACCTTACCTGATAAACATGAGTTGCGTGTTTTGTGGTCTGTTGCGACATCATGTGCGATTGAATCAAGACAACCTGCATATGAAATCTTTGCAAAACTGTTGTATAATGACCTGAGTGATGAGGGGTATCCTGTTAAACTTGGAGAAAAATAATGGGACTATATGACGACATTCGTTCTTCTTATGATTTGGGAGAACAATTCACTAATGTACCAATGCAAACTAAAGGACTTGCTTGTGCAATGTGTAGTTATTGGATTGCACCTGATGGATGCTTGTATGAAATCACTCATAGAGAAACTCATACCTTTGAAGATATCAAAGAGGGTGATGAGCGTTATGAAACCGACCCAAAAAGAAAAATTTTTAACTTTGAGTGGATACCAACAGGAAAACATGGTAAAGTAGAACCATGTGATGTGACTGATTATGTTGAGGTTTATCCTGCAATTTGGGATGGAAAATGGGAAGATTGGCCGCGATGTATGATACATTTTAAACGTGGAAAAATACAAGATTTTGAGCACATAACTCGATGATTTCAACTGAACTATTTCCTTATGAAAATCACCCATACCGATTAGAGTTTGGTGAGAAGAAAAACTCCACGGTTTGTTTCTTTTCTTGCGAAGAACACCTTGACAAATACCTAGAAAGGTATAAACTGGATAAGAGAACTCTAAAGATTGATTATCGTGATGAACCCCCTGTCGTCAGTAAAAAACACAAGAGAAGTGTGGAACAAAAGTCTAAACCAAAAAGTGACGGAGGTGCAAGTGCAGTTCGCAAAAGAAAACCCAGCGTGGATTCCACTGGAAACACTACTCGCTCTACAAAGTCTAAAAAATGACAATACAAGTAACTGAAAATGAAGACGGCACATTTACCATCAGTTGGGATGAAACTTCTCCTACGGAAAGTATTTTCAACACCTGGACCGAAGAAGACTTTGTTAGAGCAATTTCTAAACATCTTGAAACCCTGAAAGATGACATCCAAAGTTAATCTTATTTTTGCTATAATGCAGATTGATAATCTTACAAAACTATTGGAAGGTAATGAGTATCAAGACCTTCTTTATAAAAATCTTATAAGTATTCAAGTAGAACTAAAGAGGCAGTTAAGTCATTATGAATAAAGAATTGATTGATAATGCTTTTTATGTAAAAGAACAACAATGGGGAACTTGGGATAGTTTTACACCTGACGATAAGAATATCATTACATCATTGACTGAAGAAGAATGTATAAAGGCAACTCGTTGGTATTTGAAAGCAAAACAAGAAGGTGAGTTTGACAAATCACCCGAAAAGACCTATTCTACAAAAGATAACTATAAACTCTAATATGACTCAAAGAACTTTTACAACAAAATCAGGTACAACTTTTGAGTGGAGTGAAACACCAGAAACTGTAAAAGCAGTTCAAGAACTTGCAAAGTTTGCTGGTAATTATCCTGGACCTCTTTACGCACCTCATCCTCATATAAAGAATGAAACTGAGACTGACGCCTAATCAACAACTGTGGGCAGATGTGTTCCGTTGTGCTGTTTATAGGTCTAATCTTTACTTTGAAGAGAAAGACCTTGACAGACACGCAAGAGAGCATACAACTGTTGTACTAGCATTACAAAAAGGTGACCAGTTCTGGAAAGAGTTGTTATGAGTGATACTGACCCCACTGCTCCTTGGTATGAGTTTATTTCCTATTGTCGTTGTTGCGAAAGTCTAGGTGTTCCTATTCGTCTTCAATCTTTTATGCAATATCAACAATATATAAAAGAAATAGGATTAAAATGATCGCAAAGATTATAGACTGGTTTTTTGCACCATCAGAAAAACTTATTGTAGAAACTGATGATGTTTATGATAAGTTACTTGAACTTGAAGCAAGAATTGAAGTTCTTGAAGAAGAAAATGTAGAACTTACAAATGAACTTTATCGTATGGAAAACTCTTTAGATGCTCGCATAGATATTCTAACTCTTGAAAAGTGGAACAAAAAAGATGTATGAATTGGATAGTGATTTTGAACGAGCATTGGCACATTTTGGAACACGAGTAGATATTATTATTGCTATGGAACTTGGGGGTAAAATTGATGAGGAAACTGCTTACAAAAATATTAAGATGGAACTCAAAGAACTCAAGCGAATCCGAAAGTCCATCAAGAAAGACAAGGATTTGTGACAAATGTGGTGTAGAAAAACCGCTGAATATTGATAATTCTTAACCCGTCAAGTATTTTAGAGATGGGTTTAGTTATTATTGTAATAGTTGTAATGTTCCTTCTAAAAAAGAATAATAAATAATACTGCCTGACTTGGTGGTACTTTTCAGGTTAGGATAAAGCACCTTCGGGTGCTTTTCCTGTATAAATAATACTACCACCAAGTTAAGAGCAGAATTATGCAACCACGCATATACACATATAAAATTACTTTTGAAGAAGTTCCATATTACTATTATGGAAGTAAGAAAGAAAAAGTATTCAATGAGGAATATTGGGGTTCTCCTGTAACAAACAAATGGTGTTGGGAACTTTATACTCCAAAGAAGCAGATATTAGAATTTTTTGAGTTTAGTAATGAAGGATATATTAAAGCACAAGAAGTTGAAAAAAGATTGATTAGACCAGTATTTAACACTGATAAATGGTGTTTAAATATGCATTGTGGTGGAAATATTTCATTAAATATATCAAGAAAGGTTGGAAGAGAAAACAAAGAATTAAAGAGAGGATATTTTTCAGTATCTTCAGAGGAGCAGAGAATAAATCAACAAAAGAATGGTAGAAAAGGTGGCGCAATAAGCGGAAAAAGACAATATGAACTTGGTATTGGATTGCACGGAAAATCAAAAGAAGAGCGAAGACTATATGCAAGTAAGGCAGGTAAAGTTGGTGCAAATATAAAATGGAAATGTACAGAAACTGGATATATTAGTAATGCTGGAGGATTATCATCTTATCAAAATAAAAGAGGTATAGATACAACAAAAAGAGTTAAATTAGATACTTGACTTTATTTGATGTGTCTGCTATAATATGGGAAGACAAATTAATCAACCAAATGGATTATAAGAAGTATTCATTGGAGCAATTATCTAACTGGATGCACGATGCAATGTCTGCAGGTGAAGCAACACCACAGGAAATCTACGATACTATTCGTAAGGTAGTAGAGGAAAACTACTACATTTATAAACAGAAAACATCTGAAGCATATGATCTTCTTGCTCTTTTGAATGGTAATGGTGATTGGACATATAAAGAAGTAATGAAGGAGCAAAAGTATTATGAATCTTCTATGCCACCTTGGGGACATAGTGACCTTGAATATGCTATTCATAATAAAAAACCACTGAGTTGTGATAAAGATAATCCTTCACCAGAATGTAAAGGTGCTTGGAATGATTTCTGGGAAAGTGATAGCGATACGGAATATAATATAAGAGAAGAGGAATATTATAATAAAGAAGTGTTTGTGAGTGAAGATGGAGACATTTATCCAGTGAAAGACAAAGTAGTCAAGTGGCAACTTCCTGTTCAGGTTGATGGACTGACTGGTGATTGTTATGTTCAGTTTCCTGATGACTTGCTTGAAGCAGCAAATCTAAAAGAAGGTGATCAGGTAGAGTGGATTGATAATAGTGATGGTAGTTTTCAATTAAAAAAAGTAATTAAATCACTTGGAATGGATGAGTGTTGATTATGGATTTATTATCTCCAGTATTGGTAATGTATTGTATCAATGGAACAGTGGAAAGAACTGGAAATATTTGTGTGCTTGACCCACCAAACCCATCTGTAGTAAGATATTATGAACCAGGTAAGTCCTGTTATGTTAATGGGACTTTTTACATTAAATGTGAGGATAGTAATGACATTAAGTAAACAAACTTTAGAGCATCTTTTAGAAGCAGAATCACATCTTCGTGCTGCTATTCGTATTGCATCAACATCTGAAAAACCATTAGTTGTAAAACAACTTTCTCAACTTCTCCTTGATATGGAGAATTGTAAGAAAATCGAAGAACTTATGGATATGTTGGAAGATAGAAAACCTGGAAGTCGTGGTAACTTTGGCACATTCTTTAATGATTAAGAACTGTTACACACACTCTAAAGACAATATTAAGAAACACAACATTTCGCTTAAATAGTGTTAGGATATGCTCATAAACACGGGAGCAAACCCATGACTCTTTCATCGGGAAAACAAACTAAACTTACTGAGGAAGAATGGAAAGAAATGAATGCTTTAAAGAACGCAATCAATGAACGTCCTCAAGCAGTAGTACCAAAGAAGTTAGAAGAATTTACTGAATATCTTGTACGGAGTTTGAGAGAAAGAGGAGGTTGATAAATAATCAGAGATATATTTGTATATAAATGCTCGACGAAGCAAGAAAAAGAGAGAAAGTTGCCAATGCATTTCTTGCAGCAACAATGGCAGCAACTGCCGCACAATCACCAAAAGATTTTGTAAGGATGGGACACGTTGAATCTCCTGGAACTGCTCTTATGCAAATGTGGGGAAAGAAAAGAGGTGAAGCAGAAAGAAATTTAGATAGTGGTAGAGTATCTCATCCTGCTCGCAATCGTAAGAAAAAGACCTTTGAGGAATTTGTTTCTGAAGCATATTTGATTGAAGCAAGAAGATTCGTCACAAAAGATGAGGCACAAGCAAAGTTTGATAAACTTCCCCCAGAAGAGAGAGAAAAAAGAGAGCTTAGAAATTCTGGAGCAAATCAAGGTGGATGGGGAACTAAATTAAAAGATTCACTTAAAAAGCAAAGGAAAAGAAGATCTCAAAGATTGAATCCATTGACAAAAGATGAATTGGAGACTCACGCAAAGAGAACTTTAAGAAAAAATCCAAGGGAACTAGCTGCTATTGCGTTAGACCGCGAAGAAGATGCAAGAAAGAAACAAGGAGCAGCAAAAAGAAGGTTAACGAAAAAAACTGCAATTAAACACGTTGAAGATCATATTCAACCACTCCAACAAGATAAGAGAAGACCAAATCTTAGACAAAGATATGAAAGACTTTCTCCAGGTGACGTTGCATCAAACTTACAAGTAACGTCAGAACCAAAAAATTTAAGAAAGGGATCTAAACCACCTAAAAAAGGACAACGTGGTTATGGTACAACGAGGTCTGGTGCAATTAAACATAGATTAGATAAAGCACAAAAGTTTTCAGATAAATTAGATAAACTTATAAGACAAATACAATCCGAAAGATAAATAAAAGAAAAGTCATAAAAAGATGAAGACCTTTAAAGAATTCCTAGAAGAAGCATATCTTGTTGAGATGCGTAAAGAGGATAAAGTCAAGGGAGAAAAGCAAACTCCTCTTTACAATGAAGT
>Ga0222714_10001432_pt1 | contig 26867 bp, 26 predicted proteins | sample C33_3DmetaG_FD_165048 | JGI IMG/M metagenome (GOLD analysis project Ga0222714, IMG submission 165048) | Estuarine water microbial communities from San Francisco Bay, California, United States - C33_3D | ecosystem: Environmental > Aquatic > Marine > Unclassified | place: USA: California...
TTTATCATTTTCTAATATTGTTGTACCTAATTTTTTAAATTCAAAATTAGGATCTAAACTCGTTTTTTGAATCAATAAACCTTTTTTTTGACTTGTTGGAATACGTTTTATTATAATACTCTTCTTTCGGGCTTCAAGAATTTCTTCAATTCTGGGTAAACCTTGAACAATATCGCCAGTAATTTCTTTTTCAAGATTTAATAATCCAATTGTTTTCCCTTCTTCAATAAATTCATTATTTTTACAAAAAACACTGTTTGCGTCTTGTTCAAAAAAATCTTCTGTAATCGAATATAAACCTACTGCTTTTGTCGATTTAATAAAAGGTTGTTCTACAAATTTTAATAATGTTAATTGATAGTTTGAATCTGAATTATTTTTAATTTTGTTTTTGTTATAAACAAATTCAGAACTTTTAACTAATAATGTTCTGTCAATTTTTTTTATTTCTCGTCGATCTAATTTATTTGATTGTAATACAGGATTAAGTTTTAAATTTAATTCAGTATTAGTAATACTAAATTTTTTAATAAATTTTGGAATTAAACAGCTAAAAAGTTTACCTTTATTCTTTAAAAAAAGTTTAGAAAATTCTGATTTAAGACTATATTCTGAATTTGAATTCAATTTTATTTTTGACTGACGTTTGACTGCAAGTTTCAAAATATTGCAATAATTTAATGAAACTCTTTTATCAGTTACAAAATTATTTTTAATTCGTAATGATGAAACGGTTTTATATTGTAAAGTTGAATTCAAAGTTAAGCTCTCCGTTTTACAATTTGGGAAAAAATATGGACGACCTCGTTGAATTGTAAAACAGTCATGATTTTCAATAATGATTTTACCAATTTTTGTTACATTTAAATTGGACGTAATAAAATCATTGACTGTTTTTTTAGGTACTTCTAATTTTTTAATTGTTAAACAATCATGATTAGATACCAAAAATATCTGTTTGCTTGTTTGATATTTAACTTTAAATTTGACAATTTCTAATGAATTGAAAGTAAGAGCTTCCAAATAACCTAATGTCATGTATTTACTAACAAATTGTTTTGGTTGAATAAGAACGCACGATTCAAGATTTTTATATTTTAATTGTGGTGGAATATAATTTGTTAAACAAACATTTTCAATTATCTTAAAATGGACAAAATTATTTTGTTTATTATTAACTAACTCAATTTTAATATTTTTATTAAGTGATTTGTCAGTTTTAAATATTAAAATGTTAGAAATTAAATTTAAGTGTTTAATTCCTTTAATTGATTGATTTGGTTTATAAAAATAAATAGCTTTTGGTTTTAATTCAAAAACTGATTGATTCTGGAAGGTAAGATTTGATTTTACTACATTACAACTTGAATAATTAAATTCATAAATTTCAACTGGCCTAATTAATAATTGTTCAGTATTTTTTTCTATAATATGTTCAGAGAATGATAAATTTTTAACAGTAACGTTTGAAAACAGAATTTCACCGGGAAAATATAACTTTTGGCCAATATTTTTTAACTTTTTACCCTCATAAACTAAACCTGATTTAATAGAAATAGTTCTAATAATATTATTTTTTTGATTAATAGTAACTAAACCTGAGGTTTTTGAAAATAATCCTGGAATAAGTTCAAACCCTTTTGAAATAAAATCTCCATGTTCAACTAATAAAATATTTTGTTCACAATTTACTTTATAAATTTCTTCACCACACCAAATAATTGTTCTAAATTGAACAACCGATGTACTCTTATTATCTCGATTTGGACGATAATAATAAGAAAGAAGATTCTTGGTTTTGTTATAATTTAGTAAATTTTTATAATCATAATATAATGTTCCACCAGTTAATGTAGAAAAAGAATTTGTAACTAATGTTCCTATTTTTTCGTTTCGGGTCAGTTGTAAATAGTTTTTAGAATTTTGGTTTTGAATTTTTATGAAATATTTTTTTTTATTTAAATCTAATAAATAATTATTTAAAAAAATCGATGAATCTATTTTTTGAAGTTGAGCATTTTTTAAGTAATATTTATTAGTATTAATTTTAAGCACCCGTTGATATAAACTTTTTTTATTATTACTAAAGTAATTAAAACCAGTGTAATGATTAATAATTTTTGTTCGAAAAATATAACTTTGGCGGTTTAGTTTATAATCTGGATAAAAGTTTAAAAATGAATTATTTGGACTATTATAAAGTTGGCCAGATAAAATCCAAATGAGTTTATTACTGGTTAATGAATTACTGTTTTGTTTCAAACGAGGAATAAAAATTTCTCCACTTTTATCGCTTAGAATCGATTTGACTTCTGTTTTAATTTGTTTATTTGTATTAATCAGTTCTCCGATAACACTATCTTTAAAAATATATTGATTGTTTTTTGGAAATAAAATTGTATTTCGTAAAACATCAATTTTTATTAATTCTTGATTCTTATTGTCTGGAATTAAAATAAGTGAACCGGAACTTTTTGTTACAAAAACTTCTTCACCACGATTTGTTCTTAAACTTATGGTTTTTAATGATTTATGGAATTTAATAATGCCATTTAAAGGACTAATAATTTGTTGTCTTGCATCGGCAGTAAAAATGCCTCCAGTATGAAATGTACGCATTGTTAATTGAGTACCTGGTTCCCCAATCGATTGTCCTGCTAAAATACCTATAGCTTCACCAATATCAACTAAATTTTCACTCGCTAAATCCCAACCATAGCATTTTTGGCAAATAGCTCTATATAAATTACAAGTTAAGGGTGACCTAACATAGAAATCTTGTATATTTTTTTCTTTAAATTGTGTGATTAAAAGAGGAGTTATTTGAGAGTTTTTTTGAGCAATTAGTATTTTTTTGTCTAAATCATAAATGGATTTACTTAGAACTCGACCCAAAATTTTTTCATAGATTACGGACGCTTTATTTTTTGTCGAATTTGAAATTGAAAATAAAAAGGAATGATTTGTTAAACAATCTTTTTCACGAATTAAAATATCTTGAGCAACATCAATTAATCGTCGAGTTAAATAACCAGAATTGGCAGTTTTCAACGCGGTATCAACAATTCCTTTTCGTGCACCATATCCAGACATTAAATAATCTGTGATGGTTAAGCCTTCCCTAAAATTTTTTTTAATTGGTAAATTCATAATTTGACCACTAGGATCAGACATCAGGCCTCGCATTCCAACAAGTTGTCGAACTTGTGATAGATTTCCTCGAGCACCCGAAAACGCCATTATATAAACGGAATTTAAAGGATCATAATTTTTAAAATAATATATAATTTGATCTTTTAATGATTCACTCGTTAAACTCCATGTATCTATTAATTTTTGAAATCGTTCAACGTTTGTTATTTTTCCTTTTAAATAGAATTTTTCAGCATCTAAAATTTCTTGATTTGCTTTCTCAAGCATTAAATTTTTTACGAAAGGAACTTTTAAATCTTCAATACTAATTGAAATACCTGCTTTTGTTGCATATTTAAAACCTAAATATTTTAATTCATCTGCTAATAAACATGCTTGCATAGAATCATAATTCGTAAAACTCCATGCTAATAACTGACGTAATTGTTTTTTGCCTATTAAATCATTTTGATAAATATAATTTTTCATAAAATATTTATGTTTCGATACTTTTTTAATTTATAAAAAATTTAAAGTTTTTTTAATTGTATAATTTAAAATAACTCGACCAGTTGTTGTTCTTAAATACTGAACAATTTTTTCACCCTTTTTATTTTTTCGAACTTGTAAATTTTCATAATATTCAATGGTTGTTTGGTCGTTTAAACTAATAATTTTAACTAATTTACCACAATTTTGAGTGTAAGAATTATAACGAAGCCAAATAGAACTATGAAGTTCAATTTTATTTTGACTATAAGCCAGAATAATGTCTTCTAAGTTAGCAAAATAATGATTTGAACCAAGTAATCCTTTAATATTATTTACTGTTAAATAATAGCAACCTAAGACCATATCTTGACTTGGCATTATTATTGGTTCACCATTTGCAGGTGATAAGAAATTATAGGGTGCTAACATTAACATATAACATTCAGCTTGTGCTTCCAATGATAAAGGAATATGAACCGCCATTTGATCACCATCAAAATCAGCATTAAAAGCCGAGCAAACTAATGGATGTAATTTAATAGCTCTTCCTTTAACTAATATTGGTTCAAATGCTTGAATTCCTAATCGATGTAATGTCGGGGCTCGATTTAAAAAAATAGGATGATTCTTTAAAATTTTTTCCAAAACAGATTCAACAACTAATTTATTTTGTTGCATCAGATTTTTGGCAATTTTCATGTTATTTGCTAATCCTTGATTAATTAATTCTCGAATTATAAATGGTTGAAACAACTCAATTGCCATTTCATATGGTAATCCACATTGATTTAGTTTTAAACTTGGTCCAACTACAATAACAGATCGACCTGAATAATCAACCCGTTTTCCAAGTAAATTTTGACGAAACCTTCCATGTTTACCCTTTATAATATCTGACAATGATTTCAAAGGTCGATTATTTGCGCTTAAAGCAATTTTTCCTCGTTTTCCGTTATCAATTAGAGTATCAATAGCTTCTTGTAATAATCGTTTTTCATTTCGGATGATTAACTGAGGTGCATCAATTTCTAATAATCGAAGTAATCGATTATTTCTTGTTATAATTCGACGATATAATTCATTTAAATCCGAAGTCGCAAATCGACCCCCTTCAAGTTGAATCATGGGTCTTAGTGCTGGTGGAATAACGGGTAAAATAGATAAAATCATCCAAGATGGACGTGATCCTGTCCCAATTAAATTTTCTAAAATTCGAATTCGTTTAATAGCGTGTTCACGAATTTTATAAATTCGCTGCTGTTCCCATTTTCTAAACCATTGCGATTCATTGTAAATTGGCTTTTCTTTATTTAATACTTTTGTACAAACTAAAACAAAACAACGAGTTCTAAAAATTTCTGATTTTAAATCTAATTTTTCTAATTCTCGTTTAATTAACGGTGCACCAATTAGAAAGTTAGGAGTTGCTCTTAATAAATATTTAGGAGTATTATAACGTCGATTTTGGGGCTTCGGATATGGTTTTAATGGATAGGCACTGTAACCTAATTCACGACTTCTTCTATATTGTTGTAAATCCCAATGTAATCCATAAAATGAAATTTCATCTTCAGCGATAAAGTATGCCAAAGATGCCAATTTAATACGTTTAATTCTTTCATCCCATAAATCAACTACGGTTGAAGTGGTTAATTTTAATCCTTTACATTTCCGACATTTTTCTGAATGTGGAGTATATGTTGTATCTAGTTGTTTTTCCGATTCTTCAATTTCTAACAACAATGCCATAAAATTTGGTCGGCTGTTAATATACCAAACATGAGTTACAGGATAAATTAAATTAATATATCCCATTCGATGTCTTCGAACGCGTGATTCTGTTAACTCAACTCCACATCTTTCACAAATTAATCCTTCATATCTAACACGTTTATATTTTCCACAAGCACATTCTAAACTTTTACTTGGTCCAAAAATTCGTTCGCAAAATAGACCATCCATTTCTGGTTTGAAAGTTCTATAGTTAATTGTTTCAGATTTTTGAACTTCTCCAACAAATTGATTATTAGGCAATTTGCGACTTGCCCACTGTAAAATTCTAAATGGCGAAGCCAGTTTAATTTGAATATAATTAAATTCTTTTGCAAATTGTATCATAATTATTAAAATGAAATATCATTTATATTTGAAGTTGGTGAAAATGTTTTTGCTAAAGCATTATATTTTTCAATTAAATTAACTTCAATTTCATATCGTTTCGATGAACTAAATTTTTCAATTTTGTAAGTACTCATATCTAAACCAATTGAACGTAATTCTTGTAATAAAACTTTAAATGATTCTGGTATTCCAAATTGTGGAATTTGTTGTCCTTTTACAATAGCATTTAAGGTTTCATTTCTACCCGCCATATCATCTGATTTAATTGTCAAAAGTTCTTTTAATGTAAATGCTGCACCAAATCCTTCTAATGCCCACACTTCCATTTCTCCAAAACGTTGACCACCATGTTGAGCTTTTCCTCTTAATGGTTGTTGTGTAATTAATGAATATGGACCAGTCGCTCGAGCATGCATTTTATCATCAACCAAATGAATTAATTTTAACATGTATGCATTACCAACTGTTATAGGATTTTCAAATTCTTTCCCTGTTCTACCATCTAATAATATCATTTTTCCGGGTGCATACGGATTAAATAACCAACTTTCATTTCTTTTAATTGAAGCTTGTCTTAACTTTTTATTAATTAAAATTCGTGACATTTCCAATCCATACATTTCATCAAACGGTAATATTTTAAACCGAGCATTTAATTTATCACCAGCTAGACCTAATAAACATTCGTATAATTGTCCAACATTCATTCTAGATGGAACACCTAATGGATTTAAAATGATATCAATTGGAGTTCCATCAGGTAAAAATGGCATATCTTGGCGAGCCAAAATTCGAGAAATAATGCCTTTATTTCCATGTCGACCAGCAATTTTATCACCAACTTGAATTTTTCGAATTTGTGCAATAAAAATATAGATTTTTTCAAATTTATATGTAAATTTGGTCCGACGATTAAATGTTACAGTTTCAATTACTCGTCCATATTCACCATCTGGCATACGATAAGAATTATCTTTAACGCCTTTGGCTTTTGCACCAAAAATAGCACGTAGTAATTTGGATTCAGGTAATTGTTCAGATATATTATTTGATATAACTTTCCCAACTAATATATCACCTGGTTTTACAAATGTTCCAACCGTAATAATTCCATCATCATTTAAATGTTTAACTTCAGATAAACTTAAATTTGGAATCATTTTCATTGTTTGTTCAGACATTTCAGAATTTCGATCAATTTCGATTTTATATCTTTCAATATGAATTGATGTGAAAATATCATCATAAACTAATCGTTCACTAATTAAAATTGCATCTTCAAAATTGTAGCCTTGCCAAGGCATATAAGCAACTAGAACATTCTGTCCTAAAGCTAATTCACTATTTGTAATGGCTGGTCCATCTGTTAAAATTTGACCCGATTTTATTTTTTCTCCCTTCCAAACGATTGGACGGTAGTTAATACACGTTTGTTGGTTTGATCGTAAATATTTCTGAAGATTATAAATTATTTTTTTACCAACTTTATCTTTGATAACAATTTTATTTGCTGTTACAGAATTAACAATACCTGAGGTTTGGGCATTTAATGTCATACCAGAATCAATAGCAATTTGATTTTCTAAACCGGTACCAACAATTGGTTTTTGGGGAAAAATTAATGGAACTGATTGACGTTGCATATTTGATCCCATTAAAGCCCGGTTTGCATCATCATGTTCAAAAAAAGGAATTAAAGAAGCTGCTACTGAAACAATTTGAACGGTTGAAATTGAAATAAAATCAACTTCGGATGGAGTAACATTTATAAAATCTTGTTTATAGCGAACTGGGATAACGTTTTTTATAATATAATTTTCAGCATTTGTTGGAGTATCGGCCGGCGCAATTTTATATAAATCTTCGATATCAGCAGTTAGATAAATTGGAGAACCAGTTTTTAAAACTTTTCCATTTATAACTCTCCAAAATGGTGTTTCTAAAAATCCTAGTTTATTTACTCGACTACATGTTGTTAAAGAAGAAATTAATCCAACATTTTGACCTTCAGGAGTTTCAATTGGACAAATTCTACCATAATGACTAGGATGAATATCACGAACAGCAAAACTAATTCGATCCCGATCAAAACCACCTGGCCCTAATCCGCTAACACGACGACGATGAGTTAAAGATGACAATGGATTTGTTTGATCAAGATATTGAGACAGTTGACTAGAACCAAAAAACTCTCGGATTGTAGCATTAACAACATTAAAACTTAATAAATAAGCTGAATCAATTTTATTTGTTTGATTCCGCAATTTACGAACTAAACGTTGAAATCCAATTCTAAATAAATTTTGCAATAATTCTCCAACCGATCTAACCCGTCTATTTTTTAAATGATCGATATCATCTTGAGCAATCTTAGAAATTGTTAAATGGATTAATTGATCTGTAATTGCAAAAATATCTTCATAAGTAATTATTTGAAGTCTTTCAGTAATTTTTAAATTTAATCGATTATTTACTTTTAATCGTCCAATTTTTCCTAATCGATAGTAGTTCGGATCAAAAATTCTTGAAAACTCAGATATATTTTTAAAGTAATCTAAGTTTAAATCGAATCTTGCCACAGGTTGTTTTAAAAGTCTTGAATTAAGTAACAAAGGCTTATCAAAATAAAAAAAGTCGGAATACTGTAAATTTTTATAAATTTCTAAATCAGTTAATCCCATCTCTTTTAACAAAGAAAGGATTGGTTTTTGATTTGTTTTATCTAATTGAATAATAACTTCGTCTTCTTGATTTTTAATAGGATATTTGTACGGATTTATGTTAGTGTTTTTTTGAAAACTAAAACGAATCCATGATCCATATTCAGGAATTAAAGTAGCTGTGTAAAGATCTTTTTCATTATATTTTTTGTGATAGTCTGTTTTGATTTCATGGTCTTTTTTATATAAAAGAAGTTGAGTTTTTGTTTTGAGATATTTGTGTCGTTCAGGCTTTGAGAAAAATTTATCTTTTCCAAATATATATTTTAGTTGTTCTTTTAGACTAACTGAAAAATAAATTGTTGGGCGTAAATTAGGAAACTCAATTATTTTATTAATATTGTTTATAGTTAATAATGTTGAATTTAAGTTTTGTTTTAAAAATTGGAAGTTATTCATTTCTGAAAGCCAATTTTTTGTCTGATTTGTTATTAAAACAAGATTTGAATTTAATTGGAGTTGAGCGGAAATTTGGCAATTAATTATAGTCTTATTATACAATTGCAGTAGTTTTTCAATTTGAATGTTAGATAAATTTGTATTCTCTTTGAAAATAGAAAAAAAGTTTAAATTGTTTGAATTAATTTTAGTAATTGGAAAATAAGTTTGGTTTAAAATTTGATATCGAAATAAAAGTTTTGATAGAAATTGAAAATATTGTAAAATATACTTTACTTTGTTATTTTTTAAATCGGATTTAAAATTCCTATAATTGTTTTTTAATTTTACCCATTTTAAAAAAACTTGAATTAATTTAAGGTTAGATTTAATTTCTAAACTATTACAAATTAACCTATAAAGTTTAAAACATTGTAAAAAATAAAACGTAGCATTTTGATTATTATTTTTTAAATAGTTAATAGAATAGTAATAAATTGAATTATTATTCCAAGTTGGAATCATTTTTTTTCTACGTTTAATTTTATCGTAACTTATATGAGGGACTGCAAAAAATAAGTCTAATTCTGAAATAAAAGCTTCACCAGAAGGTAAAAATACGCGCAATTTATTTATATCTGTCGATAATTTTCGTTTAAATTGCTGTTGGTTTTTTTGATTTTTATTTTTTTCAAAATAAATTCCAGGACTACGGATTATTTGACTAACAATAACCCGTTCACAACCATTTATAATAAATGTTGCATAAGTAGTCATTAATGGAAGAGTAATTATTGGGAATTGATTCTGGTATTGAACACTATTATTTATTTTATTTCGTACTTCAATTGGTATAACTAATTGTGCTCTATAATTGCCACTATATTTTCTTGCAATTAATAAACTATAAGCTGGTTTAATTAAACTATATTCTTCCCCAAACATTATATATTCAGTATTTTGACTAAAATCATAAATTTTTGAAAATAATGCTAATTCTTCATTTAAACCTTGAGCAATAAACCAACAAAAACTTACCCTTTGCATAGCCAGAAAATCTGGAAGAGCATTAATATAATTCATATTTTGTTTCATAATAATTGTTAGTAACTCAAATTAAGGGATTAAGTTTATAATTTTTAAGTAGTTTCAATTCTAATTAAAAATTAGAATTGAAAACATTTTAGAATTTTTGGACTAATTATTATTTTACTATTCTGTGAAAAATAAAATTATAATTATATGTTATAAAGGCCTATATACTATAAAAATAATAATTATTACATTTTCAGTTTAAAAAAGAATTTAAATGCGCGGCCAATTGTGATTTCTTACGACCAGCTGTATTTTTATGAAAAATATTCTTTTTTGTTCCTTTATCTAATAAACTATAAATAGATTTTAATAAGTTTTTAAGGTTTTCTTCTTTTGATGAAAGAGAAATTTCTGATAATTCAGTCGTTTGATAAAAAAGTTTGATTAAAGTTTTAACAGATGTTTTATAGTATTTGTTTTGTAATCGATTTCTTTGAGTAATTTTAATACGTTTTTCTGCTGATTTATTATTAGCCATTTTTTAAATAGTTCAAATAATTGTTTATAAAGGATTTTTTAGTATAATGTAATATATTTATGTAAAAATGAAAAGGGTTTAAAAGAAAAAAATTTATAATAATATTAGATCTTGATAAGATATAAAATTTTAGGCAATATATATATAGTTAAAACTATTAAATTCAAATTTATATGGCAAAAAATAAAGGCACTCGAATTTTAATCACTTTAGAATGTACTGAATGTCGTTCCAATTTAAATAAACGTTCAGCAGGTGTTTCTCGTTATCACACACAAAAAAACAGACGGAATAATCCTGAACGATTAGAATTAAAAAAATACTGTTCGCATTGTAATAAACCAACTTTACATAAAGAAATAAAATAGAATTAAAAATGATAGTAAAAAAACAAAAAATATCACCCATTAGTTTGAATCAAAAAATTGATTACAAAGATATCGATTTATTAACATTGTTTGTAACAGAACAAGGTAAAATTCTTCCTCGTCGTGCTACTGGTGTAACTGTTCAACAACAGCGTAAAATATCAAAAGCTATTAAACGTGCACGAATTTTATCATTATTTCCTTTTGTTGCATCAAATTCCATTTAAAATATTTTGGAGTTATTATTATTTATTTATAATAACTCTAAATCTTTTCGCTTAATATTAACTAAAAAGGAGAATTTCATGGGAAACTTTATTGATAAAACATTTACCGTAATTGCGGATATCTTATTGAAAGTTTTACCTGCTAGTAAACAGGAAAAACAAGCTTTTTCGTATTATCGAGCAGGCATGGCTGCTCAAAGTCGTGGTCGATATGCGGAAGCTTTACAGAATTATTATGAAGCTTTACAAGTTGAAGAAGATCCATATGATCGTAGCTATACACTTTACAATATTGGTTTAATTTACGGAAATACTGGAAAATATACACAAGCTTTAGAATTTTATCATCAAGCATTAGCACTAAATTCAAATCTTCCACAGGCTTTAAATAATATTGCTGTTATTTATCATTCACAAGCTCTTCGGGCTCAAACTTTAGATGATGATGAATATATTGAACTATCAAAAGAATTATTTGATAAAGCAGCGGAATATTGGATTCAAGCTCTTAAATTAGCACCAGATAACTATCCAGGAGCTCGAAACTGGTTAAAAGTTACTGGACGACTAAGAGAAAATAACTAAATTCTCGATAATTTAAAAACGAAATAAATAAGATGCTATTCAAGAATTAAAATCAGTTTAATGTACAATATTAGTTAGTTAGTCCATTTAATAATCTTTTATACTGATTGGTAAGATTTTGAAAGTATATTTATTCTAAAGTATTTTAATATGTTAAATCAAAATGGTAAAAACTGAATTAAATAAAGGTTACGTTACACAAATTATTGGTCCTGTATTAGATATCGAATTTCCAGAAGGAAATTTACCTCCTATTTACAGTGCTATTAAAATTGAATTAGAAGATGGTAGTTCAACTATTGTTGAAGTGCAACAGCTATTAGGTGATAACAAAGTACGAGCAGTATCAATGCGTTCAACAGACGGTTTAAAACGTGGTATTGAAGCAGTTGATTTAGGTTCTCCAATTAGTGTGCCTGTAGGTACTCCAACATTAGGTCGTATTTTTAACGTAATTGGTGAGCCAGTTGATGAGCAAGGAGATGTTTCATATAATGAAACATTACCAATTCATCGTGATGCTCCAGCATTTACTGAATTAGAAACAAAACCATCAATTTTTGAAACTGGTATTAAAGTAGTTGATTTATTAGCTCCATACCGTCGTGGTGGTAAAATCGGTTTATTTGGTGGTGCAGGTGTAGGTAAAACTGTGTTAATTATGGAATTAATTAACAATATCGCAAAAGCTCATGGTGGTGTATCTGTTTTTGGTGGGGTAGGTGAACGCACACGTGAAGGTAATGATTTATATGAAGAAATGAAAGAGTCTGGTGTAATCAATGAAAAGAATTTCCCAGAATCAAAAGTAGCTTTAGTATATGGTCAAATGAATGAACCTCCAGGAGCGCGTATGCGTGTAGGCTTAACAGCATTAACTATGGCTGAGTACTTCCGTGATGTTAACAAACAAGATGTATTATTATTTATTGATAATATTTTCCGTTTCACTCAAGCTGGTTCAGAGGTATCAGCACTATTAGGCCGTATGCCATCAGCCGTAGGTTATCAACCTACTTTAGCCACTGAAATGGGTGCATTACAAGAACGTATTACATCAACAACACAAGGTTCAATTACATCTATTCAAGCTGTTTATGTACCGGCCGACGATTTAACAGATCCAGCTCCAGCAACTACATTTGCGCATTTAGATGCAACAACGGTATTATCACGTAACTTAGCAGCTAAAGGTATTTATCCTGCTGTGGATCCATTAGATTCAACATCAACAATGTTACAACCAGGTATCGTTAGCGAAAAACATTATGAAGTTGCTGAGTCGGTAAAAGAAACTTTACAACGTTATAAAGAATTACAGGATATTATTGCAATTTTAGGTATTGATGAATTATCTGAAGAAGATCGTTTAACAGTTGCACGTGCACGAAAAGTTGAACGATTCTTGTCACAACCATTCTTTGTAGCCGAAATTTTCACAGGTTCACCTGGTAAATACGTAAGTTTAGAAGAAACAATCAAAGGTTTCACTATGGTTTTAGGTGGTGAATTAGACGATTTACCTGAACAATCATTCTACCTTGTAGGTAATATTGATGAAGCAATTGCAAAAGCAGAAACTCTAAAATAAGGAGTAACATATATGGTTATGAACATTCGCGTTCTTACCCCAGACAGAGTAATTTGTTCAACAACAGCCGATGAAGTTGTTTTACCAGGTTTAACAGGTCAAGTAGGGGTTTTAGACGGTCATGCAGCATTAATCACAGCTTTAGATACTGGATTATTACGTATCAAATTAAATGATAAATGGACACCTATTATATTATGCGGTGGCTTAGCAGAGATTGACCGAAATCGAGTAACAGTTTTAGTAAATGATGTAGAAGAACTTAACAATGTTGAATTAAGTGAAGCTACCCAGGAATTAGAAAAAGCAACTTTAGCAGTCGAACAAGCAGAAACAAGTAAAGCTCGTCTTGACGCTTCAGTTGAATTAAAAAAAGCAACAGCGCGTTTAGAAGCAATTAATTATTTATCTTAAAAATAAATTTAATTTCTTTTGTTTACTCTTTGTTGTAAAAATTAAAAATGAGTTCTAAAATTTATTTTATTTAGAACTCATTTTAATTATCTATTACTAGAATAGTACGAATTTATTTTTTATATGGCGACTAATTCTAATTTTAATTTTTCAAATAATTCAAATATAACATTAGAATTACCTTTTTCAGAACATATTGAGGAATTGCGTCAACGCATTTTTTTAGTTTTTGGACTAATTTTATTGTTAACATGTTTAGCATTTGTAGAAGTTAAAAGTCTCGTTAAATTTTTAGAGTTACCCATAAACAATGTAAAATTTTTTCAACTTTCTCCTGGTGAATATTTTATTTCAACAATAAAAATATCATTTTACACTGGATTGTTATTTTCAAGCCCATTTGTAATTGGACAATTAATTCTATTTTTATTGCCAGGTTTAACAAAAAAAGAAACAAAAATTATTTTACCATTATTATTAAGCTCATTAATTTTATTTGGATTAGGATTGGCTTTCTCTTACTATACCTTAATACCTGCTGCTTTAAATTTTTTCTTAAATTATAGCGAAGAAGTACTTGAACCATTTTGGTCTTTTGACCAATATTTTGAGTTTATTTTAGTTTTATTTTATAGTACTGGATTAGCATTTCAAATTCCAATTATTCAAATTTTAATAGGGTTATTGAATATTGTATCACCAAAACAAATGCTAGCTGCATGGAGATATATTATATTAGTTTCAACTGTTCTTGGAGCGATATTAACACCCTCAACTGATCCATTAACACAATTATTACTATCTTTAGCAATTTTAATGTTATATTTTTCTGGATTAGGCATCTTGTTTTTAATAAAAAATTAATTTATATAATCGAATATTCATACTTAGTAAGTATTTAAACTATGGCAACTAATAAGTTTTTTAAAAGTCTTTTATTTGCTTTAACGATTGCTGTAAATCTGTTTGGTATTTGTGTTGAAAACTCATCAGCATATCCTGTTTTTGCACAACAAAACTACTCGAATCCTCGTGCAGCAAATGGAAAATTAGCTTGTGCCAATTGTCACTTAAACCAAAAAGCAATTGAAATTGAAGCTCCACAATCAGTTCTTCCAAATTCAGTTTTTGAAGTGGAAATTAAAGTGCCGTATGATACAAGTAAACAACAGGTTGGAGCTAATGGAAAAAAGGTTGATCTTAATGTTGGCGGTATTTTAATTTTACCAAAAGGCTTTAAATTAGCATCTAAGAGTCAAATATCAGAAGAAGTTAAAACAAAAAATAAAGGTGTTTTTATTTCACCATATAGTACTGAGTTTGATAATATGTTTGTTGTTGGACCAATTGCCGGTAAAACTCATCAAGAATTAATCTTCCCAGTTGTTGCACCAGATCCAGAAAAGAATTCTGATATTAAATACTTAACTTATCCATTCTATGCTGGTGGAAATCGTGGTCGTGGTCAAGTTTATCCAACCGGTGAAAAAAGTAATGTAAACGTATTTGGTGCTACACAATCAGGTCAAATTACAGAAATTACAAAATCGGAAAAAGGTGAAACGACAGTTGTTATTGTTAACTCAAATGGTACAAAAACGTCACAAATTATTCCTGCTGGTTTAGATTTAATTATTAAATCAGGTGATATTGTACAAACTGACCAACCATTAAATGTTGATCCAAATGTAGGTGGGTTTGGTCAAGAAGAGTCAGAAATTGTATTACAAGATCCTACTCGTATTATTGGTTATCTGGCTTTCTGTTTCTGTGTATTATTGACACAAATTTTCTTAGTATTAAAGAAAAAACAATTCGAAAAAGTACAAGCTGCAGAACTTAACTTCTAATTTTTTAAAAACAACAAATGACTTTAAATATAAGTCATTTGTTGTTTTTTATTTTAATATTATTTAGTATAACTCGTCTTCTTGATGTACTAAAATTGTACAATCAGATTTTGGATATGCAATACAAGTTAAAACAAAACCTGCTTCTACTTGATCATCATCTAAAAATGTTTGTTCTGATTGATCAATTTCGCCAGCAGTTACTTTACCAGCACATGTTGAACAAGCGCCTGCACGACATGAATATGGTAATTCAATACCTTGCTCTTCAGCTGCATCTAAAACAAATACATCGTCATTACAATCAATTGTTGAATTAATGTCATGTTCTTCACTTAATAATGTCACTTTGTAAGTAACCATATAACTCCTTGTTGTAAATAATTATAAAGTAAAATGTAAAAACAATCTTTTCATATTACTTTACTACTTTATATTATACTACGGAAATTTAATACAAATAAAAATTTTTGAATAAAATTTTTAAAAATTAATTTTATTTGAATGTTTGTTTTAAACGGCTTGCCTTTCCTTTTAAATTTCTTAAATAATATAACTTTGAACGACGAACCTTTGATGATCGTAAAACATCAATTGAATTAATTTTTGGTGAATGAATTAAAAAAATCCTTTCGACCCCAACACCTTGTAATGTTTTACGAACCGTGATTGTTGTATTAATCGAACTATTTTTTTTTGCAATTATAGTGCCTTCATAAAATTGAACACGTTCTTTATTTCCTTCAATAATTTTAACCCCAATTTTCACATTATCTCCAATTTTAAGTATTGGAATATTATTCTTTAGAAAATCCTTTTCTACATCATTAATTGTTTCTTTAATATTTAATTTAGACATAGTTTTTAACTTTTAAATGTAATTATTTCTTATTTTTAATATTACCGTTAGATTGGAAAAAAAACAATATTTCATAAAATATTTAAAGTGCATTCGACTGGGTTCGAACCAGTGATGTTCCATAGGAAAACGGATTATGAGTCCGGTGCCTTCAACCACTCGGCCACGAATGCTAATTTGGAGCTGATGGGAGTTGAACCCACGTCCATTCAAAATTTTTTAACAAACTCATTCACAGGCATAGCTCATTATATAATTTAATGAGCAAAAGTAATAATTGGAATTATTCTAAACTATCCTAGAATAGAGCTTCTAAGAATAGGGAATGAAATTTAATAGTTAGTTAAAAATTAGAAAGCAAATTGTAATAAATTTGACTGACTTTTTTTGAAACCTACGAACGTAAATAATGATAAAATGAAATTTTTAGCAGTTATTTTTAATTTGTATTTTTTTTCGAAGAATACATACTTCGACCTGAATCATCTGTTAAACAATTCTAAATGTCAAAACCAAAACAGCCCCACCTCTTTATTTATAATATATTTTTAAATATTAAATTATAAGCATGAAGGGAATCGAACCCTTGACTTTCAGAATCGGAATCTGATGCTCTATCCACTGAGCTACATGCTTTTATTTTAAAATTATTTTGAAATTTTGTAAAATTTTTCTAATATTTAAATAAACGTCAAAAAGTAAATATTAATTTACTTTTTGAAGTTTATTCAATTTTTGTTTAGTAGTAAATTTTACCACCACCCCATTTTTCTGTTACAATTTTTGGTTGTAATAAAATATGACCAGCCATTGCATATAAATCATCGTCTGTTACGGAACGCATACGCGGATAAAGATCGGCACTTTTAATACTTGGGTGTACTTCAGCAATTGAATCTAAACCATCATATGATGTTGGATTTTTCATGTAATCAACTAAACCATCAATGTTATCACGACGAGGTGTTGCTAAACTTAATGCTTCTGGATCTAATCCAACGTTTGGATTTGTTTTAGTAATACCGCCAGTGTGACATGCCCCACATGTTGCATTAAATAATCGTTTACCACGTTTAACTTGTTCTGGTGTTAAAACTACTGTTTTACCTGAGTTATCTTTAACAACTGTTCGTGTTGCTTCATCTAAATCAATAGCTAGGGCCGTTGAAGCAAAAAGACCGAAAATACTTATAAATACTAAAGAAAGGATTTGTGAATACTTTTTAAACATAATTGTAAAAAATTATTTACAAACTTGAAACCAAGATTTAAAGACTGAATAATTAGTCTTTTTTCTTTTTTAATTTTGCCATATTTGCAATTAAACCACGTAGCCGAATATTTTCCCATCCAGCTACTAAAACTGTTATAATGATTAATACTTGACTAAATAAAAGAATGGGATCTAATCTCCATCCATGAACCATTAAAATACAACTATATAGAAAACCAATAGTTGCAAAAAAAATATCTTCATCGCGTGCTACTTCGGGTTTTACATTTCGTAAAAAATATAATATTAAAACTCCAACACTGACAATAATACCTAAAAAAATATTGGGACCAAAACTAATATTTATCATAAGACATTTTTCATTTTAAATATATCCTAAGATAAGATTAACTACAAACGGATAAAAAATAATTTAAATTGTTAAGCTCGTGTAACTCGATCACTTTTACTAATAACTACTAAAGCAACACCAATAGCAAGTACAACAATGGCACCTGCAACTAAACTAGATATGAAATTTGCTAATGAAGCTGTCATTTATAAAATTCCTTTTTATTTTAGTAATAATAAATTTAAAAAATAGTAAGATTGACTACACTAATTATTGTATCAACTTTTTAAAAAAAATAGAATTAATATTAATTTTTCTTAAAAAAGGAAGAAATTTAACTAAAAAAAATAATGGATATAGAATTAATACTAATATTAAAGTTTTATTTTATGCTGCTATCTTACGATTCTGACATGGTAAATAAATTTAAAAATTATATTAAACTCTATACCCACTTGTAACTATACTAAATTTTTGAATAAAAATCAACTATAGAGTTTTATTCAAAATTCGTTGTCATTTTAATAAAAATTTGATATAATTATTATTAAGCCCGGATAGCTCAGTTGGTAGAGCAGTGGATTGAAGATCCTCGTGTCACCAGTTCGAATCTGGTTCTGGGCATTCTTATAATTATTAAATATCAAATTCTACGAACTTTATTTGATTTTCATTAAATGTTAATTTAACACTTCCAGTAGGACCGTTTCGCTGTTTTGCTATAATTAGCTCAGTAATTTTGCGTATATTTAGTTGAGTTTGACTTGTAGGTACTGATTTTGGACGATATAACATTAAAACAAGATCAGCATCTTGTTCAATTGATCCACTTTCTCGGAGATCTGATAAAATAGGTCTTTGATCAATTCGATTCTCAATATTCCGACTTAGTTGTGATAATGCAATAATTGGAAGATTAAACTCTCGCGCTAAACTTTTTAAAGATCGAGTAATTTGTGAAATTTCTTGAACTCGATTTACATTTTTATTATTTGCGAGTTGCATTAATTGAAGATAATCAATAATTACTAATCCAAGTTGGGTTTGTTCTGAAATTATGGTTTTAATTTTTGATCGAATATCTGTAATAGTTAAATTAGGTTTATCCTCAATAAAAAAAGGGAGTTTCGCAACAATTTTCATAACTTTTGTTAATTTAATCCAATCATTTTGATATAATTTACCGCTTCTTAATCTCATTTGGTTAATACCAGTTTCGCTAGACAAAATCCTGTACATTATTTGTTCTTTTGACATTTCTAAGCTAAAAAATAAAACTGGTAATCGTGAAAATTTAATAGTATTCAAAGCAAAATTTAAACTTAATGCAGTTTTTCCCATTGATGGTCTACCAGCAAGAATAATTAAATCTGATTTTTGAAATCCTTGTGTAAAAGAGTCTAATTCTGAAAATCCCGAGTTTAGTCCTGTTAACTTTGGATTTAAAAATTTTTCTTTTATTTCCAAAAATAAATTATTCAATAATTGTGCGTTTGTTACCGTTTTTTTAGTTTTAATTTCCGAACTTAAATTAAATAATTCAATTTCTAAATTATCTAATATTTTCTCAAATGATAAATTTGTAACATGACCGGAATTTGATAATTTATAGCCAAATTTAATAAGTGAACGTCGAAAATATTTATCTTTTACAATTCGAATATATTCTTCAAGATAAACTAAATTTGGAACTTGATCTAAAAGATCTAATAGAACTTGAATTCCCCCAATATCATTCAGTAGCCCATAATCTTGTAAAAAATCTGTTAGTGTTATAATATCAACAGGAAGTTGCTTTTTAGACATATAATTCATCGCTTTATAAAGTTCTTGATGATTTTTAAAATAAAAAGCATCCACTGGAACATTTTGAATACTAATTTCTAGCGCTTCACGGCTTGTAAGAATGCAAGATAAAATGGCTTTTTCTGCTAAAAAACTATGAGGTAAAGAATTGTCTAAGTATAGTTTTTCTTTTTTCATTTTAATGAATTTATTTTATAGTTTTATATTAATTAATAATTACTGTATAATCTTGTAATTTTATTTTGTTCAAATTATAATAAATTGCAAGCGTCCTTAGTTCAGTTGGTAGAACGCTAGTCTCCAAAATTAGATGTCGAGGGTTCAAGTCCTTCAGGACGCGATTCTCTTTTTTTTAAGAGGTTACCATTTTTTGATAGAATTTTTCAAGTTAAAAAATTATAAACAATTAAATTTTATATTACGTAAATTAATTTTATTGTAAATTAAAATGAAAAATTTAAAATTTTTTTAATCTCTATGATAAAACTACATTACTAAATTCTTATGGCTAAGAAAATTACTGCATTAATTAAGCTTGCTTTACCTGCGGGTAAAGCAACACCAGCACCGCCCGTTGGACCTGCATTAGGACAGCATGGTGTAAATATTGCGGCATTTTGTAAAGAATATAATGCCCGAACGAATGATAAAGCAGGACTTATTATTCCTGTCGAAATATCAGTTTACGAAGATAGAAGTTATACATTCATTCTTAAAACACCTCCTGCATCTGTTTTATTAGTTAACGCGGCAAAAATAAAAAAAGGTTCTTCAACTCCCAATAGAGTAAGTGTTGGTTCTGTAACAAAGGCTCAATTAGAAGAAATTGCAAACATTAAATTACCAGATTTAAATACTACCAAACTTAGTAGTGCCATGAAAATTGTTGAAGGAACTGCCCGAAATATGGGTATCTCCATTGTAGATTAAATTAAAATTAAGTAAAATTTTAGTGGAGAATTTTATGCCAAAATTATCGCGACGTCAAAAAGAAAATATTGAAAAAACAAAAAATAAAAATTACACAAATTTAGACGAAGCAATACAAATTTTAAAAGAAACAGCGACGACAAAATTTATTGAAAGTGTTGAGTTACATGCAAATTTAAATATTGATCCAAAATATGCAGATCAACAATTGCGTACAACCGTAACTTTACCGCATGGAATTGGAAAACAAACAACTATTGCTGTTTTAACAAATGATGAAAATTTTGTCGAAGCAAAAAATGCTGGCGCTGATATTGTTGGAAATGATGAATTAATTGAAAATATTAGTAATGGAAATATTAATTTCGATTTATTAATTGCAACTCCAAATATGATGCCAAAGTTAGCAAAACTTGGTCGCGTTTTAGGTCCAAAAGGCTTAATGCCATCTCCAAAGTCAGGTACAGTTACGACTACATTAGATATAACGTTAACTGAATTTAAAAAAGGTAAATTTGAATATAAAGCCGATAAAACAGGCATTGTACATGTTAGCTTTGGAAAATCAAATTTTTCTGAAACTCAATTAATTGAAAATTTGCGAGCATTATATAATTCAATTGAAAAAAATCGTCCATCTGGTGTTAAAGGTAAATATTTTAAAAGTTTATTTATTTGTACAACCATGGGTTCATCAATTAAACTTGATTTAAATATATTTAGTTAAATTGTTAAAAATTCCCTATTAAAAACTTAATATTATATAATTAAAAAAACTATTATGTCAGAAAAAATTAATCAAATAGTAGAAGATTTAAAAACTCTAACTTTATTAGAAGCATCAGAGTTAGTAGCAGCAATTGAAGAAACATTTGGAGTCGATGCATCGGCAGCAGCTGGTGGCGCGGTTGTAATGGCTGCAGCAGGTCCAGCAGAGGAAGTCGAAGAAAAAACAGAATTTGATTTAGAATTAACAGAAGTTCCGGCCGATAAGAAAATCGCTATATTAAAAATAGTTCGTGGTATTACTGGTTTAGGATTAAAAGAAGCTAAAGAATTAGTAGAATCTGCGCCTAAAGTAATCCAAGAAGCGGTTGCAAAAGATGCGGCTGAAGATGCTAAAAAACAAATCGAAGAAGCTGGTGGTAAAGTAACACTGAAATAACTAAGTCAAATTAAATCAAAGTAAAATACAAATTAATATTTTACTTTGATTGACATATTTTCTTTGATTATGGTATTATAATTATAGTTACTTCTATTGTTTAACTAACAAAGTAAAAGATAATTTCAATTCTCGCGGAGTAGAGCAGTCTGGTAGCTCGTTGGGCTCATAACCCGAAGGTCAATGGTTCAAATCCATTCTCCGCTAGAAATTTTTATAATTTTACTAAAAAAAATTTTTTTTTACTAAAATTATATATTGAACATTAAACATTTATTAAGTTTTACACATGACATTAAATTTACAAACACCTTTTCCTACTTTCGGTGGAAGTACCGGAGGTTGGTTACGTTCAGCTGAAGTTGAAGAGAAATATGCAATCACTTGGACAAGTTCAAAAGAACAAATTTTTGAAATGCCAACAGGTGGTGCTGCAATAATGCGAAATGGGGAAAATTTGCTTTATTTAGCTCGTAAAGAACAATGCTTAGCATTAGGAACACAATTACGAACTTTTAAAATTAACAATTATCGAATCTATCGAATTTTTCCAAGTGGTGAAGTTCAGTATTTACATCCGAAAGATGGTGTCTTTCCAGAAAAAGTGAATCCTGGTCGTGTATCAGCAGGTAGTCGAAATTTTTCAATTGGAAAAAACCCAAATCCAGCTTCAATTAAGTTTAGTGGAAAAACTACATATGACAGTTAATTAATAATTTAAGATTAGTTAAAAAACTAATCTTTTGGCGAGATGGCAGAGTTGGTCGATTGCGTCTGATTTGAAATCAGATGAACCTTTGCGGGTTCCGTGGGTTCGAATCCCACTCTCGCCTTTATTAAAAATTTTAGTCTGCTTAATTGTGGTAAATACTGTATGAATTTTTTATGAGTAAAGTTTACGATTGGTTCGAAGAACGACTAGAAGTTCAAGCAATTGCAGATGATATTTCTAGTAAATATGTGCCACCTCATGTTAACATTTTTTATTGTTTTGGAGGTCTTGTTTTCACTTGTTTCTTAATACAAGTTGCTACTGGATTTGCAATGACATTTTACTACCGACCAAGTGTAGTGGATGCTTTTGCTTCGGTTGAATATATTATGACAAGTGTCAATTTTGGTTGGCTAATTAGATCTGTTCATAGATGGTCAGCTAGTATGATGGTTTTAATGTTAGTATTACATGTATTCCGAGTTTATTTAACTGGTGGATTTAAGAAACCACGTGAATTAACATGGGTAACTGGTGTAATTTTATCAGTAGTTACTGTTTCATTTGGTGTAACAGGCTATTCGTTGCCATGGGATCAAGTTGGATTCTGGGCATGTAAAATTGTAACAGGTGTACCAGCGGCAGTTCCAATTGTTGGACCACCATTAGTTTTAATTTTACGAGGTGGAGAAAGTGTGGGTCAAGCTACCTTAACTCGATTCTACAGTGCACACACATTTGTGTTACCTTTAGCAGCTGCAGTATTAATGCTAACACATTTTTTAATGATTCGCAAACAAGGTATTTCAGGACCATTATAATTTAAAAACAAAATAATATAAAAATTAACAAAATTTCTTATGTCAGTAATTAAAAAACCAGATTTGACTGATCCAAAATTACGAGCAAAATTAGCTAAAGGCATGGGTCATAACTATTACGGAGAACCAGCATGGCCAAATGATCTTTTATATATTTTTCCTCTAACAATGTTAGGAACATTAGCATGTTGTGTTGGTTTAGCAACTTTAGCACCTACACAAATGGGTGAACCAGCAGATCCATTTAATACACCGTTAGAAATCTTACCAGAATGGTATTTCTTTCCAACATTTAATTTATTACGTGTTTTACCAAATAAATTATTAGGTGTATTAGCCATGGCAGCAGTGCCTGCAGGCTTAATAACAGTACCATTTATTGAAAATGTAAATAAATTTCAAAACCCATTCCGTCGTCCAATTGCAAGTTTAGCATTTATTGTTGGATTTATAACTGCAGTTTGGTTAGGAATTGGTGCATGTTTACCAATTGATAAAGCAGTTTCATTAGGATTCTGGTAATTCTTATAAATTATTAGTTAACTTTAAAGTTAACTAATAATTTATAAGAATTTTTATTATCTAGTTATTTAATAAATTTAACAAAGTTGCTATTCCAACGTAAACTAATATACAAATAGCAGTTAAAATATTTAAAAAACGTTGCGCAGAAACTGGAGAACCCAATAAATTACTTTTATTTGCGAAGCTTGCAAGTCCAACATCTTCTTGTGGAATTCGTAAAAAAATAATCACAATTAAAAAAAGACGAACAAGAACTCCTACTATAGTTAACATAAATAATTTGTTTAAAAAATTTGAATTTTACTAAGATTTATTTGTTAGCTATTTGCAAAATTTGAATTTTATGCCTCGATTTCAAAAACTTCATTGAAAATTTTGCTTACTTTATCACCAGAATCAATTGATTCTAATGGATCTTTTCTTAAACGATGGCGTAAACATAAAGTAATAATTTTTTGAATATCTTCAACAGTTACTTTATCACGTCCATTATAAGCTGCATGTGCTTTTGCAGCACGATTTGTTACAATATCACCACGTAAGCCATCCACATCTAGTTGACTACAAACTTCTGAAATTTTAACTCGTAATTCATATTCAATTTCTACTTTTGGTAATAATTTTTGTGCAGCAACAATTTTATCACGAAGTTCCTGTTGTTGTGATTCATAATTTTCAAGCCAAATTTGTGGTGTTTGATCGAATGATGTTCTTTCTTCTACCACTTTAACTCGTAAAATTGGATCTTTTACTGTGCGAATTTCAGCATGCATTCCAAAACGATCTAATAACTGTGGACGTAATTCACCTTCTTCTGGATTACCAGACCCAACTAATACAAACCGAGCGGGGTGACGGATTGAAATTCCTTCTCGTTCAACAGTATTCCAACCTGATGCAGCTGAATCTAATAAAATATCAACTAAGTGATCATCTAGTAAATTTACTTCATCAACGTATAAAATACCACGGTTAGCTTTTGCTAATAATCCTGGTTCAAATGCTTTGACCCCTTCCGTTAAAGCTTTTTCAATATCAATTGTTCCGCAAACCCGATCTTCTGTTGCGCCAAGTGGCAAATCAACCATTGGAATTTTAATAAACTCTGTTTCAAGAGTTTCATTTTTCTGAACTGCCAATTTCACTTCATTACCCATTAACTCCAAATCTGATTTATGAGAATTAAATGGATCGTCTTTAACTACTTCAATTTCTGGAAGTAAGTCAGCAATAGCTCGGATTGTTGTTGATTTACCAGTTCCCCGATCACCCATAATCATAACTCCACCAATTTTAGGGTCAATTACGTTTAATTGTAAAGCAAGTTTCATTTCTTCTTGTCCAACAATTGCTGTAAACGGGAAAACTGGAGTGTTAAATTTTTTTAAATTTTCTGTTACCATAAATTTTAGTTGATTTTTGTTAATATTTTTCGAAATTATTGATTGATTTTTAGAAATTAAAATCAAATTTATTATTCATAAAGTGTTGTACCTAATTGAATAGCCAAAACTGCTGCTAATAGAGCAATACATAAAGCTGTATAAACTTGTGAATCATAAATCATATATAAACTCCTAAATTTAAATTTTAAATTATTGTGATTCTAAAAAAGATAAAGTATTAAATTTTAGTAAAAATTTTTCTTTAAACTATCTACACATATAATTGTAAATTAAATCCATAAAATATAATTTTTTATTACCAACTTGATTTCGTAACACCAGGTAATAAACATTGATGAGCCATTTCTCGAAAAACATGACGTGATAACCCAAAATCTTGGAAAACTCCGCGTGGGCGACCGGTTTTCCAACAACGATTCCGGATTCTTGTTTTAGCACTATTTCGTGGAAGTTTTTGTATTTTCGTATGAATTTCTAGTTTTCCAGTAAAACTTTCTTCACTCTTATATGCTGTCAATAAGTTTGTACGTTTTAGAGCATATTTTTTTTCTAAGCGAATTCGTTTTTTTTCTCGCTCAATCATACTTTTTTTTGCCATAAATTGATATTTTAATATTAATAAGTAATTGTAATTATTTTAAAATATATGAGAATAAACTCAAATTTGTTATCTTTACTATACTATAATTTTATAATTTATACAAGTTGACAGTTCTTGCATACTTTTAAAATTATATTTTTCATTATTTTCAAGGAATTAAATTAAAAAAGATTAGTTGGATTAGGAAAATTAATTAAATTTTTTAATCTTTGTGTATAATAATGTATTAGCTAGCTTTTATGTAGTTTAGTTGTAAGAAAGTCAAAAATCATTATTTATATTGAGGAATGTATTACTATGGCATTACCATGGTATCGTGTTCACACTGTTGTTTTAAATGATCCTGGAAGATTAATTGCAGTACATTTAATGCATACAGCTTTAGTTGCAGGTTGGGCTGGATCAATGGCCTTATATGAACTAGCAGTTTTTGATCCATCAGATCCTGTTTTAAATCCAATGTGGCGTCAAGGTATGTTTGTTATGCCGTTTATGACTCGTTTAGGTATTACAGATTCTTGGGGTGGATGGAGTATCACTGGTGAAAGTGTTTCAAACCCTGGTATTTGGAGTTTTGAAGGTGTAGCATTATCACATATTATTTTATCAGGGATGTGTTTCTTAGCTGCTATTTGGCATTGGGTTTATTGGGATTTAGAATTATTCCGTGACCCACGAACAGGTGAACCTGCTTTAGATTTACCAAAAATCTTTGGTATTCATTTATTTTTATCAGGTTTAGCATGTTTTGGCTTCGGAGCATTCCATGTTACAGGCTTATTTGGTCCTGGTATTTGGGTTTCAGATGCATATGGTATCACTGGAAAAGTTCAACCAGTAGCACCATCGTGGGGTGCAGATGGGTTTAACCCATTCAACCCAGGTGGTATTGCAGCGCATCATATTGCAGCTGGTATTTTTGGTATTTTTGCAGGTATTTTCCATTTAACAGTACGTCCACCACAACGTTTATACCGTGCGTTACGTATGGGTAATATTGAAACAGTGCTATCTAGTAGTATTTCA
>Ga0222714_10001436_pt1 | contig 26814 bp, 52 predicted proteins | sample C33_3DmetaG_FD_165048 | JGI IMG/M metagenome (GOLD analysis project Ga0222714, IMG submission 165048) | Estuarine water microbial communities from San Francisco Bay, California, United States - C33_3D | ecosystem: Environmental > Aquatic > Marine > Unclassified | place: USA: California...
CTTTTCGGCAATAGCGGCAAGGCGCGCATTAGCACGCTCCTGTCGCTTGATATCGGCAAGAGAGGGCGCACCAGCAGCCTTATTCGCACAGGTGCGAACGGTGTGGCCGATGTTGCCGCAGTAGGAGCAGGACTTGGGAGTGGTGGCGTTCTTCATGCTATCAATATAGCCTATAGCGGTTGAAAGGTCAAGTAAGCGGGACTACAGAATTTCAAGCCGCCGGCTTTTCAAGGAATAACCTTGCGAATTGGGATGCTGATAGGATATTCGTACTTAAAAGGACGGGGGCTAATCTGAAAGCCCGTGGCCTGTATGCAGGTACGATTAATCTTAACTACCTGCAATTCGTACATAAAAGTAACGTCGAAGTTACCTTCCTTGCGAATTTCGGTGAGGTTGAACCAATCGCCCACCTTGATATTATGCGCCTTGATATGCTCGCGGCACTCGGCATTAATGCGCTTTGTCTCCTCCTTTTGGAAGAGGGCGCGATTATTGTTGAGGAATTCCTGCACCTCACGATAATTAAAGGAATTGATGCCCTCAAGGACGCTTGCCGTATCCACGATACCTCCGATGGTCTAAAGAATATAGCATATGCCAGCAGCCGCGTCAAGTAGTCTAAACTACTTTTTCGCGGCGCGGGCCAAATCATCAGATAGAAGGCGGAAAACTGCGGGGTGGAAAACCTCGTTAGCGACTCGTCGGGCCATGCCAACGTGCTTTGAGGTAGTCATGGAGTAAAAAGCACCGCTTGGAGCGGTAAAATCGCCCACATGAAGCGTGCCGTTCACGTTGATACCGATAAGGAGTTGATAACTGTAAAGACGGATGCCGTCAGTACGGAAGCACTTACGCCCACTTACAGCCTTCTCGCCGTTCTTCCAAGCAGCGATAACGTGACGATTAGCAACAGACATTATGTAAGTCCTCGTTATTGTTAGTTAATGTCGATGAAAAGCGTGGGAACCTCGTCGCCAGCCTCGTTATCAAGCGGGCGTGCATCCTCCACGGCAAAGCACGGGTCGTCGGTAATGATATAGCCGTCGTCCGCACAGATGCGGACGGGCATATCGGCGGGATACTGCGAGAGGCGGGCGATTAGGTCAGCGACGGTCAAGACGAGTCTCCTTCAACGTTCAAGAATATAGCACGCTGCTTTCAGAAAGTCAAGGGGGGTCTAAAACTTTTTTTTCTAACTAAAAAGTGCCCAAATCGGAATAATGACGAGGGGCGAGAGAATGAGGACGGACACGATATCGTCGCGAGTCATGTGGTGTATCTCCTTGTTAAACTTTACGAATTTCGTTGAGATAAAGGGGGATGGTGATATTGTTATCGTCGTTCAAAATTTGAACTTGTGCGTAAAAACTATCAAGAACCTGCACAAATCCTACAATAACGCCCATAGGCTTCCAATCCATATCCTCGCTGAATGAGGAGTATTCACGGACTAAATCGCCAATTTCAAAGCCAAAACTTGCTGCATGTGCTGGATTGTCTGTCGATAATCCTTTCATAGCCTGTCCTCACTTGAATAGCGGTGATTGAATGGTCGTTTTTCTCTCTCACAAGGAATACATCGCGCTTTCCATTGTTGTATTCCGTCTGCAATAAATCGCCTCTTTCAAGGCTATCCCACACCTCTTGAGAGGTCAAGGTGCGGTTTTCAAATAGGCTCTGTTTCATTTTCTATACTATACCACGGGGCGAGACACCTGCCAAGTAATGTGGCTTACATAATCCACGGTATAGCCATTATCGCGTAAATACTGCAAATATTCCTCGCGGGGCTGGCCGATAATGAAAGTGCGGTTTTTACCCTCACGTTCGATTACTTCATCGATATGGTCTTTCCACTCTTTTAATTGACGTTGTTTAATAAAATAGTCTGCAACTGCCTTTTTATCGTTTTTATCAATAAAATCTGGTAATTTAGCCATTATTTTCTACCTTTATGATATCTGCTGCATATTCTGTGCTATTTTCACCATCGAACCAATCAATTTCGTAATAGTAACCGTCTATAAGCCCGCTCCATTCGCGACCTATGATAAGCCCGTAAACCGCTTCTTCCTGTTTATCGGCTGGCATCATAACGAGGTCGCCAATATTAAACATTACTCAACCTTTCGCAGATTAGCAGCACCGAAATAGCCATAGGTCTGACTCCAACGAGGGTCGCCAACGCGAGGATTGAGCCATTCAACCTTGTAGTTGAGCGCACCCGCAAAGGATACATGCGGATTAAACTCGGTAATAATACCGATAAGACCCTTTGTGCCTTGAAGGCGATAACCCTTGACGAAATCACCAATCTGAAAGTCGCTCATTTATTCCTCTCTCCGCTTTTAGGTTACCTTAACTTTAGCAAGCACATGACCATGCTCAATTTGTCTCATGCCAGCCCTATGACGGTTATTTAGTTCTTCGTCAAACCAAGCGATATCGTACTGCTCGTCGCGAGGATGATAGTTAGGCCAATGCGGCTTGCTGGCACTTACAACAAATCCGCGATGTTTGCGGTGCATGTGTTGTACGATATCACCTATCGCGAAATTCATAAATTACTCCTCAAATGCGTGGGCGTCGAAAGGTGCTGCGATAATAGGGCCGATGTGGTCGGCAGGAACCCATACCGCATCATAATCTACCACATCCACCGTCACCTGTCCAGTAGGCTCGCTTACAGAATTCGCAGGGAAGAAAAGAAACGGGAAAATCTTGAAGATACGAATGAGCATATTTTAAATCCTCGCCTTTACAAGAGTGATGATACAGTAAAACATAATTGCAAAGCACACATATACGGGGTCAATGCTTGTTAGCGTTTCCTCACAGAACCTCCAAAACTCCATATTATAGCCTCCCTTTGTGATTACCGTTGCCGCCGAATTCACCGACGATAGAGCCGCCAAGATTATCGGTGTGCATGATATTTGTAGAGCCAAGGTGACAAGACTTGCCCTTGTTAAACCCTGTGCTATTCTTGTATGCCTTCACATAAGCGTCGGCGTTGCGCTGGTTAGGAAAGCGCATGATAGTAATAAGTGTGCTTTTACCATCGCCAGCACCGACTCCAACAGAAACAGGAGCCTTTTCGGTGCCAAGAAGCACGACACAATCGGGGCACTCGTTGATTTTACCGCCCACACGCTGCTTTTCGCGGCTGGTGTGGTCAAATTCATCCTCGCAATGAACACAGGTACGCATCGTAGCCTTTAAGGGTTAGGGGTTTCTTGAGCGTGAATACAGTATAGCCCATCCGTTTAAGAAAGTCAAGGGGGGTCAGAAAATTTTTTTAAGCCTTCTCAAAAGTCCAATAAGGACGGTCAAAATGCTGCTCGCCCGCTCCTTCCTCGTTCGTGTCGTCCATCACCCATACGCGATAAAAGCGAGGTTGTCCCTCATAATCTGCGTCCTGTGCGTAGCCTCCTTCTACAAGATAGGTCGGCGTACTATTGTCTATAAAGATAACAGGGTAAGGATATAGCGGGCTTCTTTCTATTCCTTCGTTGTTCACCCAATAAATATTGATTAAATCACCTTGCTTGAATTCGCAATTAGGATGAAGGAACATGCTGGTACTCGTTACGCATAATGCGAGGAACCACAAAGCGTGGCCTCTGCACATACTCCTGTGTTGGACTAATCCTGTTCCTATCATTACTAACTTGAAACACAGGCTCCAACTTGATACAATTAGCAACACCCGAATATGGGTCTTTTGCGGACAAATCCGTAATCACATAGATAGTGTCAGTCCAAACGTAATGACGAACCATATCGCCAACTGCAAAATCCTGTAACTTAAACATGAGTCACCTTCTGCATGTAGTATGCTTCTTCGCAAGTATCGCCAATCTTTGCACGCTTGCCTTGAACAATCCAAGTTACATCGTAGGTAGTCTTTACTCCACGATATACCTTTACGACTATCCCGATGGGAAGCCCTTGCTGCTTGTATTGTACGAGGTCGCCTACCTCAAATTCAGTTTGCACGCAGCACACTCCTATAAGGCTCAATGTTATTGATATGATAGCGATTTAGTCTATCAACCGAAAGATGGTCGGAGTTCAACCAGCGAACCGCACACCAACTTTCAATATTAGTGGTGCAATCGCCAATACCTTCAACAATTCCAATGCATTTATTGGAATTACCAAATTGAACGAGGTCACCGATTTTGAACCTATTGGCAGACACAGAAACTCCTCAACCTTCCCCTACATCTTATCTCATGTGCGGGGGAAGGTCAAGTAGTTTTTCTGTATCACGGCTCACGGGGTCGATAACCTATCCTTATCATCATTTCATCGTGAGGTATAACGTCGCCTATTCCTTCAAGTTCTGACCAATCAAGCACTTTTCCCTTGTCGTCTGACTTAAAAATAAGCGTTTCTCTCTTGTTTAAATTTGTAGATACTCTCACGAATAACGCACCACGCCACGGGGGCATCATACAGTAAACGGTTGCTTTTACAGGATTATCCTCGTACCTTGCATTAACCTCAAAGGTTTCTAATACTAATGCTTCATTCATCGGCGTCCGTTGAAACGACGAACACGCGAATTGCTCAATTCCTCAAGTTCTTCCTCGTATTCCTCTCGCTCCTTGACGCAATCGGGACACCCAAAATTCTTCATAGAAGCGGGATAATCTCCATGCGTAGGACACGCAATAACATTCTTGCTGCTATTCGTGTTAGAGACACTATCAAAATCAATAAATGGACGAGACACTATAAAAACTCCTTTTTAGTTTGTTAGATAATAATTAGCATGATTTAAGGCGTTATGACACCTTTTTGATATAATAAGCACTACTACGGTTACTGATATTAATTCGCTTACCTGTCTGAAGCGACACACAATACCACTCTAACCACCATTCCTCACCATCGCTATTGCACACAGAATGGGGGCCACTCTCAACTAATACGCGAGTGGTCGCTTTTTCGATGGTATTTGGCGTAACATCAAGCAAATCGCCAACTTCATATTCGGTGGTCACTCGTTCTGCTCCTCTTGGATGCTCTTAATGTAATCCTGCAAGCCCTCGTCGGCAACCTCTTCTTGGTGACCTTCCTTACCGAATAGTTCCTTCAACTTTTCTTCGGTCAATTCTACCCATTCTTCCTCATTTTCATTAATAGGATGCTTTTCAAAAGGCCCATCAACGTCAAAAACAGGGAACTTTGCAATATCTTTAAGCACGGCATTGAGTTGCCAAGTTATGCTTTCTCGGATTTCTTCCTCGCTTTCTGCATCAGCGTCAGTATATACTTCTACAGGCTCTTCCGTGCAAGCATACACTTTTAGTGGGTCGGTATCATAGAACAATTCGCCAATACCGTAGAAACGTATCCTTTCGTTTTGTTTGTGTCGATACTTCACAATACCATAACGCCACTTCATGCCTTCTCCAATTTTGACATATAGATGAAGCCCGTAAATCCATACGGGAGTTCGTGAATTTTGTGACTAATCCATTCAATGTAAGCCATATCCTCGTATCCGTTATTAGCGGTCTTACTGATATAGCCAACATACTTGGACGTATCGCTCAAGAGAGCGTTACGATATTTAACCAAGTCGCCAATTTGAAACTGCATTATGCCACCCAAATAAGGTTTTCAGCACGTTCGGGAGTAGGTTTGTGAACGTCTACCCAATCAACAAGATAGAATTTACGGTCATTCACAAAATGATAGCCAAAGATGGTTCCATACCAAAAAGGGTCACGACCATGCAGACGCCTTTGCATAACGAAATCGCCAATCTGAAAGTCGCGGGATGGTGGTACGTTCTTCATGCCCACATCTTATAACGGGTGAGGTGCCTTGTCAAGTAGTTTAGACTACAAAACTAGACGACTACGAAATCACCTTATTTAGTTCGACGTAAAGATAGGTAAAAAAGGCAATACCAGCAGCAGAGCGATTACTATTTCGCATATACTCAACAATAGGAAGAAAGTTAGTAATGGCATTTCGCGTATCTTCATCTGTCTCCCTCAATAGAAGCGGACGCAGGGTATTACCATGCTGGGCCATAATCCCACAGAATTCAATCTGATAAGGCCATTCAGAGTCCTTGCCAACCTTTGTACCCGTATTTACATACCAATCAAGAAGGTAAGTAAGACGCTCGTTTACGGTATTACCACGGGGCTTGACGGCTTGATTGATATAAGTTTCGGGGATTTCCACAGTTTCTCCTGTTTGGTAGATACACTATATCCTATATGCAAAAACCGTTCTGTAACCAAGACTACAGAACGGATGATTGCTCAAATTGACAATTTTTAAACTCCGAAAAGAACCTTAAGTCCATCTTCGCTTGCACCGATTAACCTTGTACCTGTCGGTGTTCCACTATTAAATCGAATGAATGTCGGTACTGATTGAATTCCAAGTGTTCGTACATAATCTTGTCCGTCGTCAATATCATAGTAGGCAACAGGAACCTTGCTACTATCCGATAATCGTTCAACAATTGGCTTTGCAAACCTACACGGCATACACCATGAGGCTCCGAACATTACAACGCCTGTATAACTTCCAAGTTCTTCTGTCAAAATGCTTCTCATGGTTCCTCCAATATGTTAGTTAGTTCTCTCAATCCAAACACGGAGCAGTAGTCTATCCCCTACCGCACCTCGTCTACCGTGGCGGCATAAATGATTATCAACGATTAAGGCTTGCCCTGTCTTAAAGACAACCTCTTCGTATCCCCTATCCCACTCAAGGGTAGTAACTGTATCTCCACCGTTCAAACAGTAGAGAGCAAGTATGTCAATCTTTTTATCAAATGTCAAGCCCTTTTCTGCTGCCTTGCGGGCTGAATAGTCACCATCATGGTGTAGAGGCAAGTCCATATCTTGTGTGCTGCCTCGTCCGTCCTTGCCAAACACTCCAACTACTGATACTTCTGTAGGTTTCCCAAGTTTGAGAACCTCTTTCAGAAAGTCGTCAGCGTTTGTATTCTCAATGAATACCCAAGGATTTTCGGGGCTTAATCTCATTCTGTTGACTCTATCTTTTTAAACGTCATATCGTCAATCTCAAAACGCAAACGCTCGTCTTGTTCCATCATTTCATCAAACTTATCATGCATCTTATTTTCAATAGAATTATAAATTAGATTGGCACGATTATCTTCGTTTAAGTCTGCTGGAATATCAACATCAATCTCAAACTCCACGACTTTCTCGTAGGTTTCGTTATACCATACTTTTGCTTTATATTTCATTTAGTTTCTGCCTCGCAATAACAAATTTTAGTATCAGTATTATAAATCGAATGTCTACCACTACAAGTGTTGGTACAATTGAAGGTATCCTCTTTCCAAAAAGCAGAAGCACACCAAAATCCAATCATAAAATTAAGCAAAACAATACCTGCTAACACAAGCACGCCAGCATAGTTCTCGTTCATTCGTTACCTCGTTCATCTATACTATCAACCTTTCGGAGATAGTCAAGGGGATTTGTGTAAACTGAAAGTTCATTACGAAAATTATCAATACCAAATTCATTAGCATTTAAATAACGAACGCCAACCTTTCCATCTATAATTGATTCGACAATTCCTATTAGTTTGCGATTCGTCATAGGATTAAGACTTTTTGCTTCAACAAGGTCACCAATCTCAAACATTGTTACCCCACTTCTGCTCGTTCCACAGAACATTGAGAGAACGGTCAAACACCTTCAAGAAACGATGCTTGCGGCTACGCTCTCGCCATTCTCCTTCTGCTCCCTTCACCTTGCCGCGATTGTGCTTGATAAAGGTTCCATCTTCCTGCTTAAACCAAAAGTCTTTCTTGATATCAGTCAGACCATAATACTTCCAATTCGTTGCAGCATACACAACGCCACTATGAAAGTCGTTGTCAGCGTAGGAAAGGATAGCACGCACGTTGGTATCCTTACACAACTGCTTGATTGCCCTTGCGGAAAACCAGCCAGCAAGGTTATGCTCTTCGCTCTGCACATCGGGAGAAAGGCACAGGCGCGAGAGTTCAAAAAGACCATCTTGATTGGCGCGCTCAAGGCCAAAGCAACCCTTTGCAATTTCGGGCGCAGGTAGACCTGTAAAAATACAGACGCCGCAAAGAACGTCGTTCTTAAAAAGTCCGTAGTTGTGCCCGCTCTTAAATCCACGCGAGATAGAAGAGAGGTAGTGATACTCCTTGAGAATGTCGGTTGCTTGCTTTTTAGAAATGGACTTGATGGAGAAATCGCTTTTCATGCAATCAATATAGCACGGCCCCTTTAGGCTGTCAAGGGATAACTTTCTTGTGCATAGAAACTTCCGAAAGGATTTGTTTTATACTATGTTTTTTTGGATTAAATCTATTTTTAACTTCGGGAATATTAAATAATAACGTATAACCTTTCCAATCAATATTGCACATAAAATATTGCTTACCCGCAAGAATTCCTTCGACAACCCTATGGTGTCCATCTTCTAATAAAAATCTATTCTCTTCTCTTATCCATATTACATCTATTGGTTTGTTTGTCTTGTTAGTTCTACCTTCCAAAATATCAATACAAGTTGCTTTTATTCCATAATTTTAGCAACCTAAATTAATTATTAATTCATTAATGTTTAGCAGTCTTAATTCTTTTTGAGAATTAAGACCATATTCTTGCCAACATTTCAAACTTGTCTCTAAAAGCACTATTTCTTTACACCCAAAACTTTGTTAATCTCATTTGATAAGACGCTTAATTGTTTTTGAATATTGATTAATGTTTGTTTTGGAACAGTACCACCTGTCGTTACTTGCGAGCGTTGTGGACTTTTTCCAGAAGAAACAGGAGCATCCATTCTTGTTGCTCCGGGGTCATTAGCGGGTGCTACACCACCAGCGGGTGCTACAGCATCCATTCTTGTTGCTCCGGGGTCAACAGGGACACCATCGGTTCTTGTCGTACCATCCCCTTGCGGAGTATATGCTGGTGGTTTTTGGTATCTTTGTTCTTTGATGACTTCTTTAATCATTTTTCTTAAATAACTTTGAGTAATTTTCATATCTTTTCCTCTTTAACACAAATAAATAGTTTAATATTAAAAAGAAATACCGCAAGACAAGAAAATCTTGCGGTATCGGGCTAAAGATACTATCAATAGCGGGGTTAGAAACGTATATGATTTTTTATACGTTTTTTAACTACATCACCCATTAGAATTTCAGTTTGCTCTAATTTTAGAACATCATCAATATCTATGGTAGTAGCATAATAACTAGATGATTTGGAAGATTTCCAATCAATTTCTTTTAGATGCGTCCAACAAACAAACCATTTAAACGCATTATTTTCTTCATCCCATGCAATCAAAAGATAGTCGGAGTCTCGCTTTGAGAATTCTCCACCTCTCCAAGTAGTTGTAGTCTTTGAGGTTTTCAACTCTAACGGCTTATCATCAATATACAAGTCGGGTTCTGCATCCCGCTTTGGGTCTACAGTATTAGGAATGATGGTAGCAAACGAGGTTTCTACAATATTTGAAATCAACTCTGACTTCAATTTAGTAGAGAATGACTGCCAATCAGTCACGGACTTTAATACTGAAAGCCGCTTATCTACTTCGGTAATTACTTGAGGTAGATATTGCTTAATTGTGTCTTTCATCTAAATCTCGTTTTTGTATTCTGACCAAATCCATTCTTTTAGATTATAGAGTTCGTCGTCGTCAAACTCAACCTCTTCACCTTCATTATTGGTCACACTTTCAATTGTGATATAATGCCAAGGAGATTGCGATGGGTCTACTTCCTCGTAAAGAAATGGGTCGTACTCAAAAGATACTTCAAACTCGTTTCCATCTTCATCTGTATATGTCACAATCATTGTTTTTCCTAAAGTGGCGTCCGATGCTGGACTTGAACCAGCGACCCACAGATTAACAGTCTGTTGTTCTAACCAACTGAACTAATCGGACGTAGTGGTAGGGGTAGCAAGAATCGAACTTGCGACCTTTTGAATATCAGTCAAACGCTCTAACCAACTGAGCTATACCCCTGTAATTACTTATTAAATGGTGGGGAAGGAGAGAATCGAACTCCCGACGACCAACGGTAACGGATTTACAGTCCGTTGCAAACTACCAACACTTGCAACTTCCCCTAAATGGTACAGGTAGCAGGATTTGAACCTACGACTTTCGCGCCCCAAACGCGACGCTCTACCAGACTGAGCCATACCTGTATAATGTGGTGGGACGGGTGGGGGTTGAACCCACGACCCTCGGATTAAAAGTCCGGTGCTCTACCAACTGAGCTACCATCCCATTTTTTCTATTTTTAAGTGGGGTGAATAAAGGGATTTGAACCCTTGTTTTCGGTGCCACAAACCGATGTTCTCAACCAACTGAACTATATTCACCATACGCGATTTAAGTGGTGGGCTGGGTGGAGGACGATTCCACAACCTAAAGATTAAGAGTCTTTTGCTCTGCCAATTGAGCTACCAGCCCATTATAACGATTTTTAAAGTGGTAGTCGCACGGGGAGTTGAACCCCGCTCGCAAGAATGAAAATCTTGAGTCTTAACCGATAGACGATGCGACCATAGTGGAGCCAAAAGTCGGATTTGAACCGACGACCTGCGCGTTACAAATGCGCTGCACTACCCCTGTGCTATTTTGGCATGATGTGGTGGGAAGAGCGGGACTTGAACCCGCACGCTTGTTAAGCAGCAGATTTTGAGTCTGCCGTGGCTGCCATTACACCATCTTCCCAAAAGTGGTGGCTTCTGCGAGATTTGAACTCGCAAGCCCGAAGGGCGACTGATTTTAAGTCAGTTGTGTATACCGTTCCACCAAGAAGCCATAAACCGCTGTCTTTCCAGCGAGTCAGATTGATTATCTCACAATCATCGAAATGGTAGGCGGGGTGGGATTTGAACCCACGACCAATTGGATATAAGCCAACTGCGCTGACCGCTGCGCTACCCGCCTAAAATGGTTGCATCAGTCAATATTGCACAGATTTAATAGCGTTCTCAATTAGTCTGCCAAAGTGGCGTGGAGTGAGGGACTCGAACCCCCAACCTACAGGGTAGAAACCTGTTGCTCTATCCGATTGCGCTAACCCCACATTTTATCGCGAGGGCTTGAACCTCGCTGCTTTCTTCTTACCCCATTATCTTAACCTCTCTCAAGTCTCCCGTCAAGAGGTTTCTTAAACTTTCTTTTCGTTCACATTTCTTATTGGGTTTTCAAGGAGCCGTGAGGTTTCTTGCCCTCACCCTTGTATCTTATCTCGCCTTATCTCCCCCGTCAAGGGGTTTAGAAAACTTTTTTCGTTCTCTTTTTAAGTGGCGGAAGCAGCAGGATTTGAACCTGCGGTGCTTTTTAGGGCACGGCACTTTAGCAAAGTGCTACCTTAAGCCTCTCGGTCATGCTTCCATCGTTTTATATCTTATCCGCTCTCGTTCATCTTGTCAAGAGGGTAAAAAACTTTTCTTAAGCATCTTGAATTCTTGTTAGTTCATCTTTATCGTATGTCCAAACAAAATTAGTTTCCAAGAAATGCACTTTGTATTTATAGATTTCGGCGCGGTGGAGTATGTCTACCACAACGCCCATTTCTTTTAGTTTTCCGTAATATACTAAATCACCTATTTGGAACATTTATCACCATAAGTGGTGGAGGCGGCGGGAGTCGAACCCGCGTCCAAAGCAAATTCAAATTCAAGTCATTCACAGGTTTAGTCTATTTACTATCAGAAATAAACAAAGATAGACTGTGGTTCCACCAACGCTTACAGTCCTGTTGCGTTCCACCATCTAAAAGATGGATAACCATTTCCCTTTTGTTTTCGCAGGTTTGACCTGTTATCTTAAGTTTGGTTATAAGGTCTTAAGAAACCCCATCGATACTATGCTGCTAGAGCGAGAGAATCGAAGTGTGCTGTATTATTGGCACTTAACATTTTGATTACTTTAAAGTCAGAAATCATTGACTACCTGCACTATTCTTATCTTTTACCCTGTCGAAACCTTTACGCCCCCTAAACTATTGTGGATACCAGCAATCGAAGCAACGAGCCTCATAACTATCTGCTGCACCCACTAAAACTTGTTCGGTTGTCTTAATCAGACGTTGCGAGCGTGTAGCATCTGCTCCACAACTCATGCACACCGCTGATATCTTTGTAACCTTTTCTGCTACTGAAAGCAAGTAAGGCATACTACCGAATGGCTTACCCATTGAATCAAGGTCTAAACCAGCGATATAAACGTCTATACCCTTTCTTTGAAGGATATCAACCACATCAACTATATAACTGTCAAAGAACTGCGCTTCGTCTATACCGACGACTTGTTCATCCTTTAGATATTTTAGGATATCTCCAGCATTTGCAACGGCAATACAATTAATCGTATGTCCCGAATGAGAGGCAATATCGCTAACAGAATAGCGATTGTCGATTGCTGGCTTAAATGCTACAATCTTCTTCTTCGCATATGCGGCGCGCTTAAGCCTGTGGATAAGCATTTCAGATTTTCCAGCGAACATACCGCCGCATATAACTTCAACCATATTACACCCTCTTTAATTCGTATTCCCATTCAAGCCAATCATGTTCAGAAGAGAACTCACCGTTACTAAACCAATGAACATAGTAAGTAGAATGTCCACCCTGTATTGAACCAAACCTAGTAACAATCCCATATAGTTCCTCTGATTCGTTAAAATGTTTAACCAAATCTCCAACATCAAACATCAATAACCCGCTACGGAACGAATAGTTTGGAACAACGTCCAAAAGAATGTAAGCAGAACAACCTTTACGGTTAGGTCAATAAGAAATGTACCAATCTTTGAAATCATGATATTTTTATGAACCTCTTGTGTGATGGTGAGCCAATGTCAAGTTTGCACTTGTAGTTATCATCTAACTGAATTAGGTCGTATCGTACAGGATTACCCATGATATATGTAATGTCCGTTACAATAAAATATTCTGACATATATCCTTTAATATGTGACTTATCGTAACGAAGCATATCGCCTATTTCAAATGGGTCTGTCTCGTTTTCCGTCTGCATAATCCATCCATTCTTGTGGTATAACACATTTATGCAATGTAGCCCAAGTTGGACTAGTACCGTGAGCAACCCATATGGCTTGCACATGGTAATAACTTTTGTTGGGACAGGGCTTTACATCAAAGATTTTGTGCATGAGACTAAACTTAAATAAAACTCGCTACAGATTTAAATTGGTGGGGCTTTTGACCGTTTTCGCCGTCTAATCGCTAGTTCTTAATCTATCATCAATATAGTCAAAACTGAATCTATATTGAGAGAGCCACGGGAAAAGAACAGACCCGTGGGATAACCATAAATATTAGTGTATCAGCCCCGTGATACGATATAATTATAACAACAAGGAAATAAATCCATAGCGAGTCTTATTTAAATTTAGCCTCCTGCAACAAAGCGGCGCATACAATACTCCTTAACAATGTGAGGAGCAGTCTCGTACAAAACAGGCGTGATAGGCTCTACAACATAATCACGGGTATGAAGAGAAACAACATCACTCTCTCTAACCTCTGTGATAATGCCTGTCCAATGAAATTCCTTATCGGAAGGCTTACCCTTCTTTGTAGCATACTGTGACTTATTCACATAAACCATATCACCAACAGAATACTTGGCAGCAGCACAATACGCATTATAAGCCTTGACAACATGGGAATTCTCCACAATAGTACGATATGACTTTTCATCGGGAATATAGGCTACAGGGTCATGGAGATAACTTGTAATAGCCATATACTTAACACGATACTTTCTTGGAACAGTATGTGAGCGAAGATACTTGCACGCAAACACAAAACGGTTACGCTTATCACTATCCCACGAAGCAATCCAATCTGCGCGCTCCTGCTGCTTACCAGCAGCAAAACGCTTTTCAATCTTTTCAAGAGTAGCCAACTGCTTCTCTGTGAGAGAGGTTGCATCCTTGAAAGACTTGTAAAAATTAATCTCCCAACCCTTAAGGGGCAAAGAGGAGAGAGCGGCGAGGCGTTCTTCAATCTTCATGCTTATACTATATCGCAGATGGTTTAAGGTGTCAAGAGAAAAGTTTATGATTGATTTATTGGAGTTTTACCGTCATAAATTTCATAATATGACTCTAGAAACTCTTTAGAACGAACAACCTTTTCAGATGATGCTTTGCTGAATGGGAACTCCACTACATAATGTTCATATGGTGTTTCGTCTATTCCTGTTACCATCAGTAATTTCTCTGAAAGGATTGTTTCAGTATATTTATCCGAACTTCTTTGCATTTCCTTAAGAATAAGGATATCGCCTATCTCAAACATTAATTCACCAGTTTTGTGTGTTTCTCAATATAATCTTTGGGCATCTTAAAGCAACCATTAGCAAGAGAAATTCTGTATGGTACTTCTTTTGCTTCCTTTCCTATTGGACGTACAACAAACATATCACCTTCTTCGGCTTCTATCAAGAGGGTTTCTTTATCTTTTATATAAATAATTGGTTCTGTTCGTTCTTCTGGTTCTTCTGGCATATAAAATTTTGTATCTCGTTCTACTCTTACTGCATATCGATATGTATGCTCAATCAAATCACCAATAGAAAAGCGTCTATTCATGCTCTGTCTCCTTTAGGGGGCTTTATAAATTTGTAAATCTTCTTCGTATTCCCATCTATTTTTGTCTAATTTTATCCACAATACGCGAACTATTGTGGTTTGAATAGGAACTTTTTTTGGTGTTTGCTTTTCTGCTAAATCATAAATGGTCATTTCTTCAGAAAACTCTTCTAAAGTTAAATCTGGCAAAACAAAAAGTTCCTCTAACTTTTCAGTTATTATACCTATACCAATATCTTGTGTGAACTCGGATTTAAATAGTTTATCTCTAATTGTTTTCTTTCTGTATTTCTTATCTTTTAAAACTACTAAATCCCCAATCTCTAATATTATTCTACGCATCACCAACGGTCTTTACAGATTTAAACAATTCTTCCATAAACTTGGATTGAATTTCTTGCAATGCTTGCATATCTGACCGTTTTAGTTCTTCCATATAGTCCCAAAGCATAGAATTTTCATCTTGCAATTCGGCTATCATTGCAGACGCTACGCTTAATTCTTTTTCTAACTTCTTAATTTTCTTTAATAATTTGTCTCTTTCTTCGGATTCCATTATGTTCCCTCATGGATATCAGCAACAACTCGTCTAGACCTTAATTTGATATGTGGATAATCATTTTTAAGACTCATTACTGCTCTAACGTTTTTCTCACTATCATCAAAGAATTCAATATCGTTATAGCCACCGTCCATAATTTGTTGTTCAATCCATTCTCTTTTCTTTAAAGGGTCTGAATCACCCAACGTAATTATTTCGATATCTCTTGGATTTATCTTGACGGCTTTGGTTAGCCAATCTTCAAGGCTTTGTTTGACCATTGGCCCTCTGGCAGTTAGAATCGCTAGTTTTCTTTGTTCTCCAAGACCAGCATTGTATACACTCTTAAAAATTGAAGTTGTATACTTAATCATTCGTGGGTCGATTAGAGAATGGAATTGCTCATATGCATCTTCACCATAGGTTTCACCCTCTTTTGGTTCATATACAGCATATTCAGCAGGGTCTAGATATCTAAACTGTCCTGTTGGTAAGGTTAGTTTTACTTTGCCAGAAGTCTTAACAAGGGTATCATCAAGGTCAAAGACTCTCAATTTCTTGACCTCTTGTTCTTCTTCAAACAAGAATTTCTTCCATTTATTTAGGTTCATATTATTTCTTTCCTTGTTTGGCTTTCATCCACTCTTTCAGTTTCTTACGCATTTCTTTTGCTTCTTGAATAGTAATCTTCTTTTTTCCCTCTTTCAAAGAAACGAGAGCGGGAGTGGATAACACTTGATTTAATTGTGCATGTGCAATATTCAATATAACATCTTCATCATCGACAATGTGTTGAATAAATCTTAATGCATATTCAATCTGGTCGTCTGTTAATGTTTTATCAAGAACTATCTTTAAGAAAAATCTAATTTGAAGCGTTTTCTTTTCTGGTTTCGCTGGAAACCCACCACGGTAGTTATCTGTCATTAATATAGAAGGTTCGATAAATACAGGCATGTTCATAAAGGTTACATCACTATTCTCTTGAACACCAGCAAACAAAGGCATTTGTCTTGCTATCTCATTTTTATATTGTGCTGCTCTTCTATTAAATGCTTGTCTGAAATTGTAAGCAAACTCGCTCACAATCGCTTCGCGGCTTGCAGGAGATTGAATTTCTGTGACAAATTCTTGAGGTAAATCCTTTATAAATTCATCAAGTATTATATTTTTATATTCAAACCATGCTTTGTTATCACCTATCTCATAATCAAAATTCTCCAAATCATCAAGCGAGTCAAAAAAAGACTCAATCATATCTATTTTAGCAGAATAAGGAGATTCTTTGGCCCAACCCAATGTTTCAAATGCTTGATGAACGGCAGCATGGAGTTGTTCTTGAGTTACTCTGTTTGTAAAGGATTTTGCATCTCGTCCACGGGATATAATTTCTCTTGCGTCAGTTGACGTTCCTTGGTACTGTAGTTGAACTTTAGCAGATAAATCGCCTGTCGTTGGATGTGGTTCTACAGAAATTTCAACATCTTCAAAAGGTAAATCCATATATTCTATACCAATTCCTGCGATATCGCCAAGAGGGTCGTCGCGTTTAAAGACTCTCTCAAATTCTCTTTGCTTTTGATAGTTATTGTTTCTTGACTGTACCAATTCTTCACGGAACCATCTTTCTAAATTATCAAATGGAATATAGGCAACCAGATATCCATTTAAATCTGCATATGGAGGGTCGTTATGACATTCTGCGGTTGCCACAAGGTCTAGGATTCCGTAGGATGAATTATTGATTTGGTCACAAGCATCCATAAGTGGCGTACATTCATTCGTATCATCTTCAAGAGAGCCTTCCACAGATGGAGAACCACCCCAACGAATAGACTTCGATTGAAGCACTTGCTTTAATTCGCCATACTTTGGTGTTTGACTGTTTAATTCCACACTTGCTTGTGTCGAAACATAGTTCATTAATTCTAGAAAATTATCACCTACACTAAGAGAATCCTCGTATGAACCACCGTATCTTGTGAGTTCATATGGGTCTGGAATTATCCACTTCCCTTCTTGGTTAATGAACTTATCTTTTTGTTTTTGAGCAAAGAATTGAAAACTACTTCCTCTGAATTGTGTGTTATAATCACCGTAAATCTTTTGGTCTGGTACTGCATATTCTTCACCATCATCGCTATTAACTCTTCTAACTCTTAAGCGAGAATCTGGGTCGGATAGCATATCATATATGCCTCTGTCATTATCGTTAAATATGTCTCCAGTTTGCGGCACTTCTCCGTCTGGAAATAGTTTCTCAAACTCTTCTGTTGTCACGGTAAATAATACACCGCCACCAGCATTATCTTTTACTTCCATGCGGCAGCGATTCCAGTATTCACCACCCTTTTCTGGTGGTGAGTGACAAGATTTAACCTTTTTAAAATCTGACATTCTCAATACGTCAATGGGGTGACGAGAGAATAATATCATACCACTTGATGCTCCTGCTTTTGAAGGCTCATAATAGCCTCCATTAACCAAACCAACTAATTGTTCCAATAGCACTACGTTATTAGTAAAGAAAGCGTGTTTTCCTTCTTTACCCTTGCCACCTTGCCACCATTGAAAAAATTCTGGTAGATATTTTTGAAGCCCTTTTGCAAAACCTAGTTCTACTTTTCGCTCTTTTCCTTCACCTTTTGATGGTATGAAAAAATATTGTAGAACAATATTACCAGTTGTTTTTTCAATGGTTGGAATTGGGTCGCCTTCTTGCCAACCTTGTGGTTTTTGTTTTTGTTGAACAGTTTGTTCTACAACTTGCCACATAGGGGGTCGAAAACTCTTAACATTACCTGTTCCATCTTCATCCCATTTTAATTGTTCTCTTCTTAATTCTGCTCTGACTTTTTGTTCAATGTTATCAAGAGCAAATTTAAAGTTCTCAATATCTTCATTACCATATGGCATTATGATTCTGGTTTTTGGATTGCCCGCCTCTGGCATACCAAAAATATCATTGAATGGCATATCAGTTGCTCTACCACTTTCTGCATTTCTAATTTCATCTTGGATAGCATCGATGTGCCTTTCATCCATTTCGCAAATTAAATCTTTGCGTTCAAGATGATTATTCCAAACACCTAAAAACTTCTTTATTTCGTTCATAACTGTAGCGACCTTATGATATAAATAGCATAAAAACAATTAAAGGCACCTCAAATAGATGCCTTTAATTATTAACTTATTAGATTATACTGACGGGAAATCACTAGATTTTTCTCTAACACGACTATAATCATCTTCGATTCTTACAACATCATGTAAATGGTTTGTAGACACCTCAACCAATTCTACTGCTTCTTCACGCGCTTCAAAGCGATGAATATGGTTTGGTAGAACATGGTAGGTATCACCCTCAACCATTTCTAGGATTTGTAGACTATCCTTATTCTCTCCATAATGGAGATATAGTCTACCCCTCAAGACCCTAATAGTCTCTTCTTTGTGTTGATGGTACTGTAGAGACAGTTTGGAATTGCGATTGATGTAGAGGATTTTACCAACGTAATCATTAGTATGTGCCCATATTTCTTCGTGTCCCCAAGGTTTTGAAACGTGCTTAGTTGCTCTCATTCTCCCTCTCCCCAAAACATTTTTGATTTCTTTTCATCGGTCAAGAACATTGCAGACAACTTACCGTTTGCAAGAACTTTAAAATAATATGGCATTAAGTTACCAAACCGCTTGAGTTTAGACTTGCTCTGATTGCGATTAAGATAATTGACACAACCAGCGTAGATATCTCTATCACTATATCCTTGATTACGCAATGTTTCAATATCTACGTTGATATAAGCAACAATAGGATAAAGTGCTTTTGATACTGGTTTTACTGGTACACGACAAGAGGAATAATTACCAAGTTTCTTTTTAGCATCTGCTTTTGGTGGAATGATGTTGCCCCACTCATAAGTCTCTTCAAAGCGACATTCAAAAGAATGTGTGGTATCCTCAAACGGATTTAAATAATTATCAAGATAGGTATAGACAGGCCCACTATCTTCTACTGTTTCATTTTCAGTAGATACAATAACAGACTTTGGTTTGCGTGTCCGCTTGATAATCTTTGGTGCTTCTACCTTCATAGCAGAGGTATTTTTAGAAGCAGCAGGACGCCCACGTTTCTTTGGGGCTTCTAGTTTAACACCATTTGAATCAGTCTTTGGCTTGTTCTTTGAACCTTTAGGACGACCCATTACTTTTTCTCCTTGAGATAAGTTGAAGATAGGTGATTACCTGCTACGATAGCAACGACTTCAATGCCCGGAAAAACCTTGTAGGCATCGCTAATTGAATCTTTACCATTCTGTGAACCATGAAAAGTGTGAACAACAGACTTTCCATCTTTATATCCAATTACAGTCCAAATCATATTTACCCCTTTAGAAGTGACTTTTGTGATGTACGAATCTTCTCATACACCGCCTCTGTGTCTCCAAACACCACAATTTCATAATTTCCTGTTCCACTATTGCGGACTGAAATACGAGTGAATCGCATTGCTTGGTTAACGCCTAAATCGTTTAGTTTGCCCTCTTGCAAATATCGTCCAAAGTTCATATCCTCTCGTACCATTACAACATGATTAGGATTGATATAAACCTCACGAACTCCAATCTTCGTTGACATAGACTCTTGAAAAATCTCAGTAAGTTTAACCATCTTCGCTCCTTTGTTTAAATGGGTAGATGTTTTCGTTCTCGGTGGCCCAATAATCGCCATTGACATAAACTGTTGTCATTTCTTCATTAATTGAATCTAACAACACCCCCATCATTGGGGCTGTTGGAATATAATATCTCTGTGGATTCTTAATGTTATTCGGGTCATACATGCAGCAATTTGCTGGTATATGAACTAAATCACCCTTCGTTGGACGATTCATCGCTGGTGTCAGTTGTTACTTTCTTTGCTACAGTATTAGTATAACCCGTTATGATAGCCGCGCAATCCTGTAGTCTGTAATCTATACTACTAAGACTCTTACGAAGGTGATGTATGTTTTCTAAAGCCTTTAACATATTGTTATCACTAATATTATCATTAATTTCTTTAATATCCATATTATTTGGAAAAGAAACTTCGTCTAACAGATTAATGATTTCTTGAGGTATATCTTCTAGTTCGACAGAATATGTAATTCCTACTCTCATTTTAGTATAATCTCCGCTATTTCTTGTATAATATCTATGCTTAGTGGGAGATATCCTTTAGTATTTTCATACTTACCATGCAGTTGCAGATACTTCTCCACTTCTCTAGCATACCTCTTAACATAAGATACTTCGGGGAGATTGTCAAGGTAAATCGGATGGACGTATACACAATCTCGTCCTTTACCTAAATTGACTGCTAGTGGAATTTCGTCTACAAACAGAACACCGCTCTTTGTCCATAGATTACCAGAGCGATTTTTAGCTGGCTTAAGACGGGCATAATTGTACATATTATCCCATTGCCAGATTACTTTATCATTATTGACGGTTTTATAAGAAGATTTATTGATTTTAAATAAACAATATTCTCTTTTAATTTTATCTGACATTCATACTCCATTTAAGAAGTATAACCTATCTTGGCAACGATAGCAAGTCCCAAATTATTTTTGCTATAACACCAGCCATGCTGGTGGCAAATATCCACATAAACTTAGATTGCGTATCTTTCCATTGTTCTAATGTTCGTATACGTGGATATATGCCTGTGTCGGGGTCTTTAATCTTTTGCATATCTTGTGCAAATAAGTCTTGCGCGGATTTTATAGTGTCTACCGTGGTTACTAGTCTATCAAGTTTTTTATCTAAATTTACTATTGCTTCTTTCAAATCAGACATATCTTGGTCAGTAGTACCCACGATAAAACCCTCCATTACATGCAATGCTATCTACATATAAATAGTTTATACTTTGACAACAGCATAGTTGGTAGTAATTAAAGTTCCTGCCGCAGATACAGAATTTTGTACTGCACAACGAGTGACTTTTGCGGGGTCAATAATGCCAGCTTTAACCATATGTTTTACGGTTCCTGTTCTAAAATCGTAGCCCTCAAACCATTCTTCCTTACCTGCAAGTTCTACTGTCTGGATAATTAAGTCTGGTGATTCACCAGCGTTTAATGCCATTTGTCGAACAGGCTCATAACAAGCACGCTCTACAATTAGGAAACCCATCTTCTCTGCTTCAGTCAAATCATCAGCCTTCATTGCATTTCGCTTGAGGAGTTCTGCTGCACGCAATAGTGCAACACCACCTCCGGGCAAGATACCTTCTTGTTGTGCCGACTTAACTGCTTCCAAAGCATCTTCGATACGATGCTTCTTCTCAATCATTTCAACTTCTGTAGCAGCACCTACGCGAATAATGGCAATGCCGCTTGCAAGGCGCGTAATACGTTCCTGTATACGTTGGGCATCGTGGATGCTATCTGTGCTTGCCATTTCAGACTTAAGTGATTCAATCCGTTGGTCAATTTGTTCATAAGAACCTTTGCCTCCCACAATTGTTGTTAGATTTTTGGAAACTTCAATTGACTTACAACGACCGAAATCTGTAAGTTTAACTGCTCCAAGTTTCATTCCAAGCGTTGTAGATACATAGGTAGCACCAACTGAAACAGCCAAGTCTTTTAGAATTGCTCTGCGCTCCTCTCCGTATCTTGGTGCTTTGACACCTACAACCTTCATAGAGCCACGGACTGCGTTCATAATAAGAGAGGCAAGTGCTTGTCCTTCAATATCATCTGCAACGATAACAAGAGGTCTACCCTCTCTTGCAACCAATTCAAGAACTGGTAGCATTTCATTTACAGTCTCAAGTTTGTGGTCTGTTACAAGAATATATGGGTCGTCATATTTTACGACGCCACGACGTTCATCGTTGACAAAAGCAGTTGCTAGATAACCACTATCAAAGCGGAAGCCCTCTACAATATCAAGAGAGGTTTCCATAGAACGTGCTTCTTCAATAGTGATAGCCCCGTCTTTACCTACCTTATCTACGGCAGTAGCAATTAACTTACCGATAGAGCGGTCATTGTTGGCTGAAATAGTAGCAATATCTTCAATCTCTTGCTCGCTTGAGATTGGTACTGCAATCTCATTGATAACAGATACAATTTCTTGCGCGGCTTCATCCATACCACGCTTAAGGTCAATAGGGGATACGCCAGCACTAATATATTTCTGTGCCTCACGAAGCATTGCACGAGCTAGGACGATGCTAGTAGTAGTACCATCGCCAGCCTGTGCGGCAGTTTGTTGCGAGGCTTGCTTAATTACTTGAACACCCAAATTCTCAAATGGGTCAGATAACTCAATAAAATTAGCAACTGTAACACCGTCTTTGGTAATTACAGGTTTGCTACCATCATAAAGGATTACGTTTCTTCCTTTTGGCCCTAATGTTGAAACAACATTGTCAGCCAAGACATTTGCGCCACTAAGGATTTTTTCGCTTAGTGTGCGACCATTACAATATTCTTTGCTCATACGAACCTCAAAAGTATAGGGAGATTATAACCAGATATTGGAAAATGTCAAGCTATTCTTCGTGGAATTCTTGAACAATAATAGAGATATTTACACCACCAGCAAATCGAATATCCAATGTGGTCTTGTATTTCTTTTCACCCATCATAGTAATGAATGAAAAGTTGAATCCTGCTTTTGTTGGAGTATCGAATAGACTAGCCTCGTTTGATGCAATGCTCAAAGAGTCGCGACCTTTAAAAATTGTTACGTCTGCTGGCTCACCATCTGAGAACGCAATTACCTTTTTGAAGGTTGGGTTAAATCCAGACAAACTAACACCGAAAGCTGTAAGTGCAAGCATTGGATTATCATATTTAACCATAACTTCATTTGCTTGTTTCAAGTTCTCAAAGTCATTAAGATAGGTTGTCATAAATCTAAAGCAAGTTGATTTGCTGACTAAGTTGCCTACTTCTTGTTCTGGGCTTTTTACCTTTAACTTCTTTTTAGATACACCCTCGGCAATTTGAACACCATAGGATGAAATAGCGTTTTTAAACCCTTCCTTGTTTGTATCATACTCTTGTTTATATTTTGCTATAAGTGCATCAACGTTTGCTATTTTTCTATCTTTATAAGATTTTAGAATTTGTATTTCTTCTGATGTAAACTCAAACGTTTGTGAGGACAATTCCTCACCTTGCATATTCTTTATACTTAAAAACGCAGTTGCTCTACCAGATAATGCTTCTTCTTCTTTCAAGGAGATAGCGTGAATTATTGGGTTTTCACCCTCAAATAAGTGATTTAATCCAATTTGTCTTACTTCTCCACCTTCAACAATTGAAACAATATTTTTGTTTTCAGAAACCTGTTCTACGACTTTAACTATTTGTTCTCTAGAGGCAGCATCATATAGATAAACGTCACCGGGACACCACTTATCTGGTTCTATATTGGTAATTTGAGATGCAACTCTTCTGATTGCTTCAAATAAATCGCCTCTATCAACAACATTTCTGCTGTAAGTAAGACAGGTTTTTGCTGCCGATATGGCATTTAGATAAAGGCCAATTTCTTTTTTATCTTTTATTTGATTTTCATTTAAATATGTAACCGCATTTCTTACTAAGGAAGCTGATTTCCTTCCAAAATATACAGGGTCAATAATTTGAATTGGTAAATCTAAAACTGTATCAGATTTGCTTTCAAGTTTTTCTTCTGCTCTAGTAAGCCCGCTTGTACCAACAAGGAAGAAATATGCCACTAAACCTTCTTTCATATCTGGCGTTTCTGTACCTTGTAAGCCGCCTTTTGTTATTTTAGCTGTAAATGTGCTTTTACTAAGTTGATTAATTTTATACATATTACCATCAGTAGAAGGTATAACTGGTGTTGCTCGTTTACCAAAAATTGCTTCAAGCTTACTTTTGAATTCTTCTGGTGTAGATGTATCCTTTGTCATAGACAAATCAACCAATGCTTGAACAAGCTTTTTACCAGCATCTGATTCAGTATCAACCGTAAATGGTTGAGGCTCTTCGTCTGGTGATGCTGGCTCAAGCAATAGTGGTTGGCCTTGTTGTATCTTATCTAAGAATGGAACAAAGTATTTTATTTTGGACAACTCCGCTGTGCTTAAAGCTGCTTCATTTAAAATACGAGTTTTAGTGTTTGATTCTATCACCTCATTGATGATAGAAATCAAACCATCTAAAGACATTTCACTTCTTTTCTTTGGTTGTGGCTTTAAAAAGTTTTCAACCATTAAATCAAGTTCTTGTTTATTCATATCTTAAATAGTCCCTATTTTAGAATACTTCGTCAGCAATACCTAATTCTACTGCTTCCTCTGCTGATAAATAGACGTTTACCTTCTTATTTATCATCTTTTTAAGCTGTGCTTCTGTCATATTTGTTTCTTCGGCCAATAGTTTGATATATGTCTTTTGAATATGACGAATCTCTTCCATTTCGTTTTCAAGATTATGGAAGGAACCAACGTTACCACCCGCTACTGAGTGAATCATAACGCGACAGTTCTTACCAATACGACGTTTACCCTTTGTACCTGCTGCTAGAATTAGTACACCAGCAGACATTACCTTACCAATACCAAAGGTATGGATTGGGCATTTTGCCTTGATAACACGCATCATATCATACAATGATAGCATATCATCAGCACTACCTCCGGGGGTAGAGATTAGGAATTCAATAGGGTCAATTACGGTTTGAGTTCCCTCTTCTGGTTTCTCTGGGTTGATTGGCTCTTCTACTTCTGCGGTTGCAGCAAGTGCAATAAGACCACCGATAATCTCTGATACTTTCTTCTCTTCTACTTCACCATAAAGACCAATAGTTCTAATATCTGGTTCATCATCACCAGCCAAGATAGGAATAAGTGCTTTGGTTAATGCTTTAGACTCGCCTTCGCTTTCTTTATCTTCGCCTGTCTCGTCTACTTCTTCAACATCATCTTCAACACGTTTTTTACCGAATAGATTGAATCGCATATTATCTCCATTGCTTTATTAATATAACACAAGTACGGGGTATGTCAAGTAAAAAAGCCATACACCAATTAAGATGTATGGCTTAGTTTTACACAACAATGATTGTTATAATTAACCTACGAGTCTTTTAATAACTCTCTTGAGAGTCTCATTTATGATTTCATCATCTGAAACCATTTCGGCTAGGGTTTCATCTTCACCCTCTTCGCCAGCTTCCATTTCGGCTTCGCCTCCAGCGTCGGGTTCAGCGAGTTCATCACCTCCCTCTTCACCTCCACCTTCGTCACCTTCTTCGGCTCCACCTTCCTCTCCAAGACCCATTTTTACTAATACGTTTTCAACTGCTTTCTCAATCATAGCCATAAGTTGGTCGTCCTCGACTGTCATTTCGGACTCGCCGCCTTCGGCTCCCATATCAGCACCCATATCTTCGCCGCCTAAATCGCCACCCTCTTCGGCTGGCATATCACCGCCCATATCATCTACTGGTGCATCTTCTTCACGTTCACCAGCCATACCATAATTCTCGTTGAGTTTAACGCCAGAAAGCTTGGCCCAACGGTTTATTTGTGATTCACTTAATAGTCTCTTGCTCATTGTTGTATAACTCCTACAGATTTAAATAGTAATAAAGTAAACAAAAATCATAAATCAATATTATTTTCTTCTAATATGTCAAAAATATTTTCGATTTCATCCTTATCTAATGCAAATTCTTTTAAAATCTGCTGACCATCATTAATTAGTTTTCTATTTTGTTTATTCCTTTTTTTATTTTGTATTGATTTTTTTACTTTTATTGATTCAACAAAATCTAATATATGTGGGTCATTGTTTAGATAAGCATAAATAACTTCCCTAAAGAAATCAGTCTGACCTTTAAAGTCGTCATATCTTAGACGAATTAAAAAATCAATCTGAGTTTTCTCTGGAAAGTTTAATGCGATGCGCTTTAACTTGTCACTCACCATTTCTGCTCAAAATATGTGTGCTGGATTCGTGTGCAGAAGCAGAGGTTTGCCGCACAAACTTTGCCTTGTGCCAAAACTCTACAATATTCCTAGCACCAGAGTAACTGAAGCCAGAACGTATTCCATTATCAAGTTGTTCAAGAATATCTCTCGCACTTCCTTTATATGGAACAGATGTAGAAATGCCTTCCAAAGACGATGCCTTACCTCTCCAATCCATTTGTGCTGCTTTTGAGGCCATTCCTCTATAACTTTTACGAGGTTGTAAGTCTTTTCCAAGATAAGTTTCTCCCGGTGTTTCATCTGTTCCTGCAAGGAGTGAACCAACCATTCCAAAATCAGCACCAGCAGCAATAGCTTTAGTAATGTCTCCACTATTTTTAATGCCACCGTCCGCAATAATTGCGACATTGTAAACACTCCTCACGCAATCCAGTATAGAAGCCAAACTAGGAACTCCATGACCAGTTTGAATACGAGTAGAGCAAATGCTACCGCCACCAATACCAACACGAATTGAATTAGCTCCCCAAGCAGCCAGATGATTAAACCCATCAAGAGTCGCAACGTTTCCAGCCATGATGTGTGGCCCATTACCCAACTCCTTTCTTAAGTTGGTAAGTGCGTTTTGCATCAAAATATGGTCGCCGTG
>Ga0222714_10001437_pt1 | contig 26811 bp, 19 predicted proteins | sample C33_3DmetaG_FD_165048 | JGI IMG/M metagenome (GOLD analysis project Ga0222714, IMG submission 165048) | Estuarine water microbial communities from San Francisco Bay, California, United States - C33_3D | ecosystem: Environmental > Aquatic > Marine > Unclassified | place: USA: California...
CGACGATCATGGGGAACGGTGGCAGATGGGCGCGCTTGTCGGGCCTGACGCCGACGAGAGCAAGGCGGTGGAATTGTCGGACGGCCGGTTGATGTTGACCGTGCGGGCCCGTCCCATGCGCAAGGTTGCGTGGTCCTCCGATGGCGGCGTCACGTGGACCGGACTGCGGGACGAACCGGCGCTCCCCGATCCAGCCAACAACGGATCAGTGATGCGGATTTTTCCCGACGCGCCGGCCGGCTCGCCCGAAGCGCGCCACCTGTTGTTGACCCACACGTCGCATCCGAGCCGGCGTGAACATCTGGTCGTTCGCGTGTCGGTGGACGACGGACAGAGCTGGTCGGCCCCGAGGGTGGTCGAGTCCGGTGCGGCGTCGTATTCGACGGTGACGCGACTGGCGGACGGGCGGTTCGGTCTGCTCTATGAACGTGGAACCGTCAGCGAGATCGTGTTTGCGGCGTTTGATTTGGCCTGGGTGGGTCGCTGAGAGGGCAACAACAGAATCGTTTGTGCTGGCCGGCTTGAACTGGCGGCTCCTTAATCCCGCGTAATGCGTACTGAGGTGTCCCATGGTCGGTCTGGCGACGTTTGGCTCCCGCTGTCTTCTGGTGTTGCTGTTGTGGACGCTGGCGGGCGATGGACAGACGAAGGACCGGCGCCCGGACCACCGCTTTGTTACGATGCGCCATGCGAATTCCTGTCATCGCCGCCGTGGTGCTCGCTGCCGCCGGCACCGCAGCCGCCCTGTCTGGACAGTCCCTTCAGCCGCGCCAGCCGATTGGGCCACGCGCCAGCCTCGTGGTCGAGGCCACCAGCGCGGACGCGCGACGTGAGGCCTGGGCGCGTCATCAACAGATGGCGCGTGAGTCTCCGCTCGCCGATCTGGCATGGCGAGCGGTGGGACCACGACTGCAGGGCGGGCGCATCGAAACGGTCGCCGTCGCTCCGGGACGTACGTCCACCATTTACGCCGGCGCCGGCATCGGCGGCGTGTGGAAATCCATCAACAACGGCACGACGTGGACACCGATCTTCGACAAGGAAGCCACGACGTCGATCGGCTCGATCGCCGTCGCACCCTCTGATCCGAACGTCGTGTGGGTCGGCACGGGCGAAGTGTTGATGGCCCGCAGTTCATACGCCGGGTTCGGCGTATACAAGTCCACTGACGCCGGCGCAACGTGGACACACATGGGACTGACCGACTCCCACCACATCTCACAGGTGCTGATTCACCCGACGGATCCCAACCGTGTCTGGGTCGCTGCCATCGGGCGCCTCTACTCAGAGAACGAAGAACGTGGCGTGTTTCGCACGAGTGATGGCGGCAAGACGTGGCAGCGCACGCTCTATGTCAACGCCCGCACCGGCGCGATCGATCTTGCCCTCGACCCGTCGAGTCCTGATGTGTTGTACGCGTCGATGTGGGACCGGTCGCGCAAGGCGTGGGGCCACGTGCCCAACGGCCCCGGCAGCGGGGCCTACAAGAGTACGGACGGCGGCGCCACGTGGACGCTTCTTGGCAACGGACTCCCATCTGGCGCCAACGTGGGCCGCATCGGGCTGGCCATTGCGCGTTCCAATCCCAAGGTCGTGTACGCGCTTGTCGATAACTACACGCCACTCGGCTCGACGTCTGATCGGGTCGGTGGGGAAGTGTATCGGTCCGACGATGCCGGGGCGAGTTGGCGAAAGGTGAATGCCGAGCCGGTGGCGACAGGCTGGGACTTCTGCCTGATTCAGGTGGCCCCCGACAATGAGAACGTCGTCTACCTGCCCAACAACCGCTTCATGGCGTCGGAGAACGGTGGGCGCACCTTCCGTCAGATCCAGGGCACGCTCGTGCATCTGCTGCCGCACGGATCGACGGTGCTGCACCTGGACCAGCATGACCTGTGGATCAACCCCGCGAATGGTGACCACATGCTGTTGGGCAACGACGGCGGTCTGCACCTGAGTTACGACCGTGGCGCCTCGTGGCTGCATCTGAACAACATTCCGATTGGGGAGTTCTACGCCGTGTCGGTGGACATGGACACGCCCTACAACATCTACGGCGGTACACAGGACAACGCCGCGTTGTTTGGAACGTCCAGACAGACGCTCGCGGATGATCGCGGCGATCAGTGGACGCACGTCTACCTCGACCAGTGGGGCGGCGGCGACTCGTACTTCACCTATCGCGATCCGTCCGACAAGGACGTCTTCTATTACGAACACCAGTTCGGCGATCTCAGGCGCAAGCGCATGTCCACTGGACGAACCGAGTCCATTGCGCCCAGAGCCCCGCGCGGCCAGCCGGCGTATCGCACGAACTGGATGACGCCGTTCTTTTTTTCCGCGCACGAACCGCGCACGATGTATTACGCGACCGAGCGCCTCTTCACGTCGCCTGACCGTGGCGATACGTGGACGGCCATCAGTCCCGACCTCACCAGTGCTCCGCCGGCGCAGGGCAACGTGCCGTGGGGCACGTTAACCAGTGTGTCGGAGTCGCCCTTGCGGTCCACGCTCCTCTACACCGGAGCCGACGACGGGCGGTTGCATGTGACGCGCGACGGCGGCACAACGTGGACGCGCATTGGCGAGTCGTTACCGGAGCGCTGGATCTCGCGAGTCGTGGCGTCACGGCACGACGAAGCCACCGTGTATGTGACGCTCACGGGCTATCGATACAACGAGTTCGCGGCGTACATCTATGTGTCGCGTGACTACGGGCAGACGTGGACGTCGCTCGCGGGCAACCTTCCGCCGGAACCCATCAACGTCGTCGGCGAGGATCCCACAGACGCGCGCATCCTCTACGTGGGGACCGACTCCGGCGTGTATGCCTCAGTGGATCGTGGTGTGACGTGGATGTCGCTGCGCGGCAGCCTGCCGACCATTCCCGTGCACGACCTGGTGGTGCATCCTCGCGAGAGTGATCTGGTCATTGCGACACACGGGCGCAGCATTTATGTGGCGGACATCACGGGCGTCCGGGCGCGTCGCTGATTGACGGTTCGCATATGCCGGGGTCGCCAGGGGCGGTTTGCCGCGTGCGAAGGTCTCGGCTAGACTCGGCCGGGCAGTGAGGTGGCAAAATCCGCCCCACATGAATCGGGAGGAACTCATCATGGCGTGGTTGTCACCGTCGAGTCTGCTGCAACTGGTGGTTGGACTCGGGCTCCTGAATGTGTGGCTGGTGCGCGGACGGTCCGCCACATCGTTTCGCGGCGGTGCCGCGCAGACGCTGAAGGACGAGTTTGCCGCCTACGGCCTCCCCGGCTTCGCCTTTTACGTCGTGGGCGCGCTGAAAATCGGTGCCGCGATCGTCCTGATTGCCGGCGTCTGGGTCGCGCTGCCAGTCCGGGAGGCCGCGGCGCTCGTCGCCGCGCTCATGATTGGCGCGCTTGCCATGCACCTCAAGGTCGGTGACCCGCCCCTGAAGTCGCTTCCCGCTGCGCTGATGCTCGCGATGAGTGCGGCGATCGTCGCGCTGCGCTAGTCGCAATGCCGCGCACGCCGGCGCGTCTGGTCGTCGTCTTTGGCGATCAGCTCGATCTGGACGCCGCCCTCATTCGGTCGCTGACACCGGCCGACACCGTCCTGATGATGGAAGTCGCCGCCGAGTCCCGTCATGTGCCCAGCCACCGGCAGCGGACGGCGCTGTTCCTGTCGGCGATGCGGCACTTTGCCGCGGCGTTGACGCGGCGGCACGTCCACGTTCGGTATGTCGAGCTTGACGACCCCGAAAACACCGGCACGTTCGAGACGGAGATCGCGCGGGCGGTCGCGGCCCTCGGCCCGACTCAGGTCGTGTGTACACACCCCGGGGAGTGGCGGGTGCTCGCGATGCTCGAACGGGTCGGCCGTTCGACGGGCATCCCTGTCAGCATCCTGCCAGACGCGCACTTCATCACGACACCGGACGCGTTCGCCACGTGGGCGAAGGACCGCGTGTCGCTGACCATGGAGTTTTTCTACCGCGAGCAGCGTCGCAGGACCGGCTATCTCATGGACGGGTCGGGCAAGAGCGCAAAACCCGTCGGCGGCGAGTGGAACTTCGACAAAGCAAACCGGCTGCCCTTCGGCAGACTGGGCCCGGATCCGCAGCCACGACCACCGCTCGGCTTCCCGCCCGATGCGACCACCCGCGCCGTGCTTGCGGCCATGGCCCGCACGCTCCCCGATTTGCCCGGCACGGCCGACACCTTCGCCTGGCCCGTCACGCGCGAACAGGCGCTCGCCGCGCTCGACGACTTCATCACTCATCGTCTCGCCCTCTTCGGCCCGTTCGAAGACGCCATGTGGACGAATGAACCCACGCTCTACCACTCGACGCTGTCGAGCGCGCTCAACCTCAAGCTGCTCAATCCACGCGAGTGTTGCGAGCGGGCCATCGAGGCGTTTCGCGCAGGCCGGGCCCCCCTGCAATCGGTCGAGGCGTTCGTGCGGCAGATCATCGGCTGGCGCGAGTTCATCCGCGGCGTCTATCAGCTCGAAGGCCCCGGCTATGCGGATCGCAACGGGCTCGACCAGCACGGCGCGCTGCCACCGCTCTACTGGACCGCTGAGACCGACATGGTGTGCATGAAGGCCTGCGTGGGTCAGGTGCTTGAGACCGGATTCGGCCACCACATCCAGCGCCTGATGGTCACCGGCAACTTCGCGCTCATCAGCGGCGTGCACCCCAGGGCCGTGAGCGACTGGTATCTCGGCATGTTTGTGGATGGTGTGGACTGGGTCACGCTTCCAAACGCGCTCGGCATGGTCATGCACGCCGATCGCCGACAGGGCGCCCCCAAAGGCGTCACCGGCCTGGTCGGCACCAAGCCCTACGCGGCCAGCGGCAAGTACATCCAGCGGATGAGCAACTACTGCGCCACGTGCCGCTACGATCCGGCCGAACGCAGCGGCCCTGCGGCCTGCCCGGTCACGGTCTTCTACTGGGACTTCCTCATCCGCACCCGCCAGACGCTTGCACCGAACCAGCGGATGGCGATGGTCCTCAAGAACGTTGACCGCCTGACCCCTGACGCCCGTACCCAGATCGCGAGCCGCGCAGACCAGCTCCGCCGCACACTCGGGATCGCCCGGGATGACCGCCGCGAGCGCTCCACGCGAGGGTGCGAATCCAGTTGAACTTCACCCGAAGTGTGAACACGGTGTCGTTCAGAGGTCCAGCACGCGGTGCGCGGCGACGCCACGAAAGGCGATAGGATGCCGGGAGGTCAATATGAAAACACAACGTCCGATCCGTCCCTCAGCGCACACCCGGTTGACTGACAGCCTGAATCAGGTGCTCGCCGATTCCTACGCCCTCCTGGCGCTCACCCATCTGGCTCACTGGAACGTGGAGGGGCCCGGGTTTTTTGCCCTGCACACCGCCTTTCAGACGCAGTACGAAGAGCTGTTTATCGCGGTCGATGAGATCGCCGAGCGCATCCGCGCGCTCGACGCCTACGCCATCGGAGGCCTCGGGACACTGGCCAAGACCGCGAAGATGAAGGAGTTTTCATCGCCGCTGGCGCAGGACGAATACGTACGCGCGCTCATCGCCGCCAGCGGAAAAGTGGTGTCGGACGCGGAACGTGCGCGCGATCTCGCCGGCGAGGCCGGTGACGCCGAGAGCCAGGACCTGATGATCGGCCGGATCACCCTGCACCAGAAGACCATCTGGATGCTGAAGAGCTTCCTGAAAGCCTGACATGAACCCTCGCAAATGTCTCGTCATCGGTGCTGCAGGAGGTATCGGTCGCAGTCTGGTTGAACTGCTCCATCGTGACGGCTGGTCGCTGGTGCTCGCGGGCCGGACCCTGGACTCGCTCACGGAGGTGGCTGCCACCTGCGGTGCGAAAACGGCCTGCGTAGACGCGCGGGACTTCGACGCGGTGGACGCCCTCTTCCTGGCCCACCCCGGCATCACCGGTGCGGTGAATCTCGCCGGGTCGATCCTGCTCAAGCCGGCGCACCTGACCTCGGCGCAGGACTTTGACGAGACCGTCGCGTTGAACCTCCGCACGGCCTTTGCTCTGATGCGGGCGGCAGGCCGGCACATGAAGAACACCGGAGGAAGCGTCGTGCTGATGTCGTCGTGCGCGGCGCAGATCGGCCTGTCCAATCACGACGCGATCGCCGCGGCCAAGGCGGGCGTCGAAGGACTGATGCGCGCCTCGGCGGCAACGTACGCCGGGGTTGGCATTCGCGTCAACGCCGTGGCGCCCGGGCTCGTCGCCACACCGATGGCGCGGAGAATCACCGAAAACGAGGCGGCGCTGAAGGCATCGTCGGCGATGCATCCGCTCGGCCGCATCGGGCAGCCCCACGAGGTCGCGCGGGCCATTGCCTTCCTGCTCAGCCCGGACAGCGGCTGGATCACCGGGCAGGTGCTCGGGGTGGACGGAGGGCTGGCCCACGTCCGGCGGTGATCGGTCAGACTCGCGTATACTGCGTGGCAAAGGTGGCCGATGTTCAGACGTAGTGATTACTTCATTCTTGCAGCTGCATTCATTTCCTTTCTGTTCTCGGTGAGCCTGTGGTTCGGGGGCTATCGCGATGAGGGAATGTTCGTCGGCATCTGGGTGCCGTCGATCCTCTCGTTCGGCGGGTTTGTCCGCCAGTCCACGCGTCCGCGGGGGAAATGACGTGTCACCACTTGTGATTTTTTCAGTCGGCCTGTTCGCGACCGCGCTGTGCGGGTTGTTTCTCTGGTTCTCGGCGAGTGAGTTGCGGAGGCTCGGTCACGAGTCAGACGACCGCAGCGCTGGTCGACCATCGTAGAGGATGACGTCCGGCGCCACCCGCCGTGAGTTTCTCCAGGCGACGGCCCGCGCCGGCGCCGGACTGGCGCTCGGCTGGCCGGCCGATGATCTCGCGTTTTTTGTCATCTCCGACACGCACATGCTGGCGGACACCACGTCGCCCGGCACGATCAATGCCGCGCGGTGGGCGCTGAACGAACGCCTTGTCGACGTCCTGAACACGTTGCCGGGCCAGGCATTGCCGACGGCACTTGGCGGCGGCATCGTCGCCCCGCCCAGAGCCGTGTTGCACCTCGGGGATATCTCAGATTCAGGAGACCGACTTGGCGCGCTGCATGAACAGATGACAGCGACCGAGTGGGCCGCACACACGCGTCTCTACGGCCTGACCGGCACTGAGGGGAAGCTCCGGTATCCGCTGTACGAAGTGCACGGCAATCACGACACGCCGCGTGGAGAGAACGTGGTGATCCAGGGGCTGAAGGCCCGCAACGCCCGCCGCCGTGGGCTCACGGCGATGTCCTCCAATGGCCTGCACTATTCCTGGGATTGGGATGGCATTCACTTCATCGCCCTCGGGATTGTCGTGGGCGCCAATCAGGAGGACCTGCCGATCAGTCGATACGGTGCGTACGACAGCCTCGCGTTTCTCATCGAGGATTTGCGCACACACGTCGCCGACAGTGGCCGGCCGGTGATTCTTCTGCAGCACGTGGACCTGCAGCGGTACAGCGTGGCGTGTGACGACTCCGTGAAAGGCGGCAGCCGGGTAATGTGCTGCGAAGGCATGGCGCGGATTGCGTGGCACAGCAAGGACTGTCCCAAACATGCCGACGGCATCAGCATGAGCGAGTGGAGCGCCTGCGACGTGCGCGCCTATCACCGGGCCCTCGAGCCCTATAACGTGGCGGCGATCTTTCACGGACACCTGCACGCGCGTAGAACCGATGTGTGGGACGGTCTCTCCGTCACTGCCGCCAGTGGGATTCCTGTATTCGGTGCGAAGAACGCCGGTGCAGGTGGCGCGAATCGCGCCTTCTTCTACTGCCGGGTTGAGGGCACCGATCTGGTGATCCGCGAGTACCAGTCCATCGGCGAGGAGGGCTGGAGCCGGGAACGCTCCGAACTTCGCTGGGAACCGCGTCTCTGGCGCGTCCCGCTCAGCTAGACCAGGCCCGGGTTCTCGGGAGGGATTATGCGCCACGTCCGTCTGTCTGTCGTTGCTGCCTGCTTCGCGGTTTTTCTCGCCCTGGTGTCGCCGTCGTTGCTGACCGCGCGGCAATCGCCCACGCTCACCGCGCAGGATCTCGCGACGCTCACGTTCAGAAACATTGGTCCTGCCAATATGAGCGGCCGGTTTGTGGACATGGCGGTGGTCGAGTCCGACCCCTACGTCTTCTACGTCGCCAGTTCCACCGGCGGCATGTACAAGACCACCGACAACGGCGTGACCTTCACACCGGTGTTCGAGCGAGAGGGGACGCACTCGCTCGGCGACGTCGAAATTTTTCAGCCGAACCCGTCCATCGTCTGGGTTGGCACCGGCGAACGCGCCAATCGCCAGAGCACGTCGTGGGGCGACGGCGTCTACAAGTCCACCGACGCGGGTCGCACCTGGACCAACGTGGGATTACGAGACTCCCACCACATCGGCCGCATCGTCGCCCACCCCAGCAATTCGGACATCGTCTACGTCGCCGCCATGGGGCACCTCTGGGGACCCAACGCCGAACGTGGGCTCTACAAGACCATCGATGGTGGCCGAACCTGGCGACCGGTATTGCAGGTGGACGCGGACACCGGCGTCGTGGACGTGGCGATGGACCCGTCCAGTCCCGACACCCTGTATGCGGCGACCTATCAGCGACGCCGCACATCGTATGGGTTCCATGGGGGCGGCCCGGGAAGTGCGCTCCACAAGTCGACGGACGGCGGCACGACCTGGCACAAACTCACGGGCAACGGTTTGCCGGCGGGCGAGTACGGCCGCATCGGTATTGCGGTGTATGCAAAGAACCCGCGCATCGTGTACGTCTCGATCGAGCAGGGCGAGAAATACAACGCATCAACGGCGTACATCACCCCGAAGGGCGGCGTCTTCCGATCGGACGATGCGGGCGAGACGTGGACGTTCCGAAGCACATGGAATCCCCGGCCCATGTATGCCAGCCAGATCACGATCGACCCGAACGATGACCAGCGCATCTACATGGTGAACACGTACAGTGTGTCCACTGACGGCGGGCGCACGTTCACCGCGCCGTCACAGTCGCTGCATGGCGACGACCGGCTCGTGTGGGTCAACCCGCGCGACTCCCGACACATCATCAAGCTGGATGACGGCGGCATCGGCATTTCGTACGACCGCGGCCTGAAGTGGCTGTACGTCGCGTCGCTGCCTGTGAGCCAGTACTACCGCGTGGCCGTGGATCAGGCGACGCCCTTCAACGTGTACGGCGGTCTGCAGGACAACGGGTGCTGGGTGGGCCCGAGTGCGACGTATTTCTCCTCGGGCATTCTCAATGAAGACTGGCGTCGGTTATGTGGCGGCGACGGGTTTTTCACCGTGCCCGATCCTGAAGACGGGCGCACGGTCTATGCGGCGTCGCAGTATCTGGGGCTTGCACGCGTGGATCTGCGCACCGGGCAGTCGCAGGACATCCGGCCCGGCGATCCGCGCGGCGCCATCAGCGCACGGCGCAACTTCGACGTCTGGAGCGACGGACTGCCGGAACCCGAGATGGGCAACGCGATGCATCCGGCCAACTGGGATGCGCCCGTCGTTATCTCGCCCCACAACGCGCGCACGATATACGCCGGCATGAAGCACCTGTTCCGCAGCCGCGATCGGGGCGTGACGTGGGAAGACCTCGGTCGCCTCACGACGGACATCGATCGGCGTGGGCTGCCAATCATGGGCTTCGAAGTCGCCGATCATGTGCCGTCGCTCGACGACGGCGTGCCGTACTGGCCGACGATTTCCGCGCTGGCGGAATCGCCACGGATTGAAGGGCTGCTGTACGTCGGCACTGACGATGGGCAGGTGTCGGTGTCGCGTGATGCCGGGAAGAGCTGGACGGAGGTCAGCCGTCGGCTGCCCGGTCTGCCCGAGCGGTCCTGGATTGCCGGTCTCGAGCCCTCGTCCCACCGGGATGGGACGGTCTATCTGACTGTGGACAACCACCGGTCTGACGACTTCGGCAACTACGTGTATCGATCAGACGATTTTGGGCAGACGTGGACGTCGATATCGGGCGACCTGCCCGCAGGGCGTGTCGCGCGTACGATTCGCGAGGATGCGAAGAATCCACGGCTGTTGTATCTCGGGACTGAGATGGGCCTGTTCGTGACGGTGGATGGCGGTCAGCGGTGGCTGTCATTCCGGCAGAACATGCCGACGGTGCCGATCAACGATCTGGTCGTGCATCGTCGTGATCAGGATCTGGTGCTCGGTACGCATGGGCGGGGTGTGTGGATTCTTGATGATGTGACCGCGCTGCAGGAGTGGACACCCGACGTCGGCGCTCGTCCCGCGCATCTGTTCTCGCCGCAGCCCGGCGTGCAGATTCGGTATACGAATCAGAAGGCGCACATGGGGGATATGGTGTTCCGCGGCCAGAATCCGCCGGCGGGCGGCATCATCGATTACTGGCTTGGCGCCGAGGGCGGGGAGGTGTCGCTCGGTGTGCACGACGGGGCGGGGACGCGTGTCGCCTCCATCACGCCCACGCGTCGGAGGGGGCTCAACCGCGTGGTGTGGAATCTGCGGAGCGACGACGTGGTGGTTGGGGTGCCCGGGGCACCGGCGGCACCGGCGGGGCGAGGCGGTCGTGGCGGCGGTGGCGGCAGTCGACTGCAGGGCACCTGGGTGCCGGCGGGGGACTACACCGTGCGCCTGACGGCGGGTGGTGTGACATCCGAGAAACGGATGACCGTGCGCGACGACCCGCGCATCGATGTGTCGCCGGCGGACCGTCAGGCCTGGTCGGAGATGTTGGCGGAGATCGCCGAGGTGTTTCGGCGGGCTGTGCCGGCGTCTGCCGCGGTGACACGTCGCGAGGGGGCCGCGGCCGAGGAGCGGCGGCTCGCGGGTCTGCTGCCGGGCCGCATCAGCGGGCTCTACGACGAGGTCGGCCAGTTTGCCGGACGCCCGACCGGTGATCAGCGATCGCGGTTGTCCTACTACCGCGAGGTCACCGAACGCCTGGAGCGGGCCGCCCGCTGACTGGCGCCGCAGCGTCCGGATCTACAGCAGCTTCGCGGCCAGTTCCGCGATTCTGGAACGGACGACGTCGGTCATCGTCAGGTGCGCAAAGGTCGGCTCGCCCTTGAACCGCTCGACGACCTGGACGATGCCGTTGGACAACGCGTCGACCTCGGTGCGATCAATCTGGTCCGGATCACCCGTCAGGATGATCCGGGTGCCTTCGCCCGCGCGGGTCAGGACCAGTTTCATGTCGGCCTGCGTCAGGTTCTGCCCGTCGTCCACAATGACCACCGCGTCGTGGATGGAACGACCGCGCAGGTAGTTGATGGGGGAGATCTCCAGGACGTTTTTGGCGAGCAGATCGTCCACGCCGACGCTGGGCGCGCCGCCGTGCCCGCCGCCGTCCTGATCGGCTGCGCGATTGGTGAATCGCGAGGTGCCCGACAACCGCCGCATGATGAAGTCGAGGTTGTCGATAATGGGTTTGGCCCACGGCGCCATCTTGTCCCCGACGGTGCCCGGCAGGAACCCGAGATCCCGTCCGGCCTCGGCGTTCACGCGATACACCTCGATCTTCGACACCCGCCCCGCGCGATACAACTCGTACGCCGTGAGCAACGCCATCAACGTCTTGCCCGTGCCGGCGATGCCCACCAGACTGGTGATCAACGTGTCGTCGTCGAGGATGAGATCGCGGGCGCAGGCCTGTTCCGGATTGATGGGTCCGAAGCGTTCGGTGGGTTTGAAGTGCACACGACGCAGGTAGGACACCCCGTCGTGTTTCTTGAGAATGCCCCAGGCGGTCTTGCCGTTGTGTGTCACCCGGAGTTCGCAGCATTGATTGGCGAGGAGCTCCGATACATCGACAAACGCCGAGAGCGCTGAAAGCGGGAGGCGCTGCTCGACGTGCAACGTGTTCAACAGACTCGACTGCTCCTCGGGCAGCTCGATGCGCACCCGGCCCGAATAGAACTTGTCCGGTGACGCCACGGGGCGATCGGAGTAGTAGTCCTCGGCATGGAGCCCGCGTGCGCGGGCCTTGCAGCGCATGGCGGCATCCCGCGTGATCAGCACCACCGGCGCATCCGGGTTGGCCTCGTGGTAGACACTGGCCATCAGGATGATGGCATCGTCGGCGTAGTCGGGAGAAAAGCCCGGCCACGCCCGTGAGACGTCGAGGGAGCCGCCATGGAAGCGGAGGAGGCCGCCGCGCATCGGAATGCCATCGCGGAGCTGGTCGGCGGAGGCGTCGGTCTGGAGTTGGTCCAGCACCCGGATGGTCTGCCTGGCGGTGTACCCCACCCCGTTGGTGCTGGTGCGGCGCCGGTCGAGTTCCTGCAGGACCGGAAATGGAACGATGACGGTGTTGCCGTCAGTCAGGTGGGAGAGCGCGTCGGGAGCGGACACAAGCACGCTGGTGTCAACGACGTAGACCTTGCCGGGAACCTGCTGGGTCTGAATCATGCGGACTCCTTGCGCCGCATCATACGGATGTTCGCGTCGCAGTACCAGCGGAAAGTCACCCGTCATGCGGATTTTGCATGGCGGGTACACGATCGGCCAATGCAGCCATCGGCAGTGGCGCGGGGCGCGTGTATACGATTACCGTGACTGCGACGGACGCTGCGGGTCAGACGACCCAGGCGTCCGTGCAGGTGCTGGTGCCGACGAACGGCAGGTAACCACGCGCGGATCCATGACCTTCCGCCAGAGCGGCGGCACGAACGCCAGCAGGACCATCGTGGCGTATCCGGCCGGCAGTTGGGGGGCCTGCTCCTGTGAGGCCAGGGCCTGATACCGGCGGCTGGCGGTGAGGTGATGGTCCGCGTGGCGCGCCAGGTTGATCAGCAGCCAGTTGCTGATCCGGTGGCTGCTGTCCCATGAGTGGGCGGGCCCGACGCGCTCGTACCGGCCCGGGGCCAGTTCACGCCGCTGCAGGCCGTAGTGCTCGACGTAGTTGATGGCTTCCAGCAGCGTGAACGCGAGTACGCCCTGCAGCACGAAGAACACCAGCCCCTCGGCGCCCCAGTGCCAGAGGACGGCCGCGTAGACGGCCGCCATGGTGCCGATGTAGCGGCTTACCGTTCGTGGCCGGATCGTCCATGCGTGTCGCATGCCGCCCCAGACTGTGCGCGGCCAGAAGTGGTAGAACCCCTCACCGAGCTGTGCCGTGGCCGGGTCGGCCGGGGTGGCCACATGCCGATGGTGGCCGTACACGTGCTCAACGGCAAAATGTGGATAACTCACCGTCGCGAGGAGCACGTCACCGAGGAGGCGTTCCACGCGCCTCGAGCGGTGGACCAGTTCGTGGGCGTAGGTGATGCCGATCGCCCCGTGGATCGAACCGACGGCAAAAAGCAGTGCCACCCAGGCGCCCGGCGATTGTGCCGGCATGACTGCTGTATCGACGGCCCAGATGACCAACCAGACCTGGACCGGCACCCAGGTCCAGGTCACAAGGCGGAACCAGGGATTTCGTTCGAGCGATGTGATCTGCTCCGCGGTGGGGGCCGTTCGATTGAGCCCCGCCAGGGCGTCCACCACAGGGATGCCGACGTAGAGGACAACCAGGGGCAACCAGACCCACGCGGAGCCCTGGTGAGCCGACCACCAGACCAGCGGTGGGAGGAGGAAGCCCAGAGCGTAAGGCAGTGCAGACAGCGCGGCCGGCATGAGACGGCGTCACTCTACCGCAGGTGCGGACGGGTGCACCGGACTACACAACCGGCGTGTCAGGTGCAGGTATGCCGCAGCCCTGCCTGCCTTGGGTGCGAACGAACCGGTAGAGCAGCCATACGGGTGCGAGCGAGAGAGCGACGCCGGCGAGGTTGAGCATCGCAAACCCCGCGCTGTCGAGGAACCAGCCGGATCCGATGCTGGCGATCGCACCGCCGGTCCAGATGAGCGCGTCACCGGCGCCCTGCGCCCGCACACGGTCGGTGGGCGCGACGTTGTCGGTGAGCAACGCGCTGCCGCCGACGAAGCCAAGGTTCCATCCGACGCCAAGCAGGAACAGCGACATCACCAGCAGCGGATAGGATCCGGCACTCGCGGCGATCCCCACCACACAGGCGATCACGAGCACGACCACGGCCGCGACCAGCAACACGATCCGGCCAAACCGGTCCGCGAGCTTGCCGGTGATGGGCGAGAACGCAAACATGCCGAGGGTGTGGGCCGAGATCACCAGCCCAATGGCCCCGAGGTCGTGCCCCTGATGCCGGATATGCAATGGCGTCATCGTCATCAACAACACCATTACGAACTGGCCGGACACCATCGACACGAGTGCGAGCGCGACGCCGGGGATGCGCAACAACTCTCGGATCGGCCTGCGGGAACCGGCGGTCCTCGCAGGCAGATGCCCGTCGAGTGTGCGCGGCGCCGACGACATCGCCACGGCTGAGAACACGCAGGCGACGATGCACACCATGTAGGGGCCGATGAGTCCGTTGAACTGCATCAGCTCGGCGAGTTCGCGGGAGGGCGCCAGCAGGGCCGGCCCCGCCACGGCGCCGATCGTGGAGGCCCACACGATCCAGCCAATCATTGTGGCGCGCTGATGGGGAGGATAGAGATCAGCGGCCACGTAGCGCGCCAGGCGATTTGACCCGAAACCGACGCCGAACAGGAACAAGGCGCCGATAAAGATCGGGAACGCGCGCAGGAAGATGGCGACCGTGGCGAGCGCGATGGCCATGGTGGCCGTGACGTACCCGATCGTCAGTCCCGTGCGTGGTCCCCAACGGCGTACGACCGCCGCGAGCGCTGCGGCACCTGCCGCCGTCCCCAGCACCGTCGCCGCCGCAGGGACACCGCTCCACGCAGTGCTGCCGGTCAGGTCTTCTGCCACGAGGCCATTCACCGTGTTGGAGGCGAGGAAGCCCGTTGTGGAGATCGCCACACCCGAGAAGACCGCGCCGAAGGCGCGACGCCGGTCACGGGAGGAGAGGGAGGAGTCGCCGGGCACTCAGAGCGGCTCTGCGATCGCGGCGAGAAACAGGGACTGTGTGACCGCCGGCAACACGCCGGCGGCGTGTGCGCGCGCGAACAGGTGCGCGACGGCGTTCCGGCCCGTGGGGCCAAGGTCGACGGAGTAGTCGTTCACGTACAAATCAATGTGCCTGAACATCACCGCATCGTCCATATCCTGCGCGTGCGCGCGCACGTAGGGCAGTGTCCCGTCGCGATGCGTGAAGGCGTATTCGACGCTGCGCCGCAGCACACGGTCCATGGTGGCCTGCACGTCGGCCGGCAGCGACCGGCGGATCACGATGCCGCCGAGGGGGATGGGGTGGCCGGTGGTGGCTTCCCAGAATTCACCGAGGTCCATCACCTTGCGAAGACCGCGCGCCTCGTACGTGAATCGATTCTCGTGGATGATCACGCCGGCGTCAAAACGTTCGTCCTGGACTGCCCCTTCGATGTCGGAAAACACCATGGCCGTTGTGCGGGTGGCCGACGGAAAGGCGAGCCCCAGAAGCAGGTTTGCCGTGGTGAACCGCCCGGGGATGGCGATGGTGAGAGTGCCGGTCGCCACGTCTTCGGCGGTGATCGGGCGTTTTGAAATCAACAGCGGGCCGCAGTTGCGGCCCAGCGCGCTGCCGGCATTGAGCATCACGTAACGGTCCGCGCAGTACGCAAACGCGTGGTAACTCAGTTTGGTGACGTCCGGGCCGTCCTCGAACGCGTCCCGGTTGAGCGCTTCGACGTCGGCCAGCCGCACATCGAAGTCGAGTCCCTCAAGGTCGATGCGCTTCTGCACGATTGCGTCGAACATGAAGCAATCGTTCGGACACGGTGAGAAGGCGAGCGACAGGGTCATAACTGGTGCAGGATCTCCGTGGCGGCGCGTCCCAGCGCGCTCACGGCCTCGGGGATCTTCCACGCTGCGCGATTGCGTCGTTCGACGTAATTGGAGACGGCGCGCACCTGAATACCCGGCACGCCGGAGACGAGGCACGCATAGAGGAAGGCCGCGCCTTCCATGCTTTCAACGTGCGGCTGACATCGTGCCGCCACCGCCTCGATCGATCGCGTGTCGCCGTGCACCGTATTCACGGTGATCCCTGACACACGCGGCAGAGCGTCGAGTGCGTCGCACGTCGGATGCGTGGTGTTCGTGAGACAGCCGTCGACGTACGGAAAATCACCGGACGGCATCAGCCCAGCCGCTGCGGCCGGGACAAACGTCGGGCCGTCTTCAACGCCCAGTTCTGAAAGGTGATCTCGTACGACGTGTACCACGGTGCCGAGCGAGAGCGTCCGGTCGAATGCGCCGCAGAGTCCGACGTTAATCGCGAGGTCGTACGTGTCCCGGTCGAGAGCGAGCGCGCGGGCGACGTGGGTCGCCGTGGCGACCATGCCGACGCCGGTGACCAGCGCGGTCACCTGGTGCCGCGGCGCGTCGGCGATCCACGACTCGATTTCTCCCGCGGTGGCGGCGACGATCAGCACGCGCATACCGGGCGATCGTATCCCACCGACGGGCGAAGTCTGCTAGGCTCTTCCCTATGCCTGCCGGCCTCGATGAGCCTTCCGACGACGTCACGCGTCTTCAGCGTGAGGTGAGGCACCTGCGCGAGCTGTTGGACCGTCGCGAACAGGAACTCCGCGAGTCACAAGCCGTCGCGCAGGTCGGATCCTGGACCACCGACCTGTCGACGTTCGCCGTGTCCTGGTCGCCTGAAACCCACCGCATCTTCGGCACGGACCCTGACGTCTTTGCGCCGACACACGCCGGGTTTCTGAGTCTCGTCCATCCGGAGGACCGTGCGGCGGTTGACGCGGCATTCGTCCGGTCGCTGGAGACCACCGAGCCGCAGGAAATCGAGCACCGGGTGGAAGATCCGGGCCGGCGTCCCAAACATGTGAAGGAACGGTGGCAGGTGTTCCTCGACGACCAGGGCCGCGCGGTGCGCGCGGTCGGCACCTGCCAGGACATGACCGCCCAGAAGGCCGCAGAAGCCGATCGGTTGCGCAGTCAGCGCAACCTGGCCGTCGGAATCGCTCACGACCTGAACAATGTGCTGGCGCCCATTCTCATGTCCGTCGCACTCCTCAAGGAAGATGAGCGGGACGCGGACCGGCTTGAGACGCTGCACACGGTGGAGGAGTATGCCCAGCGCGGGGCCGATCTTGTCCGGCAGGTGCTGACCTACGCACAGGGCCGTGGCGACGTGCGTGCGCAGGTGGATATGTCGCTGCTCGCCCGCACGGTGGGACGCGTGCTTCTCGAGACGTTTCCCCAGGGAGTCACGGTGCAGGTGGACGCGCCGATCGACCTGCCGCCGGTCAGTGGTGATGTGACCCAGCTGCATCAGGTCATCATGAATCTGGCCGTCAATGCGCGGGATGCCGTTGGCGCCACAGGCCGCGTCGACGTTCGCTTGTCCGAAATCGCGATTCCCACGGGGCGGGGCGTGCAGATCGAAGTGGAGGACAACGGCTGTGGCATGTCGCCCGCCGTCCTGGATCAGATGTTCGATCCGTTCTTCACCACCAAGGCCGTGGGGCACGGCACCGGGCTGGGCCTCGCCACCGTGCAGAGTATTGTCGCGGCACACGGAGGCGTCATTTCGGTCTCGAGTGAGGTCGGCCGCGGGAGCCTGTTTCAGGTGGTGTTGCCGGCGTCAGCAGCCGAAGGCGCGCCCGATCCGGAGTCCTCCGCGGTCGATCTGCCGAACGGCGCCAGGCAGACGGTGCTTGTGGTGGACGACGAAGAGGGCATTCTGCAGCTGGCGCGCAAGACACTGGAGCGCCACGGGTACCAGGTCAGGGTCGCGCGTCACGGCGGGGAAGCCGTAGACATCTACGCTCAGGATCCGGGGGCGATCAGTGTCGTCATTACCGACATCTCGATGCCGGTCATGGACGGCCCCACGGCAATCAGGCTGCTGCGCGCGATCGATCCGGACGTGCGCATCATTGCGTCGAGCGGTCTCGAAGCAGTCGGCGCCGCCGCCAAGGCGATTGGCAGCGGGTCGGTGCTGTTTATTCCAAAGCCGTACAGCGCAGAGGTCCTGCTGCGCGCCGTTGGCAGGGCGATCGCCGAGTAGTGGCGCACACAACCCCGCGCGCTCTACTTCACAAACGCGAGCAGCTGCGCTGACGACTGGTACCCCGACACGGACTTCACCGCGCGACCTGTCGCGGGATCCACAATCACCATCGTCGGATACCCCGTGACGTTGAACCGCCTGACGTGGGCCTTCTCGATGTCGCCGTCGAGCTTCACGCCGACGTAGCCGGCGTTGAGGGCTGCGGCGACTTCTCCGTCAGTCCAAATCCACTCATCCATCGTCTTGCACGGGCCGCACCACGTGGTCTCGAAGTCGATGAAGACACGTTTGCCCGTGGTCCTGGCGGTCGCGATGGCGTCGTCAAGCGAGTGGCTCCACGTCACCGCGGCTTTGGTGCGCGCGCGCGGCCGTTCGCTTGCCAGCATGTCGTCGGGCAGCCGGTCTTCGGCTTTCGACACCGGATGATCCACCACGGCGAACGTCACCGACGAACCGTCCTTCGCGAATGACCGGAACTCAAGCACGAGGTCCTTCGCGCCACCGCCGCGTTCGACGAACATGAACCGTGAAGTGTCGCGTGCCTCCGTGATGGAGAGCACGGCCGTCGGCGCGTTGGGCATCGACGCCTGCACCACGCTCCACGAATCCCCTGGGCCGTAGAGGGCATCGTTGTTGCCATCCATCGCCGCCACCAGCGCCGGGACGCCGTGGATGGTGACCGTCCCCGATCGCCAGGATCCGCGCGAGTACCTGAGGATGTCGGCGACACGCGCCCCATCCTCCCGCACGATCCAGAAGTTGACGATGTACGGTTCCGTGCGCTCGGGCGCCGCAAACCGAATCCGCAGATCCACCGCGCTGAACGAACTCCACCACGCCTTGGTTTTTTCGTTCTGCGTGGGCGTCGTCACGACGGCGGGCCCGTCGTCGCTGAAGTCGCCGTTGCGGTTGGCGTCAATGAACAGCTGCGAGAGGTCGGCCGGGTGTGCAGTGCCTGCGGTGGCCAGCACAGGAATCCACGCCGCGCGATCCGGGCCGACCTGGATCATGCCGCGCATCGCAGGTCGCACGGCGCCCCTCGGGAGCACCTGTCCCGCCGGCAGGGGCGTCAGCGAGACCTGCGTGCCCTTGGGGCTGAAGTTCGGCCGCGGTCCCTTGCCGTCAGGTGCGTGATAAGTGAGTGGAACCGTGATGACCGTGGCCGGCTGTGTTGCCAGCACCCCGGTCCACGCTCCAGCCACAATAACAAGTGCCAGTCCCCATCTGCTCACGTCAGCGCTCCTTCAACAGCTTTTCAATCAGGTCAGCCAGAAATGGTTCATTTGTGTCGTCGTAGCCGACCATGATGAGGCGAATCTTACCGTGGCGGTCGATCAGATGGATCTGCGGAATGCCGCCGACCCGGTACGCGGCATCGTTGGGATTTTCGACGGCCACGTACGAGCCATCGGCCTGACGCACGGGGAGTGAACGCTGGTCCGCCACGGCGATGGGCACACGCAGCCCTTCGTGCTCCCAGTACTCGCGGTCGCGCTCGAACTCGACCTCGGCCGTGAGGGGGCGCTCCGTGCCGAAGTAGCCATACAACTCCGTGGCCATCACCACGCGGAATCCCTGGGACTCGTATTTCGCGAGCAGTCGCTTCAGGCCGGGGTAACTCTCCTTGCAGGGCACACACCAATGTGCGGTGAATTCCAGCAGCGTCACCGCATCCGTCATCGGCATGGTGGTGTTGGCGGGCGCGTTGAGCCAGCGGGGGGCGACGATCGGGGCACCCACCGTGCCGATGAGGGCGTATCGCGCGATGGCGGAATCGAGCATGCGGTCCGCGTTCGGCAGACTGCCCCAGTCCTTGCGTGCCGAGGCCAGAAGCGCGCGTGCGCGCTCGGTATGGCCGCGGCCGGCCAGGGCTTCAGCCATGTTGATGTGGGCGCCGACCACGCTGATGCCGAATTGGGTGCGCTGGGCCTGGCTGAATGTGCGCGCGCGTTCGATGAGCCACGTCGAGTGTTTGATGATGCCGTCGTCGATGTCATCGCCCCGGTAGTACCCGTTCATGCGGTTGTGGGTGGTGACCTTGAGGTCGAGCAGGTCGTCGCCATCGGCCCCCACGAGACGGTCGAGCTCGTCAACAAAACGCTCGAGCCGCGCGTTGCGCTCTGCGGATTTTGTGTCGCGCAGTCCGGTGGTGACGGCCTGAGCCAGCACCTCGGCCCGTGTGCGTGGTGCCAGCGTGCGGGAGGCCAGCGCGCGATCGAGTGCGGCCTGTGCAAGCGCCGGTTGCGCGGCCTCGGTATACAACGCGATGAGCGCCGGGAGATCGGTCTCTCGCGCAGTGGACACGGAAAACTGCGCGGCACAGGCCTGCGCGGCCGCGACCTTGTCCGCGTCGATCTTCCGCACGGCTTCGGCCGTCACCCGTGGCAGTGCGCGTTGTTGAGCCACGACAAAGTCACGAGCGGCCTTGACGCAGCCGTCCGGTGTGGTCGGCTGGACGGGAGTCGCTTGCAGCAGGACGACGACGACGGAGGTCAACAGGAACATGGCAGTGCCTTTCTATCGGAGTCCGCGTTGCAGAAACGACACGAAGTGCTGGGTGTCGCGTGTCAGGCCGCCAAAAGCGACCTGCGGTGTTCCGGAGGGCGAGAGTATCGCGTAGTAGGGGAGGGCGACTGTTCCAAATGTGTCGCGTTGAAGATTCTGAAACCTGCGGTAGACCTCGCCCCGGCCGTCGGTATAGAGCCGTACCCGGACGTACCGCGCCAGTTCCCGCGAGACCTCGGGCTGCGTGAACATGTTGGCCTCCATCCAGCGGCAATTGGTGCAGGTGTAGCCAGTGAAATCCACGAGGATGGGCTGGTTGCCGTCGGTGGCCTGCGCCAGGGCGCCCTCGTAGTCGTTGACGATCCACGGGAGCTCACCGTCTTCGCCCCCGCCGAGTTCGCCTGGTGGCAGGAAGGCCTCAAGTTCGCCGAGGCGGTGCCCTGCGAGTCCGGTACCCAACCACACGGTCAACACTCCCGCGGCGAGCGTCGTGGCCCATCGTGCCGCGCCTGGCCAGGACAATCGTGGGGCGTGGCCCAGTCGCAGCAGGCCGGCGAGATAGGCGACGAGCACCGCACCGATCACGATCCACGCGGCGATGACCACATCGCGCGTGAAGACACCCCAGCTCCAGACGAGATCGACGTTGGAGAGGAACTTCAGAGCCGCGGCCAGTTCGAGCAGCCCCATCGTGGCTTTGACGGAGAGCAACCATGCGCCCGATCGCGGGAGGGCGGCGACCGCCTGCGGCGCCCAGGCCAGCAGGACAAACGGCAGCGCAAAGACCGATGAGAATACGAGGAGCCCCGCGAGCGGCCACTGCCAGTCACCCTGTGCAGCGACGACCAGCAAGGTACCGAGGAACGGCGCCGTGCAGGTGAACGACGTGAGCGTGAAGGCCAGACCCATGAGGACGGTGCCGACGTACCGGCTGCGGCCGGCATCCAGTGTTGCGGCGGTCGTGAGCAGGCCGGAAGGCAGTGCGAGGGTGAAGGCGCCGAACAGGTTGAGGGCAAACGTGATGAACAACACGGCAATGCCGAGGTTCAGCCACGGATTGGCCGCGAACTGATTGAGTCCGGCTGCGCCGAATCCGATCGCCAGGACCGCCCCGACGGCCGTGAACGTCAGCACGATCCCGCCGCCATACACGAGGGCCTGCGTCACCGCGCGTCTGCGGTCCTTTTCGGCTCGTGAGGTGAAGTACGAGACGGTGATCGGCACCATCGGAAACACGCACGGCGTCAGCAGTGACAGCGCGCCCATCAGTGCGGCGAGTGCGAGGTAGGCGCCGAGTGTGGTTGCCGTGGTGGCGGCGGCCATGTCTTCCACGGTTGACCGCGGTCCGTCGGTCGGGTCGCGTGGGCTTGGCACGATGGCCTGGGCGTCGGCCCCGGTGCCCGGCACCAGTATCGAAAGGCTGATGCGGTCGGTGGTTGGCGGCAGGCAGAAGCGTTCAGTGCACGTCTGGTATGTCGCCTCGATATCCACCGGCATGCGGCCGGCCGCGTCTGCGGGAATCCGCACCGGCACATAGAAGGTGGCCGCTTCCGAGTGGTACTGCGTGTCGATGTTGAAGTTCGCGTCGAAGGCAGAGAACGGCAGGGGGGCGATGACGTTGCCGTCCAACACCACTCGTGACCCCTCCGGCACGGCGATGCGCAACGGTTGCGGGCCGGCGCCCTCCTGCGTGAGGGCGTACATCTTCCATCCGGGATCAATCGACCCGTCGAGCACGATCTCGACTGTGGAGCCGGGAGCCACGACGGCGGCTGCGTCGATCGACGCCTTCCATCGGACCACAACCTGGTCCGGCACCTGCCCCTGCAGTGTGCCGGTCGCGATCAACAGGACCGTGACAATCGCCAAGCGCATTCGGAACCTCGGAACTACGGACCCTCGGAACTACGGACCTTCGGGACCCCGGAACCCCGGAACTTCGCAGCCGCGGTTCAGTAAACGACGGAGTCGCTTTGATAGTATGCGCGGTCTATGAAGGAATCCGGCGTTCCAGCCCGTACTCTTGACCGTGCGTTGCCAGCCATGCTGGCGTTGTTTGTGGGAAGCGGCGCCGCCGCGCTGATCTACGAAGTGGTCTGGTTTCAGATGCTCCAGCTGTCGCTGGGGTCGTCGGCCGTCTCCATGGGCGTGCTGCTCGGTGTGTTCATGGGCGGCATGGGACTTGGCAGCTGGCTGTTCCCCAAGAAGGTGGACAAGAGACATCACCCGCTGAAGGTCTACGCCTATCTGGAACTTGGCATCGGCGCCTGCGGGTTGCTGGTCCTCCTGATTGTGCCGCTCCTTGGTGGGGTCTACACGGCCATCGCGGGCACGGGGCAGTTCAGCGTGTTTCTGCGCGGCCTGGTCGCGGCGCTGGTGCTGTTGCCGCCGACGCTGATGATGGGCGCCACGTTGCCGGCCATCGCGCGGTACGTTGAGACCACGCCGAAAGGCGTGTCCTGGATGGGCTTCTTCTACGGCGGCAACATCGCCGGTGCGGTCATCGGCACCCTGCTGGCCGGGTTCTACCTGCTGCGCGTGCACGACATGATGATTGCGACGTTTGTAGCCGTGCTGTTCAACATCGCGGTTGGCGGCCTGGCCCTGCTGCTGGCGAAGTCGGCGTCCTACGAGCCGGCCGGCGTCCACGTCAAGGATCCGGTCATCGAACCCGGCGCGCGCGTGGTGTACATCGCCATCGCGTTGTCCGGTCTGACGGCGCTCGCGTCGCAGGTCATCTGGGCGCGCGTGTTGTCGCTGCTCATCGGCGCCACGGTCTACACATTCTCGTTGATTCTGGCGGTCTTCCTTGTGGGCCTGGGCATCGGATCCAGCCTCGGCTCCGCGATGGCGTCCAGTCTGAAACATCCGCGCGTCGCCCTCGGGTGGGTGCAGATGTTGTTGTGCGTGGCGCTGGCGTATGCCGCCTACATGACGACCGCATCGATGCCGTTCTGGCCGATCAATCCATCCATCTCGAGTGACATCTTCTTCAACTTCCAGCTCGACATCATGCGCGCGGCCTTTGTCGTGCTGCCCGGTGCCATTCTCTGGGGCATGAGCTTCCCGCTGGCGCTGGCCTCGGTGGCCGAAAAGGGCCAGGACCCGGCCCGCCTCGTCGGCGGTGTCTACGCCGCCAACACCGCAGGCGCCATCGTCGGCGCGCTCCTTGCCAGCCTGCTCGCGATTGCGATGATCGGTTCGCAGAACGCGCAGATGGTGCTCATCGGCCTGTCGGCGATTTCGGGACTCATACTGCTCGCCTCGCACGCGGATGAGACGGGCAAGGGCAAGTCCCAGCTGGCCACCATGACCCTTCTGGTCCTGGTGACGGCCGGCGCCGGCCTGCTTGCGCGTTCGGTGCCGCCGATGCCCGGGTTGCTCGTCGCCTACGGCCGCTACGCGGCGACGTGGGTGGGGCAAAACGAAATCATCTACACGGGGGAAGGCATGACCGCGTCGGTCGCCGTGTCCCGCACCCCGAACGGTGTGCTCAACTACCACAATGCCGGCAAGGTGCAGGCGTCGAGTGAGCCCCAGGACATGCGCCTCCAGCGCATGCTCGGGCACATGACGACGCTCATCCCCGATAACCCGAAGACCGTGGTGGTCATCGGGTGCGGCGCCGGCGTCACCGCCGGCGCCGTCTCGATTGACCCCGTGCTGACTCAGGTGACGATCGCGGAAATTGAGCCGCTGGTACCGCGGGTGGTCTCCACCTACTTCTCAGAGCACAACTTCGACGTCATCCGGAACCCGAAAGTACGTGTGCATCTCGACGACGCGCGGCACTTTCTGCTGACGACCAAGGAGAAGTTTGACGCGATCACGTCCGACCCGCTTGATCCCTGGGTCAAGGGCGCGGCGACGCTGTACAGCCGAGAGTTTTTCGACGTCGTCAAGTCCCGGCTGAACCCCGGTGGCGTGGTCACCCTGTTCGTACAGCTCTACGAGAGCAGTGACGCGGCGGTGAAGAGTGAAATCGCGACGTTCCTTGAGGCATTCCCGCAGGGCGTGGTGTTTGCCAACACCATCAATGGGCAGGGCTACGACCTGGTGCTGGTTGGTCAGCTCGATCCAAAGCCGATTGATGTCGATCGCGTCCAGGCGCGGTTGAGTGACCCGGCCAACGCCGCCATCGCCCGGTCGCTCTCGGAGATCGGGATCTACTCGGCTGTCGATCTCTTCGGCACCTACGGTGGTCGGAGGGACGACATGGGAGGCTGGCTCGCCGGCGCTCAGATCAACACCGATCGGAATCTCCGCCTCCAGTATCTGGCCGGTCTCGGCCTCAACAACTACAGGGCGGCAGAGATTTACCGCAACATGTCGGCCGAGAGCCGGTTCCCGGAAGGCCTCTTCACGGGCTCGGAGCAGACGATGCAGGAGCTGCGCGACACGATTGCCAGGAATCACGGAAGGCAATAACAAATAGGGCGATGGGGCAGTGGAATTCCCGCAATTGGTGAGTGAGTCAGTGGAATGACCCATTCCGTCACTGTGGAAATTCCATTCGCCCATTGCCCCATAGCCCCATAGCCTCATTCTCTTCCAGCCGTGTTAGCATCCGGGCCATTCGCGCATGCTGACTCGTCGCCTCCTGACGCCCGTCGTCCTGATCGCTCTGATGGTGGGCGCGCAGGCGCAAGCGCCGGCGCCGGCAGGGGCTCTTCCGGAATCGATGTCGAACGCCGACTTCTGGAAGTTGTCGCGGGAGTTGTCCGAGCCGGACGGCTACTTCCGGTCTGACAACCTCGTCTCGAACGAGGTCTACTTCCAGACGATCATTCCTGAACTCATCGAGGCGACCAGGCCGGACCGTGTCTACCTTGGTGTTGGTCCCGAACAGAACTTCACGTACATCGCTGCCCTGAAGCCGAAGATGGTGTTCATCGTTGATGTGCGCCGGGGCAACCTGCATACGCACCTGATGTACAAGGCGATCTTCGAGTTGTCGAAGAACCGGGCGGACTTTGTCTCGATGCTGTTCTCGAAGAAGCGGCCGGACGGGCTGACGACGAAGACCCCGGCGCGCGATCTGTTTGAGGCCTTCGTGCCGGTGGAGACGTCCGAGGCGGCCTACAAGACCAACCTTGCGGCGATTCGGCAGCACCTGACGACCACACGTGAACTGCCGCTCAGTGATGATGACCTGAAGGGGATCGAGTACGTCTATTACCACTTCTATTGGTACGGACCCGGCCTCACGTATTCGTCCACGACGGGAGGGGGCGGCCGAGGCAACTTTGTGAATTTCCAGTCGCTGATGGTCGCCGACGACGGGTTTGGTGTGGCGCGCAGCTTTCTGGCGAACGAAGAGCACTTTCTCTATCTGAAGCACCTGCACACGAAGAACCTGTTTGTGCCTGTGGTCGGGAATTTCGGTGGCCGCAAGGCCCTTCGTGCCGTGGGCACATGGCTCAAGGAGCGCAAGGCCACGGTGTCGGCGTTTTACCTGTCGAACGTGGAACAGTACCTGACGCAGGACGGCCTGTGGCCCTCGTTCTGCGGCAACGTCGCGCAACTGCCGCTTGATGACACCAGCATGTTCATTTATTCGCAGGGTGGTGGGCGCGGCGGAGGGGGCGGCGGCGGACTGCTGTCGTGGTACCGGCCCATCCTGCTGGATGTGAAGGCGAACAAGTGCGAATAGGCCGGATGGGTGGAGCGTCGCGGCTGCTCGCCGCCGTGTGTGTCACGCTCCTGCTGTCTGCCACGAGTCCGACCGCCGCTCCATCCACACATTCCGTCCCCACCCGACTCTCGGACGCCGAGTTCTGGCGCATGGTCACCGAATTCTCGGAAGGGGATGGCTACTTCCAGTCCGACAACCTCGTATCGAACGAGTTGACGTTCCAATGGGTGATCCCACGCCTGCAGGCCTCGTGGACGCCAGGTCGCGTGTATCTCGGCGTGGGACCCGATCAGAACTTCACGTACCTCGCCTCGCTCAAACCCAGCATCGCATTCATCGTTGACATCCGAAGGGACAACCTGCGCCTGCAGTTGCTCTACAAGGCGCTGATTGAAATGTCGCCGACGCGTGCGGCATTCCTCTCGCGCCTGCTGTCACGTGAGGTGCCGGCGCCGCTCAGTTCGCGCGCCGGCGTGGACGCGCCGGTAGGGGATCTGTTCCAGGCCTTCGCGCCCGTTCGGCCCTCGGAGGCCCTGTTCGCGGAGACTCTCAAGGCCGTGCGTGAGCGGTTGTCGGTGCAACACGGTTTTGTGCTGTCGGCAGCCGATCTCAGCCACATTGAGTACGTGCTGACCGCATTCTTTTACGCCGGGCCATCAC
>Ga0222714_10001438_pt1 | contig 26796 bp, 26 predicted proteins | sample C33_3DmetaG_FD_165048 | JGI IMG/M metagenome (GOLD analysis project Ga0222714, IMG submission 165048) | Estuarine water microbial communities from San Francisco Bay, California, United States - C33_3D | ecosystem: Environmental > Aquatic > Marine > Unclassified | place: USA: California...
GCTTGCAGCGTGCAGCCGCTGCCGAAGCCAGCGTTTTCCAGCACGTAACCGAACAGCACTCCGCACAGGAGCCCCGAAACGATGATGCCTGTATCCATTGTCGTCCTCCTTGGTGCGAGCCGATCAGTAGCGCTTGGCCACCGACAGGGTCACCATGTTCTCACTCAGGGAAATGGTTTCGTTACCACCGAAGCCCGGGCCGAAGACCAGGTTGAACAGCGAACTACCGGTGACCGTTTCTTTCTTGGCATGCGAGGCAGCCACCTGGAAGGTCAGACTGTCCGTCGCATCCCAGGCGAAGCCTACGCTGTAGTGATCGCGGACCACGCCCGGTGCCAGGATGTTGAAAGTGACGTCGGCCGGAGTGATCGGGTTGTCCGACTTGTTGTAGCCCACTCGCAATTTCAGGGTGTCGGTCGCCTGCCATTCTGCGCCCACCCGGACGGCGGTCACGTCCTTCCAGCCAAAACCAGGACCATTTTTTGCGCCCAGAGGGGCCATAGGCAGGCTCGGCAACCCGACCGACCGGACACCTGAGTACTCGATTTTCAGCACGTCCGCCGCCAACAGCAGCGATTCGCCACGCCATGACACGCCGAGGCCGTAGTTGGAAGGAATGTCGAAACCTCCCTGCTCGGCGAACAAGCCCTTGTACTTGCTGAACTTGCTCATGTTGATCTTCGAGGCCCAGGTCAGGCCGACCCCGAAGCCACCGAACTGCCCGTGATAACCCAGGCGGATGCCCGCGCCCATCGCCTCATCGTAGCCCTTGTTCGTGACATTGCCGGGGCTGCCGGTGAACGGCGGGAAGCCCGGGGGATTATCGAAGGCCTGCAGGCCGAAGGCCTTGAACTTCTGGTAGCCCAGCAGGGGCGCGATGCCGATGGAATGCCCCGGCGCGATCCGGTGCGCAAAGGTCGGTGCGATGATCAGCTGCGCCAGGTCGACGCCCAGTCGGCCGCCACCGCAGAGCAGGTTAGCGGTGTTGGGGCCGAAGCCACAGTCCAGCTGCCCGCCGTCATAGGTGGTGTTCATGCCGCCATTGCCGTAGAGCGTCACACCCCAGGCCGAGTCTTCGCCTACCATCCGATTCCACGAGAACTCCGGAACCATGAAGTCCTCGCGGCCGCTGTCAACGCTTCCGTCCAGGAAGGCACTGCCGCTCCGCGAAGCTGAACGCTTCGGGCTGAACCACTCAATCCCACCCTGGAGATCGTCCCCATTCTCCACCGCGGTGGCCGGGTTGTTGGCACCGGCAAAGCCATGCCCGCTGACTGCGAAGCTGGCCCCGGCCATGCCCTTGGAGGCAGCGCCATAGCCATGCGCGAAGTAACCGTCCGTGGCCAGCGCCGGCGCACTGGCAAGCCCAGCAGACAGGCCCAGCAAACCGAGAATCTTGTTGGCCTTGATCATTGTTTTCTCCCCAAAGAATCGTGGCAGAACTATTTGCGCAACAGCGGCAGCCGGCTGACCAGCAGCCCCGCCACAAAGAACCCACCCAGGAATACGAAGCCTGCTACCGCCAGCGTGGCGCTGCCGGAGAGGCCCAGACCACTGGTGCAGCCGGTAGCCAGGCGTGCCCCGAAGCCGGCCAACATGCCGCCCGCAAGCGCCAGCAGCAGCCTGCGGCCGGCCCCGTACTTGCGAGAGCCTTCCACCTGTACGTGGAACCGACCCGCCGTGGCTGCCGCCAGGAAACCGCCCAGGATGACCCCGACCACCTGCCAGGTGATCCAGCTGCCGCTTAGCGCGCCCGCCCCCGCCATGGGCGAGAGGTATTCGTTGGCCGCCGTGGCAGCGGGAGCGGCCTGCATGCCTACCCAGGCGGCCGCGAGGGTGAAGAACCCGGTCGCACCGAGGCCGTGGCCCGTGAACAGGAAGGTCGCGAGCAAGACGAGACCGAGCGCAATACCAGCCGCCAGTGGCGGCCAGAACGGCCGCGGCGCCGCGTGCAGATGCGCCGCATGGGCGCCGAAGTGCTGATCTGACATGTGTCCCCCGTAGTCAGCATTTGTACAACTTGCGTTCTGATAATATTTCAGTAAATTCTAATTTACAAATCCCTCAACTATAGTTGCGGGTGTCGACCCGCTCTTCTATAAGGAAACCGCGGTTCACAGGGGACGCTCAATGATCAATATCAATACGTTTCGCGGGGTGGCCGGTTGGTTTCTCGCATCGACCGTGACCTGCCTTGCCCTGCCGCTTACGGTGGCCGACGCCGCCGAGCCCTCGGCCAGCTTGCCCCCGGCCGCCCTGGAATCCTTTCGGCCGCAGGATGAAGCCTGGGCGGCCCGCCTGGTGCCAGACCAGACCCAGGCCACCTGTATCCGCACTCGCAACCTGCCGGAAGGCGAGGAGGCGGCCGCACTCCTCAAGCGCGCAACGGATAGCGTGCGCTTTCCTGCCGACGGCCAGCTGATGGGCGACTGGAAGCGGGGCGAGGCGCTCGCCCAGAATGGGCGTGGGCTGCAGCACTCGGATGCGCCGGATACCAGGAACGGCGGCAACTGCTACGCCTGCCACCAGATGGCGCCGGAGGAAATTGGCTACGGCACGCTCGGCCCGACCCTGCTCGGCTACGGTCGACTGCGCGGACAAAGCGAGTTCATCCAACGCTATACCTGGACCAAGATCTACAACGCGCAGGCATACGTCCCCTGCAGCATCATGCCCCGCTTCGGGACGCAGGGCATCCTGGGCGAACAGGACATCGCCGACCTGGTGGCCCTCTTGCTGGATCCGGAGTCGCCGGTTAATGCGGAACCTGCCGGGGACGCGGGCGCGCCGGGGCGCTGAGCATGGATCGCCGGGAGTTCCTTGCCGCACTGGGCGCCGCCTATGCCGCCGGCTTGTGGTCGGGCCGGGCGGGAGCGCAGCTCAACTACGACCTGCCACGCTTCGGCAACGTTTCGCTGCTGCACATCACGGACAGCCACGGCCAGTTACTGCCCGTCCACTACCGGGAGCCGGACACCAACCTCGGTATCGGCCCGCAGTTCGGTCAACCGCCCCACCTGGTCGGTGAGGCGTTCCTCAAGCATTACGGCATCGCGGCGGGCTCGGCGGAGGCTTTCGCCTTCACTCCCATGGGTTTTGCCGAGGCGGCCGCGCGTCATGGCCGCATGGGCGGCTACGCACACCTCGCAACGCTGGTGCAGCGCCTGCGTGCCTCCCGGCCCGGCGCGCTGCTGCTGGACGGGGGCGATGCGTGGCAGGGCAGCGGCACCGCGCTGTGGACCCGCGGCCTCGACATGGCCGAGGCCGGCGTGGAACTCGGTGTGGACGTCATGACCGGTCACTGGGAATTCACGCTGGGCGCCGAACGGGTCCAGGAACTGGTGGAAGGACCGCTGGCCGGTCGCACCGCCTTCATCGCCCAGAACATTGCCTCCGCCGACTTCGGCGATCCCATTTTCGAAGCCTCCGTGCTTCGCGAGATCAACGGCGTGCCGGTCGGCATTGTCGGCCAGGCCTTCCCCTACACGCCCATTGCCAATCCGCGCCATTTCACCCCGGAATGGACCTTCGGCCTGCAGGAGCGCGGCCTGCAAGCCGAGATCGATCGGCTGCGCGCCGCGGGGGCGCAGGTGGTGGTCATCCTCTCTCACAACGGCATGGACGTGGACCTGAAGCTCGCCTCTCGTCTCTCCGGCCTGGATGCCATTCTCGGCGGCCATACCCACGATGCCATGCCGAAACCGACCCTGGTCGATGGGCCGTCGGGCAAGGTGCTGGTCACCAACGCGGGCAGCAACGGCAAGTTCTTGGGCGTACTCGACTTCGACGTACGCGAAGGTCGCATCAGGGACTATCAGTACCGCCTGTTACCGGTGTTTGCCGACGCGCTGCCTGCGGACCCGGCCATGACTGCGCTCATCGAGCGGCACCGCGCTCCTTATCTTGAGCGCCTGAACGAGCCGCTGGCCACCACCGATGCCCTGCTCTATCGGCGCGGCAACTTCAACGGCACCTTCGATCAACTGATCCTCGACGCCCTGATGGAGGAACAGGATGCCGAAATAGCCTTCTCACCCGGCTTCCGCTGGGGCACCAGCGTGCTGCCCGGCGAGACGCTGCGCATGGAAGACCTGCTCGGCCAGACCGCCATCACCTACCCGGCGGTCACGCTCACCGAGATGACCGGCGAGCGCATCAAGGCAGTGCTCGAAGACGTTTGCGACAACCTGTTCAACCCAGACCCGTTCTACCAGCAGGGTGGCGACATGGTTCGCGTCGGTGGCTTGCGTTATAGCTGCACGCCGAACGCTGCCATGGGCCAGCGCATCGGCAACATGACCCTGGGCGGCAAGCCCCTGGAGGCCTCGCACACCTACAAGGTGGCCGGCTGGGCCTCGGTCGCGGAAGGCGTCACGGGCGAACCGGTCTGGGAACTGGTCGCCCGCCATCTGCGCGGCCGCAAGACCATCGGCGAGGTAAAGCCGAATGTGCCGGAACTGATCGGCGTGGCAAACAACCCCGGGCGGATCGACGGATGAGCCCATGGGTCGCAGCCTGGTGGTTGGCATGGTCAGGTTCAGCAAGCCTCGCCGTCATCCCCGAAGCACGTCTGGAACCTGAGCAGGTGGCGCCCACGGCCTGGTACGTACGCGGCACCTCGGGGCAGGCCACGCTCGAGAATCGAGGCTTCAACTCGAACGCAGGTTTCGTGGTCACCGACGAGGGCGTGGTGGTGATCGACGCGCTCGGCACGCCGGGCCTCGGCGAGACACTCCTGACTGCCATTCAATCCATCACCGATCAGCCTGTACGGATCCTGATCCTCACCCACTGGCACGCCGATCATGCCTATGGCGCCGGCGCCTTCCGCGAGGCAGGCGCGGAGATCTGGGTGCACGAGGGAGCTCACGACTATCTCGACGGCGAAGCCGGTCAGGCCCGTCTCGCGGAGCGCAAACGCAGTCTCGGCGAACTGGTGCCTCAGGACATGGAACTGCTGCGCCCGGACCGCTGGCTGTCCGGGGATCTCGAGTTCAAGCTCGGCGGCGAGGAGTTCATCCTGCGCCATCTGGGTCCCGCCCACACGCCGGAAGACACTGTCATCCTCGCCCGCAACGCCGGCGTGCTGTTTGCCGGCGACATCATCATGCGCGGGCGAATCCCGCTGGTCGGTCAGGCACCGATCATGGACTGGCTGGAGGCCATCGACCGGCTGCTCGAATACCACCCAACGGTGCTGGTGCCCGGCCACGGCGCCGCCACCCCGGACCCGGAAACCGACCTCGCCATGACCAGCGAGTACCTGCATTTCCTGGCCCGCGAGGTCGGCTGCGCGGGGCGTGACTTCCTGCCCTTCGATGAAGTCTACGCTGGCGTGGACTGGAACCGTTTCGAATCGCTGCCGGGCTTTGCCGAGGCCAACCGTGCCAACGCCTGGGGCGCTTATCTACAGGGGGAGGCAGGCGCACGCCTGCCGGACTGCGATCCATGACCATGGAGACTCGAGAATGAAGGACAGCTTGCTGACCGGCACGCGGATCAGGCCGGCTCCGGAAAATCACCTGGGTGAGGAAGTCATCCAGGCAGCGAGGCGCCGCTTCATGGGCGGGGCCCTCATTGCGGGCGCGGCCGCCGTCGCAGCACCCGCCGTGGCAGCCGGTGGCGAGACGCTGGACATCCCGGACTGGACCCGCCAACTCGGACCTGGCGTGGGCACCTACCCCTATGGCATGCCCTCACGTTACGAGGCCAACGTACAACGCCGGGAAAGCCCGGGGCTCACCCGTACCAAACAGTCCTCGGTCAGTTTCACCCCTCTGCAAAGCCTGTTCGGCATCGTCACCCCAAGTGGGCTGCATTTCGAGCGCTACCACGCGGGGCTTCCCGAGATCGACCCTGCGCAACATCGGCTGGCCATCCACGGGCTGGTGGAGCAGCCGCGCGTCTACACCATGGACGACCTGCTGAGGCTGCCCTCCGAGAGCCGCTTCCACTTCGTCGAGTGTGGCGCCAACACCGCGATGGAATGGGGCAACTCGGCAGTGCCTACCGTGCAGTACACCCACGGCATGCTCTCCTGCAGCGAGTACACGGGCGTGCCGCTTAAGCTGCTGCTCGAGGAATCCGGCTACGACCGCAAGAACGGCAAGTACCTGCTGGCCGAGGGCGCCGACGGCGCCGCACTGACGCGCACCGTCGGCATTGATTCAGCGCTCGACGATGCCATGGTGGTCTATGCGCAGAACGGCGAGATGCTCCGCCCCGAGCAGGGTTATCCGCTGCGCCTGCTGGTCCCGGGCGTGCAGGGCATCTCCCAGGTGAAGTGGCTGCGCCGTCTCGAAGTGGGCGACATGCCCTGGAACACCCGCGAGGAGTCACTGCAGTACGCGGATTTCATGCCCGATGGTCGCTATCGCCAGTACACCTGGATCCAGGAGGCCAAGTCGGTCATCACCACCCCGTCTGGCGGCCAGGTCATCCTGGAGAAGGGCTACCACCAGGTGACCGGCCTTGCCTGGTCGGGGCGCGGCCGCATCAAGCGGGTCGACGTCTCGGTAGACGGCGGCCGCAACTGGCGCGAAGCCACGTTGCAGGAGCCGGTCATGAGCAAATGCCTCACCCGCTTCCGCTTCGACTGGAACTGGGACGGTGGGCCCGCACTGCTGCAGAGCCGGGCCATCGACGAGACCGGTTACGTGCAGCCACAGATGAACCAGCTGCGCGAGGTGCGCGGCACGCGCTCGATCTATCACAACAATGCCATACAGACGTGGAAGGTGGCGAAAGACGGAGTGGTGACGAATGTCCAGGTCAGCTGATTCACGAGGCGCCTTCCGGCGCATTGTCCTGCTGGTCATTGCCAGTGCGGCCGCCTCGGCCACGTTGGCGGCCGGCACCAGTCCCCGCTTCGGCTTCGGCAAGCCGGTCAGCGAGGCCGACCTGGCCGCCTGGGATATCGACGTCCGGCCGGACGGCAAGGGCCTGCCAGAGGGCAGCGGCGGCGTAATGGAAGGCGAGGCCATTTATGAAGCCAAGTGCGCGAGCTGCCATGGCAGCTTTGGCGAAAGCAACGAATACCATGTGCTCGCCGGTGGCGTGGGCTCCTTGAAGAGCGCCCACCCGGAACGCACCACCGGCAGCAAGCTGAACCACGCCACCACGCTGTTCGACTACATCCACCGGGCCATGCCCTATAACGCGCCGCAGTCGCTGACCGACGACGAGGTGTATGCGCTCACGGCCTACGTGCTCTATCTCAACGACATCGTGGGCGACGACCTGGTACTCGATCGTGAGTCGCTGCCCAAGCTGGTCATGCCCAATGCCGAGGGATTTTATCCGGGTGTGGGCTTCATGAGCGTCGACGGGGAGCCCGACGTCAAGGCGCCAGCCTGCATGAAAAACTGCCCGATGAGCGGCGAAGAAACCTCCAGCCTGCCCGAGAGCGTGCGCGGTGCACATGGCAACCTCGCCCTGCAGTCCAGGCCCCTTGGCTACATCCGCCAGGGTGAGTCCACGGCGGAGGTGCAGGCGGCCGTTGCCGGCGGCGGGGCCACGGCCGTTGCCGAAGTCGCGCCAGAGACGCTGGCCGAGCAGGTGGGCTGCCTGGCCTGCCACGCCGTGGTCGGCACCCGCAAGCTGGGCCCCAGCTTCAACGAGGTGCAGGCCCGCTACCAGGCCGAGGCCGGTGCACGCGCCATGCTGCTCGCCAAGCTCGAGGCCGGCGGCGCCGGCAACTGGGGCGAAATGCCCATGCCCTCGGTATCCTATCTCCCGGCGACCGACCGCGAACGTCTGGTCGACTGGATCCTTTCGACCCCTGCTACAGGAGCCACTCCATGAACCCATTGATGACACGCCGTGACGTGCTGGCCGCCAGCGGCAAGCTGGCCCTGCTCGGCGCCATGGTGAACGCGGGACTCATCACCGCCGCCCAGGCCGCCGACGCTGAATGGAACGAGGCCGCCTTCGAGGCGACCACGATGGAGGAGTTCATCAAGGCCATCGGCGCCAGCGACATGCCGGTGGAGAGCACAGAGGTCCGGCTCGAGGCCCCGGACATCCCGGAGAGCGGCGCCACCGTACCGGTTACACTGATCTGCGGCCTGCCGGGCACCACCGCGCTCGGCATCCTGGTGGACAAGAACCCCAACCTGCTGGCCGCCTGGTGCGAACTGCCCGAGGGCACCGAGGCCAATGTCAGCCTGCGGATCAAGATGAACGAGACCTCCGACGTCCGCGTGCTGGCGCGTGCCGGTGACACGCTGTACATGACGTCCAAGGAAATCAAGGTGACGCTCGGCGGCTGCGGCGGCTGATTCATCCCAACCGAATACAGAAGGAGCATCGAAGATGGGCAGTCCAATGAGAATCCGCGCAGCGAGCGACGGTGAAATGATCGAGGTCAAGGTGCTGATGCGCCACGAGATGGAAACCGGTCGCCGCAAGGGACCGGACGGCGAACTCGTGCCTGCGCTCTACATCAACGCAGTCACCGCCGACTACGAGGGCAAGCGCGTGTTCAACGGCCACTGGGGTCCTGCCGTGTCCAAGAACCCCTTCCTGAGTTTCCGCTTCAAGGGTGCCGCGGGTGGCAAGGTGACGGTCACCTGGACCGACATCAGTGGTGATACGCGCACTGACGAGGCGACCGTTTCGTGATCCGGCGGGCCTCGGCCATCCTGCTCGCGGTGACCGGCCTCGCCGTCGGCGCGGCCGCGCCTGCCGAGGAGTCGCCGACGGAGCCAGTCCGGGCCGTGTATCACGTGGCCGATGCAGGCGAGCAGCCCATGCGTGGGCTGCGTAACCTGAAGAACCATCTTGCGGCGGACCCGAGCGCAACGCTGAAAGTGGTTGCGCTGGCCCATGGCCTGCGGTTCCTGGCGCTGGATGCCGAGGACCCGGGTGGTAACCCCTATGAGCCCTTTATTGTAGAACTGCAGGAGGCCGGCGTGGTGTTCGTGGCCTGCGGTAACACGCTGCGCGCGCTCGGCCTGCAGGCCGAGGACCTGGTGCCCGGGGTGGTGGTGGTGCCCTCCGGCGTGGCAGAAATCGCGCGCCTGCAAAGCCGGGAAGGCTACGCCTACCTCAGGCCTTGACGGCCTTACGGAGAACGATCATGCATGCACTCACCCCTACCCGCCTCAGCCTCGCCCTCGCCGCAGCCGGTGTGGCCGTCATCGCCCTGCTGGCAGCGCCGCAAGGCCTCGAGGCGCAGGGCATGGAAGACGACAACCCCGCGGTGCTGTGGTCCATGCGGGGGGAAGAACTGTGGGCAACGCCGGTGGGTCCCAAGCAGGCCACCCTGGAAGACTGCGACCTCGGACTCGGGCCCGGCGTGCTGCACGGCGCCTATGCCCAGCTGCCGCGTTACTTCGAGGACAGCGGCAAGGTGGAAGACCTCGAGTCACGTATTGTGACCTGCCGCATGACCCTGCAGGGCATGAGCCGTGAACAGGCCGAGGCCGGTCACTTCTCGGCGACCGGCGAGGACAGCGACATGGAGGCAGTGGTCACCTACGTGGTGGAACAATCGCAGGGCATCCCCATGAACGCACCGTCGGACCACCCGGCGGAACAGGCCGCCTATGCCATGGGCAAGGAGTTCTTCTACTTTCGCAGCGGGCCGCATGACTTCGGCTGCGTCACCTGCCACAGCCAGGACGGACTGCGCATCCGCCTGCAGGCCCTGCCCAATCTGGCCAAGCCGGGTGGGGCGGCGGAGACCTACCCCTCGTGGCCCGCCTACCGGGTATCGCAGGGTACGGTGCGCTCGATGCAACACCGGCTCTCCGACTGCCTGAGGCAGCAGCGCCTGCCGCCGGTTGCTTATAATTCCGACCTGCTGATTGCCCTGACCAGTTACCTGGCTCAGGAATCGAAGGGAGCCCCCATCACCGCACCGGGACTTAAGCGCTGAGATCCACCATGCCCAAAGCCGCCGCATTGAAAGTTGTCAAGACCGATCCTGCCGAGGAGATGCGCCAGCACGCCCACGATGCCGCGCTGCTGCTGAAATCCATGGCCAATGAGAGCCGCCTTCTGGTGCTCTGCGCGCTGGCCCAGGGCGAGCTGTCGGTCGGCGAATTGAACGAGATGGTGCCGCTGAGCCAGTCGGCCCTGTCGCAGCACCTGTCAGTCCTGCGTGAAGCCGGCGTGGTCACCACCCGGCGGGAGTCCCAGAACATCTTCTACAGGCTGGCTGATGGCGGTGCCGCCGAGGTCATGGGCGCCCTGCACGGAGTATTCTGTGCGCCACAGCCGGTGGTAAGAGCGAGGAAAAAGTCCGGCTAGAGGCGTCAGCCCGCCAACCTCCCCGCCTGGTAATCCGCCACCGCCTGTTCGATTTCGGCGCGGGTGTTCATCACGAAAGGACCGTACTGGACGATGGGCTCGCCCAGCGGGCGCGCTGCCAGCAGCAGGAAGCGCGCGCCAGACTCCGAGGCCTGTACTGCCACCGGTCCCTCCCCATCCAGACAGCCCCCATGTCGGGCGGGAAGCAGTCGATCCAGCGAACTACCCGGGTCCGCGGCCAGGTCACCCTCGAACACATAGACATACGCCCGATAACCGGCCTTGATCGGCTGCTCGAAGCGCCCACCCGCCGGTAGGCGCACGTCGACAAACAGCGGATCGGTGGTGAGCCCCTGGATGGGGCCCGCGAGGGTCTTGCCCTCCCGCTGCACCTCGCCGGCGATCACCTTCACCCAGCTGCCGTCCTCGAAGCTTGCCTCGGGCAATTCGGCGGCATCGATGTCGCGATAACTCGCCGGCTTCATCTTCTCCGCCGCCGGCAGGTTGATCCACAGCTGGAAGCCGCGCATCAGGCCGGACTCCTGCTGCGGCATTTCGGAATGGATAATTCCGCGGCCCGCGGTCATCCATTGCACGCCGCCGGATTTAAGGTGCCCACGGTTGCCAAGGTGGTCCTCGTGCAGCATGTGGCCCTCGAGCATGTAGGTCACCGTTTCGAACCCCCGGTGCGGATGCGGTGGAAAACCCGCGATGTACTCATCCGGGCGGTCGCTGCCGAATTCATCCAGCATCAGGAAGGGATCGAGCCGAACATGCTGGCTCTGCCCGAGGCTTCGATACAAGCTCACGCCGGCGCCATCGGAGGTGCGCTGCGCCGGAATTACACGCTGCAGGGTTTTCATAGCCATTATCATAGTCACATGAGCGGCCTGACGCAGAGCATCGACGGGGATATCGCCTATACCAGCGATGCGCCCGGTCGCGAAGGCCAGGAGCGGGGCCGTGAATCCTTCCGCATGGACCTGCACCGCGATGGCTCCCGCGTCATCACCGCACATAGCGAGATCGACGACCCGCCGCCTGTGGTGCGCGATGTCAGCCTGCGCCTGGACGCTGCGAATCGCCCGGCAGAGTGCTTCGTGCGCATTGCCGTGGGTAGCAGTTTCCGGGGTGCAGGGTTTTTCACCTTCCATGATGACGGTGCCGAGGCCCGGGCACTCACCGCGCTGGAAGGTCGATTTTCGCAACGCATGCAGTCCAGCGAACACCCGCCCGGCTTCGGCAACCATGCCCTGGTCAACGACGGATATCTCCTTAGCCTGTATGACCTCTCAGCTGGACCGGGCCTGCAGCGCATCCCGGGACTGTTGATGTCCTCTCCGGATCACCGCGGGGCCACCGGTCCCATGTTGTTTCGGGTAGACGTGGGCATCCGCTTCCATGGCCGGGACACGGTAACGGTGCCGGCAGGAAACTTCGATGCCCTGCACTTTTCCTATGAAAGCGTAGCCGGCCTCCCGGTGGAACACCCTGCCTATGACCTCTGGTGTACCAGCGACGGCCACTACGTGCTGCTGAGAGGCGTGGTGGGCGGCTACATGCAGACCCGCTATGAGCTGGCTCGCCTGCGCCACCGACTCGATCCCGCGCCGTGACTACCTGGCTGCTGGTGGCGCACATCGCGGTGCTGGGCTATTGGCTGGGCGCCGAACTGGTCATCAACTCCACGTATCGTTACGTCTGTTACTCGGTTGAGGATCCCTTTGAGGCGCGCGATCGCCTGATGGATCACGTGATGCATGTCGACCAGCATGTCCGCTACGCGCTGGTCCTGCAGGCCACGCTGGGCACGCTGCTGGCGATGCAACTGGGCTACCTGCCCGGTGGCACATCGGCACAGGCCTGGGTGATCCTGCTGGGCGGCGGCTGGCTGGCCCTGGTGGAACTGGTGCATCGGCGCCGGGCCCGGCCTGTAGGCGAAAGGCTGGCCAGGGCCGATCGCATGCTCAGGGCCCTTTTGATCGCGTTGCTGATCGCCTTCGCCGCAGGCCTTTTCGAAGCAGGCGCCTACCTGCCTGGCTGGTTTCGCTGGAAGTTGACGGCATTTGCCGGCGTGATGGCCTGCGGCGTGGCAATCCGGCTGGTGCTGCTAAGACACTTCGCGACCTGGCGAGAGATGGCCACGAACGGCGCCAGCCCGGTGCTCGACCGGCAAGTGCAGCGGCTTTACTGGCGCGCCACGGGCGTTCTGCTCCTGCTCTGGGGCCTCATTGCCCTGATGACCTTCCTGAGCGTGGCCAAGCCCGCCTGAATCAACCCGACGACTGCCTCAACACACCCTCCAGCGCGTCCATGGCCTCGGCGATGAGGGCGTCCGATGCGGTGAGTGCCGGCAGGAACCGCACCACGTTACCGCGCAGGCCGCAAGAGAGCATGATGAGCCCCGCCTCCGCAGCGGCCAGCACCAGGGCGCGAGTACGCTCGGGATCCGGCCGGTTGGGATCGCCGTCCTTGACGATCTCGATGGCCACCATGGCGCCCGGACCGCGCACGTCGCCGATGAACGACAGGCCACCCTGCTGGAGCGCACGCATGCGGGCCTTGATGGCAGTGCCAATGGCCACCGCGCGTTCGCAGAGCTTCTCGTCGCGAATGATCTGCAGCACCTCGAGACCCGCCACGCAGCCTAGTGGCGAACCGCCATAGGTGCCGCCCAGTCCACCGGGATCCGGGGCGTCCATCACCTCCGCGCGCCCGATCACACCTGCGATGGGAAACCCACCCGCCATGGCCTTAGCGATGGTGATCAGGTCGGCCGTCACGCCGTTGGTCTCGCGCACCCAGTCCATGGCGAACATGCGCCCGGTACGGGCGAAGCCAGACTGGACCTCGTCGGCGATCAGGAGGATCCCGTGCTGGTCACACAGCTCGCGCAGCGCCTTGAAAAAGGCGCAGGAGGCCGTGTAAAAACCGCCCTCCCCCAGCACCGGCTCCAGCACGATGGCCGCCACCGCGGAGGGTTCGATCGAGGAGGCGAACACGCTCTTCAATGCCTCGATCGCCTGCTCGTCGGAAAAGCCGTGATACGGGATGGGGAAGCGGCTGTGGAACACGTCCCCCGGCATGGGCCCAAACTTCGTCTTGTAGGGCAGCACCTTGCCGGTCATGGCCAGCGTCAGCAGCGTGCGGCCATGGTAGCCGCCCTGGAAGGTGATCACTCCGCGCCGCCCGGTATGGGCGCGGGCAATCTTGACCGCATTCTCCAGCGCCTCGGCGCCGGTGGTCAGGAAGATCGTCTTGGCCGGTCCCTGCACCGGGGCGATGGCATTCAACTGCTCGGCGAGCGCGATGTAGGACTCGTAGGGCGTGACCTGGTAGGAGCAGTGCGAGAAATGCTCCAGCTGGCGCTGGACGGCGGCGAGGACCCGCGGATTGGAATGCCCCGTGTTGCAGACGGCAATCCCGCTGGCCAGGTCGATGTAGCGCCGACCCTCGGCGTCGAACAGCTCGGCATTCTGCGCGCGCACCAGGAAGCGCTGGTGCATGGAAGATACGCCCCGGGGAACGGCTGCTTCCCGGCGGGCCCAGAGTTCGCGGTTGGTGGACATGTGGGCTTCCTGTGGTGCCTGATGCTTCATTTTACCCGTGGATGCTAAGCAAGTCTTCGGCGACCGCCTGGCCGCTGGCCCAGGCCGCCTCCACACGTGGACCCAGGCACCAGTCGCCACAAAGGTAGAGCGTGGCGTCCTCGCTGCAGAGAAAGTCCCGACCCAGCGCCACCGTGACCCGTGCATACCGCCAGCGGTGGGCCACGGCATAGGACACTTCGTCCGCGCTCACACCCAGCCGTTCGCAGAGCAATGGCAGCATCAGGCGAGCGATGGATTGAGGGTCGTTCTCCATATGTGCGGCGCTGAACGCCGGTCCCGCCTGCGCTACCCAGCAAGTGGACTCCCCACGAGGACGTTCGGGCTTGCTGCTATCTCGCGCCAGCCAGGCGAGCGGATGGTCAGGGTCCTCCAGGACCGTGAACGGCCTCGTGGCGCGAACCGCAGCCATCAGGGTCAGGCAAGGTGCAAGCCGGACATCGTTGAGGGCACTGGCGAGCGGATGATCAGACCCCAACAAGGCCTGCGCCTGAGGTGCCGGGAGGGTCATGATGACTCGCTCGGCCTCCTCCACCCTGTCGCCGGTCTTCAACCGCCAGCGATCGCCGAGGAAGGACAGGCCGGTGACCTCGGTATTCAGGCGCACATCGAGCCCATCGGCCAGGGCACGGGGCAGCGCAGACATGCCGGGAATGCCCACCAAACGGCTCTGGCCGCTCCCCTGCTCCCAGTTTCCAACCGCGCCGGAGGCCTGCAACGGCGCCAGCGCGTCGGCGAAGGAGTGACTGCGGGCGGTGACGTATTGTGCGCCATGGTCGAACTGCAGGCCCTCGACCCGACGGGTGGCGACACGCCCTCCCACGGCGCGGCCCTTGTCGAACAGGACGGACGCCACGCCCGCCTCCCTCAAGCGGCGCGCACAGGCGAGTCCGGCCATGCCAGCCCCGATGATGGCGACCGGGATCATGGCGGCAGCACCTGCTCCAGGATCCGCGGAATCTGCTGCTTGACCTTGAAGAAGCCAGCGGTCGCGTGCGGCCAGATGGCGAGATCCCAGGCGCGTTGCCATTCCGCCAGGCGGATGCCCTGCGCGGCCAGGAGCGGCCGTGCCGCCTGCAGCCAATCATGGAGCGGACCGCGCGTCACGAAGGGGGTGACGATCTGCGTCACGCCCACCCCGACTGCCCATTCAACCAGACGCCGGGGGTGTTCGGCCGTCAGTGCGTCGTTCGGCAGTTTGACCCGGGCGGCGGCGTCGGCCAGGGCGCCCGCCTCGAACGCGGTTACGGCCTCCGCCACCTCAAGGGTGGAGCGCAGGTGACTGCCCTTCAGCGTCGCGCAGTCTCGGATGTCGAGTCCTTCAAGGTCGAAATCCTCCAGGCAACAATCTTCGTCCGTGATCAGAAGCGCCGACGGCCGACCGGCCTCCGGGGCATTGACCGCACGCAAGGGTTGCAGCGGCGGCAGGCCCCCTGGTTCGGTGTTCTCCAGCCCCGCACTCACCTCGGCGAGTTCCTGCGGGCGCGGCCTGAACCGGCCGCCGGTGAAGGTAGCGATGTTGTCGGCCCGGGCGATGTAGGGCTTGCCACGGGTGTGCAGCCCGGCCACCCACCGCCAGCCCAGCGTGTTCGAAGCCGCATCGCCATCCAACAGGTGACGATAGAAGAAGTCGGCGCCCAGCCGCCAGGGTAGCCCCAGCGTAAATATCCAGATCGAGGCAAACCACATGCGCGCGTGGTTGTGCAGGGTGTGGGTCTCGACCAACTCGGAGGCCCAGGCGTCGAAGCACTCCAGCCCCGTCTGGCCCTCCGTGGCCCGGCGCAGGGCGCGGCCAAGCCGGCGGTCCTGCTCGACGGCCAGCAGGTCAGCCTCCAGCCCCGTCCGGTAACTGTCCCAGACCTGCGGCCGTCGCTCCAGCCACCCCTTGAAGTAGCCGCGCCAGACGACTTCCTGCACAAATTTTTCGGCGCCCTCGAGCCCATGGGCCTCGATCGCGGCTGCCACCACCTCCTGCTCGACCAGCAGGCGGCGACGAATGTAGGGCGAGAGCCCGGAAACGGCCGTGCGGCCTGCGGGCCCGTGGTCGTAATTGCGCCCGTTGGCATAACGCCGGCCCATGGCAGGAACGAAGGCTCGCAGGCCAGCCAGGCCGGCCGCACGGGTGGGCGATGGAGGACTCACCATGGGATCCACTACTACTCGTCACATTGATCTGGCAGTGTAGCGGGATGATCAATCCCATTGCATCGCCCTACCGTCTGGTCGCATTGTTTGCGTTCATGGGTGCTTATACTGCCCTCGCCGAGCCCATCGTCATCGCCCATCGAGGTGCATCCGGTTACCGGCCGGAGCACACGCTGGCGGCCTACGAACTCGCCATCAAGATGGGTGCGGACTTCATCGAACCCGACCTGGTCGCCACCCGCGATGGTCATCTGGTGGCCCGGCATGAGCCGGAGATCGGCGCCACCACCGACGTGGCCTCGCATCCGGAGTTTGCAGACAGGCGGCGGACAACCACGATCGATGGCGTCGAGGTCACGGGCTGGTTCACCACGGACTTCACGCTCGCCGAGCTCAAGACCCTGCGCGCCGTCCAGCCGCGCAAGGATCGCTCGGCCGCCTACGACGGGCTGTACGAGATTCCGACGCTCGAGGAAATCATCGCCCTCGCCCGGGACGCCAGCGAAAAAAGCGGCAGGGTGATCGGGATTTATCCCGAAACCAAGCACCCTTCATGGCACTGCGCGCAAGGACTCGCCCTCGAGCCGCCGCTGCTTGCAGCGCTGACCGGTGCGGGCTGGGACGCGCGCGAGGCGCCAGTCTTCATCCAGTCTTTCGAGGCGGGCAACCTGCGCTGGCTGCGCGAACGCACGACGGTCCGGCTGGTGCAACTGATAGGCGGTGACGGGCCTGGCTCCGATGGGCTACCTATCCCCACACCCTTCATTCAGATGCCAAGCCCCTGCCAGCCGTATTCCATCGAAACCCCGCCCGATGTCTCTCAGCAGGGTGCGGCCCGTGCCGAGGCCTTCGCCGAGATCGCCCGCTATGCCGATGCGGTGGGGCCCTGGAAGCGCTGGATCGTTGGCGAGCGACACATGGACGGTGCGTTGCGGGCTACCGCGCCGACGGATTTCATCGAGCGGGCGCATGCAGCAGGTCTGCTGGTGCACGCCTGGACCTTCCGCGACGAACCCATGCACCTGCTGATCGACTACGCGGGCAGCCCAGCGGCCGAGTACCGGGCCTTCGCGGAGCTGGGCGTGGATGGGGTATTCACCGATTATCCAGACACGGCAGTGGCGGCGCTGGGTGGAAAAGACGGGTCGGCGCCGTAATGCCGGCCGGCCTTTCAGGGTAATAGTGGCGGAGAGAGAGGCAACCTACCCCTATTCCTTCCTTTCGGGCAGCAAAGGCAGTTCGCCTTGGCGCTTTGTCAAAATTTCTTCATTGGCAGCCGCAATGTTGGCCCAACGCTCGGCGGATGCTGGGTGAGTGGCAGAGTAGGAGCCTTGGATCGACTGCGGAAACTCTGCGGCCATCCGCCGCCAGAAATCTGCCGCCTCCGTTGTGTCAACGTCCGCCCTCGCCAGTATGTACATACCGACGTAGTCGGCCTCTCGCTCGAAATCCTGGCTAAATGCTTGGGAAGCGGCTTTGCCGAACGCGTTCTGTGTATCGACCCCATAGGCAGCAGCTACCACATCGAAAAAGGTACCAATCCCCCAGTTGATGGCCTTCTTGTCGAGGTGGCCCTCAGCGCTATGTGCGATCTCATGGGCTACGACAAGTTGCAACTCTCGGTCCTCACTTGCAAATCGATACATGCCAGTTGATATGTAGACAACGTCCCCGTCAGTGAAGGCTCTAATTGAATCGTCTTGAACCATAACCACGGGATACTGACAGACTACCTCTGGCTTGATGATGGCAGTGATGGACGCTCCGTCGCGCAGGACGGTCATGTACACAGGTTGGGTGCCCTCGATTGATTTGGCTAGCAATTCGCCGGCCTTTTTGGTTGCCTTCTTACCAGTGGCTACCGGCTGTCCCGCGATGGACTCTATCTTATCTCCCGCTCTCAATCCCGCGGCCTCTGATGGAGAGTCTTTCACAACGTGCAAAACCATGGGCGTCTCGGACAAGCCAAAGCGACTGCGGGCAACTGGCTGGTAGTCCTTGCCAATTGTGTCAATGGCAAGTAGTGACAGGCCGGTCCTGGGTTTCACCTCCTCGCCGCACAGGTCCCTGGCAGATGTCAGGAGCGGCCACGCCAGATCATCCAATCGGGCCTGTCTTTCCCAGCTTGTCTTCAGAAAGGCCGCTTTTTGCTCTTCAGCTTCTGCCAAGACCTGTGACGCAGACCCGCGAGCAACTGTGGTGGTCGTCCCACAGCCAGCGAGCAGAGCCGCAGTTATCAGGCATCCGACGATCGAGACTACATTTTTAAGCGGAGTTCCTGTCGAAAATCTCATGAGTTCTCCTGCTAATTTCCAGCCTTGCGCGAGATAATCGTTTTTAAACTAAACCAAGTGAAGGCGTCAATAAACGTGAGGATAAACCCTTACCTAATCTTTAATTATGAGGCGGCAAAGAGGTTGTTGAGGCCATCCCATGTACCTATTAAGTACACTATACCCCTCACCTAAATCCTCACCGGACAAAGTGTCTGCATCCGTGATTTCGCACCCAGGAACGCTAAAAATCGACGTGTAGATACCGTCGCCATCCTGAAAGTTGTTGACTGTAATGTCTGACGAGTACCATCTGGAGGTCTCAGAAATGAAGTGGCGAATTGATCGAGAAAAAACTGCTCCAGGCATGGACGGATCGAAATCAATAGCCGAGGTGGTTATTTCGCAGCCGTCAAAGTCTCGACACATCGCGTCAATAATTGCCATGTCAACTGGCTGCCAAGCTCCAACAAGCTCTGGACCGACGTCGAAAACATACACTTCTGGTATTGAAGGCTCTGTTGTCCACGCCGCTTCGATAGATTTAGCGCTATCAATTACCAATTCACAAATAGGTACGCTTCCGGCCACAGCACAGTCTCCGCCCCAGCCTGTGAAGGTCGCACCAGCGTCAGGCGTCGCCATGAAGGTGATCGACGTGCCGCTGTTGACGCTAGTGCTGCAGGTGCCAGGGCAGGAGATGCCTCCCGTCGAACTGGTCACACTACCTCCGGCGGAGACGTTGACCGTTACCTGATACTTGGTCGGCCTCGCAGCTTCCGATGACCCCGCCAGTAACAGCCCCAGGACGAGGCTTAAGCAAATCCTCTGCATGGCGATCGCCTCTCTATTCCTGTGATTGAGTTAGGAATCATTTGGCCTGCGAGTCCTCATCCCCAAAGCCTCAGAGAGCCAGCCAATCGTCGGGAGCGCTGGGAGGAGTGGCGGGTCCGAGGGGAAGAACAACAATCTGCCCGGACGTAATGCTAAAGGTGGCTGGATTGGGTGGGAGGCTAGCGGTCAGATCAGTTGACCCATAAACGAGTTTTTTGGTGGTCGTCGAGTAAGCCACGTCAGCAAGGTGGATATATGGGTAATCAATCCCTGCCTTCAGTCCGATCTTGGTTCCTGAGGTGTTAATGGTCGTTCCGTCGAGAGAAATCCAGGTTACGGGATCTTCGGTAATTATACCGACGCCTCCACCCGAATGAGTGATGGTGGTCCCAGTAGAATTGTGTCTACCGACATACAATTGCGTACCCTCCAGGCTAATGACATGGGCTGCGCTGCTTGCGGAGTACGTGCCTCCCAAGATTCGGTAGGTTGCTGTTGGCTTCACTGCATAAATTGCGTTGCCTCCCGCGTTGCTAATCGTCACGTTCTCAAGGTGAATGACCTGGTTAGTTCCAGGCTTGGCGGGACCGTAAGCCCGATTGGTGTCTCCCAGGATAGCGGTATTGACACTTGACCCCACCAGTTTCACCCCGATAAACCGGACATTTACATCGTCACCGGATAACTGAATGTAGGGACCGACGCCGCCGTTGTAATTAAAAGTGGGGAGATCTATGCCTTCAATAGTGAGGCTCTTGCTTATGGTTATGTTTTCTCCGCTATAGCTTCCAGCCGAAACCTGAATTCGATCGCCATTCTGTGCGGCCGTGATTGCGGCTGCCAGGTTGCTATAGGTTTGACCGGAGCCAACGTACAACGTGTTCCCGGAAACCGGTGGAAATGCAATGCTCGGTGGTTCGATGGTCGGCAGGGAGGTGTTACAAGCGGTTTTTATGCAAAGATACGGAGCTCCGCTATAAGTCACTAACTCGGCCTGACCATACTGCTGAGTCGCGTTCCAGGGGCCGGAGTAGACAAGACCCCTCGGCCCCGGATCGCCTTGCGGTCCTGGGGGGCCCAGTGGGCCCTCAGGTCCTTGTGCACCATCCGCACCATCAGCACCCGGCGCTCCCGGAGGCCCTGGCGGGCCCTGAAGTCCGGGCGCGCCATCTACACCATCCACCCCCGGATCGCCCTGCGGTCCCTGTGGCCCTTCCGGCCCAACGGCCGGATAGGTCAACTGCCACGTCGCGGACCCAGAAGCGTTAGTCAGGGTCAGCAGGTAGTCGCCGTCGGCCAGAACAGACGGCAGCAGTGCCGTATACACCAACCCATCTGGATCAGTGCCGTCCAGGGTCAATGTGTTGGCGCCAAGTGTTGCCGTCGTGGAGGCATCAAAGTTTGTGCCAATTGCCGTGAGCGTAGCCGGCGTAGACACGGTGTCGAAGTAGACCTCCGTGATGGTCGGCGCACCGCCGCCGCCTCCGCCGCCCTCAAACGTGGCTGAGACGCTGGTTGTGCCGCTGATTGTCAGGCTGCAGGTCGCGCTCGTCCCGGCGCAGTCTCCGCCCCAGCCAGCAAAAGTCGCGCCGGGGTCAGGAGTCGCCGTAAAGGTGATCAATGTGCCGCTATTGACGCTGGTGCTGCAGGTGCCAGGACAGGCGATGCCGCCGGTTGAACTGGTGACGACACCGGCACCGTTCACCGAAACTTCAACCGTATATTTGACCTTGCCGCCGCCTTTCTGCGCATCGGCACTGCCGACCACGACGAGCCCCAGGACGAGGCTTAAGCAAATCCTCTGCATGGCGATTGCTTCCCTATTCTGAATTTGGACGGAGTTCAAACCTTTCCCTTGCTACGGAATGCGTACGATCTCCACCTTATCTAGCATCGGACCATAGACTCCGGGTGAATTCAGACTTTGAAAACTTATGATGGTTGCGTCTGACTCTGCGGTGAAATAAACCGACCGTTCTCGCCACATGAAATCCTGACACGCGGACGACTGGGCTGTGTCTATGCTGAACTCTCTGATCACCGGTCCAGCGGACACACGAATTGTTTTAATTGGGCTATCGTTTTGATATCCGGTGCACTGCCATTCTGAGTTACCGCCGAATAAGAATGACAGCCTGTAGGTTGTCCCTGGAGTAGTTCCGATCTCTTGAGATATCAACGCCGGACTATCGGTGCCAAGTAGATCAATATAATACTCTCCCTCCGGCGGCTCATACGTCGGGCAGCGCGATAGTCTATCGAGGTTACCCGCCTCGACGGTCCATCCGGGCAAGGCCGTCAAACGAATTTGACAGCCAGAACCGCCCACCTCAAACCCACCATTGACGACTGTTGGTTGGAGAGTCCATTCCAAACCACCGGCATTGATGCTCAATACGTTACTGTCGGCTGTCCCTGCTGGCGGCAACAACTCAGCCCACGCTACGCCATTCCAGTAGAGCAGTGAGTTAGGTTCGGTGCCTTCTGGCACCATGGTCATCCCACCACCCCCACCCCCACCTCCATTACTAGAAAACTGAGCGGCCACCTGCACATCTCCCTGAATCGAGGGAATGGTGCAAGAGCCGGTACCGCTGCAGGCGCCACCCCAGCCAAGGAAGGTCTCGCCGGCGGCCGGTGCAGCAGTCAGAGTGATGGTGGCGGCCTGCTTGAAATAGGCGAGGCAGCTGGTCGGACAGGAGATGCCGCCCGGCGAGCTGGTGACCGTGCCGTTTCCGGTCAGGTCGACCTGGACGCCGAACTTGACTGGCGGCGCGGCAAAGGTGGATGTGGAAAAAACAAGCAGGGCGAGCAGCGCCCCAGTCCGTGCGGCTAGCATCGTGGTCCCTCCCTTCAGGCCCTGAGAGGGTTTTACCACCCTAGGGGATCACCCAATGATCCCGAGGGAATAATCCGGCAGAATTTTTTTGCTCAGAGGGTCAGCTGAACCGGCAACGGGTCCTTCCCGAACGATGGAAAGGCGGGTGGCTGCGACCGCGGGGAAGGGCTAGCGCCAGGCCACCCTCGGTGCCTTCCGGTGAGGAGCGTGGGTACACGAGTGTTCGGCCACCGCGCATTGCTTTATTTCGACCATATGAGGGTTCGAGCCCGGTGGATAGATAAAACGCTGCTAAAGACACTGCTCTTCACTTTTTCATAAGTTTCAGGCACCTTTCCCTCGCCGGGCACTCACAGTTAAGCCGGGGTGTGGGAAAAGTTTTATATATAAACCAGCAGGCGACTGGCCGGATAATCAAAAAATCGTCTAGGGAGCGGGGCAATGGAATACCTCACAAGCGTTTTCGGCATCTTGGAATTTGCGTTTCAAAATCCAATATTGTCAATCGCCATTTTTCTGGCGATGCTTTTCGGACTGTTATTCGTATTGACCGATGGCGATCCGCGTCCGGCTCTTGCTGGACTAGGACGCGTTGCATGGTCTTTTGTTACCACACCATTTCAATTTCTTATTCGCTCGCTTAAAGCGCTGGCCGATTCTGACGAAAAAGAGCAGCCATATAAAGATAGCCGCGAATTGGTAGCGTACCGGGCGTTACGATTTGCCTATGTCGCGATCACGATATTTTCGATAGCTGCTTTGTCTGGCGGGTTGGCGGCTTCCTTGATTGCGATGTATCCAAAAGCAGAACTAGAACTCCGCAGCAACATAAAAGAAAGTCTCGAGGTCCTTGAAATGGACATCGAGAAAAACAATGCTGAAATTGAGGAGGCTTCGCGGCCAGGTTTCGTCGAAGCCCTACGGAGCAAAGCGACTTTGGCCCAAAAAGAAAGGGATTTGAACCGTCGAGAATATCGTGCTGTAAGTCGTAGAGGATGGTCTGGCGGCGCCCTGAACCAAGTCGATAACGCAAGATCTGTTGGGGCGGTGGACGAATTTACTGACAATTTGGAGACGATTATTGAGGACTGCAATTATAGAAATGGTGTGGACAGTTGCCAGGAACTCCGGGAAGTTCTGCTTGAGTTGGCCCGCTCAAAAAGGCGGTTGATACAAGCTGAGGACGCGTTTCAGGAGGCTAACTCGAATGTGCAAAACTCTGGGCGTGCTCTTGCCGTTGCAACCACACGTGCGCAAGCCCTAAATGAACAAAAAGCCAATCTCGAGGAACAATTTAAAGAAGCTTCGCTGTGGAATCTTAAATGGCTAAAACCCCATTTCGATATTGCGAAAGGACTTCTGTTTTCAACACTGCTTTCTGTCATTCTGTTTGTTTGGTGGTCCGCGCTGGGAGTCGAGGCTCTCAGCTGGCTGATCATGATAATGCTGGCACTTGAACGGCGTTTCGATCCTGGAGCAGTCCCTGATGAATCTGATCCGAGAAGTCAGAGATTTCATGAGTGAGATAGGCAGGGGCACCCACAAAGGATTCAAAACGGGTGCTCCCGTCAGGCCCTGAGAGAGTTTTACCACCTTAGGTGATCACCCAATGATCCCGAGGGCTTGATCGGGCAGAAATTTTTACTCGCTAGGGTCAGTTGAACCTGCGACGGGGTCCTTCCAGAAGGATGGAAAGGCGGGTGGCTGCGACCGCGGGAAAGGGCTAGCGCCATGCAAGCCTCGGTGCCTTCCGGTGGGGGGATGGTCTTAGGCTAGGACGAGCCCTTAGCAATCGCAGCGGGTAATCGTTTCTACCAATCTGGCAACAAATTGCTACCGGCTCGATGACCGTGAGCCTGTGCGCCGTGCTGGCGTTGGCTGCGCTGGTGCTGGCGCTGGCGGTGCGGTAGGCGTTAGTCGAGGCAAGGGCCTTCGGATTCCTCGAAGTTGCACCACCAACCTTTGCGCCTTACGGCGCCGTCTGGGTTGTACTCGGTGCCTTGGCCGTGCAGGGAACCGTTATTTAACTCGCCGACCCACTTGCGGCCGCCAGGCCAGGTGTAGGTGCCTTGGCCGTGCGGAAAGCCGTCCTTCCACTCGCCACCATAGCTGCTGCCATCGGCGCATCGAGTAGAACCAGTTCCGTGCGGCTTGCCGTACTTCACTTCGCCGATGTACTCGCAGGCCGACCCTTCCGGCCAGATCATCTCCACGGCAACCGCAGGTTGCGCGGCCAGCGCCAGGGGAATCAGCACAGCCAAGTAACGCATCGCTCTCTCCCTGCGAATGGTTGGCATAGGTATACCGCAGCTGGGGGCGTGAAGACACCCGCCGCCCAATCAAGGGTTTTCAGGATATTGGGCGGGATGTTGGGACGCCGTGATTTTCGCGTCCAAATTATTGTTTTTATTGAAAAGGTGGCGGAGAGAGAGGGATTCGAACCCTCGAAGGGCTTTTGGCCCTTACGCCCTTAGCAGGGGCGCGCCTTCGACCACTCGGCCATCTCTCCGGTGCTGGAATGATACCGAGCGCCCGGGGGCCGGGTAAAGGAAAAAACCGAGGCAGGTCAACCGGCTGAGTAGATCTTGTCTTGGCTGCGTTCAGGCATGGGCGCGCCGCCCTGCTCGGCCTGGATCCGCTCGTAGATCTCCTCGCGGTGCACCGAGACGTGCTTGGGGGCCTTGACCCCGATCCGGACCTGATTGCCCTTGACGCCGAGAACGGTGACGGTGACTTCGTCTCCGACCATCAGGGTTTCGCCGATACGCCGAGTCAGAATAAGCATCCCTGTCTATCCTGTGTAAGTTTGGGATGGGTTGAAGTTAATACTTTGTTTGGCCAGTTTCCCTACGCCAAACCCTTAATTCACTCGATTGGCGCATTTATTGAGCCCCCAAAAAGAGAGGGCCGGGAGCCCGGATACCTCAGGTATCCGAACCCCCGGCCCGGGGTCACCAGACTTAGAACCCGTAGCGGACCGTGGCGCGGAACATGTCCCCGCTCATGCCGCTGGAGCTCAGCGGGTTGGAGCCGTACTCCATCCCCAGCGTCCAGCCCTGGATCAGGGCCTCGAACCCGAGCGACAGGCTCAGGCTGCCCTCGTTGTCCGAACCCTTGCGCAGCGAGTACTCGATGCCGGGCAGGTCGAGGTAGGCCATGTCCTGCCGGTAGTTGCCCACCGAGCGCATGCGGTACTCGGCCCGCACCATCGGGGTCAGCAGGCCCCACGACCGGGACATGCTGTAGGCCGCACGACCGCCCAGCACCAGGCTGTTGACCGACTGGTCCGCAGCACCGAAGCCCAAGGCCAGCTGGGTTGAGCCCCGCTCCTCGTAACGGTCGAGGTCGATCTTGACCATGTCGTAACGCAGGTAACCGGTGAGCAACGCCTTCTCGCTGCTGATCATGTCACCGGCAAAGCCGATGGAGCCCAGGGTCAGGCTGCCATTGCGCTTGCCGCTGACCATGCTGCCGTCGTAGCTGACGAAGCGGTCGCTGTCGATGCTCAGGTCACCACCACCGACCATCGCCTCGAAGTACAGGCGACCCGTCGGGTTGTAGGAGAGGTAGGCCATGAAAGTGGTCGCATCGGCATCGCTCTGGGTGCCGTTGCTGCCAAACTCAGACTCGCCCCAGCCGAAGCCCACGGCCGCACCGGCCATCAGCTTGTCGCTGAACTTGAGGTCGACACCGGCGGACAGGGCATCACTGGTGAAGTCCTGGCCACGGTAGTCGTCGTCGCTCAGCGACCCGCTGACCCAGTAACCCAGCTTGGGCAGGCTTTCCTCGCACTCCTTGCCGGAGGCGCCCAGGGTGACGCCGGAGCGCGCCTGGTTGTCCTCTGGGTCGAGCGCGTTGCGGCCGCGGCTGTCGTTGTCACCGCTCAGCCCGAGATCCGCCTGGAGGCCGCAGCGGAACGCACTGCGGTTGCCCTCGAGGTGGCGCATCACGTTCATGATCTGCCCCTCGCCGAAGCGGCGGGCCAGGCCGAACTGGCCGTCGATCATGCCGATCAGCTCCGGGTCGCGGGTCGGGTCGGGACGACCCTCGATGGTCAGGCTGTAGGCCTGACTACCGACGCGGCCGTCCGCATCGGTCGCCGTGACCGTGAAGCTGAAGTCACCGAACACCGTCGGGGTGCCCGAGATCAGGCCGGTCGAGCCATTAAGGGTCAGGCCAGCCGGCAGGGCACCCGCCGTCACCGCGTAGGTGTAGGGGGCCACGCCGCCATCGGCGCTCAGCTGCTCGGAGTAGGCCTCGCCGGACTCACCGTCAGGCAGGGTGGCCGGGGTGATGGTGATCACCAGGGCCGCACCGATCTGCAGGCTGTAGGCCTGCGAACCGGTGTTGCCGCCGGAGTCGGTCGCCGTGATGGTGAAGCTGTAGGCTCCCTCCGTTGTCGGGGTGCCCGACAGGGTGCAGCTGGCCGCATCCAGCGTGATGCCAGCAGGGAGTGCGCCGTCGCTCACCTCACAGGAGTATCCCGAGCCGCTGCCGCCGGTGACGGTGAGGGCCTGGCTGTAGGCCAGCGCCACTTCACCGTCAGGCAGGTTGGCCGGGGCGATGGTCAGGGCCACGCCCACAATCTCCACGGTGTAGGCCTGCGAGGCGGTATCGCCCTGGCCGTCGGTCACCGTGACCGTGAAGCTGTAGCTGCCCACCAGGCTCGGCGTGCCGCTGATGGCACCGCTGGCACCGTCCAGCGACAGGCCATTCGGCAGCGCGCCGGCCGTGACGGCATAGCTGTAGCTGCCGTCGCCGCCCGCACCGCTGACCGTTTGGTCATAGGCCACGCCCCAGGCGCCGTCAGGCAGGGTGGCGGGGTTCAGGACCAGGGCGTCCA
>Ga0222714_10001439_pt1 | contig 26783 bp, 32 predicted proteins | sample C33_3DmetaG_FD_165048 | JGI IMG/M metagenome (GOLD analysis project Ga0222714, IMG submission 165048) | Estuarine water microbial communities from San Francisco Bay, California, United States - C33_3D | ecosystem: Environmental > Aquatic > Marine > Unclassified | place: USA: California...
AAGTTAAGCCCCTCAGCGCAGATGATACTTGGTTAACCCCTGGGAAAGTATGTCGCCGCCATCCTTATTTAAATCAGCCCTGAGAAATCAGGGCTTTTTTTATGCTTTTTGAATAACGAGAATGTTACGCGAAAAGCAAAGCTTTATAACAAGAATACTTATACATTTTATTTTTATACAAACATTTCAAATCCGACCTTGTTATTAATACAATGTCAGATAATAAAACATTTGTAGTAATAGGTGGCTCAACAGGTATAGGCCAAGAAATTGCTCAAAAACTTAGTGTAGAAAATAATGTAATTGCTACTTACAATTCAACCGTAATGGAAAGTACAGGTAATATTACCTATTTCCATTACGATGTAACACAATTAGATTCTTCACTGGATTGGTTGCCAGATGAAATTCATGGAATCGTTTACTGCGTTGGTGCAATACAACTTAAACCATTTCATCGTGTTAAATTAGATGATTTTAATTCTGATTTTCAAAAACAAACTCTAGGTGCAATTCGAGTTCTTCAAAATGCAATGCCCGCATTGAAATCTTGTGGGAGTGCTTCCGTAATACTATTCTCTACAGTGGCTGTTCAGATGGGTTTTCCATTTCATTCAATTGTGTCTACTTCTAAAGGTTCAATTGAAGGATTAACAAAAGCGTTGGCAGCAGAATGGGCACCATCTATTAGAGTAAATGCAATTGCTCCTTCAATTACACTTACTCCATTAGCAGCAAATCTTTTAAACACTCCAGAAAAAATTGAAGCAAACGCGCAACGTCATCCTTTAAAGCGCATTGGAAATTCTACGGATATTGCAGAATTAGCAGCTTTTCTACTTTCGGATAAAGCTGCTTGGATTACTGGGCAAATACACCATATTGACGGTGGTATTTCTAGTCTTAAAGTCTAGATAATGAGAAAACCTTGGAATCTTCCCAATTTACCAGTTTATAGTATTATGACCCAAAATGAGGGCCGTATTAATATGAATATTTGTACGTATGTCACGGCTATTAGTATGGAACCAAAACGGTATGCAATTGGTATTTATTACAATACTCAGACCTTAATAAATATACAAGGTGGTTCTGCTATTGTGTTGCAATTGCTTTCAGAAAGTCAGTTTCCATTAGTACGTAATTTTGGGCAAAAAAGCGGAATCAACTGGGATAAAGATGCTTTCATAATGCGAAAAAACAGTGGTAATATATCAATTCCAAACAAGGTTAAATATGAATTAATTAAATGGAAGAATGTTCAAGTTTTAAAACATGCTGCTGCCTGGATTGAACTTAAACCTCTTTATAGCCAAGAGGCTGGCGATCATGAGTTATTCCTATTTGATGTTATTTCTTATAAAACCAATTCAGAGTCAATTCTTACTTTAAATACTTTGAGAGAAAGAAATATAATTAGAGCGTGAATTTATCAGAACAAGATATTGATAGAGTGATTGAAATGGCATGGGAGGATAGAACTCCTTTTGAAGCTATAGAACATCAATTCGGGTTGAGCGAGTCTAGAGTAATAACCCTAATGCGAAAGGAATTGAAAAGAAGCAGTTTTAATCTTTGGAGAAAACGAGTAAATAGTGGTGTATCTCAAAAGCATCTCAATAAAAGAAACCCAGATATAACTCGTTTTAAATGCTCTCGACAAAAAATGATTTCATCCAACAGGATTCCAAAACGATGATTGAAACAAATTACAATCGAATAGTTGAAAAAATTCGAGAGATAAACCCAGTATCTTATGATCGAAATCGTAACTTTTTAGATGGAAGCATAACCAAACTATCACCCTATATAGCACGTGGCGTGATTTCAACAAAGATGGTTATGAAGTCTTTGCTTGAAAGGAATTTTACAATATCTCAATCTTATAAATTATTACAACAATTAGCATGGCGTGATTATTTTCAAAGAGTGGGGCAACATTATAAAAACCTATCAACCGAAAACATAAAAAACAACCCAATTCATATGGTGAATTTAGGTTTAAATAATTCAATTATTAACGCGAATACTGGAATTGATGCACTTGATGATGGAATTACTGATTTATTAGAATCAGGATGGATTCACAATCACATGAGAATGTATTTAGCAATGCTTCATGGCAATATTTTCAAAACTGATTGGAAAAGTGGCGCACGTTGGATGTATTACCACTTATATGATGCGGACTGGGCTTCAAATGATTTAAGCTGGCAATGGGTAGTGAGCGCAAATTCTAATAAACTTTATTTTGCAAATCAAGAAAATATCAATAAATACACTGGTAGTAATCAACATTCAACTTATTTAGATTGTGAATACTCAGATTTGACATTACAGAAATTACCTTCTCATTCATCAATTTATTCAGAGTTTGAATTCATTTCCGAAATGGAATTACGCCAAAACTTTAAATCAAAATATCCCAAAATAATAGAAACAAAAGATTTTGAATTTCAAACTGAAAATTCAGTTGTGGTTTACACTCCATATAATTTAGACCCTCTTTGGAGGTCAAATGAAGATGCTACTCGAATTCTTTATATTTCCACGAATGAACTAATTCAGAGGCCGATGTGCGAAAGGACCCTTGATTTTATTTTTAGTCTAGCAGCCAATATTCATTTGGATTATATCATTTGGGGCGATTTGAGTGAAGTTAAAAATATTCAAAATGTCCAACTGATAGTAAAAGAACATCCATTATTTAATTTCGAAAATGCGAAAGTGGATTCAAGAGATTGGATGTTTCCACGTATAGATAAATATTATCCATCCTTTTTTAAGTATTGGAAAATGGCAGAGAAGGAATTAAAAAAATAAGAAAATGCAGAAAATTAGTTTAAAAGAAATTGAATCTATGGATAAAAGATTCAGAACTGATTTAATCAATTCCTTGTGGGGAGTGAGACCGGCAGTATTAGTGGCAACAGAAAATAGTAGTGGACAATCTAACCTTGCAATTTTTAATTCAGTAATTCACATTGGTGCTCATCCACCCTTGGTAGGTTTAATATTTAGGCCAGATTCGGTTGATAGGCATACATTAACTAATATTTTAGATCAGCGTTTTTACTCGTTAAACTTCTTTACAAAAGATTTAATAAATAAGGCACACCACACATCTGCGCGCTATCCAAAGGATATTTCCGAATTTGATGCAGTCGGTTTAACTATTGACAGGAGAGAAGATTTTAACGCTCCTTTTGTCAAGGAAAGTCCTCTAGTGATTGATGTTTGTTTTAGAGAAAAAATAGACATTCAAGTTAATGGCACGCATATGGTAATAGGAGAGTTACAGCAGTTATATATCAAAGAAAATTCAATTAGCGCCGGTGGTTGGATAAATCATGATTTCCTTGGTACAATTGGAGCGGGAGGGTTAGATAGTTACTACAGTTATTCACTTGAAAAAAGAATGGAATATGCAAAGCCTGATTTAGCACCAAGAGAAAAACTATGAAAGGGATAAAGAAAAGCAATCTTCCAACAAAGATTTGTCCAGTTTGTAACAGACCTTTCACCTGGCGGAAAAAATGGGAGAAGAATTGGGAAAAGGTAAAATATTGCAGTAAAAAGTGCTCATCTCAAGTTTAGTATATTTGCTATACTAGTATGCTGCAATTTCAAGTAAATCCAACTGCAATAGAAGCTGGTTGCGACGAGGCCGGTAGAGGGTGTTTAGCAGGTCCGGTAGTAGCTGCAGCTGTGATTTTGCCTCAAGGTTTTTTCCATCCATTGCTAAATGATAGTAAGCAAGTATCTAAAAGGGGCAGAGGTATATTGAGGGAAATAATTGAAAAAGAAGCCCTTTCATGGGGCATTGGTGTATGCAGTCCAGAAGAAATTGATTCAATAAATATTCTCAATGCAAGTATACTGGCAATGCATAAAGCACTAGATAAATTAGTAATTTCATTTGACTCTATCGCCATAGATGGTAACAAATTCAAACCGTATAAAAATATTAATTATTCAACTCAAATAAAGGGAGATGGACGGTTTGTGAACATTGCAGCAGCAAGTATTTTAGCCAAAACTCACAGGGATGAAATAATGAATAAACTTCATGAAGAATACCCTTTTTACGGTTGGGATTCAAATATGGGTTATCCCACTGTAAAACATAGAGATGCAATTCGAGAAAACGGTGCTTGCAAGCATCATAGAAAGTCGTTTCAATTGTTACCTGCTCAAATGGAATTATTTCCCAAATAGTCTTATGGTCAACCCTCGACTATATTTTACCCAAGCTTCTCTGCTTTGTGCCATCGCAATTACAAAACCTGTCCATCCATTAATAATTCCCCCACGAATAAAATAAGATTTAAACCACCTTAAAATTGGGCTTGAAAACATTTGAGCTAAAATACTAAAAGTGCTTATTTTCGATATATATGGCGCAGCTAACAATCCGTATTGTTTACCTTTTAACCATACTTCCTTTAGATTCACATAAGAGTAATGAATGAGATCTCCTTTTAAGGTTGTTTTTGAATATCCCAAGGGTAATAAAAATTTATCATGCGGATTCGTTCCGCCCCACTTACCCAAGTTTTTATTCCAAAGTCTCAATTTAGAATCTGGATACCATCCATTGGTTTTAATAGGTTTATTGCCAATATAATTTAAACGATTCACATAATAACCAGGGAAATTGAACCCTATTTGTTTTACTTCGAGGATTGATTGTGCCAATTCATCCGAAACTACTTCATCAGCATCTAGGCTTAAAACAAAATCATATTGACTTTGGTCTTTCGCCCAATTTTTTTGCTGAATATGTCCTTCGAATTTATGAGGAATTACGGTAGCCCCAAGATTCTCAGCAATTTCAACGGTTCTATCTTTTGAATAACTATCAACAACAATAATTTCATCTGCAATTTGTCGAACGCTACCAATGCATTTGGATATGAGTTTTTCCTCATTATATGTGATAATAACAATAGACAGTTTCGTTTTAAACATATAATTACTGCAAAGTCATTAAAAACATTGGAAAATTACTGTTTTAGGTATTCACAAATTGTGAATAGTTCCTTTTAATTAATGACTACCACCTTCAAGTTTGCCTATGTGAACTCCTTGTTTTTTTAGGTTTTTCTTGGTAATTAATGCATAACATCCTAAATACACAAAGCAGAATACCCCAACCCAATAAGAGTTGCGTATATCCTTTTGTTGTACTAGTAACATTTTTGAGGTAATATCAGCCGTTTCCGTTAATTTTAATTTTAAGGATTCATTAATGTCAGAGTCTTTTTCAAATGTGATGTTGGATTTAAAAGGGGCCAATTTTTTTTCTGTGTTATTAACAGCCATCCACGATAACTTATTTAAGTTATCTTCCTTTTCTAAACGATTAACAATTTGTTTAACATTATATTTTTTTGATCCTTTTACTAGAACTATTTTATTCGTTAATGTTTGTAGGTTTATAGAATCCATTAATTGTTCAGGATTATTATAGTGTTTCCAACTACTTTCAAATTTTATACTGTCTGGTATCTTTCCAATCCAAATGCCAGAACTGATATTAGAATTTTCAAGTAACATACTTAGTTCTTTTGCCATCTGCTGACTATTGAATTGGTTGAATTCTGAAATAATCGGATATATGTCTGATTCGCTTTCTTGCTGTAGCTTATTTATTGCAATCTTAAAACTTTGAATATCCAAGCTATCAATTCTTTCCTCATAAGCGGCTACTTCGTTGTGATGAATATCAGCAAATGACCCTTGTGTTAAACTCATCACACCACCGCCCATAATCATCATGATTAAAAGGTTTGAACCTTGTGCAGTACTTTTGCCTAATCCCGCAATAGCTATGGTAAAAATACAAGGCCATAATGTGGAACAAAATAAACCCACTGAAATAATTGCGAACATCCCTAATTCACCGCCGGTAAAGATTCCTGTAATCAATGCTATAATTCCGGCACCTGAATATATAGCAAGTTGTATGGCCGGGTTTCCATTGCTCGCGATATCTAATACTATTAATACCGCAATCATTGCAGCATAAGTGTAAAATATGGAAACATCATTTCCAGCAATCCAGTTTACACCTAGGAAAATAGAAAATGCAACAAAAGGTAAAATAAATCTTAGCGCTTTTTTTATACCTTCAGAAATATTAAACGCAGAAGCTGCAGATGTCCACCTTCCTATCATTAAGCTAGCCCAAAATAAAGATATATAAGGAGCAATGTTTTTAGTTTCAAATCCCATTTCTAATTTCATATACTCAGGAAGGTTTGCTGCAGTCGCTACTTCAACCCCTACATAAAGAAAGATTGCAATCATACCCATCCAAAGTTGCGGGTATGAAAAGGCACTTCTCGATGGCTGTGAATCATCGTTTGGTTCTGTACTATCTTCGTTTGAATTTTCAACTTTCAGGCGCCAAAAAATCACTCCAAACAAAACAAATAATACACCTAAAGCCATATATGGCAGCTTTACAGCGGTTATATCGACAGAAGAAGCCTCCTGACCTAACTTTCCGAAAATTGCAAAACTCACAATTAACGGGCCAATGGTTGTACCTAGATTGTTAATTCCGCCAGCCATACTTAATCGTTGAGAACCTGTTGATGCACTACCCAACATAATAGCTAATGGATTAGCAGCAGTTTGTTGGAATGAAAAACCAATTGCCACAATTATTAAACCTATCAATAACAACGGAAAGGATCCCGAATTTGCGGCAGGGATAAATAATAATGTACCCGCGGCACTTACAAATAAACCAGTGGCAATACCTTTCCCAAATCCTAAATCTTTTACAAGGTCAAGTTTAAAGAATTTAATGATACCTAAATAAATGAGTGAGCCAATTGTGTAACCTATATAAAACGCAAACGCAATTAATTGGCTATTGAATTGAGATAAAGATAAATGTTCTTTGAATACCGGAATTAATATATCATTGCTGGCAGCTACGAAGCCCCAGAAGAAGAATACGCTAACCAATACAGCGAAGATTCTATTTGGATTATAGTTATTGTTTTTCATACAATATCGGAAAATCAAATCTAACCAATTTCCATTTTATATCCACTTTTATTTATGGATTTCAAAAAAGTTAACTGGAATTAATCATCTATTTTTGAACATGCAGAGTTTTAATTCCAAATTACAAAATATTGGAGACTCAATATTTTCGGTGATGTCCCAGCTTGCTAATGGGCAAAAGGCACTAAATTTTTCTCAAGGGTTTCCCGAATTTAATCCTCCACAGCAATTAATTGAGTTTGTTAATAGAGCAATGGTAAACGGTTTTAATCAATATGCTCCAATGCCGGGATATAAAAAGCTGCTCGAATCTGTGGCAGAAAAAGAGAGGATTATTCACAATAACAACCTTGACGCGGATATGGAAATAACCATTACTCCAGGTGCCACAGCTGCATTATTTGCAACTATTCAAGCATTAGTGAACCCTCATGATGAGGTAATTGTACTAGATCCGGCATATGATTCTTATGATCCCGCAATTCGGTTAGCAGGTGGTAGACCCGTTCATATTCCCTATGATATTCAAAACTTGGAATTCCCTTGGGAGGAATTAGAATTGAAGATTTCTGCAAAAACCAAGATGATAATTTTAACAACCCCACATAATCCATTGGGGCTATGTTTTACAAGAGAAGACTTTGAATGCTTAGCAAAAATTACCGAGAAATATCAAACCATTATTCTTTCCGATGAGGTATATGAACATATGGTTTTTGATGGGAATAAACATGTTTCAGTTTTAGGAATTGAATCCCTTAAATATAGGGCAGTTAAAATTTCGTCTTTTGGTAAAACTTTACATACTACAGGTTGGAAGCTGGGATATTTGGCAGCAAACAAAATTTTAACTGCTGAAATACGGAAAATATATCAGTTTTTAGCCTTTTCTACTAATAGTGCGATGCAAATAGGGGTTGCTGAATTTTTAGATGCAAATCCAAACTGGGAACTAGGTTTATCTGACTTTTATCAATCCAAGAGAGATTACTTTTTCAATAGAATTCAAAATCCTAAAATTAAGGGAACCCCAAGTTCTGGTTCATATTTCCAAATGCTTAAAATAGATCATGGTTTTGAAATGTCAGATTATAAATTTGCGGTAGAATTGACCAAATCCCGTAAAATTGCATGTATTCCTTTAGACGTGTTTATTCAAGATCAACCACAAACAAATTGGTTTCGGTTTTGCTTTGCAAAAAATGATGATACCCTTAAGCAAGCAGCCGACATAATATCTAACCTTTGATTTATGAATGTACATTTAATCCAATCACAATTATTTTGGGAAAATAGTAACCAAAATATACTTCGTTTTAATTGGCATTTAGACCGAACTGAACCCAATTCATTGGTTGTTTTGCCAGAAATGTTTTCAACTGGATTTACTATGAATCCTAACGAAATTGCTGAAACTATGGATAGTCTTTCTGTTACATGGATGAGAGAGCGAAGCGTAGATAGGATGATTTGTGGATCCCTAGCAATAATTGATAATGGGAAATTCTATAATAGATTTCTCGCTGTATACAAAGGAGAAATTGTTTGCCAATACGATAAAAATCAACTTTTCAGTTTTGGGAAAGAAAATAGGGTATACACAGAGGGAACAAACTCCGTTCAATTCGAATATCAAGGATGGAAAATTGCACCATTTATCTGTTATGATTTAAGATTCCCGGAGCTGATAAGACAACAAGCAGGCTCAGAAATAATGATTTTTTCAGCCAATTGGCCCAAGAAAAGAATTGCTGCTTGGAATAGTTTATTGCCAGCCAGAGCAATAGAAAATCAGTGCTATGTTATTGGAGTTAACCGTGTGGGGAATGATGCGAATGATATTGAACATAATGGATGTTCTCAGGTAATACAATATGACGGTAATTATTTATTAAACCCTCAAAAAGATAATGAAGTGATGGCAACCGTTTATTTAGAAAAAGAAAAACTTCAAAAATTTAGAAGATTATACCCTTTCCTAAAGGATAAAAAGTAATTGTCATTCTAAATTATCTATTTTTGTAGCATGAATTCAGAGCATTTAAAGGATATAAGAAGCCGTGTGCAGGCTTTGAGGAGGTATCTTTGACGTCGATAGAAAATTAGCTGAAATAGCAGACGAAGAAGAACAAACATTGGATCCCAACTTTTGGAATGATCCCAAAAAAGCAGAAGCTCATCTTAAGCAAACAAAAAGTAAAAAAGCATGGACCAATGCCTATCAATCAATTGAAACTGGCGTTGAAGATTTAGCTGTATTACATGAGTTCCAAGAAATAGGAGAGGCAAATGCCGAAGAAGTAGAAAATCAATACAACACTATATTAGAGGAACTAGAAAATTTAGAGTTCCGTAATATGTTGCAGTCCGAAGAAGATGCCTTAAGCTGCGTATTAGAAATTAATGCAGGTGCAGGTGGAACGGAAAGTTGTGATTGGGCGGAAATGCTGTCGAGAATGTATTTAATGTGGGCTGATAAAAATGATTTCAAGGTAACTGAACTCGACCGTCAAGATGGAGATGTTGCAGGTATCAAGTCTATTTCATTAGAAATTACCGGTGATTTTGCTTTTGGATATTTAAAAGGTGAAAATGGAGTTCATCGGATGGTGAGGATTTCCCCATTTGACTCAAATGCAAGAAGACATACTTCCTTCGCATCTGTTTATGTTTATCCCATGGTGGATGATAGTATAGAGATTGATATAAAACCCAATGATATAGACTTCCACACATCGCGAAGTGGGGGTGCCGGTGGTCAGAATGTTAATAAAGTAGAAACAAAAGTTCAATTAACTCATATTCCTACTGGGATTGTTGTGGTTTGTCAAGTAGAGCGATCTCAATTAGCTAACAGGGAACGTGCAATGCAAATGCTTAAGTCGAGATTGTATGAATTGGAAATACAAAAGCGTAACGCAGCAAGAGACGAGATTGAAGCAGGTAAAATGAAAATAGAGTGGGGTTCGCAGATTAGGAATTATGTTTTCCATCCATATAAATTAATAAAAGATGTCAGGACTGAAGAGGAAACAAGTAATGTACAACATGTTATGGATGGTGATCTATGGCCGTTCATTAAAGCGTACTTGTTAATGTCTCAAGGAAAATAACTACTCAGGTTTCAAAGCTGCTTTATATGTATCTAGGCAACGTTCTCGCGCAAATTTGTGATCAACGATTGATTTGCTGTATGCTTGAGTTCCAAATTCGGGAACCCACTTTTTAACGTAAATTAAATCGGGGTCGAACTTTTCTAATTGTGTTGTAGGATTAAAGACTCTAAAATAGGGCGCCGCGTCTACACCGCTTCCTGCAGCCCACTGCCAACCCCCGTTATTACTGGCTAATTCAAAATCTAACAATTTTTCGGCGAAATACGCTTCTCCCCACCGCCAATCAATTAAAAGGTGTTTTGTAAGAAAAGAAGCCACAATCATTCTAACTCTATTGTGCATAAAGCCAGTATTGTTCAGTTCTCTCATCCCAGCATCTACAATGGGATATCCAGTTTTTCCATTTTTCCATGCCTCAAATTCTTCTTCATTATTTCGCCATTGTATTAAATCATATTGAGGTTTAAACGATTGATTCACTACGTTTGGGAAGTGATATAAAATTTGCATATAAAACTCTCTCCAAATCAATTCGTTAATCCACTTTTCAGATAATTTACTCCCCTTGAGATACTTTTCTCGGATACTTAATGTTCCAAATCTAAAGTGAAGAGATAACCTAGAAGTTCCCAATATACTTGGTATGTCTCTCTTTTTACTGTAATTTTTAATTCTTCCTTTTTCAATTTCAAGTGGTGGAAAATCAATATTTGCTTCACTAAATCCCATATCTTTTAGGTAAATTATATCTTTAGGTTCTAATTCCTTAAGGTTAGTTAGTATTTGTTCTGAAGGATATTGTATAATGGGACAAGAGAATAGTTTAGTTTTCCATTTTTTCATAAATGGAGTGTAAACTGTATAGGGTTTGCCATCGTCCTTAACCACTTCGTCTTTAGCAAAAATTACTTGATCTTTAAATGTTTTGAAAACTTTATTTAAGTAATTTGCAATTTCCTCAATCTGATTATCTCTTTTAATTGCCTGAGGTTCGTAATCTTCATTGGTGTATATTCCAATACATTCTTTATCATTAAGAAGTTTTTTCCAGACTTCATCAGTGTAGCCATATTCAACTAATACATCAGAGTTGGCCTTGTTTTGCAGTTTTTTTTTGAGGTTGGATATAGTTTGATGGATGAATGTAACTCTTGAATCATTCGGGTTATCAAGTTTTTCTAAAATTGTTTTATCAAAAACAAAAACGGGTACCACTTTAAAACCACTGTTTAACGCTTCGAATAATCCATGATTGTCTTCAATTCTAAGATCGCGTCGGAACCAAAAGTAAATGAATTTACTCATTAATTAAATTATTTAATGCCTTGGTTATAGTTGGGAATTGGAATTCAAATCCTGAATCTAATAACTTTTGGGATGATACATTTTGAGAGGTATGTGTAAGCTTACTTCTTTCACCTAAAATTAGTTTTAGTAAAAAGGCTGGAATAATTGGAGAAAAACGAAGTGGAATAAGCCGTTTTTGTTTATTATTGTCAAAAACAGATTTTACATATAATTCTTGTTTTACAGGATTTGGCGCTACTCCATTATAAACTCTTGTAGTTAAACTTCCTTCGACCATCGACGTGTAGATTTCAATTAGATCGTCAATATGAATCCAACTCCAATAGTTTTCTTTGCTTCCTGTAATAGGTATAATTCCTATATTTTTAGTCAGGACGGAAATTGGATAAATACCGGCTTCTTTTGACAAAACCAAACCTACACGAACAATTCCAACTTCTATTTTAGTGGGAATTACTTCAGTCGATGCCTCCCATTCTTTACAAACCTCACTTAAAAAGCCTTCCCCAAATTCAGAGGACTCTGTCATTAATTCTGAACTGGGATCTGGATAAATTCCGATTGCACTAGTTGATATAACTTTTTTTAACTTTTTTGTGTGTTGGAAAAACCAATTTAAAATTGCTCGGGTACCTTTAGTACGACTAGTTAGAATCTCATTTTTGTGTTTTTTAGTCCATGGTTTACTAATATTTGCACCCGCCAGATGAATAATTATTTCTACATCTTGAAGCTTGTTAATAATGTCGGATTCATTTTTTATTGAGATAGTTAAATCTTTTTTAATAGTTTGATTGTTAGTTCGGTATGATACGGGAATAACTTCGTGCCCTAAGTGTTCTAAATGAATCCTTAGTTTACGTCCGATTGTTCCCGTGCTTCCAGTTAATGCAATTTTCATCAGAGGATGGAGAATAGTTTAAATAGTATAACAAACCAAACAAAAAAAAGTCGGCCAAATAGGAAGTCAAAAAAAGATTTCCGCGACAAATTCTTTATCCGTGATGTAGAAAATATCACAGGTATAAAAGCATTTACTATACGCGTATGGGAACAGCGTTATGGGATGTTACTGCCAAAACGAACCGATACAAACATCAGATACTACGAAGAAGAAGATTTGAAGTATATGATGAACGTTGCGTTGTTAAATAACCACGGTTATAAAATTAGTAAAATCGCGGAAATGTCACGCGATGAAGTTCAACGGAGAACTCTAAATATTTCTGAAAACAACACCACTTATCAAAGCCAAGTTCAATCATTGACCAATTCAATGATTCAATTCGATGAAAAGGAATTCAACAAAACTTTGTCATTGAATATGTTAAAGCTAGGCATGATAGAAACCACAAGCGAGATAATATTTCCATTCTTACAACATGTAGGAATCCTATGGTTAAGTGGAACGATTAATATTGCGCATGAGCACTTTATCACAAATTTGATTAAACAGCGCCTTTATATTGCTATTGACCAAGTTAATATTCCTAAGTCACCCAATGCAAAAAAATTCATACTTTTTCTTCCAAATGGTGAGAATCATGAGCTTAGTTTGTTGTTTTCAAGCTATATCCTAAAAACACGCGGTCACGAAGTTGTTTACATCGGTTCTAGTACGCCAATTGAAGATTTGCAGCAGCTTTGCAAGGTACATGAGCCGGAAGTATTGTTCTGTGCTATAACCAATGCAAATGGCAACATGCCCATTCAAGTTTATATAAATACTCTTTCCAGAAATTGGCCGAATATTGATATATTATTAACGGGAAATCAGATTGTTCGCAGAAGAGATTTGAAATGCCCAGATAATTGCAGAATTATTGGAGCGCCAAAAGATTTCTTTAGTTTTCTTGATAAGTATGCTCCGACCCAGATGTAAATAGTCGGTTAATATCTACCTCCTCAATAATTTCAATACCTTCGGTTAAGTGTTCAGCATATTGCGGACTGAAAAAAGAAACCAAACTACTTCCTTTAGAACCAAGGCCGTTGTATACAAATAAACGCGGATGATCCTTTCTGCTCCCTAAAAATGGTCTACGACCATGTACAGTTGGCCTTACTCCTTTTTTATGATCTATTATTTTAATTGGTTGCTTTACCCATTCTTTGAACTGCTTTAACATCTTTTCAGCATCTTCATTGTAGATGGTTTCATCATCATTTTCAAAATGGTAAGTGCTACCTGCTAGCCATTTATCTCCACCTAACGGAATGATCCACTCTTTCATTTTATAAATGTAACTCGGATCGAGGTCTTTGATTTCATAGGTGAACAAATCACCACTACTTGGATTAAGTGGGATTATAGAGTACCAAGGATTCTTTCTTACTCCATACCCTTCGCAAAATATTACTCCCTTAGCTTTATAATTCTGATAATTAACATAATTAGGCTGCTCAATCACTTGGTTATAATTACATGCCTCGTTTTTGAAAATTTGACCTTTAGATTTTAAAAATAAATGCGCCGAATTCATAAAATTCTGAACATCTAATCGTCCAGATAGTAAGTTTAATGAGCCTCCAAAAGGCATTTTTAAAGGATATATGTTTTCTTCTCTAGGGATATCTTTTAATAGGATGTCAAAACCACGTTCTCTTGATCGTTTTCGCCAATTTTTTGTGTGAGATGAATTTTTGTGGATTTGAAGTCCTGGTATCTGATAAATGAATTTCTCATTCAATGTATCTTCCCATTCTCTGTAGTAGTCATAGACATTTGGGAAAATATCAAAACATTTCCAAGTCTTTTGCACATTTCGCGGCACAATAGGGCTCAGCATTCCCGCTGCGACTCTACTTGAAGTGTTTTTTTTGAATTCATCTACAATCAATAGCTTTTGATTTCTTTTGTGTAATTCTAAAGCTAATGATGTACCCGCAATTCCTGCACCAACGATTATATAGTCTATTGTTGTTTCTTCCACTTGAATATTAGAAATTGCACAAAAATAGTCATGATGAAAAGACTAAGTACAATATTCATATTAATATTCTTATTTGGTTCTACCAGTTCTCAATCAAATAAATATCCGTTTGAATGGAATAAAGGTCAATTTTATTTTAATGCAAGCCTTAGATTATTGGCTTCACAAATTGATGGTGATAATGCAGTAGGATATAATAAAATAGCTGCAAAAGTTGCATGCAATACGGGGTTTACTTTGAATGAAACAGAATCCATAGAGATGAGTATAGGTTTAGCCGAACGCGGAAGTAGAAAGGGGACAGATCCTGAGAATTTGGATTTTAATGTTTTTCATATTAGAATTCGTACTCTTGATTTAGGTTTTTATTACAATAGAATTTGGAAAGGAATTGATTTTTACGGTGGAATAGTGCCCACTTATTTATTGTCAGTGGATGATATTGAGGGGTATAATCCTAAAATACAAGAAGATTATCGGGAACTTGGGTGTTTGTTGGAGTTTGGTATACGGCATCCGATTCATAGAAATTGGAGTGTTTCTCTAAATGGAACTTACAGTATTTATAGTATGGTTAAAGGTGATCGAATTACAATTGGTGGGAACACGAGTATTAATCCAAGTTCAGGAGCTTACAGTAACTCGGTAGGTTTAGGAATAGTTTATCACCCATAAAAATAGTGTCATGAAAAAAAATATATTTACAGCATTTACGTTGCTTTTATTAATTTCTTGCAATTCAAATACACCCAAAAATAGTATTAATTTAACCGAACGAATTATTAATATGTTGCATACACAAACTGCAGCATGGAATAATGGATCAATAGATTCATTCATGAGCATTGGATACTGGAATTCAGATTCATTGCAGTTCATTACAAAGAAGGGAATTAAATATGGTTACCAAAGTGTATTAAAAAGTTATAAGCGTTCCTATCCAAATAAAGAGGCTATGGGACATTTAGCGTTTACAAACTTAAAGGTGATGTCACTTGATGATAATAATGAAGTTTATCAGGTTTATGGACATTGGGCTGTAATAAAAGATTCGATGTCTGCTTCCGGAGTATTTTCATTGATAGTCAATAACATAAATGGCCAACCTCGCATTGTTATTGATCATACATATTGATGAATAAAAGAATTTTGCAAAGTGTATTGAAAATGAATGTCTATTTTCATATCTTTGCAACCCAATTTAGAAGAAAGTCATGAATCCTATAGTAAAAAGCATTTCTCAGGAATTCTTACGCACCGATTTGCCTGATTTCAAAGCAGGTGATCGCGTAACTGTTCATTATAAGATAAAAGAAGGGAACAAAGAGCGTATCCAGCAGTTCCAGGGTGATGTAATTCAACGTCGTAATTCGGGCATTGACGAAACCTTTACCGTTAGAAAAATGTCGAATGGAGTTGGTGTGGAGCGTATCTTTCCGATTAATTCTCCCTACATTGATAAAATCGAAGTAAATAGAAGAGGTTTAGTGCGTCGTGCTAGAATCTTCTATCTACGTCAATTGAAAGGTAAGGCTGCTCGTATCAAAGAGCGTCGTGTCTAAAAGAGATATAGTTTTTTTATTGAAGGAGGCGAGATTTTTCTCGCCTCCTTTTTGTTTAATTTTCTTACAATTCCATAATAATGTACACATTTAGCTCTATTCACATAGGGTGTATTAAACTTTAAGCAATTAAATGCGTCATGTATACAGCTTAAGAGGCATATTCGTGTAATCAATAGCTGGCTGTATGAGTCTACCAAAAAGATCAGAGAGTTCTATTTCAATGCGAGATCACGCGGTTTCGATTAATTTCGAAAAGCTTGATGAGGGCCAACTTGTTCAGTATTTTGAAAAGCCTCAATATATTGAGGATGTTTTTCGCGAATTACTTCGTAGGTTTCAGGCGCCTATTTATGCATATACTAGAAATATGTTAAGTAGCCATGACGATGCTGATGATGCAACTCAAAATACTTTTATTAAGGTATGGAAAGGGCTTCCCAATTTTAGAGGAGAAAGTAAATTGCGAACTTGGATGTACAGAATTGCATCAAACGAATGTATTAACCTCCTTCGTAAAAAGAAAAACAATATTGATTTTGATGAAGCACTGCCTGAGTTATCGGATTATTTAACAGATACCCAATATGTATCTTCTGATGATATAGAAATGAAACTGCAAAAGGCCATGTGTTACTTGCCTTATAAACAGAAGCTTGTATTTGTATTGAAATATTTTGAAGATCTTACATATGATGAAATATCAGATTTGACGCAAACTTCGGTAGGAGCATTAAAGTCTTCCTATCATCATGCAGTTAAAAAGCTAGAGATTTATTTAAATGTCTTAAGATAATCGCATTGTTATGAATTTAGAGACGAAAAAAATAAAAAGCCCATTTAAGCCAGATGCGAAATATTTATCGGAGCTGGCTTCGAGAGTTCAATCTAAAGTAGGTATTGATAACAAAGAAATATTTAAACAGGATAAATCTGTCAAAATCCCTTCAAAGAGAAAAGAGTCCCTTCAATTAACCGTCGAATTTGGGTTTCCATTAAAATCTGAAAAAAATCAAAAGTACGATAGATCCGAAATTAGCACAGAGGAGCATATTGAAGTAGTTATTGAGGATATTACTCCGGTTGGTGATATTTGTGTGGTTCAAGCCGAAGTAGAAAAAAAACCTCAAATACACAGTGATTTTCCATTTATGGGGATTTCTCTAAGAAGGGTTGATCTTCCGAATAAGCATTTAATAATTGAGTCTAAAGGTATAGATGAAGTAATAGAGAGCTCGCAGTTAAGAACAAATCAAGAAGAAGTATCGATAGAAGAAATTGAATATGATTCAAACGAACTTGATTTGCTGCATGAGCAAATGGAAAAGAGTCTATTGAGAGTTGCTCAAACTCGAGAAGTTCAAAATGAAGAAGTTTTAACTGATATAAAATCAAGTAGTATTACAGAAGACAATTCAGAAGGACCGTCATGGTCAATACCGTGGGCAAGTATTTTTGGGATTGCTGCGAGTATTGTTGCTGTAGCTGCTGCTTGGTTTGTTTGGAATATTATTAAAAAACCTATGGCAATAGATGATTGGGCCGATCAGAACGTTGTAAAAACAAATAAAGTTCAAATTAATGTTGTGCCTGCAGCAAATTCAACGGATAAGGAAACGGTAGAAGAGTTTGAAGCTCCCTCATTAGATACCGATCTGGGATTAGTTTATGATTTAGTGGTAGAAGAGGATATTCCATTGCACAGAAATATTAATTTTCAAGAACTAAGCGAGCAGGGAAAAGTGAGTTCAGTTGAATTAGAAAAAGAAGGACTTTTAGTTTTAGAGCTTGAGGATGATATTTTTGACGAAGTTGTTTTAGAACCATAATTATCTAATATCATGAGAAGGGTATTTTTATCAATTCTTTTATTATTGTTTACCTGTCAATTGTTCGGACAAGAAGATGCCATAGAAATGGATAAGTTCGAAGAGTTACGCGATTACAGAAATGGTTTATTGAAGGATGAATTAAAACTTTCAGATCAAGAAGCAACTGAATTTTTTAAACTTTATAATTCTTATGTAAAGGAATTGCGAATTGAAAGAAAAAAGTTTCGTCGTAAATGGTTTTCTAAAGATATTGAGAATTTGAGTGAAACAGATGCTAAACAGTATTTAGAAGAAGCGATTGCGCTTCAACATTTTGAGGTAGATTTATTGGAAAAATATTCATCTCAAATGGCACCTAAAATTGGATACTCCAAGGTGATTTTGGTAAAAAAAGCTGAACGTGTAGTGAATAAAAAGCTTATTGAAAAGGCCAACGAACTCGGTATCGAGAAACGTGGACGCCGCCGTTCGCGTTGATTTCCCTATTGTTAAATAATTGTTAAAAATATATCGAGGTAGCACTTTAACCTTTGATAGTATCATCACATAATTTGTTAATTATCTATTCCGTTTATCTATCATTAAGTGATTAAGATAGCAGCTATTAGTGTTGTTTTGACATTTTTAAGTCATCGCAGTATTTAATTGTACTAAGTATTCGTTTGTGTTTTGTGTTGTACTAAATAGGTTTAAACAATTATAATATTAATAAGTAACTTAGAAGTATACTTGTTTAATCACCTATGCGGGCTTAATATTGCAAGATTTTGTAAATAATTTTGAAAAATGAGTAATCAAAAGAAAAATTCAGGACAGAGTGTTTTCGCAGCCTATTTCGCAGGCGCATCCATTCTAGTTGCATTGTTAACAGGAGTGTTAATTTACACATTTATTATGGGTAACCCTGCGAACTTTGAAGGTGCGGGTTTAAAGCCAGAGGAAATTGTAGAAAAAGGGCATCCACACAACATTTTAGGTATTATTCACCGTGGTGGATTTATAGTACCTTTATTATTAGCAGTAAACATTACTGTTATTTTGGTGTCAATTGAGCGCTTTATAACTCTATCAGTTGCTGCTGGTAAAGGAAATGCTAGTGCTTTCGTTCATCAAATGCAGTCATTGTTGGCTAAAAACGACTTAGATGGAGCCATTAAATCATGTGATGTACAAAAAGGATCTTTAGCGAATGTCATTAAAAGCGGTTTAACTAGATATAAAATCGTTAAATCTAATGAGAGCTTAAACCGTGATGAAAAGAAAGCGGCAATAGAAAAAGAGTTAGAAGAAGCTACAAGTCTTGAATTACCTATGTTATCACGTAACCTAGTTATAGTATCTACTATGGCGTCTATCGGTACGTTAGTAGGTTTGATTGGTACTGTATTCGGAATGATTCGTGCGTTTGCCGCGTTAGCAAATGCGGGTGCCCCGGATACAGCTGCTCTCGCAACAGGTATTTCTGAGGCACTTGTAAACACAGCCTTTGGTATCATTGGATCTACCCTAGCGATAATTAGTTATAATTACTTCTCAAATCGCATTGATGGAATGACTCACGCTATGGATGAAGCAGGTTATTCTATTGTTTCAAATTTCCAAGCTAATCATTCTTAATTTACCTTTTTAGAAAAAAAGGTATAAACTTAAAAATTAGAATAGAATGCCAAAAGTAAAAATGCCTAGATCGACTCCTGCATTGGATATGACTCCAATGGTGGACTTGGCGTTTCTGCTTGTGACGTTCTTTATGTTGACCTCAAGTTTCCGTTCACCAGAACCGGTAATTATTGATCCACCATCATCTACTACGGAAAAACAAATTCCTAAGCAGGTGTTCATGGTAATCATTGATAAAGAGGGAAGAGCATTTGTAGACATTACAAATGCGGCCGTAAAAATGAAGGTATTAAAAAAGATGTTAGCTCAATTCAAAGCACCAGGATTAACCGAAGAAGAGGTAAAGGAATTTACCGGGGTAGGTCCAATTGGTTTGAAAATGGGTGAAATAAAAACCTTTATGGGGCTTGAAACAACAAAAAGAACTGCCTATGATCAACGAGGAGTTCCTTACGATACTGCAACAAGCAAACTCGACAAGAACGAATTGTACTATTGGGCAAAGTTCACAAAGTTGGAAGCACACAACGATTATAAAGAAAGAGAAAACGAGGCTAAACTGAAAAATCTTGAATTTGATAAGTCGAATTACATACAATTTGCAATTAAGGCTGCTGCCAATGCAAAGTATAATGTTATTCAAGATATCATAGAGGTTTTTAGAGAGGCTAAAGTTAAAGAGTTTCAGATGATAACCGGCCTGGAAAGTGGCCCAGAAAGTTAAAAGAACATGGCAGAAATTCAACAATCAGGCGGTAACGATGGCGGTAAGAAAAGGGCCAAAAAACAAAGTACACGAGTGGACATGACTCCACTTGTAGACCTTGCGTTTTTACTACTAACCTTTTTCGTATTGACTTCTACATTTTCGAAGCCCAAAGTTTTGAGAATGATTTTTCCAGAAAAACTGGATCAAGACAATCCCCAACTGAAACGTCCAGAAGTAAAAGATGGTTTAACCATTCTGTTAACCGGTAATAATAAAATCTATTATTACACGGGTTCCTTGAAGGCTGAAACGGAAATTATTCCTACTGATTTTACTAAAAACGGTTTACGTAAGATTCTTATTGAGAAAAATGCTCCTCTAATTAAAATTTTGAAAGATTTAGAAATTGAGTTAGCTAAAGCAAATGAGACGGATACTGCAACTGTTAACAGAATCCAGAGGGAATCTAAACAAGCGCAGCAAGAATCAAAATTAGTTGTACTCCTCAAACACGATAATGAAGCTACATACGAAAACGTCATTGATGTAATAGACGAGTTTTTGATTACTCAAATAGCGAAATACTTTGTAGTTGAGGACAACTTAGCGGAGATGGAAACCGAATTGTTAAAAAAATTAAACGAGCAGTAATATGGACGAAAGTATTTTTTCAAAACTATTCAATCGTTGGTCCTTACCTGAAGCAGATTCTCGTTTGGACCTTGTGTTTGAAAATCGTTTCAAAGATTATGGTGCTTACCAGGTGCGTAAATTCTTTCGGAAGTCGCAAGCGATTGCAACTATTGCTGCCAGTGCTTTAGCCATTCTTTTTGCATCAATGCCGTTTATACTTGATGCTTTAGAAAAAGCAGAGCCTAAAACAAAAGTGGTAAAAATTGTAACCGATTTAGATGATATCGATAGTCCATTAGAAGAAGATGAGCAACCGGAAGAGCCACCAAAAATTGAAGAACCTGAGCCAATTGCGGCTCAACAATATGTAACTCCTGAAATTAATGAAGATGCCTCTGAGGAAACCATAATAATTCCCCCAGATGATATCACAAACACAGGAGTACAAACTGTTGAAGGTATTACAGATCCTACCTTGCCAGATCCTGGTATTGGTGATGCGGGTCCAATTACCACAGGTGGTGATGACGGTCCAGCGAGAAAAGTAGCTGTTAAAGCTTCTTTCCCTGGCGGAGAAGCAGCATTTAGAGAGTTTGTTGCGACTGAATTTCAATATCCTGTGCGTTGTCAAGACCAAGGTATAAATGGTTCGGTTGTATTGAGATTTGTAGTTGACCAAAAGGGTAGAGTTTCAAGAATATCGGCTATTGAGGAAACTGCAAGTTGCCCTGAATTTACTGATGAGGCAATTCGAGTATTAAAGCGTTCTCCTCGTTGGATTCCAGGACAGAACAACGGTAAGTTTGTAATTTCATGGCGTGAGATTCCAATTAAATTAACTGTAGAATAACTTTAAAATAAATGTTCATAATTAAGCGCCCCAATCGGGGCGCTTTTTTTATCTTTGAAAATGCCCAGTCAAATTCTCAATACCATCTCATTTCTTACTTTATTGACTGGAATTAGTCTCTCCACCTTTGCTCAAAAAGATTCCTCCCTAAAAAATGAGATGGGTAAAGCTCCTGAGCAATTGACAGTAGTTAAAAATAATAAGCCAGCTCCCGTTGGTGGTTGGGGTGCATTATTTAATAGTATTAATTTATTGCTAAAAGAAAATAACAAGAGCTGCGATACAAATTCCTTTGCTTTATTTGAAATTGAACTAGACACAAATGGAAAGGTAATATTTGTGGATGCCATTTGGGAGGTACTTAAATGCGGAAAAGGTAGAAATGTAGTTTTTGAAATTTTAACAAATACAACATGGGATGTTTCCCATTGGGATTTTCGCAATAATCCCAAATGTAAAGTTCTAGTGCCTGCAGATCTACATTATACCGACATAAATATTATTAGAAGAGCAACCCATCCTTTAGGAATGCAAAAGTTCTATGCTAAAATTGGCCAAGGCCGTTGGATACCGGGTAAACAAGGTGGGTCTTTTGTGAAAATGCAACTTAAATTACCAATTCGATTAGAAGCAAATTAATGGATTCATTGATTTCCATATCGTCCTTATGTCTTAAAGTTGGGGAGAAAGCTTTATTGAAGTTGCCAAACCTAGAAATTCAAGAAGGCGATGTATTAGCAGTAATTGGAGAAAGTGGTTCAGGAAAAAGTCTTTTTTTAAAAACATTAATGGGTTTAATTCCTAGTTCAATTAATACAGAAGGGGAAATGATATGTTTATCCAAGGATTGGTTGAAATTGTCTTCTGAAGAAATACGCTCAGAACGAGGTAACAATATCGCTATGGTATTCCAAGAGCCCATGAGTGCTTTAAATCCACAAATGACCTGCGGTAAACAATTACTAGAAGCGGTATTAATAAAAAAAAGTCATTCAAAAATAGAGGCAGAGAAACTTATAAATGATAAGCTACAAGAATTAGGTTTAGGCGACATATCCAAAAGGGTATTAGAAAGTTATCCTCATGAATTAAGTGGCGGTCAGCGTCAAAGAGTTATGATTGCCATGGCAAGTATCAATAACCCTAAGATAATACTTGCAGATGAGCCAACAACAGCATTAGATACTGTTTCGAGGAAAACCGTTATGGAAGATTTCCTTTCTATGGTTCGAGGTCAGAATTCTACTTTGATTTGGGTAACTCATGAATTAGATATTGTATCAAGTTATGCCAACAAGATATGGGTTTTAAAACAGGGTGAATTAATTCAATCAGGATTAAAAGATGAGGTATTATCGAATCCAACTCCATATCTAAAGGAACTTTTAACTGCTATACCCAAACCAAAAAAGGACCGAAATATAAACTCTGACTGGGAAGTGAGTATTCAAGAAATCAGCAAAAGATACGGAAGTAAAAAAAACGGAGTGCTTGCTTTAGAACCCTACAGTATCAATATTAAAGCAGGAGAAACATTGGCAGTAATTGGAACATCTGGTTCAGGGAAAACTACTCTTGCAAAAATGCTGGTAGGTTTAGAAAGTAAAACTTCTGGCAAGGTATTGATAAATGGAGTAAGTATCCCAGATATTGCTCCGACAGGAATTCAAATGGTATTTCAAGACCCTTATGCATCGCTTAATAGAAAACATAGTTCTCTTTATGCGATTAAAGAAATCCTAAAACTGAAAGGAATAGAACTGAAAAATATTGAAAAACGGGCATTTGAAATACTCAAAGAGGTAGGATTTGATGATAGGTTAATAAATGCCAAACCGAAGCAGATGAGTGGAGGACAAAGGCAACGATTATGCATAGCAAAGGCAATTGCTACGAACCCCAAGGTGTTAATTTTAGATGAGGCCGTTGCCGCATTGGATCCGTTAATACAAGAACAAATCTTATCCCTTCTCAAAAGAATCCAAAGAGAACGATCTCTCGTTTATATTTTCATTACACATGATTTGTATGTGGCCAGGAGTTTAGCAGATCACTGGTGCTTTTTAAATTCGGGGAAATCTGGAGAAATCCCCAAGGAATGGTGGGATTCAACCATGGTTTGATTTAAATTAAATACTGACTTTCATTTTGTGGATACTTTAATGCTCCAGAAATACGAGGCAGTCTTAAATTTGAATATGCATCGTAGGATATATTTTATTCTGTTGTTTTTGTTAACATCTGTTGTAAATGCACAAGATGAAACAAACATTGGCCAATTAAAGGTAAAAACTACTTATGTAGTTCAACAAGGTGAAACATTTTATGGAATCGCAAGAAACTATAAAATGAGCATTAAGGAGTTGGAAGAATTAAATCCCGAAGTAGATCCTTCAAAATTAAAACCAGGGATGATTTTGGCGGTTATTACAACTATAAATATTCCCTCTCCAAAAACGCAAAATTACACTTGGCACATAGTTGAAGAAGGTGAAACGATGTATGCCCTGTCAAAAAAGTACGGAATTTCAGTTGACGATATTAAAGTGTTGAATGGATTAGAGGGAAATAATATTTTTCCGGGTCAGAAATTGAAGATTAAAGAAGAGTCCTCAAGTTCAGTTGATATTAATGGCGACTTAAAATCACCCGTGGAAATTCCAAAACCAGTGAATGATTCTGAGGAAGGTGGAATAATTGAAAAACGTATTTCTAAAAAGGCAAAATATATAGAAAGGTCTTTCAAAGCAAAAGTAAAGATATTGGATTCAAATGAATTGAAATCCGAATTTATTGAAAAGCCTTGGGTTCTTTACCCTGAATTGGTCGATAATCAGGTAATTGCTTTGGTGAATCCTAAAAATCAAAAAATGATATGGGCTATTGGGCAATCAGCACTTTCAAATTCAAAGCCAGCTGTATCTGCTAATGAAATATGGGTTACCCCATTTATTGCAGAAAGATTAAAACTAATAAATTATTCGTCGGAATTAGAAATTCGATTTGCTGTTAAAGAAGAATAACCCTCATTGAGAGAGAAAATTCCACATATTTGGAATGTCCTTTGGATTGCCGTTTTAGCAGGAATAAATTTTTCTCCAGCTTTGGCCTCTATAGGTTTTGGAATTATTGCTGCTATAGGTATTTGGCAACTTTTTATTGATGGTAAAATAATTAGGCTTTTACCGTTTATTTCTCTCTCTTTAGTATTGGGAGTCTTAGAGGTAATCAATAATGTAGATCAAAGTGATATCTTTAAAAAACTGTTATTGTATTTGCCTTGGTTCTTGCTACCAGCGATGACCTATTCTTTTCATGCCTATAAGCAATATTGGAAGCGAAATATTGTCTTTTGGATATTGCCAACAGTTTGGATTATTTTAGCTAGTATAGGATATTTTATTTCGGACTATAAGTTTTACTCTCAAATGGTATTGGAGTCTAAACCCATACCATTATACAGTATAGTATATCATATTGAATTTTCATTTTTAGTAACGATTCAAATATTTTTATTGTGGGTGACTTTGAGAGATTACAGCATCCCCCTTTTTGGTGGGAAGAAGTTTCTATGGGTAATATGGACAATTTTGGTAATTGGAATTCATGTGTTATCCACTCGCACAGGTGTGTTAGCGTTTTGGATAGGGATGTTTTATATATTTATCAAGCAGGGCAAAACTTTTAATATAAAGCCACAATTTATAATCATGGGTTTAGTGGCGGTAGTCTCTGCAGCTGTTATTATTCCTTCATTAAGAAATCGAATAGTTAATACTTGGGAAGATATTTCTGCGGTTGTAAGTGGAGATGATTTAAATCACAAGAGCTTCGGTCAGAGATGGGAAGCTTGGCAGGCTGCAAGTGTTTCCTGGTCTGATAATTTTATACATGGGGTGGGGAGTTCTTCATTAAATGAAGCAATGAGTGAAGGATTTGAAAAAAATAACACTGATTTGAATACTACCAACCAGATTACACCACACAATCAATACCTCCAATGGGGGCTTGAATTTGGAATTCTTGGATTGCTGACTTGGCTAGTTACTATTTTTATTGTTTTTAGAAATAATATTAGAGAGAAATCGTGGTCAGGTCTTTTAGTTATTGGATTAATTGCAATAATATTTGAAAGTTTATTCGAGCGTCAAGCGGGTATGATTGCCTTGGTTTTACTTGTAGGAATTGTAGAATCCACGTCAAACAAGAAATAAATTTCATTATTTTTGAAATACAGTTTGAGGAATCAAACTCCTTCGTTATATTTGCAGCCCCAAAAACTATGTCTAGAGTTTGTGATTTAACCGGTAAAAAAGCCTTGAAAGGGAATCGTGTTTCTCACTCAAATAAGAAAACGAAGCGTAGATTTTATCCAAATCTACAGACTAAAAAGTTCTTTATTGAGGAGACCGGAGAGTGGATTACATTAAAAGTTTCTGCTCAAACCATCAAGACTATTGATAAAAAAGGCATCGCAGCATGCTTGAATAACTTATTTAAGAAAGGAAAAATTTAATCATGGCGAAGAAAGGTAATCGCGTTCAGGTAATATTAGAGTGCACCGAGCAAAAAGGTAGCGGAGTACCAGGTATGAGTCGTTATATCACGACTAAAAATAAAAAGAATACACCTGAGAGAATTGAGTTAAAGAAGTTCAACCCTTACATGCGTAAGGTAACCGTTCATAAGGAGATCAAATAATGGCAAAGAAAACCGTAGCAACTCTTAAAAAAGAAGGTGGTGTAGAAATGGTAAAAGTCGTTCGCACCGTTAAATCCCCCAAATCTGGAGCTTATACATTTAAGGAAGAAATCGTTCCCGCAGATCGCGTGAAAGATGTTTTAGCTAAAAACTAATTCAAAATACATTTTACACAAAAGCCCCAAACTGGGGCTTTTTTTATACCTTTATATTTCGATAATGTTCAATTGGTTTAAAAAGAAACCCAAATCTTCACAACAGGAAGTGGAGGTCACACGTCAAGCTCTAGATAAAACTAGAACAAGTTTGCTGTCAAAAATTGGTAGGATTTTTTCAGGGAAAAATCGTATTGATGAAGATCTTCTTGAAGAGTTGGAAGAAGCATTAATAACATCAGATGTAGGAATGGATACTACCGAGGTAATTATTGATGCAATGAAATCCAGAGCGAAAAACGAAGGCTTTGAATATACTGAAGACATTAATCGTTGGTTGG
>Ga0222714_10001440_pt1 | contig 26775 bp, 43 predicted proteins | sample C33_3DmetaG_FD_165048 | JGI IMG/M metagenome (GOLD analysis project Ga0222714, IMG submission 165048) | Estuarine water microbial communities from San Francisco Bay, California, United States - C33_3D | ecosystem: Environmental > Aquatic > Marine > Unclassified | place: USA: California...
CTACCAACACCGTTTTGGCTAGTCACACATTACACAATAGTAAGTCTACCTCTTATACTATTGGTTCTGAACTTGAATTAACAGATGTTAAGTTTGATACTGCCATTTTAGGTTATGTTTCAAATGTTGATAAGAGTAGGTCAAATGCCGGTATATTTACTAGTGTTGACCATATTACTGATAGTGGTTACTTCATTCATAATGGTGTTCGATATGACAATTCAAATACATTCGACAATCAAGTAACATATAGATTGGCAACCGAAAAAGATGGTTACAGAGCAAGTATATCTACAGGTTACAAAGCACCCACCGTTTATGAAATGTATGGTAAAGACAATTATGGTTTCTTAGGTAATTCAAATCTAACACCTGAGAAATCTATCACCTATGAAATAGGTTACAGAAATCAAATTATTGACTTAGCATTGTTCACTACAGACATTGATAATATGTTGCAATATAGCAACAACACATATATTAACAATTCGAAAAAAAGTAACAGACATGGTGCCGAATTAGGCTTGACATATGAACTAGGTAGTGTTATATTAAATAACAATACGACATTCACTATTGCTGAAGACGGCGATGGTAACCAATTGACTAGAAGGCCACATTGGATGAACAATCTAAACATATCATATAAAGACTTTGGAGTTGATGTAAACTATTATGGTTCCCACCTTGACATTGACAACCAAACATTCGCAACTAAAAGTATGCCCTCAACAACTACAATAGATTTATTTTACAATCACACCAAAGGAGACTTGACATTCTATGGCAAAGTTGGTAATATAACAGATGTTGATTATGAAAGACCAGATGGTTATAATCAACTAGGCAGAACAATCACATTAGGTTTCAAAAAAACATTTTAGATTTTATTTAGCATTGAGGAGAGAAAGAGTGCGAAATGATTATCGTGGTCTTAAAATGACAACCGAGTATCTATTCTCGGTACATGGATTTAAAAATATTCCGTATCAATATATTCAGTCCGTCCTGGACTATTCACGCAATGTACGGAAAATCGTAGTTAAAGTTAACTTTCAAGTTGATGAGAATGGCAGGAAATGGCCTGAAACATTCTCTGTTAGTAAAGTTAAAAACAAATCTGCCCGTAGCTCAGCTGGATAGAGCAACAGCCTTCTAAGCTGTGGGTCACAGGTTCGAATCCTGTCGGGCAGGCCAATTTCTAAAAGGAGAAAAGTTTTGAATAAAACCTATGTCTGTGATGTTATACATGATGAAGAAACTGGAGACCAAATTCTCCAGTTTCCTGAAAAACTAATTGAGCAATGTGACTGGCGAATTGATGATACATTATCATTCAAACATACACCTGAGGGTATTGTATTGACCAATTTAGACTGGCAAAAAAGAAGTAAACGAGCTAAACTTTTAAGGAAATGAAAATGGCTGAAACTAAAAAAGGTAGTACCTTTATTAAACATTATTATTCTCATACATTTGAGGATTGCCCACACTACACGGCAGAAATTACCGTTGATGAGGATGCAAGTCTTTCAGATATGTGTCGTGCTTTTGAATTGTTTTTGAAAGTATCTGGCTATGAATTTTATGGTTATGTTGACATTGTAAAAGATGAAGATGAACCTGTACACAATTATGTTCCTACAGGTTATGTACCTAAAAAAGGAAAGATGGACACCTTTGACGAAAAGATGTAAAGAAGCGGCCGTGGTGGAATAGGTAGACACAACAGACTTAAAATCTGTAGGCGACAGCCGTGCCGGTTCGAGTCCGGCCGGCCGCACCATCTTATTACCAATTATTTGTGGACTTGGTTATTCTATGTGCTAACACTTTACCTTTATTGGTACCGTGTTTAACAATATAACCAGATGTCCCATTTGCATTTATATCAACTTCTTTTCTAGCACCAAATAACACTTTTACTTTTTCTAATAAAGTTTGTGCTTTGTGTCTAGCTTTGAATAAATGGGTGAACCTGTCTGTCATACACCCTCCTTTAGTTAAAGTTAGGTGCGTTTCTTCGGCAATGCCTACTTCCGTCCCAAAATGGGATAAACGATATTAATTATTTATATAACCAAGGATACCAAAAGGCTGATACTAAGTGAAGTGTTTTATGCACGGCCTTCCAATCACATTCTAACCATTCTGTTTCATAGTCATATTCTTGGAAGTTGCCAGCGTTGAATTGTGTGTGTTGCATTGCACTATTTAGTTAACACAAAGTACAACAATCAGATGTTCCACAATTTTCGTGTAAAGGAACTTTATTTCTCTTTAGAGCTTCTTTTAGTTTGACTACCATATCGTAAATCATACTATCTGTGTGATAAGGACCTGGTGTAAATCTTAATCGTTCTGTACCAACTGGCACCGTAGGATAATTGATAGGTTGTACATATATGCCATCTTTGTAAAGTAAGTCGTCTGATATTCGTTTACAAATAACGGCGTCACCAATCATTACAGGTACAATGTGTGATACATTATGCATAACAGGTATTCCTTCTGCTTTCATAATATCTTTGACCTTTTGACTTCTTTCGTATAATTCTTCTCTTAAATAATGATGTTCTCTGACATACTTAACACTTGTCAATGCGCCTGCACAAATAACAGGTGATAATGATGTAGTAAAGATAAAAGCAGGTGCAAGACTTCGTATAGCGTCTAAGAATACTTTTTCACCTGCGATATAACCACCTTGTACGCCAAAGCCTTTTGCAAGTGTACCATTAATGATATCAGGTTTAGCACCAACACTTTCACAAACACCGCCACCATTTTTACCGTAGAGACCGACACCGTGTACTTCATCTATGTAACTGATTGCTTCGTATTGATTACATAAGTCAATAATCTGATTAATCGGTGCAATATCACCGTCCATAGAATAAACACTTTCAAAGACCACACATTTAGGACCTTTGATAGATTGTAAATGATATTCTAAGTCTTGTAAGTCATTATGTTTCCAAATAACTTTGTTTGCTTTTGAATGGCGAATACCTTGTATGATAGATGAATGATTGTTAGCGTCTGAGATATAAGTTAAATCAGGTATCACTTTCGCCATTGTTTCTAAAGTGGTCTCATTAGCATTAAAAGCACTTGTAAACAATAAAGCACTTTCTGTATTATGCAACTTGGCTAATTCTAATTCTAATGCAACATGGTAATGAGTTGTACCTGAGATGTTACGAGTACCGCCTGAACCTGCGCCTGACATTTCTAATGCCGTCTTCATACTATCAATAACAAATTGATGTTGACCCATACCTAGGTAATCGTTAGAACACCAGTTGATGATATTGTTGATAGAGTATTTTGAATACCACACAGCACTAGGGAATTTACCCTTTTGTCTGAGTATGTCATTAAAGACACGGTACTTGCCGTCACTCTTTAGTTGAGTTATTACTTTTTCGAATTCTTTTATATATTGCATAATTTATATTTCTATTTATGTCACATCTGTTGTGTCAATATAATACTAGTCATTCTGACAGAATGATGTTAAATAGTAGTATGAAAATTATGAAAGGAACAATGCAATGGTTAATCTCATTAACACCCTTATTAAGTATTTGTCTTTTAGTAGCAGTAATGACCCTATCAAACGATACTGCCAGACAGAATTCAAAGAGACTTGGCAAGATAAGTATATCGAACTTACCGGTAAATTACCTTATTAATCACTTCTAAGGTTTAAACAAATCTCTTATTTGTTTCTGAACTTCGTTTAAGTCTGCTTCTCTATTCTCAGGTGGTTGTTCTACATATGCTATGATTGCAAAGACTACGAATGTAAAAAAGAGCCCTATTACAAGTAATAGGACTCCGTGTTGTAAATCCATGTATGAATATTTAGATAAGTTACTTGTTCATCACATACATTGTAACTTCGAAACCAAAACGCATTTCTGTGAATTGAGGTTTAGTCCACATTGTCAATCTCCTTTATAAAGAAAATGTATCATATACGATACAGGAATACTTATAGTTATTCACATAACAATCACATACGCATAATCATTAAATCACTCTACGAATTAAAGAGTTTTTTCCGAGTTTCCGGGACGAGTTTTTTTAAAGATGGCCACTCTATGTTTATCGTCTAAGAGTTGTATTCTGAATGGCCTTGGAATGGACTATGGAGCTTCCTCTGGAGGACGCTACACCGTTATATATGCTTTTTAGAAACCTGACAACATGCGACATAATGCCATGTGTCCACTATTGCCAATATCACTATGTTAGTATATAATGTAAGTATGTTTAAAAATGATGTATTTGAAAGTATCATAGATGTAGGTAGTGGATTCTTACTGGCCGTTCTGATACAGATGTTTATATTTCCTTTATTCGGCTTATATCCTAGTATCTTTGATAGTATGGGTATAGCGATAATCTTTACGGTAGTCTCAATGACGAGAAGTGCGTTATGGCGTAGATACTTTAGAAGGCGCAACTCTGGACTGCGTTTTTTATCCGAGAAAAAAATTAGTCGAAAAAATTAGAAATGCAATCCAGACTAGACCCTTTATAAGAAAGAACAGAAAGGTCACTATAAGAAGGCCTTTACTGCGTCTTCTGGAGGCCTTTAATCCTGGCAAGGAAAAATTCAATTTAAACATATATCTTAAAGTTGTTATTGCATTTATAGTTTAGCTTTTACTTTGTCTCCAACAATAGCGTTTTCTATGGTGGCCTCCTAAGGGTTAAGATTGATTGTCTTACCTCTATGGATGACTGCACCTGTTGTATTACTTGTCTTACTGCCTTCGATTGTCTCTGTCTTATTACCTGCAACGGCCAGCGTATAGTTACCACCTACCTTGACATTATAATCACCACCTGCATTGACATTGATTTTACCTTGTGTGGTCACTAAATTAATATTGCCTGTATCTACTTGTATATTAATATTGGCATTAGGTCCAACTTGTATATCATAATGGTTATTCACACCACCATCTCTGTTAATATACAACTTGTGGTGGCCATTGATAGTGGTATCAGAATGGCCATCTATTTGTGCTTGCCTATTACCATTCGTTATGATATAATGGTTGGCAACTATTAATTCCGTTTTATTACCTGTATGGTCAATCTCATATGAGGTGCCTGTATTATGCCTCTCATGGATACGGGTATGTAATGGTGTGTCGTCATATTCTCTGATATGGCCGCTCTCACTCTCAAACACATGATTATATGGATACTCTGTATTATACGGTATAGGCAACTGATCCCATAGGCCACCATCACTTCCCTCCATTGTACTACCATCAGCAGCAGATATAGGATTAAAGTCTGCTGTGGCAATTGTTGTTCTCCGTGCAAGTCGTCTGGCCGCTAAAGAACCATGGACAAAATCAATATCGTTTCTGGCCAGTCTATTGACATCGGATTCATTAATCTCCCTAGGATAAACACTTAAACCACTTTCGTCTGGCCGTAAAGTAGGATCATAAAAACCTTTTTCTGGATTGCCATATTCAATCGGATGGCCAGGTAAAACACCAAGAATAACCGGTTCTTGCATGTCTTCACCATCTCTAAAATAACCGAATACCCATGTGCCTTCTACAATAAAAGACGGCGATTGTCCTAAACCTGAAATACCACCCTCTGAGTTGGCCATAACACACATTGCCCACGGTAAGTCCTCTGTAGGTAATGTAATCTTGTCGTCTGTATGATGGCCTAAACATCTAACTCTGAGACGGCCAAGTTTATGAGGGTCTAAACGGTCTTCTACTACACCATAAAAGTGAATAAAACCGTCTTTTCCGTAAAAATTTTTATCGTAGGCCATTGTTTTTTACCGATATTGCTCGCCTTTTAAAGCACTTAGCATACGCATTAAACAGCCATTTACGAATAGTGTACGCACTCTTTGGCCGTCTCTTGCCTTTACTCTTTTTCTTAGTTAAATCAACACTTTGGTGTTGCGTAAGACCTAATTCTGACATTATTATTAACATATCACCCAACATAACTAGCCTCTATATATGTACCCTTTACAGGTGGTTCTTTGTCTATTTCTTCCCAATCTCTCTCTTCTCCCCATTCTGGTACTATCTCTTTTAATTTCTTATCTTTAATACACACAACGGTTGATATCTTGGCCATCGGACCATATGCCTCATAGACTTTAGTTAACCATTCTACTTGGTTGTTATTTGTCCATTCCATGCATTTTTCTATCGTATCAAACTGAGGTTTGTCAAATATGAATAATGACGGTTCATCTGAGTTGTTCGGTGAAATAGATAATAATACAACTAATATCCACTCTTTAATCATAGTCTTTGTGGCTCCATGTTGCGTTCTCGCCTCGTTTAAATCTCTCTTGTCTCATCTTGGCGTCAAACTCTTGTATCTCTTCGATAGTGATTTCTCTAGGTCGATTAAAGTAATAATTGTATAATCTAACGGCCATTAGTATAATAAGAATGGTCAACCACGGAAAATCTCGGAAAAACTCTGTCATCTCTATGTCCTCTCTAAGATATCACCTCTGAGTATATTACTATCCTCTTGGTAGATATTGTATATGCCACTCTCTTTTGTGATTACGGCGTTGTTTTCTGTTTCTGATACTAACGGTGTTCTAACGGCGTCTCTCATACATTTGAGTACCATCTCGTATCTTCCTGCTGATATATTGATAACATGTTTAATTGCCATGACTAGATAACGACCTGAATGATAAGGGTTAGGATCTTGTTTCTTCTCACCTAACGGTCTCATCATAGGCACATCAAATGATATAATGTCGCCTGACTTGATTAAACTATTACCGAATACTAATAGATTTAGATTTAAATTCTGTAATTGTAGTCTTTGTACTAATGATTGTTGTTTCGTATCAGAACATATCGGCATTTGATAATCATTGTGTATATTAGAAGTCTGTGGTGATAGTAATAATTTAGACATAAACGCACTTGATAAGTCTTTATTCGTATTCTCGTAATTAGATAGAGGGATAGTCGCTAAATCGTTTGCCTTGTTGCCTTCATCATGTTCTACATGGAAGTAGTCTCCAAAGCTGTCCAAGTAGTCATAATCACTAATATTTACTTGTTTGTAGAACAAATCGTGCATAATCAGTCTATTGGCATACATGCCTTCTCGCATATTGTATAGTGTATTGACAGGTCGTACAAAGTCATATTTTAGAACATTACGCATGTCGGTATTGATATCTCTTGTTTCACCTGTTCTGACATTACTCGTCTGGTATCTGTACGCAAACTTAGCCGGTCTGGCAACTGCACCACCCATGGCCAACATACTTTCAATACTTCTAAAGAAATAACCATCTGGATTCTCATAGAACACATAACCACCATTTTTGTATAATCCTGATACTGAATATCTACTCAATAGATTAATGGCGTTCAATGGTCGCAAATTAGGAATAACCAACTTCGTATTTGTCTTAGTCGGTTCTACAAATAATGGTTTTTGCGAATTTAAATAATCTTTCTGTCTAAAAATCTTGTCAACTGCGTCCTCTACAGGACCAGCAAATGCCTGTGATACTCTGTGCATAGAAGAATAATACATCTCTTGTGAACAAAAGAATATTCTATACATCTGTCCTCTAGGATTCTCGGGGTCAACACGCACCTCATCTATCTTATAAATTTGAAATGGGTAACCCTCTTCTTCATTGGCATTAACACCTGGTAATCCTGGCGTACTGAATTTTAGATTTAGTCTTTCTAAACCGGTAATAGGTAGAATTGTGCGTACATCTTGCGTATCGTACACGGTGATTGCGCCAACCATATTGTTGGTGAATATATCTTCGGTAAGTTCTATGTTAATAACAATAGGTTTAATATTCATACGATATGGTTTGCTTTCGCCCCCATGCATACGATATGATATTAATTCAACTATCTCTAACTGGTAATCACCAGCCTGCGTTATTGTGTTGCGTTCTTGTGCCATATCATTATCTTCTTATCAACTTCTCAAACTCTAGCAAAAATGATGATAGGTAACCTGGATTCAATATCTTAATTTTTCTTCTCTTGTCTTGGATTCTAAGTTCATATTCATAATTTGAGACTGATTGAGCACCAGCGTCTGTACTATTACATTCTACTAAATGCGAATAGTCATCTGGTCCTTCGGCCTTTATACGGCCGCTTTCTTGTACTTTCTCGTAATGGTGTATCTGATATAGACTATCGCCATATTTGTCTTTCATATAGTTTTCAAAATCTAAATCAGACAACGGCCATTCAAAATATCTGTTCAATACTTGGTTCATCAATAGTACAACATAGAAATAATCTGCACTACCATATACCTTAAATGCGACATCTTCAGGTTTCTCACCATTGTTTACATCATAACTATCAAACAATGCGTAATTGTCTTTTACCTTACTTCTAATCTTAATTCTACGAAAGATATCAGGTATGACTTTGTATTCGTCTGTACCTTTAATGTCGTATAGTATTTTAGGAAATTGTGAAAAATACATTTATTTACCTCTTAATGACCATCATAGATTTTTTGTTTGGTCATAAGTTCTAGTTCAACAAAACTTAATGCCATTGTGTACTTAACAGGAGCGGCACCTTTACTATCGCCTTCAAAGAAACTTGCTTGTCCTTCAGGACCATAACTTACATCACACGATTTCAAAGCACACTTACTAATTCTGTTCATGTATTCGTTTTCTTTACCTCTGTATGCGTAGTGTATTTCAAATTCAGATGGCACTTTAAATAATCTACCACCTGTAATACCTGTATCAAGGTCAGGATGCATATGATATTTGAATAAGAATATAATATTGTTTACTGCGTCTAATTCTTTTTTACTTCTTGGCCAGAAATCAAATGTGTAACTGAATTCTCTGAAACTAGGACCACCATAGAATTGTTCTTCGTTAGGGTTAATGGCAACACCAAATGCCTTACTTGCCAACTTAACGGGGTCTCCTGCGTCAACGGCTCTAAATGCCTCACCAATAATGTTCTTACCATATTGACCTAAGGCAGCCGCACCACCTTTCATCAATGCTTTAATTTGTTCTGATTGATTAGCCGCACCCATAGCATTACCTGTAGTTCTTGCGATATCACCTGCAAGTTCTGTTGCCTCTGCTGAATAGTTTGCACCATATGACACTTTGACATTCGGAGGCATATACAATGCGATTGCACTTGTTACGGTTGTGTGCGTAGGTAATTTAGATAATACTGAGTTGTCTGTCTTTACTGCTTTGAAATTACCTGTGTTGCTTCTAATATCTTTAATAGATGTTTTTGTTGCTTTGCCGCCAGGACCTGTTGCAACACTATTGACATTGAAACCCATATTCTTTGCCACTTTAAAATCATTATTGCCTTCAGCAAACTTGTTTTGTAGTGTATAGAAAATGATATAGTGACCTAATTCATTTGTAGTCAAATCTAATGGGTATTGTATTTGTGAAAATGATAGTGGATTTTTAGATAACTTCTCTTGTGGACTATCAGCAATCTCAAATGGCGACTTCTTTAATAGTGTAGCCGCAACTTTAGCTTGGTCACCTGATACGGTCTTATCTAAACCACCAACAAGGGTATTGATTCCACCTGTAATATCAGATAAGAAACCTGTGCTTAGTGATGATAAATGACTTGAAACTCTTTTAAACATGTTTACTAAATATCCTTATAATATGATAATATTTATATAGATTATAGGTGTCCAATGGCAAATAGTTACAAAGGGTTATTTAAACCACAAAACCCCAAAAAGTATGTGGGAGACGCAAGTAGAATAGTATATCGTTCATTATTAGAAAGGCGATTTATGAAATACTGCGACCTTAATGAAGATATCATAGCATGGGCTAGTGAAGAGTTGCCAATTCCTTACTATTCACCTATTGATAAAAGATATCATAGATACTTTCCAGACTTCATCATAAAGACGGCAAAGAATGAAAGATTTATCATAGAAATCAAACCGTCTCGTCAATGCAAACCTCCTAAAAAACCTACTCGAAAGACCAAAACATTTATGCGTGAAAGTTTTGAGTACATAAAGAACCAGGCTAAATGGAAGGCAGCTACTCAATATTGTGAAGAACATAATCTAAAGTTTAAACTAATAACAGAAAAAGAATTAGGCCAATATTAAGGGCTTACATCTGCCCATGCTTGACGGTCATAATAGCCATCAATGCCTGTGTCTAATGGTGTATTTGATATTGTAGTGTTACTTGACTTAGTTGATGAGTTATTAGATGAGTTGTCAATATTATTGATTGTAACACCACCTGTATTATTAGCACCTTGATTAATAGTATTTGTTTTATATGTGGTCTCTGTTACATCACCTGCTGTATTCATAGTTGTAACTTTAGTAATTGGTGCCTCACTCTCTGCACCACCACCCATACCAGCAGCTGCAGCTAATGTACCACTATCAACATATTCACTAAACACTCTGTTAAATGCCTCGCCTGGACTTTCACCACCTGGCAACATTGCTTTAACGGCAGCCCAACCACCTGCGGCTAGACCTTTCATAATAGACCATATGCCACTAAATTGTGATTTAAGACCTGTGAAGTCGATTTTAAATAATCCTTTAAACCATTCCCATATTCTACCAACAACACCTGGTTCACCATCACCACCTAATAACCAAGTCTTTAAACTGAACGGCTTGTCGGGGTCACCAAAACCAAATATGTCTTTTAAGAAGTTTACTGCCATATCAATTGGTGCTGATAATATGCCTAAGAAGAAACCACCTACGCCTGAGAATATTGCACCAAGGCCTTTCATAATTCTTTCGCCATCAAATGAGAATAAACCCGAAATTAAATCTGTAATACCACCGATAATGCCTAAGAAAGAATCCATTAACTGATTAATCTTTTCATTAATAGATTTACCTAAGTTATCTAAACCAAAGAAACCAAGTATCCATTCTACTGCACTACCAACTAATCTGACAAGGCCACCAATAAATCCATCTACAATACCAACTACTGCACCTCTAATACCATCTAAGATAGAACCTGTTTCACCAAACTCTTTCATAAACCCTTGTACACCATCAATCACACCTAGTATCAATGTGATTGGCAAGAATAATCTACCAATAGTTCTAAACACCAATTTTAATGGACCTAAAATCTTGTCTAATATGCCTAGGCCTGCACCTGAGAATAGACCTTTGATAGTATTGAATATAGGTCTTAATGTTCTTGTGATTACCTTAAATGCGTCACTAACTGCCTTAGTTACAAAACCAATGGCTCTGTTAGTTCTAAAAAATTTTGTTATTGCTGTTACTCTTGTGCCGATACCTCTAAAGAAATCGGTCACACTATCAATTAATCTTGTAATCGGTCCAGCTCTGCCTGACAATCTAGTTTTAAAATCATTAAGTCGTTTAATTACAGGATCGAATATGCCTAATACTTTAGTTCTTAATAGTTTTAAATCAAATGACTTTAGAAAAGACCTTAGACCTCGTAATATAGCAGGACCAAAACCAAATGTAGCAAGACGCATAACACCTCTAAAGAAACTTGCCATAGTTCTTAGTGATTTTAATTGTTGTGGTAGTCTTAATATCTCATCTACATTTAATGCTTTAGCAATACCAGCTAAGGCAGCTAAACCAAGTAATAATCCTGGACCAAAACCACCAGTTGCTTGTTCTTTTGTAGGCATTGGTATTGTTGCTGTGGCGGATGCGTCAATCATTTCTTTCTCACGCTCTCTAGCCGCATCCATTTCTCTTCTAAACTTTTCTTTGTCCCATGCCAAAGTCTCAGCAAGTGTAGTTGCCATGGCGGTTACACTATCTCTAGTGTCAGCACCAATTTCTCTTAACTTGTCTAAGTAAGAAACTTGTTCAATGTCTGCTGGTGAAGATACAGAAGCCGAAGCACCTGTAATAGTCGCACCAACGGCCTGCATACCTGATTGTATTGCAGCTACCATTGAACCTCTAGTTTCGCCTGAGTTTTTAGCCATTATTTGTTATCCGATTTTGCTCTACTGCCTGTGTATAGACCGAACCAAGCCGCACCAGCACCAACTACGATACTAACTAAGCCTGATTGTTCCATTGTAGGGTTTGGTAAGTTCATATACCATATCACTACCTTGTATAATAGAAAAATATATGTTGATATGAATATTCTAGGAAATATTCTCCAACTATCGACTGCCCTTGCCATATGAATTATCTTTGCATATGGATTAGGACCTAAGTCTTTCACAGATGTATCCACTTCTAGTTGTACATTGACTTTTTTAGATACTTCTTTAGTGTCACTAGGTACAACTATGTTATCGTCTGCCATTCTTCATCTCTCTCTCTTTATTCTTCTCGTTTTCCTCTTTGATATATTGTACCAAGAGGTTAATATAAATCTCCCTCTCCCACGGTACCATATTCTCTAACTCTTGCAAAGAATATTTATGATGTTGCATTAATGCAAAGTTAACCTGAAAATGGTTTTCTAGGTTGTCGTGTGAGAGGGCGATACGAAAAAATCGGCTAGCCCCGCCAACATCATCTTACTCTTTACCTTTGTATTAGGGTTTTCAACTTCAATTTCATGTTGTAGTTTAGGCATAGTCTGAAAGAATTTCTGCATTTTACCAAATGCACTAGAATCCAAACTTTCAATAAAATCGTTTAGTTCTTCTTTCTTATAGTCTTTAGCATTATGCACTTCTTCACCATTATAGATTTGATAGATTGAATTTGCAATGATGTCAAACATTTGTTCTGTTTTTAAATCTGTTGCCTCCATATCTACATCAAAACTATCTAATGTAGGGTATTTCATAATAACTTTAATTTTATCGTTAATTGTTATCTCGTTAGTATGGTCATCTCCGACCTGTACTTCAACTTTAGATAAATCAACTTCTACTGGTACATATGTCTCGTTATCATCTGGACATTTGACCTTTAGTTTTGCAACCTCGCCTACTGACTTAGCACGAATTTGTAAAAATATGTACTCTAAGTCAAAGACTGGTAATGCGTTAACATTGATTGCGCCGAATGTACATGCGTTCACAATGTCTCTTAATGCGTTTTTGATTTGTTTGCCGTCTTGGGCTTCTAACGCCATCAATAACAACTTCTCTTCTTTGACAAGAAAAGGTCTGTATTTGACCGCTAAATCCTGAGATGGCAATGTCAACTCATAAGTCGCCGTTTGTAATATAGGTAATGACATAATATCTCCTTGTTATATTATATAAATGGCGGGAATACCCGACCACCTGTTACTCGACCAATTGGTAAACTTCGTTTTACCTGGCCAAGTACATCTCTTCCAGCTCTTCTTAGTTCTGGTGGTAATTTATTTAGTATGCCACCAAATAGACCAAAATCTTTAGCTGTTTTAATTGTAGGTAAATCACCAAAGGACTTGCCTACGGTTGCACCATCAACTTGGTCGGTAGTTAGGTTGTACCAACTTCTAAAATTGAATGTTACTGGTATATTGACACCTTGGTCTGTCGCACCATAACTATATTCAATTGACCCCATTGTTGAAGGATAAACTTCGTATAATCTTACTGCATATGTAACTCTGTCTCTGTCGTCATTACTTTCAAATGAACCTAATTGATATATGTCCATTTGGCCAACATAATCATCATAGAAATTCATATTATGCGTTTCTAAATTGTAAATCTTTTTCTGCCACTCTTCAAAGAAAACTCTTTGTCTTAAAAACTTGTCACCATGGAATGAACACTCAATATTACCTGGGAAACTATATGCGTATGGCATTTCTCTAGCAGGTCCATATATTAAGTTTGCTGTTGTATTGATATCTCTACTAGGCATGGTCACCTTGTTACACATCATACCAACATTTCGTGTCATCTCATTACTTGTCATATTGTTTTGTTCTAAGACGCCATCATCATCAAAGTCGCCATATCCTGTTTGAGTAACACCTGCTAATTTGTATTTCTGTGGTAAATAAAATCTTACCAAGTATCTAGTAGGTCGTGCAATACCCTCACCTTGGTTAATTTGTGCGATAAAAGAATTGATAGTGGATTCTGGATTGCCACCAGGTCTTCTTTTTAATCTTGGATCCGCTTCTACATTATCTAATGACCTATCTCTAGGAAATCCTAATCGGATATCATAGTTACCAATTCTTCGGCCACCTCTAAGTATTGCCATTAAATCATTCTCCTACTCTTAGAAAATACCGTACCAAGACTTGCCTTCTTAAAGTCTGCTACAGGTAAATAAACTGCGATTGCCATTTCGTCTGTATCTATTCTTAAAAAATTACTTCTTACATGTGACCACAAATATCTTTTAATTGCTGGTCTTGTTAATGGATTATTTTTAATGTCATTGTATGTAACATCTAATCTTGTACTACTATCAAATTTACCATTACTAGCATATGTTTGTAGTTCTTCTAAAAACTTAAATCTCAATGCATATGGTAGATAGTGAAAATTTAAACCAATAAAACCTTTTGGTGCTGGTTCTAATGGTAATACTAATGGGAATATATCATAGAAAGGTAGTTTTTGTTTACCTTTAGGGTCATAATAAAACATGTTCATACGACCACCACTTGGTCTGCCGTTTAACTTGCCATTACGCATTAATTTGGTACTAGTAGCTTTATCTGCGATTAATGAGACAGCATTTCTGTACCATCTGGCCGACTTTAATTGGCCATCTTGTAATTCTACTAGTGGATTAAAAATATTTACCATTCCACTATTTATATAAAAAAAAGGGCTGGTAGTGAAAAACTACCAACCCTTAATGTGTGTCTAAGCCTCTTTGAGAGAGATTTGATTAATCTTCCTCAGCCAACTTCGAAAAGTACGACATAGTGTCGTCATCATCATCTAGTGTTGGTTCAGAAGATTGGCTCTTCACACTTGGCACCGATACCGTAGTTTGCTGTGGTGGGAGGTCTACAGCGTCAACGGTTTCTGTGCTTCGTGGAGCACCAGCAATTACCCTATTCAGTTTCTCTTTGAGTTCATCATAGGTCTTAAAATTACTAGCATCCACAAACGGTAACAAAGCGTGTTGTTTTGACCAGATTGACTTAATAGCTTCATCGCTTTCAGCAACCTGACTAACACCTTCGAATTCAGATTTGTCATAGTTCCAATAACCATCAACTTTTCTCAATTTAAGTTTAAAGTTTGCACCTTTCCAGAAATCAAATGGGTTGATTGGTGTTTCATCTTCAAATGCTGGCTGCATTGCTTCTGTAATCTTATCAAAAATCTTTTTACCGAATTTGTATAAGAACACTTTGCCTTCATTCTCAGGATGTTTTGGATCACTCACAACTAAAATGTTTGAGTAGTATGATAATTTTCTTTTTCTCTTACGAGCAATTTCTTTATCACTATCTAAGCCTGTATTCCATAGTCTAGTATTCTCTTCACTAACTGGATCTTTTTGACCCATTGTTGTTAAAGAGTTCTCAATATACCATCCGCCTTTATCTTGGAATGCATGTGACCAAACTCTTTGCCACGGCATTTCTTCACCTTCACTTGCTGGTAAGAAACGAATAACGGCATAGCCATTACCTGTTTTGTCCATCTCTGGTTTCCAGAAACGGTCATCATCATATTTGTTTTTGTTTGCTTGGTCTTCTGGTGAAAGGTTTTTCTCCAGAGCTTTGGTAAGTTTGTCAAAATTACTTGACGAGGTTTTTAATGTTTCGAAATCCATATTATATCTCCTTATATGTTATATTCGTTGTATCTGTGTAGCCTGTATAATCGGCTTCAGTATTATTTATACAAGTTTTTACACTCATATTGGTAATATACTATACATTTAGCATTTTGTCAAGCGTGGAATAATCAATGTAATGAATATTCTTAATACCGCTCCACTCTAATACTGGATGTGTAGTTTTATTACCCTTATCATAAGGCAATTGTACCTTATAAAACTCTACTTCTTTAAATTTCTGAAATAACTCTGACCATTGTCTTACCCAATTAGACGCTGGTGTTGGTTGATGTTCAGCTGTGACATAATGTTTGGTACTCTTGTACATATTATTGACATGCAAACTATGACTAAACAAATCATGGCCTAATAGAAAGGCTCTCTTTAGAATTGGTAGTTCTATTTTACATGCGACATAACCACTAGTAGGACCGGCTGCCCAACCAAGGTCTTTAGGACCTTCTCTGTCTTTCATTATATCTGTTAAACTAAATGACTTATCAATGTTAGGGTCAATCCAACTCACATAGATGTTATTGACATTTACATTTTTCTTTTCTCTTTCACCGTTCTTCTTAACAATCTCTGCCATACCACTAACGGCACTACCATGCATTACAAACATAGGTGTTGTACCACTTCTTTCGTTGGTAACCATATAACCTTTGTCTAACATATACTGCATTTGGTCATCATTAAGACCACTATCTTTCTTCATCATATCAAATGTAAAGGCAGGCACTTTAGTCCAATTTCTAAAATAACATGGTACTTTGTGTGCAATACCTTTGTGGTAAATCTCATGCATAATGCCATTGTCAACGGCAGTTACCACATCTGGTAAAATATCTCTTGTTAATGCATTGCAACCATATAACTTACCATGTGGTCTGTATCTTTCTAAATCTACATTCTTACGACTTTCGCCATTGCCAATTAAAAATACATCACTCATTTGCCTATGTACCTCTTCCAAATTTCTCTTATTTGATTGTATGACCTATCAAACTTTTGTCTAAATGCAAACCAACTCACTCTGTAATCTTTAAAGAATTGTTCATCTCTAGTTCTTTGTGATAGTTCGTGTTCTTCATCTTTAACTAATATCATTTGTGCAATAGGTGTACCTGCTGGTATTAATACTTTACCATCTGCAAACCACATCAATACTGCATTGACTTTTGGTATTCCTGTTTCATCATCATACATTCCAGGTAAACAAATAAAATCACCTGTATCTAAGTATGCTGGGTGTTGTTGTATTAGTTTGTAACCGATTGGTACTTTGATATGCCATGGTGTATTGATTTTAACTAATGTTGTTTTTGCAGCCTTAGGCCAATTATCAAAATACTTTTGCAAAGCAAAATCATTATGCATTGTAACGGTAGGTTCTAAGTGACCATCTGACACTTCTACATCATTGATTGGTGTATTCCATATTACTTGGTCATCTGTAACTTCAATCTCAATATCTTGGTGTGTTCTCACCAACCAACCTTGGTTCTTTACATTGATAATACCTGGACATCTGGCTGTGTGTATAATTTCTTTGTTTCTTTTGACATTATTCTTTGCTAGACTGCCTTCTCGTTTAAAGTCTTCAGCCATCTTTCTAGCCCAATTATGTCTATAGTCTTTTGCCTTAATAATAGGCATAGTATGTTCTAACTGAGGCAACATTGATATGAATTCTAATTTAGCCATTTATAAAATACCTTAATATACTCATTCCTAAGAACACCACAATGGTGCCATTTAATAGTAACAATGCACGGTCATGCCATAGATAACCTACCCATGCCCAACCCATAGTACCAATAATTGAAAATACTACATCAAATATTCTCGGCACTTCTTCTACACTTCTACACATAACAGCGACTAGAATAAATGCACTTGCAACCCATTTTACATACCACGATAGGTCACCTTTTGGTGTAATCTTTTTATATACTCTACTAGAATTTAATTGTTTAATCTTATCATCTAGTTTCTGGTCAATAGGTTTAATATCGTCAACCATTTACAAATATCTCTTTCATAGTATTTTTCATCTCAATCATATTATAGTTCACAAAAGGTTTCATCTTTAGTAATTTCTTGTTTACCTCTGGCCAAATAACCTTTTCATCAATCTCTTTATTCCATTTTTTGCTGATGTTAATAACTCTATCAATGATGTATAAAGTCTGGATATGTATTTTCTTTCTGAGATATAATCGTAGAAGTCTAGGATGTTGCCCGCCAACCACGCCCAAGCCATCGTCAAAAGAAAGGCTATTAGCAGTAAAGTCATCAGCGACCAATACGCAATCATTTCGAAAAGAGTACCTATAGCTGTCTTGGTATTTCTTCCATTTAATATATTCCTCAGCGCCGTCATTTTTTACTAAATCACCAACCCACTTATTACTATTAAGAAGAAAATTACAAACAAAATAATCAACAATCTCTCGTTCATTATATCTTTTAGATAGTTTGTGAAAAAAGTGCCTATCATTGCGTTTTGTAAAACTTTCCAACTTGACATTAACTTTTCCCTCATACTTTGCATAATCGTAACTATTGGTAGTAAAGTGGTTCTTAACTGCCAAATATAATTTATAAACTTCAAATCCACCATACATATCAATCTAACAAATATTTACAACTCACAGGAAAATGGTCTTTCATATTTCTGGCAATCTCGTATGTTACCATTCTTGTTTCTTCTTGTGCGTCTGGTTTGTTTCTTAAATTACACACTCTAGCAAATGCATATAGTGTGCCAGACCAATACCACTCCGTCATCATACTCTGCGGAAGTATCATTCTTGCCATTTCTGGTGCAATATTGGCCTCTAACATCTGATTATATACTGACTTACAAGCCATAGTAATATCTGTAATATCAAACTCTACTTCGGTATCTGCACTACCTTGCTTTTTGTTTTCTGCCTTTTCACGCCATAGAAATGGCATATAAAATTCTGGTTCATCATCTACATATCTACGACTAACTTCGTTCCACACCAAACCTACTTGGTGTTTTACCAATTGTCGTGCAACAAATACTGGTGCTTTAATTCTGAATTGTAATGAGGCATGACCAAATGGTGACCAATGATTATGTTCTGCTAGATACTTAATCAACTTCTCATCTTTATCATCAAATACTTCTTTGGTTTTGGCAAATGATACTCTAGCTGCATTTACCACGGATAGGTCACTACCCATTTTATCTATTAATGATATATTCATAATGTTTCCTTATATAGTCTAATAATTGATAATTGTAGGTATTGTTCCAACCATAAACATCTATCATACATTTAACCTTATCAGATTGTAATTGGTCTATTATATATGTATAGTTGTTTTCTTTTAATGCTTTGATTGTGTTTAATACTAAGTCAGCATGGTCACTCTCAAAGTAATCTTTATCTAAAGTGGATAAACTTGTTCTTTCATTAAAGAATGTTCTCATTATCTCACCTATACGGTATACTTTGTCAATATTTTTCATAAAGACTTCTACACTCGTATTATTATATGACCAACCTAATAGTTCGTTCTCTTTAAATTTCTCTTGCCAGTTGTCTTCATACTTGATATCTAAATTAAAAGCTTTCTGTACTCTTTCATCAAATAGGTGTTTAGTGATATATTCATACCACTCATAGAATTCTGCATAACAGGCACCTTTAACTAATTCAATATATTTGTTTTCAAAGTTCTTATCTTTTGTTAATAGATAATTCGCATAATGTAATTCAAAATCATTGTTAGGATGTTTCTCTTCGTTGAAGTTATGCATAGACTTTGATTGTTCTATGATGTGTGACAACTTGGTAAGCATGTCGGTAGAGATAGAAGGCAAATAATGTAATATCATATTTGTACTCATACTGGTAATCTGCCTGATTTTTTCACCTTAAGCATATTGGCGTCCATACACTCTGCTTCAATTTTTTCTTTCAACGCCTTGGTAAGCATTTTACCTGCCTGTTCAGGTTCAATTTGGTTCTTTTCACAATAATACAGAATAGCATCCATATATGAAATTGGTTTCTTTTCAATCTTTAACTTCTCAATTATCAAACTAAATTCTTTACTATTCATTATCTCTCTATCATTGTGTTAATATAAGTGTGGATTGTTTCTGTTACGAGGTACAATCCACAAAACCCTAAGCAGACTAGGCTGCTAATGCAAAGTTATTATCGTTTGCGTTTAATTAGCATGAACGGTTGCCACCGATTACTCTCTTATAAATCTTTCAGCACCTGTCGATCCTACCACACCCCCCATAAGCACACTCAAAGAATGTGTTTATGGTGGAGGTGGAGGGAGTTGCACCCTCGTCCAGTTTACCTATTGCATTTATAGTCAACAAGCAATTTACTCAACCTTATTCTTGTTAAGGTCTTCATAATATTTATAGAAATAAGCAATTTCTTCTTTTAGTGCTGACATGTAATCTTTAGGGTCTTTCTTCCATACTTGCATAGCACCATCTTCACAAGCACATAGAATTACAATCTGCTCAATTTCTTTACCAAATTGTTCTTTGTACATTTGAGCATAAGCGGTAGTTTGTAAGAAGTATGAATGAATCCAATCTTCTTTTCTTTCTTTATTGGCCGTTTTAAAGTCAATGACAGAAAGTTTACCATTAAATTCTGCAATACAATCGACCTGACCAGCAATAGTCAATTCTTTAGAATACATAATTGTTTCTAACATATGAATGTTGTTGATTTGGTCAAGGTAAGGTTTAATCAAACGGAATAAACCTAGTGGTAAAACTGACCTATCTGAGGCAGGTTCACCTTTGATGTAGTTCTCAATAAGATTATGAGTTGATGTGCCTCTACGAGCTGCACGACCCATTTCCCATTTGGCGACATCTTCACCAATAGACTTTCGCCAACCCTCTAGTGAGGCTGACTTCTTCACACCTAAGACGGTGGTAACAGAGGGAAAATTATGCCCCTCAACATTGTAAAATCGCATACCGTCAATTCGTTTACCTTTTGTCTTAGGTAGTACCGAAGTGTCAATATCTACAAATGTAAATTTACTCATATCAATATTTCTCCGTTGTATTTGTATTCATATTGTTTATATAATATATCATGTATCACTTGAATTGTCAAGCCTTAAATAGACCTGTACAATTGTAGATGGTCATTAATTAATTCGGGTGAGTTTCTTAACTCTTCCCGTTTCTCTTTTCAGTTGGGGTCGTAGTTTTCGTAACCTGTACCACCACCATCTTTCTTATAAGCCCTCAGAATTTGTTTTCTGTTTTCTTCTGGTGAATTATATGAACAATGAATCCACCCGCTGTTTGGTTCTCCAATGTTATGGAATTCCAATATCAACTGGTCGAAATCTATGTTATCAGCAATCCATTTACAGAGGTCAGCATTACTCACTCCGAAGATTTCGAAATCAGCCGCCTGGCCTTTAGCATGCTGTGAATTGACACTTGAGCCAATCTTAACACACAATTCTGGACTACGATAGCCACTTGATACAGATACAACCTTACCATAATGGTCACGGATTGGTTGTAATACATTTTCGCAAAGAGCTTTCAAGTTATTCATATGGTCTTCGCTAGGGTTATTATTGATACCCATACGAACAGCCGTCTGACTAGCTGTCATCTCTTTTAGACTAAAGTTTTTACTTAATTGCATTTAGTTTATCCTTTAATTTGAGTTTTTTCTTTTTCATCTCTTTGATTTGGGTCCATAGTTTACTTGACCTGTTACCTTGTCTTTCTCTTTCAAGTACAACAATTTCTTGTTTTATCATATTATATTGGTCTTTTGTGTTCATATTTCTCCTATCTCAATTTGAAGTAGTTATAACCAAATTGTTTATCTAAGTCATACCATAGTTTTCTAGCAAATGTAAATACAAATTTATCTACATTTAAGTCTTCTCGGTAAAACTCATTCAGTTGTCTCTTGCAAATTTCAAACATTTCTGATTGCAAGTTCTTATTGGCCTTTTCTTTGGCCATTCGCCAGAACGGAGTATCATAGATTGAACCTCCATGGTATACATAAGAATTAAACATTTCTAAAGTTTTACCTAATGTGTATAAATCTTTATTTGCTTCTTCTTCTGGTTTACCTTTACCTTGTCCTGTGAATTCTGCAAAAAACATAACATCAAACATATTTCTCATTACTTCACTATAATAGAAACCTGATAAGGCTTCTAGTGGTTCTAAGAACATGGCTCTGTTACCGTTTTTAACTACTCTACCTGTGATACAATTCTTAGCAATGTAATTTTTAAAATCAAAGGTTCGTAGATTTAATTCTCTTTTGTTTTTCTTAAAGTGTTTAGACATATCATCAGCAATTTGGTCAAGTGATGTAACATCTGAATTGTACAAATATCCCCAACCTTGCCTACTTGTTAGTGGTATACCAAACATCCAACCATTAGGCATTGCCTTATGATAAGTGTATTCCCAATCACCTGGTTCATCAATACCATGTACAGCAGCTGAGTTTACTGGTATTGCCTCAGCCATTTCATAGTCTGTATAATCAGTAGGCCAACCTCGGCAATCTATAACCCAATCAAACTTATAATCTGGATGTTCACTCTTTACAATTGCATGGTCTTTCATATCAATAACATCTGTGACCTTACAATAGATTACTTTAAATTTATCTTTCCAAACTTCTTTAAATCTTTGTTCAGCAAAGTCATGTAAGAAATGATTATTGAAATGAATACCATAATGAGGTACAGGAAATCTACTCCAAACATCATTTGGTCTCCAATCAACATATCGTACACCGTATTTTACGGTTGTTTCTAAGAATGGTGCGTCTTCCATCATTGAGAAGTTTGCACCTTTGCCTAGTAGAAATGGGATTGCAGCTGTTGTACTTTCACCAATACCTAAGATTGGTGTATTGGGGTCATATAATGAATATACTTCCCACTCATGGCCATTTAGAAAGGCTAGAGTATGAGATAATGATAAAATGCCGGCAGTACCGGTACCAATTACAGCTAACTTCTTTTTCATCTTACCCTCTGGTAATCTTTAGTAACTTCTCTATTTGTGCCTTAATGATTGGCGCTCTATTTGGCCAATGAATATATGGTTCATCACTTTTCATTAAGTTATATAAGAATGGTAAAATTAGTTTTTCAATATCTTTAAATCTATTTAATACCACCTCATCATTCAATTCTTGTGTAACACTTTCTTTTTCTGCTACAATTTGCATAATCTCATTCATCATTGACTTGATGTCTGTTACATCTTCTTTAACTTTAGATAATTCTAAGTTAGAGTTCTCTATTAAACTAGGGTCGATTGCTGGTTGAGATGTTTCTGCTGGTGCTTTGGACACCGGTGTGAAACCCCAATCATCATTCAAATCAAACCCTCGCATGTAATCTGGTATGTCTGCCATTATAGTACCTTATGTTTTTTTAATACTTGTCTTGTTTTAATTTCTTTAATTGACTTCTTAGCGTATCTGTCAGCCATAGATGTGCCTGGATTCTTCTCGCCAATCTTAGCCATAACCTCTTTAAAACCATCATCATTCTTCATACGACCCATGCCTTGGACACCACTCACAATGTTTGGTGCTGTAATTACACTTCGCACCTTTGGATTATCTTCAAGGTATTTACACCTCTCGTCCCAACTCATCATGTCAGTCCATTGTTCACCTGTTTCTGTATGTTCAAATGTATATGTTGGCATTATTTACTCCAAAAATTAAGATAGATTAAGTAAGGAACAAGGATAGGATAAACAATGTGTTCTATTAATTCGTACACTACTAATAATGATAACACTATTGCCCATACTTTACTTGTCTTTGACTTCTCTGACACCTTAGCAAATATCTTGCTGTGCCATAGACCTATCTTTGATATAATTTTATTCATTCGGTTTAAAAGGGTCTATTCTCTTAAAGTATTTATTAAGTACCTCTATTTGGTCATGGTACTTAGCAATCACTTCAAGTTCCTTTTCAACTGCCTCTAATACATCTGGATGGTCACCGATACCCATTGCATTTTTAAGGTAGATTTCAACATTCATTGAATGTTTTTTGATATGACCTTCAGCATGTTGTTTCAAAGCTTCAATCATATTTTCTCTGTTATATTCATTAACCATTTTTTACTCCTTGTAAATACCACTCTGGTGTTTTAGCTGGTTCTTTCCATGTGGCAAATCGTTTCTTTTCATGTATATAGTATTTACGATAACTTGCAATACTATCACCAGGCACTTTGCAATAATCAGGCATTGCTGGTGGTGGTTCTGTACCCATAATATTCCATGGAATATTTTTAGGTGGATTAGATAACACACCAGATAACTTATCAACCGTTAGGTGATTTATTTGGTGATTATATCGTCTTTTGAATTCGGCGTTTAGTCCTAACATGTGATTGTACAACCAAGTGTAATTAAAACCTGATTTCATAACCCACAATGTTGAAGGATGTTTTGTGTGACCTGCCTTGTATAGTAAATCTTCTAACATTTGGTCACTCATTCGCCATCTTGCAATTCTACGGCCATTCTTAGTCTTGTCGTAATACATTTCACCATCTAAAAGACGGTGTGCTGTACTCAACATCTGGCCGCTCTCTACAATCATTTTAGATACATGCTTATCACATGCCATCTGAGCAGCTATATTAGGGTCTTCGTGTAAATAAAATATATTCATTAATGTATCGTCCTCCTAAAATAGTCTGTCGCACCATATAGTGTACATAGTTTTTCAAATACACCAAACCAGTAGTTCTTAGCCCAATCTGATTTAGCTTCTCTACAAGCCCTCTCAGCGGCTGTTACTCGTCTTGCCTGTTCCTGAGTTAACTTAGGTAGATTTAGTCTTTTCAAGTCTATATCTGTTATCATAATATCTTATCCTATCACTATTCACCAAGATTGTCAAGCCCTATTTTGGCATATTCTGGTCATTCCAGTCCATTATTTGGTCAAGTTTTATGCGAATTTCGTCTGGATCCAGACCCATTGCCTGTAATTCTTTCGTACCCATTTGTTTAAAGAAGGTTTCATAGTCACGGTTTTTTAAATCTCGTTGACCTAGTTTTTTAAAAAAGTCTCTATAAATTTTGTCTCTATTTCGTAGATTTTTTTCTCTAGTTTTTGCGTTAGTAGCCGTTCTTTCGATACGCTCTTTTTCTTTACGGATCTTTTCGATTTTATTCTCTTCGTTCTTTTCAATTTCGTTTTGTCTAGCAAGGTTTCTTCCTCTCAATGAAATATTAGCCGCTATTAACAATAGTACAGCTAATGGGTCAAAGACAAAAATCAAAATGATAATAACCCACCTTACAGCCTCATCAAAATGGTCTTTCGCCTCATCACCATAAATTAATTCTGCAACATATTTAATAGGACCTACTTCAGCCTCTATCTTATCTTGCTCTAATTGTAACGAACCTTTTTCATTGCTAAGTTGTGCAATCTTATCACTCGCCTGGTTAATGGCAAGCGTTAAAGCATCTCGTTCAGGTTTTTGTTTATCTCTTTCTTTTAGACCTCTTGTGACATATTCCATATCAATGTATTTCTCTAACGATTGGTCTAATAGAGTTAATGTCTTTTGTGACCTGTCTATAATAATCTGTTGTTGGTTGATTTGTGTATCAAGTAATTCAATCTTAATGTTGTTACTTGATTGTGGTTTGACTTGGTCAAGGTGTGCCTTTGATAAGAAACCAAAGATACCCATAGATGTAATAAAGATTAAAACTATAATTGCACTAAACAAATATGCTTTGAGTGATTTTGGTACTAATGGATTTCGCCAGTTATTATACAACCAACTGGCAGATACAAGTTTACCGACCTCTAATGCCGTACCCATTGCAATAATAGGTACAACTGCACCTGCAAACAGAGTTGATAGACCTACGATTGAATAACCAGCTGCAATTATTGATATAGAAATGGCTGATAAAAATGTAATTAATATTGTGAACATACTTCCCTACCTAATGTAATTTAATTTGTACTCGTTTCTTATCTTCTTAATAATACTTCTAACTTTCGAAAAGTAATTTACATCAGTAGCGTAAGCGTCTAAGGTTACTAATAATTTAAATGGGTCATTCAGGTGATTGTCCCTAACTTGTCTATACTTATCAAAAGCAGTACCATTATTTAGTATGTCAATATAATTCATTACACTATCACATTGATGTTCATATACTCTAACACCCCATTTCTGTGGTTTGTCTTTCCATGGTAACATATGTGGTTCTCTTAAATCATATGTACGGATACCAAATAGATTTTTACCCTCTGTGGCAAATCTACTTGAGCCCCAACCACTTTCTAAGACCGCCTGTGCTAATAGTAGTTCTCTATTTACAGGTTCTACATCTGAGGTGGTGTGATATATGTAATCAACACAAGTGTTTACACTATCTAAGAATTGTTGATGGTCGTCATGGTCAAAGTCTGGTTTCTTTACTTGAAACTCTTGTACTTTGACCTGCTGACTTAGTTTCTGCTGTTCATACACATACATTGTAACAGCAATACCAGCCACTATAGCAGTAAACATAAGTGTCTTTAATACTATCTTGGCTTTAAAGATAAAGTCTTTCACTTTATCCTCTTTTCCTTAATACAATGTATGAATAGCTTGTGATAATCTCTTCTGGTTTTTCACCATATTCAGACCATGTACCAATTTTAATGGGGTCGTTCTTCTTTTGAACAAACGCCAATTTGGGGTCATCCATGATTTTAGCCATCTTCTTAAAGATTTTTTCAGCTTGTTTCTCAGTATAATTGTTCATTATATCTGTTGCCCAATTACCAGTATAGTAAGTCATCTTACTTTCTAGTTTCGTATCACGGAAGTCCATGATTTTAGTTGGCACATTGTCGATAATCGACTTTAGGTGGTGGTCTAGTTCTTTCACTTTACGCATTATATAGTCCTCTCTCAGTTATTAAATGTTACCCAAACCAATTTG
>Ga0222714_10001442_pt1 | contig 26762 bp, 42 predicted proteins | sample C33_3DmetaG_FD_165048 | JGI IMG/M metagenome (GOLD analysis project Ga0222714, IMG submission 165048) | Estuarine water microbial communities from San Francisco Bay, California, United States - C33_3D | ecosystem: Environmental > Aquatic > Marine > Unclassified | place: USA: California...
ACGGTAGTGTTGGGGCAATAGCGGGTGCGGCAGGTGTTAGTAAACCAACCGCAGGGGGTGCTACAGCGGCGGCACAACCTGTTCCCATCCAAGGACTATCGCCTACAATTTGTGAAAAACCTTTTAGAAATTCTTGTCCAAGACCAACAACACCGTCTTGGCTTTGGTGCATGAAAATTTCTTGATAAGCCTGTTTGGGGTCTTTACCGTTTACTCCGACTTCATAATGGTAGGCTGACATTAGACCTGACACCGATAAATTCATGCCATTACCAAATGCGTTCTGTTCGCCTGCACCACCTGTGTATTTAATGAATTTACGCCCTGCGTAACTATCCATTGCAAATTCAGTTACCCAACCGTCATCCTTCCACGTTCCAAATTTTGGAAGTTCATACTTGTAGTTAGTGGTGTTCCAATTACTTAAAATTTCATCTACACGCTTTTCAAGCGCAACCGTGTCTTGGTCAGCGTTAGGCGGGTTGTAGTATTTAAGGTAAAACTCTTTAATTGCTTCTTTGTCGCCTTTAGCAATACGCATAGGCAAAGCCATAGCGTCATCGTTAGGAACACGCTTATCCTTACGAATCAATTCAAATAACGCCTGACGCACTTCTAGCGGCGCATTGTTAAAGTCTGTTTCTGCCCCCGCATCTGTATCGTCATAGGCTAGTTTGGCTTGTTTGTCTAAGCGCAGTGACAATGCTTCATATTGTTTTTCAAGATGGATTAGTGCTTCGTCTAGTTTAAGCAGTTCAACCTGTTGTCTTTGAATTTCGCCAATCGTAATAGCAGGATTAGCCGCAACATTTTCAATTTCGGCTTGTTTGGCTTCTATTTGTTGTAGAAGTGCATTTCTGTTACCAACACCTTCGACTACTGCTTGAACGCTTTCACTTACGTTAACGCGAATTTCTTGTAGTTCAGTCTTTTCAACCTCTGACAATTCGCTGTAATTAAATTGCCCTGTTGTTGAATAATTACCATCCGAAAACTGCGGTTTAGTGATAGTAAACATCTTAGTAATAACTAGCGCACGTTGTGCATCTAGCGACAACGATGTGGCTTTTGCACCCTTTTGAATATCTGCAACCCAATCAGGTGCTTTGAAAGTAGGGTTAAATTGTTTACTAAGGTTAAGATATTTATTTGTCAGCGATAACAATTCATCCTGACGTAATTGAAACACACCACCTTTTGTGCCTGTTTCATTTAAAATATTTCTGTTTGCGCTTTCAATAGGGGAAATAAAAGATACTGCTTCGTTAATAGTATCTACTTGAAAGTCGCTTAATCCATTGGCTTTCTGAATACCATCTAGCAACGTCAATGTAGCTTCGCCGCTAGTTACCAATGTGTTTAAAACATTAGGGCGTTCTTCTCTTTTTTCTTCTTCACGCTGTGTAAATTTCTGATTTGGATACAGAACATCTTTTGACAAAATTCTTTCGCCACGTTCAAACAAACCTTTTGATGGGTCACCTGTCCAAAAGCCACCGCCCATTTTAAGTTGCATTTTTTGAGCATCAGTTAAATCTTCCCATTTATACACTGGTGCTTTGTTTGCTTCTGATTCTGCAATGCTCTTAGCCAATTCCTGATTAAACAATGACATTTCAGGCTGATTGACCAATTCGCCACGCATATTCTCTTTGCCGATTAATCCATTGCTATTACCAACAACGGTTGATGTTTCTTTATTTGCAATCTCGCCTTCTGTGTTAATTAGGACATTTCCACTTGCAATAGCGTTTTCAGTTAACGTGCCATCAGTTTTTGGTTTAATTACAAGGTTTTTTTCTGTTTCAACAGTCAGGTTCTTATCCTGCCCTGATAAAAGGGATTCATTAAAATAATCCCATGACTGTTGGGCTATACCGTAATGCGAATTGATTTCAGAATCAGAAAATCCTGCCGCCCTCAAAAACGGTCTTTTGCTATTAGTAAAGTTAATGATATGTTCATCACTAAACCCTGCTTGTTTTAACTGTAGGACTGTGACGTTATCTACCATTATTCACCTACAACATTAAAGTTTGCGCCGCCTGCATCTGTTGCATTACCTTGTAAGAACAGTGGCAAATTGCTTGAATTGCTAAATTTGTTTTTCAACATCCACGCATCAAGACGTGGAAGATATTGTGACATACTTTCGTTTTCTTTTCTTACAGGCACATTAACAACAGTTGGGTTGCTTCTTAATGTGCTGTTTGCCCAACCTGCCGCATCAATGCCGTATTTACCATCTGTCATCCAATTTGTGTTAATGTATTGCTGTGCGGTTGAATTGAAAGTAGTTTGAGCGGCATTTACTTTTAAGTCTTTGTAAACTTTAATTATGTCGTTCACTACATAATTTGGACTTTCAGCATTAGCCAACATATTTTCTACGCTATAACCTTTCTTCTGACCTTCGGCTATAATTCTGTCTAAATTCTGAATAGCCATAAATGCTTCTTGGCTCATTTGACCTGATAAGCTATCCATAAAATTTTGCAGTTGTTCTAAATTGTTTAAAGAACCACCGTTTGCACTCATGTTAGAAAGTGCCGCAAGTTTGTCAGGTTTTTCACCCATTTCCTTCATAATTGTGCCAACCGCACGTTTATAAAGCATGGCGTAAGGCGCGTTCCTTGCCTTGATTTTTTCGTCAACAAGTGTGTCCAAAGCCGTCATTGTGTCAGGCGAAATTAACTGACCGTTAAGCCAAAAATCACGAATGATTGCTTTTTCTTCTACCGTATCAATAACATTTGCAGATATTAAATAACGCAACATACCTTCTGCGGCAATGCCTTGCTGTGTTTCCCACGGTTTTGTTTTGTCCTTAATGTTGCCAATCGTAGTGAAATACGCATTTTTAAGTGTCAATTTTGCTTCAGGTGATAGCGTATTATCTTTTTCCAAATCAGTCAGAAAATTTCCATCAGGCTGTCCTGTAGACATTGTAATAATACGGTCAGCAAAACTAATCTTTGAACCGCGTTCTCTATCAGTTCGTTCACGCTCAAAGAATGTATCTTGTTCACTATCCTTTTCACGATAACTTTTGACAAGACCTCTGCGCAATGGGTCATCAACAGTTAGTTCATTTCCTTGAACGTCTGTCATTTTAAAATTAGGGTCAGCGGCTTTGTTCGCCAGTTCGCCCCAATTTATTGCGCTTGTTCCATTTGGTGCTTGTAGCGGTGCTATACCTTTACTTGATTGATGAAATAGAAAAGCATTATTAGCATATGCTAACATTCCATCACCGTCAGTCTTGTATCGTTGTCCGTCAATAAATTCAGTTTTAGCGTAATTGGTTAACGTGTCATCTGTCCAAGTTTGATAAATACTTTGGACTTCTTCAGCGGACGATGCAGTATCTATTTTGTTTTGGGTATTAACCCAAGTCTTATCATATTCTCTTTGTGCGTTTACAAGACGCTGTTTTTTGGCTAAAGCACGAATGTTTCTAATGCCTTCAATTCTTCCTAAAGTATGGAATGGCTCATGTTTTTTCCATGCAACCTCATCATTGTCAAATGCGCCACCTACACCTGTTTTAGTGGCAGTTAATTTATCGTAACTGTCAATAAATTCATTTTCCCATGATTCCCAATCAGTTCTGCCTGACGTTTCAATTTGGTAAACAAAATCATCGTTGTGCAACAAACTGTCGTTTTTGCCGTTTTCATTTTTAGAAACAAGGTCAAGGTCACGTAGTTTGGCTTCCATACGAATTTGACTATCCGCATAGGTAGACACTAATTTCATCATGGAATTACCCATGTTTGACATAGTGTCTGTCACGCCCGTTGTTAGGCTACGCCCACTGTTTACAGGCGAAGAACCTAAATTACCGTCATATCTTGGTATCTTAATCGCCATTAAACTGTTGTCCCATATTTCTTAGCATAGTCCATCTTAGATTTGTATGCGCCTGCTGAAGCCGCGCCATCCAATAATGTGCCTACCATTTGATAATTAGCCGATGTTAACTGCCCCTTTAATTCTGCGCTTGCGGCGGCATTTTTTACCGTTAATCCTTTTTCCAAGAACCACATATCGTTTTCAAATTCTTCTTGGTCTGCGGCGGCAATAAGTAAACTACTTCCTGTAAATAATTGCGTTCCACTAGCACCACCTCTAGCACGTTGTTCGCTAAGAAGTTTAGTTTGTTCTTTAAGTTTTTTTTGTTTGTCGTAATGATAGTTAAGTGTGCGCTCGTATTCTTGCCAAGCGGCATTAGCTTTCATTGTTTTTTTCTGTTGTTGGATGCCCATAACGGTTACTGCCGTTGATGCTACCATCGCAGGAATTACCCACCATGCCATTATGCGCCCCCCTTCCTAATCGCTCGTAACCAATGTGCCTGTGACACCTAGGACTGTCATTGGCAATGGTTGTGCTTGTTCTATTATTATCTGACCATCTCTATCCCATCCTAAGTTGGTCACCCGTTTGTCGCCTGTAAATTCTTCAATATTCTGCCCAACAGGGGTAGACGAAGTTCTGAACGGTATTTGGTCACCGTTTATTGCTACACCAACCGTTTTGTATAAACGGACGGTAACTTCATTATACCTTTTTGGACGGGCTTGTGCCGTTCCTGCTTGCGCCCCTGCTTCTACTCGCATTGTTTTAATCTTACTGATGTATTTCAATCCTATCTCTATACTTTTATACCCCGAATTGGCAGGTAAGTTAACTGTTATTTTTCCGTTTGTTACTGTTTGGTTAGGATAAACAGCGTCACCAATTAGGATTTGGACTGATTCGCCTTCTAAATGGTCTAGTCCTGTCACATCTGTAGACGAACCATTAACCGTTCCTGATAGGCAGGAATCCATATTTACGGTCTTACTTAGGTATTCAATGTATGCGCGTTTAGTATTGCCAATCGTGCGTTCTACACAAAGCCATACTTGGTTTTCTTCGTCTTCAGAAATAGTCGCAACAGACTTGCATTTTGCGGCGGCACGAATATAGTGTGTGCCAGTGCCAGTGCCAATTTGCACAATCGTGCGGTCTAATGCTTGTTGGTAGGTTTCTGCCAATTCAATCTCATTGGCACTGCGCACTACCACATAATAATCTTTTCCATTTTCAAGACCTGCAATCTTGGTATTGTTGTTTGCGTCATACGTTACTCTGTCACCTACCGCATAACCATGCCCATTAATCGTGATATAACCGTTGTTTAGCGCGTCTGTTGTATAGCTAGTTACCGCAGTAGCCGCATTAAACGAATAGCCGTTGTAGCCGCCTATAATGTGCCTGTGCCATGCCACCACGTCTTCTTGACGCTGATAGGTCATTCCGCACAGTGTTCCGTCTTCACGAACCACCCAATAAATACTTTCAGGTTCTTGTGCATAGGCTACGTCTACCGCGCCGTTGCCTAAGATATGTTCTGCCAATAGGCACATATCAGGTGCGGCATACGCATCGTCTTCAAACTGATACGCAAATTCACGGATTTTCTTACGCTGTTTCTGCACAAATAGAACCACGTTACCAATCTGAATTGGTTCTGTAGTCCACCCACCGTAGGTAGTTTGCTGTGTAATCGACACGTTGTCAGGCTTTAGCGGTTCGCCTGTAGGTCTGCCCACTTTAAATTCACCACCCGCTGTGCCGACAATTAAGTCACGCGCAGGTGCTAGCCAACGAATTGTGTTAACCCTGTTAGCCGCAATCGTATAGATAAAGGCTTCTGCCGCTAGTGAAGTTCCTGTGGAAAAGTTTGTGTATAGACCTGATTGTGATGCCCAAATAGTCTGTGGATAAGCTGTAGACCCCGCAAACATTAACCTTTGTTCAAAGAATGATACGGTTCGTGGGTAACCTGTGTGTTCTGACCATGCACCTAATGACCAATCAGTTGTTGCCGCCGCCGATGACAGTGCTTTTTTAATCTGCCATGTAACTTGCGTAGGTGAATTGTAGGCTGTAATCACGCCCCAACCTGTAGTCATACGCACTAAACGCCCAACATCGTCAACGTGAAAACCTGTAAGACCTAATGCGTCAGGAAATAGACCTGATGCTGTTAGCGTTCTTCCTGTGCCTACACCTGTTGCAGATGATGTAAACGTAAAACTTGATGTGTTTTTATCAAGATATGGACCATCTTCAAATGTTTCGCTAACTAGCGTCCACGATGTATGTCCTGTTCGTGATAGTTTTTTTGGCGGTAGAGTTTCGTGAACAATATACATAACGTCCGCAGACTGCGTATATTGGATTTCATACAGTATACTTTCAGTGATTGGGCTAGCAATCTCGTAAACTTTGTTTGCTGTGCCGCCTGACGTATATGCAGTAAAAGATGTCGTATCTATGCCATTTAAAGTAAAGTTATTAGCATCCACAACAGTAATGCGATAACGCCTGCCATTGATGCCGTCCATACCAACAACAGCATAAATCCAAATATCGTCACCCGTAGTATATCCATGACCGACAGACGTGACGTTTGCAGGATTTGCTTGTGTAATTGCTGTGATGTTCTTGGCGGCTTCTGTAATCTGCCCACCATCTTTGTAGAACCTTATATACTGGTCACCAAATTCCAACACGTAGGATTGTTCTACGTTAAATTCAAAAGGAATTAGACGACATTTCTTTGTGCTGTCTTTTACTTCAGCAACAAATCGCGTTCCATAACGCCGCGTTGCACCCCCTTGAGGGAACACCGTCATGTTTTCTAATGTTTCTACGCCATTAGAATATTTCTTGAAGTCAGTTTGACCTGCAAGTTTTGGTGTTAGTTCACCCGCTGTAAAGTTTGTTTGAAAAGGATGAACACGTGCCATTATCTTCTAAAGTCCGTAAATGTATCGGATACAAGGTCTTCAGTAGTTCCTTCTTGTCCGTCTACACTACGTGCTTCAGAAAGTTTTTGTTGATATAACTTTTCCATTTGTCCTTGTAATTGGACGCTACCAGTTACAGGGTAAGCCAAATCAACAGCTAACTTTGCTGTTAACACGTCAACGAACATACTGTCGAACAAGACCGCATTAGTGACCCGCGCGATATATAGAATCTTTGCTGTGCTTTCGTTGGTAATTAATACCCGCCCAAAAGTAGAATCGTTTTCTATTTTGAAATCATAATCGGGGTATTCCATTCCCAACACGCGCAAGCAATATGGGTTTGTAGGTAGTGCATACTGATAGTCATAACCGTATGCAGGTGTTGCTGTTAGTTTCGTTAGCGTAGCCCGTGTGATTGCAAAATTCCACGGGTGACTTCTTAAAACTGAATCCCTTGCGTCTGCAAAAAAAGCATTACACAAACGGGCGCGTTCTGTGTCATCAGTTAAAGACGTAATTGGGCTGTCACCCAACCTACGTAGGGCGTTTGAACAAATTGATACGTCTGTAGCCATATGAACACCTAAGAATGACGGGGGGTTTTACCCCCCCATCAAGCCCTTTTAGTCGGTTACATACAGCATAGTCAACGTGACTTTGCCCGTTGCCGCCGCACCCCCGATAGTAACGGTAACTGGCACACCGACTTCGTTTGCATCTGTTACAGAAGCAAAGCCAAGTGCAAGTGTTGCCGCCGCATCTACTACTTGTGCAGAAGTAGAAGCCGCCGCCGCTTTATACGCCGCCGCCGCCGCTGATACGGCAGAGCCGTTAGAAGCAGTGTGCGCCGCATAACCAACGCTCAAAGTAGTTGATGCACCTAGGGCTTCGTGACCTAGTTTAGCACCAACAATTCGTGCGCCATTCGGCAAGTTAAACATTTCTATTACGTCACCACTAGCGGTAGAAGCAGTAGTGTATTCGCCATAAGCGACACGCACACGTCCTGCCAATTCGTTAGTGTTGACCTTTTCAGAGGGGTTATTCACAGACCATTTGGTCTTTTGAACAGAGTATATTGTAGCCATTTTCTACTCCCCCTTATTCTGAACAAGCGACTTCAACGACTTTTTCGTCTTCTACTCGCGTAGCACCGATAGTCATTGAAAGAAACACTTGAGTTGCATAATTCTTGTCTGCACGTTCAGAAATCCTAGTGGATACATCTGCACCTACAGCAAGCCCGATACCTGAACGGCAAAAAGCCAATACTGAACGGTTACCGCTACCATCTAAAGCAAGACGTTCGGTTCGGATAAAGTTGAAACCTAGAAAAGTTCCAATTTGACCCTGAACCAAAGCCTTAACAGACGCATAGTCTGCTGAAGTGATTTTGGTTTCGTTTAGCATATTGGTCATTTGCTTACTGGTCACAATCATAAACCGTGGTTCGTCAGGGTCTACATCGTTACCGTCCAAGATTTCCTTGGCTTCGATAAGTTTTGCGATAGTAAGACCTGCACCGCCAACAGCGATTTTTTGTGCCGCAGGTAATGCAATAGATGTGCCGCCGCTGACACCGCCAAAGGCGTTGCCTGAAGCCGCCGCAATTACTGCATCGTCCATTGCTCGACCCATAGCCCATGCACCTGCCATAGCGTATTCGCTTTGGGGTGAAATAAGCATACGGACCTTATCTTCTTGGTCAATCAGGTCTGCCCAATCATAGTCATCCATAGTGACTTTACGTCTACTATGGGGTGTGTCCATGCGTGGCGTATCTGCGTGACGTGATGTGCGTTTCTGTGCCGCTACAGAGCCGATACGTTCAAAGTAATGCGATTTCCCTGTTACTGTTTCAGTTCTTACCGCATCCCTCAAACGTGAACCTTTCTGTTGCGCCAAGTGAAACACATTGCTTTTGTATTGTTCTACAAAAGCGGTAGTGATTTGCACTGACATAATCAGTTCTCCTTCCGTTTAAGTTACAAAATAGTCTTTCGACTGCTTTACGGTTTTTGTCCTATAAAGGGAAACCTCATCACTTACGGTGACTAATCGGATTGTTAAGGCATCACGCCCACCACACAGATTGTCCTTTCGGTTCTGACGTAGTTAGGTAACTATACCATATAAATAGTTAATTACCATAAACTTTTTCGTGCAATTCTCGCATCCTTTCTACCGCCGCCTTATGTTCAGGATGTTGGTCCTTGAAATATGGGTGGTTTGGATTATTGAATACTTGCTCAATTTCCATCTTAGCGTCAAGCGGTGATACAGCCAAACGGTTGTTAGCCGTGTTTTGCGCCATATCTTCCGTAATCTCTTTGCCAAGTTTTGCGAACAATTTAACTACCGCAGGATGATTGCCTGCCGATGTATTCATCAAATCAATGATTTCTTCATCGCCATACACCTGCAAAGCACGTTGTGCGGCACGAACATTACGGTCATACTCTGCACCCCATTCTTTCTTTAGGTAGTCTTCTGTTTCGATTTTCTGTGCGGCTAACTGTGAAGGTTCGTTCTGAATAACCTCTGCCAATTCGCCTGACTGATAATCAATCAATGCTTGAACCTGTTTGTTGTTCAAGCCGTTAGCGTGTGCTACTTCTTTGAAACGACTTAAAGCCCCTTCATCGAAATACTGCTTAACTTCTTCATTTAATTGATATTCATACTTGTCAGCCGATTCAGGTCTGCCTAGTTTGTTGTAGACTTCCGACAGTTCTTCGTCAGTTTTAGGTAGGGGAATACGACTTCCCATAGCCTTCTGTTGGTGAATTACAGTCTTGGCAAGGCTTTCAACGTCCTTGAAGTTCTGTAACGTAGGTTCATTGCGGATGTCTTCGGGCAGTGACGATTTCCAATCAAGATTATCGCCACCATCTTCAGAACCCATCAATGTCGATTCGACAGGGTTTGCCTGTTCTGTGGTAACGGTCTGCTCGTCCATAGTTTATTCTTTCCTTTCTTTTATCATTGTTAATATGCGTAGCACCATACTACGCTGTCCTTCCTTGTAAGCCGTGGCGTATGGGTCACTGCTAAAACTAATCCTGTGACCATATGCCGCTTCCAAGTCTTGTAGCACTTTCGCACCCGCAGGTGACGTAAAACACTGCTTATAGTTCTCGACTAATTCAGCGTGTTCTTTATGCAATTCTTCTTCTATATCTTCCATTATTTTTTATCTTTCTTGGGAAATCCCTTTTTCATATTGCTATAGGCTTCAGGCGAAACAGTAGAATCTTCTTTAGAACGACTTGTTCCTGCCGCCTTTCGCTTGTTTATATTAAAATACAATCCTTTTCTTTTAGGTATCATATTACTGTTGCTCCATCTGTCGCATTGCTTCCGCTTCAGCCTGTTGCATTACGTCTTGAGTATTAGGGTCACCCATAACTTTTGCTGTTTCGGCTTGCGTCTTAGCCACTTGTGATTGCTGTTGCGCCGCCATCATTGCTTGTTGTTGTTGCATTGCTTGTTGCTGTGCTTGACGTTGTTTAGCAACATCACGTGGGTCACGCATAACTGTTGCAGGAACGCCCAATAATTTAGCCCTCATACGAATAGCTTCATCATGGTCAATGTTATCCATGATACTTGGGTCAACCTGCGCAATATTCATGCCAAGTTGATATAGACGGTCAATCGCTTGCGCTTCTTCCATACGTTGTGAACGCGCTAACGGTCCAACATACTCTACGTCCATTTGACCACCTGATTCCATTTCACGTGGCGGTTCTAACAATGCACCTGCACGTGACATGATTCCGTAAATACGTTCAATAAGTGGGTTCAAAAACTCACTTTGGAATCTGCCAAGGGTAGGTCCAAGCAATCTTTGCATCAATTCGTAACGAACCTGCACTTCTGTTGCGGTCATCTGTGGACCTTCTTGCAGTTGCAGTTGGTCAGAATAGTAAGCCTGACGAATTGCTGTTCGTAATTGTGTTTCTTTTAGGTCTGTAATTTGCCAATTACTGCCGATTTGAAGCGGTCTGATAGCGTTTTCGTTACGGACTACAGTAATACCCGCAGGCGTAGTTCTAACGCGCCCTATAACGCCGTCATCAGTCACAAGTAGTGGTGGGTCAATAGCCTTTGCCCACGCCTTCAAACCAATCTCTACAGCCTTGTTAATGGTCTTGATGTCAGGCAACGCATTGTAGGACGGTGAACGTCCATACATTTCGCCTGTAGCCTTTGACCATCTAGGAACAAGATAAGGAAATTCATTGTAGCCGCCTGTTCGGACTACCATTTTGTCTTCTTCACAGATGTGGCATGAATGGTATTTTAGTTTTGTAGCGACTTTGCCTGTTGCACGTTTGTAATCTTCAGACGGTTCTACCGCATGAATAAACGTAAATTCTTTATCAGGCTTTTGTTCGACTGCTTCTTTAATTTTTTCGCCAATATTGTCGTCACCAAATTCTTGCATGGCTTGACGGGCGTTCATTTTGTAGCGTCTATAAACCGTATCTACATACCCGTTAATATTTTCGGCTATGTAAAATTCACTTATGTGCAATGTATTGAAATGAATACTGCTTTCAGTAAAACCGCCTTTACCTTCTTCAACAAAAAGACAACCTGTGCCAATACTGGTCAGGTCTAAATACATTTCGTGGACTTCAGTATTAAAATTACTGTCGCTAAATGTGTCATACATTCTACGCGCAGTATCTTCTAACCATACTTTTACTTCACGGTTATCGTTAAGTTCTTTTTGTCGTAGTTTAAGGCTAAACCAAGGCAATGATGGGGATGTCAATGTGCCTTGTAGTGATGCGGCTAGTAGAGTATTTGCAGTGATTGCAGTGCTATCAAACAGTTTTTCTGTTCGCTTTTCACCTCTTGCACGAACAAAAGTAATATCCGCTTTTCGCGGCATAACATAGTCAAGAATTTCTTGCCAATGGTCTTCCCACGTCCCACGTTGTGTTGCCAAATATGATTGGCGTTTTTTAATATATTCGTATGGTGATGCGTAGGATTCTGCCATGTTACACCACCGTTCCACCAAGCATAGTCTTTGCCGTAGATGCTTCTTCCTCAACACCAAGACCTGATGTTAGGATAGTGCCGTATTTACCCTGCTTGTTGACATTAATCATTTTATTTTTTTCTGCTGTTAGCGCGGCTTCCTTTTTCTTGGTTTCGTCTATAACAGAAGTGTCAACAGGGGGCGGCATCTGTGGTGCAGATTTCATACCCATTTACATTCCCCTTTCAAAATTCCGTAGATTGCACCGTCAACCCAAATGCCATCCACATTCATTATATTTCTTATGATGCCTTCTTTTTTAAAGCCGACACCTGCTAGTAACCGTTCATTGCGCTCGTATCCATTTACACAAATTCCTGTCATCCTATTACATTTACACTGGTTAAACGCATAATCAAACATCAATTTAATGTTGCGCCTTGACGCAATCTTTGGGTCATCTAACGCTAAATGCACCATGATGTTGTTCCCATCATAGTCGCTAAACAGCAATGCACCAACGACTTCATCATCTTTTGTAAACGCAATAACACGGTCTTCGTGTTCAAGCGGTCTAAGAATGTGCGCCCTTGGCTGAAGGTATTGATAGGCTTTGTCATAAATTTCCCTATCCACCCTGACTTCAACCATGATGCCACCTTATCCGTTATGCGCTACCTTCGCCCATCAGGTTCTTGACTTTTTTCTTTGTCCCGCCAAGCACCGTCTTTGCAATGTTTGCTTCTTCCTCTACGCCACCTGCGCTACTCATAATGGTTGAACCACCATACAGAGAACCCGCTGTCGCAACCTTTGCTACTGCCGCTTTAGCCGTCTGTGCTTTTTCAACAGCTTTTTTTGCTACAGTAGGTGCGGTAACTTTTGGCGTAGGTGCAATGACTTTTGCCACTGCTTTAAATAATTTTTTAACTGCACCCATGTTTTGCCCCTTTCATTAAGCGAATACGTTAAAGTCATTGTCGGAAAACATTTGCGTAGGTTGATAATCCTGAACCCGTGCCTTCCTTATTGACATAACTGCATAACGCAAAGCACTGATAATGTCATCATTAGCGGCAACAATTTTACCGTCATTACGATGATACATTCTCAGTTCTTCTAATAGTTTACCTTGATTACTAAAAATTTTCAATCTGTTAGTTGAAAACCTTGTGAACATCTCTTGAATACCTGCTTCAACAGATATACCGCCTGTTCCTTCCTTCATTCCCTTCTGTGGTGGGTTTGTAAAGTGTTCACGTGTTAGGTTTACACCCTCATTGCGATATTGTTCGGCAAGTGACTTACCTGAACCTTTATCTGCTTGTCTACCATCCATAGGATAAATAACAGGAATCCAATTACCCCTAGCCTTGAAAGCACTTGCATGAATAGGCACTGCTTCTTGGCGTAATGCGTAAGTATCATAAACATAAATACAGTCAGCATCCCTATCCCACGCTACCCACGCACCCGCTGTTGGGTGATTCCAACCAAAGTCGATACCCGCCATTCTTGCCCAATGCGCAGGTATTTCAATCGGTTCGCAGACCATTTGGCTTTCAGGTAGCGGAAAAACAAGACCTGAACCTAGTTGCGGTATGCCTTGCTCACGCATCTTTCTTTCATGGGGTGGCAATGCCGCAAGTATTTGTTCACGCACTTCAGGTGTCATATGTGGGGCATCATCCCATCCTGCTTGTATCAATGCTTGTCCTGCGCGTAGGTCATTTACAAATTGTGCAACCGTTTCGGTCATGCCGTTTTCAGGTGTAAAGGTCATATAGACAATACCGCCTTTGTCAGCGGTTCGGGTTAACGATTGTGTGTAGATTGATTGTGGCGGTTCTTCGTCTAGCCAAATCACATCTAGTGATTCACCCATCCATTTTTCTTTGCCCATTTCGTAAGCCTTAAACGCTAGTCGTGACCACCCACCAGTAATGTGTTTAATGACAAGACTGTTCATAGCATTAGGCACACCCGCTTTACGCACCGTTTCCCCAATGTATTTTAGTGGAATAGACCCCGTTCCCTTGGCAGTAGGGTCATCAGGCTGTCCAACCAGTTCTTTTTGGCAGATGTCACGGGTGGTTTCGTTAGATGCACCCCCTGCCCACGCCCGTATAGGGCGTTCAAATTTTTTGCCTTTCCACCAATCAGGGTAGTGACCCGTCAAATGGTAAGCCATTTCCATAGCCCCACAGAAAGACTTTCCGATACGGTTACCTGCCATTAGTAGCCGCTGTTGTGCCTCTGTATTGTGGAATTTTACCTGATAGTCATACGGCGAATAATGCGCCATACGGTTAGTTGCCTTGCGAAATTCTAATTCTTTTGCGATTTCCACCGCTTTTGCTAATACACTGCTCATAATTTTGCCAAATCATCGCTATGAACCATTATCCAAAAACCTTTACGGTTCTTTTCAGCAAGACAAATAACAGGTGTTTTGTTTTCTTTGTCCGCTAGTTCCTTAGTTGCATCCCATAAGGTAACCACACTGTGCTTTTGACGCAATTTGACCTCTATAAACAGGTCATCATGCACCACATCGGCACGGGTTATCTTGCCATTACCCCCCGATAACGGTGTGCGTTCCCCACCAAAGTAGGCGGCAACCTGTCTTTCCCGTTGTTTCCATGCTTTATCACCCATACACCCATCATACCCCCATACTTAACTTAGGGCAATAGAAATGTGATGTGTGTTAACCTAGGTTAATACCTAAAAAAGCCCACCGCTGTGCGGATTAATCCATTGTAATGGGACAGGGCGGCGACTTTGGGGGGTGGGGGGGTCATTTGCGCCGCGTTGCGTCTACATTTTGCCTGCACCTGCGCCCATGCGCCTGCCCCCCACGCGCAGACACGCACACCCACGCGCCGCAGAAGATGTATGCCTGCCCCTGTGTGTAATGTAATGGTGATGATGCTAGCCCTTTAACAAGACCGCGCAGGCGATATGCCATGCCCGTGCCTTTGCTGTGGGTGCGTGTGTGTGTGCGGAAGAAACCACGTTTGCGCCTGTTACGGGCTACGTGATGAGGATGGTGTCTTGCCCCTATGTGTTCCCTATATATGGATGAAGGGAAGAAGCAGGGGTTTAGTGCTGTGTTTCTTCTTCAAGACCGCCGCCGATTGATTCGCGGCTGATGCCCATTGAAGCAAGCAGATGATTCAGTTCTGCTTCTAGTTCTGCGTCTGTGCGTTGCTTGGTTACATCTTCGACCTTGTGGACTGTCTGATACCCTGTGCGGTCAAGGACGCTGTTGATTGCCCCAAGACGGACGGCAGGCGATACCTTGTCATCAGTCATCAGGCTTCTAAGTTTCTCGACTGCTAGTGGAACGCTACTGCCTAGCATCTGCCTAGTGGCTTCGTCTATCTCGTTGACTAACTTGTTCTTCAGTTCATAGCCCTGCTGTTCCGCTGTCGCAGGACTGTATCCCGCCGCGATTGCAGACTGTGTTGCGTTGCCCGTCTGACTAAAGTGATGGACAAACGCTTTCTGTTTATCTGTAAGGGTTTTCGTAGTCATATCATCATTTTAACCTAAAGTAGTCACAAGTCAATTACATAGTGAAAATTAATTCTTGCGTGTATTCTGAAATGTGCTATGATGTTAACCGTCATCAATGTTGATGGCATAACTGCGAAAGGATAAACGCTATGAATCTAAGACAAATCGGGTCAAATATGACTGAAGTAACTATGAACGGCGCACGTGTGTTGTTCTCTTATGAAACGCCTGTTGCCGCCTACGTGGACGGCGAGGCTGTGAAGACTGCGCACAAGTGGTCTGTCACGACATCCAAGCACATCCGCAAATATCTAGGCAGTGACTTTGACACTGCAAAGGTTCTGCCACAGACAGCGTTTGCGGCTTTGCATCTTCGTGCTGAATTAGGGGGCGAATGATGAAAGGCTTGCTCAACGTGTTTGGTGCGGCGTTGCTTGTGCTTGGCTTTTTAGCCATTGCAGGCAGTGCGAATGACTGTGACGGCAAGTGCATGGAATACGCAAACGACATACCCACGATGCTTCTAGTCGTGGGCTGTGGCTTTGTGTCCTGTGCGCTTGGCGGCATTATGATTTTTTTAGCAAATGAAAGGGCTTAATTATGTGCGATAACAAAGTGACGCAATACGTGCCACGTGGCTACGACTATCGCGCCGTTGAAATGCGGTGCGGTTCTACTGGTATTCATGGACAACGCCTGTTGTGCGATGCCTGTGAGAATGATTCGGCGGTGCAGGAACGCTTGCGCCGTCACGATGCAAACATGGAAGCCGATAACGCATGGCTACGGTCTGCGGGTTGGGGGGAAATGTAATGAACGCTCAAGCACTGCTTTATCGTAATAAGTGGGTGCAGGTCATTCGTAAGGGGCAGGCACAGCCTACCCTTGCGGAAGCCCAAGCCTACATTGGCGGCTATGTTGAACGTGTGGAATTACCACGCGGCGACTTAGCTTTGGTTGATGAAGAAGGTCTGCTGAAGGACTTAGAACCAAACCCTGTGACCTTTGAGGAATACGGGGTTTTTCTATGTGGCAAGGCAATCATCATCGAATCTGATGCACGTAATCGCAAATCTGCGGAAGGGTGGGGATGATGACGTTATCGACTGACCTTGATAGGTTGGTTGATGCTTTGGCGAGGTTGACCCAAGACGAATTGGGCAACCTTGCAGAAGCATTGACCGAATCACGTGAAGAAACGGCAGATACATTGTCGTTTTTTTTGTGTGCTTGTTTACAAGACAAACAAATAAGAAAGGATGAAAAATATGGAAAAAACTGATTTAGACCGTAGTTTTGGCACGTCATTTAAAGGCAAGTTCATCATGCCCTATGACCTGCTAGTCAAGGCACTTGGCACACCACATTGGCAATATGTGCAACCTTTGAACGGTGAAATCGTTGAAGACAAGGTGGACGTTTCGTGGTGCTTTGAATTTGAGGAAGGACAAGTCGTGACCATCTATAACTGGAAAGATGGACGCGCTTACAACGGACGTGACGGCTTAGAGGTTGAAGACATTAGCGAATGGCACATTGGGGGTAATGATTATGATGTTGTTCACTTACTTGCAGAAGAAATCAATGCCCGTCTTGATGCGGCAGAAGATGGGGGGAATATTTATGAAGGATGAACGACATCTAGCCGCCATCGTTGGGGTTGATAAGCATTGGGTTGAAATCATTGTGTCACAGCGCAAGGAATTAAGCCCTGCACAACGTGCGGATTGCACTGCTTACATCGTAGCAAATGATGGGGCAATCTACACAGCAATCAACAAAGCCATTGCATCAATGGTGGATGAATGGAAGGCATTACAAAACTTGGAACAATCCAAATGATGACATATGCGTTCCGAATTTGTGTGTCACTTGCCGTATTTGTATTTGTGTTGGCGTTGATATTTATTGACCCAAATACAGATTGGCGTGGCGTTTTTATAGTCGGGTTCTGTAGCGTATGGAATTGGTTACACGCCCATGAAGAATATGAAAAGGAAAAGGCAAGAAAATGGAAAAATACAAAGCACTAGAATTGCTAGGAAAAACACTAAGGTCAGGTGACCACGTTTACACTGTAGTAAAACGAATCAGCAACAGTGGACAATATAGGCACATTGATTTCTATGTGTTCAAGCCGAAGCAGTTTTTTGAAGAAGGTGAAAACCAAGTAGAACACAAGAACATCAGTAAAGAGGTAGCACACGCTCTTGGTTTCCCATTTAAGGATAAGACAGGGTGCGTTGGTGTTCAAGGTGATGGCATGGACATGGGTAAATTTGTTGTCCAAGCCTTACAGGAAAGAATATTTGGTGACGATGGCAAATTGATTCACGTGCCGTTGTAGTTACTCGTAAATTTCACCGCTTAAAAAGGGGGGTAGTCCTAATTGGTCTGCCCCTCTTGCTTTTGTGCAACCACACGAACAGCCATTCACACCTAACCAAAGGTAAGTATCCTGTAGCAATTTGTCTTGTGTGCCAAACGTATGGTCAAACCATGCAGGTTCATTGTGGTAAGCGTTGTCACCTAGCCTATGGTGAAGCGGACACAGGGGCATCGTTTCAAAGTGGCTTGCCCGTCTTCCCATGCCCGTGTGATGACGGATGTGATGGATTTCCGCAGGCGTATCCCATATCCCTAACTTAGCGCAAGCGATACAGCCAAGGCTAGCAACGCTGTTTAGATGTTTCTTTTCTTTTACTGTGTGTGGTTTACGCGCCATATTTTTTCTTTTCAATAGTTTGGTTAATCATTTCAGTCTTCCAACGCTCAAAGTTTATGTCCACAATTTTCTTTTCCCATGCCCACTTTGCTTCTTCACTGATAGCAACCCCAAGCATCTGAATGTGGTTCTTGTAACGTGGGTCTGCCCGTGCTTCACGTTCCTGACCTGCGGCAGTCTTTTCACCCTGCACCATGTATTCTTTCATCAATTCAGCAAGCAGAATTTGCCTGCCGTATTCCATGACAGACAGGTCTTGCTTTGCTTTGGCGTGGTTTTCACCAATCTCGCGCAGTTTGTGTAACTGCCGTTCCATTTGGTCTTCGCTCATGCGTTTGCCCCTCTAAAGTTTTTAGACTTCGCTTTCTTAATACGCAGATGGTGAAGGAAGCCTTTGACTTCATCACCTACAGGCTTGGGCGCAACCCGCTTCGTGTGCGGAAAATGACCAAACTTTTCTTTGAATGTCCACGATGCCCAACCTTCCTTGTAACCTTTGCTTTTTGCATAGAAGACTAACTGCGCATAGAAATCTAACTTATGCTGTGGGTTAATCTTTTCTTCATCTTTTGGTAGTTCAATCAGCCTGCCTTCTTTAATCAAAACCATTTTGCTTTCGGCTGTCGGTGCAAATCCACATGACGGACATTCAATCGCCCCTTTGAATGGGGTGTAGACCGTGTGACATTTGCAACAAGTGAACGGCTGTTTCTCTATCGGCTGTGGTTCTTTCTTTTTAGGGTCAATAACCAAGCCTTCAGTCAGTTCCCATTTCGGCACGTCTTCAGGAAAACCGTGTTCATACACGCAACCTGAATGGTCAATAATTAAGGTGTCTTTCTTACCCGCAAACGGACGCAATGAACGCCCAACCATTTGCAGATACAGACCGTATGATTTAGTTGGACGGGCAAGGATAACGCAGGAAACCTTTGGTTCATCCCAACCTTCAGTCAACACCTGACAGTTACACAACACTTTAATCTTGTTTGTATGCAGGTCATGCAACACTTCTTCACGTTCAAGTTCAGGAATTTCACCATCAATGTGACCCGCAGGGATGCCGTTCTTACGAAATATCTGTGCCACATAGCGGCTGTGTGCAATGGATGTGCAGAACACAACAGTCGGTCTGTTCTCTGCATACCTAATCCAATGCGTCACTATGTCGCCAACCAATTTAGGTTGGTTCATACGCTGTGATAGCGGTCTGTTTTCGTAATCGCCACGCACAACCTTGATACCTTGCAGGTCAGGCATTGTCGGTGCAACCACACGGTTTGGCACTAAGAAACCACGGTCAGTCAGTTCACGGATAGACCCACATTCGATGAGGTCATCATACATATTAGCAAGACCCTTGCCGTCTGACCTACATGGGGTGGCAGTCAAGCCAATCACGTAAGCATCAGGGTATTCAGCAACCAAGTCACGGAATGATTTGCTAACTGACCGATGTGCTTCATCAAGAATAATTAGGTCAGCGTTAGGCTTTATAAAGTATTCGTTGTCCTTCCTTGCAGTAAAGGTTTGGACACTAGCAACGGTAGTCTTAGCCCACGAAACGCCTGATTTACCTGCCATCAACACACTGTGATTGACTTCAAAGTCATGCAGTTTGCTACTACATTGCATCACCAATTCACGTCTGTGCGCTACAAACAGGCATGACTTGTGGTTCTTAACCGTTGCACTAATCATGGCTGACGCAATCACAGTCTTGCCACTACCTGTTGGGCTAACCAACAGAACCTTTTTGTTGCCGCGTCTGAAACTATCGCGGATAGCATCAAGGGCAGTTTGTTGATAATCACGCAGGTCCATATCGTTTCCATATATCTCTTAGTTGAAACATCACTTCACTAATGCTTTCAGGTGGGTTGCAAGCGGCGGCAAAGGCTTGTGCTTCTGCTTGTGCATACTCAAAACTTTCACCACGCTTGCGAATAGCAATTAACATCTTTACCAATGCTTCATGCCTGTCACCTTCGCCTACGCCATAGCGCAACGTGCCTGAATACTTTCCTTGATAGGTAGACGGCTTGTAATCCATCTTAAATTCAGGTTTTTTTGGGCGTTCCAACCCTAGCCCTTCCCTAATTTCAGCCATCGTGTAGGGTTCACATGAAACCTGACTTAGCACTTTGATAGGGTATGGCTTGGCTTTGTGGTGATAAAAACCTGCAACACGCATCACACGTGGCAAGTCTTTGACCTTTGGGTCAGCGTTAAACTTCTTAGCCAACGCCTGTTGATACAGTGTGAATGATGCCTTGGGCATATCCTTAACCAACCAATAGCAGTGGTATTTTCCAAAACTTGTGTTGACAATAATGTGCGGTTGTAGGTTAAACTGTTCAGGCAGGGGTGCGCCATCAAGGTCAATGAACACACTGCGGACATTAGTGATGCAGTCGGTGGTTCTCCCTCTGCCGTTAGTTTGATTGACGGTGAAGAACACCCCTGCACCCTGTCTGTTCAAATCCCACAGTTCAGCAATGTGTTCTTGGATAGTGCCATGTAACTGACGTATCAGTTTGCGGTTCTTACCCTTGTCATCAAAGGTCTGAAAACTGTGGTGACTACCAAACGCATCTAAGAACCAAGCGTAATGACTATTTTGATTGAACATCGTCTTCCATCCATTCATCATTAGGTTTGTTCCAACGTGCTTCAGCCCCTTTCTTACCTGCGGCTTGCCGCTTCGCCCTGTTTATTGCCTGTTCCCTGCGTTCTTCTTCCGCTTGGATACATACAAGGCTGACGCTACCGTCACGTTCCTTGACCTGTTTGAACAGGTGCATCATCTTAGGCAACATCTTGTCTATCTTTTCGATGGTGCAATTACACATCTTAGATAGGATTTCAGGGTCAAGTGGTATCTTGTGTCCACGCCAACAGTGGCAATACAACAAGACATACGCGCCCTGTTCTTCAAGCGACATCCGCATCCTGCTTGGGTCACTTATCCAATCGCTTGCGTAAAACTGAAACGCAGGCGATTGCTCATCATTGGTTCGTTTTCTCATTTGTTTCTATCGCAGTTATTAAGTTTAGTTAAATGACATCATATATACCTAGGTTAAGTTTGTCAATGCCCAATTTAAGAAGACGGGTTAGGGCTTCTACTATCTTGGTATGAAGATGAAGGTGAAGTTGAAGATGAAGATGAAGGGGATAAAATCGCATTGGCTTTTTTTAATAACGCCATAGCATTGCTATAGCATTGCCATTTTTTAGGGCAAAAAATAAGGGGTAGGCACAATGAGGATAAAAGCCTACCCCTAAACCGCTTTGCTCTAAGGCTAACTGCGAATAGCCCTGCACCCTAGCGGTTGGGTGTGATAATCAAATCAGGGCGAATGTATTCTACTGTGTAATCGCCTAGTTTGGCAATCTGAAAAGCCCTTAGTGGTGGTATGGTTTGCCACTTTGATACGGCAGGGTGGCTAATACCCAACATACGGGCAAGGTTTTTGCCGCCGTAATGCGACACGATTTCCACCTTTCGTTCCTTCGCAATTTCAAATTTATTCATGTCTGACCCATCATCGTGGTAATTTACTTGGCTTAATATTACAGGTATAATTAACGCAAGTCAACACATAACGCTTGACACGCAGTTTAACCTACGTTAATATACAAACTCCAATAGTAAATCAGAAAGAGGTAGATTATGACTGCAATTATGGCAACAACAAACTTTGGCGGGGACGAAAAGCGTTACCCTGACGTATCCGTAGGGGTGCATCAGGCGCGTTGCGTCCGTGTCATTGACTTAGGCACACAAAAAACTGAATACCAAGGTGATGTATCTTGGAAACGTCAGTGCATGATTATTTGGGAAGTGCCTTCCGAAACAAACAACAACGGTGAACCGCTGACCATCAGCAAGTTCTACACGCTGTCGCTACATGAGAAATCCAATCTTGGTATTGACCTAACAGCATGGCGTGGACGTGCCTTCACTGAAATCGAAAAGCAAGGCTTTGACATTGGCAAGTTAGTCGGTGTGCCTTGCATGATAAATGTGATGGAAGGTAAGAACGGCAGACCACGTGTCACTAGCCTAATGCCTTTACCCAAGACAGCGGACATCCCTGCGCAGTATCACGAAAGCATCCTGTTCAGCATTGATGACTTCCAAAAGGGTGAACGTGGTGCGTTCAACAAGTTGGCAGATGGTATCCGTAACATCGTCCTGCGTTCCAAAGAATTGGAAAACTTTAACGCAGATGCAGAACACACTGGTGAAGACATTCCTGACTTTACCAATGATGAAGACATTCCATTTTAAGGGGGGGCGATATGAAATTTACAAACACATCAAACCTGCCTGACGCGATTGTCCGTGCAGTAACCAATGACCCATATGATGCTAGTGGTAGTGACATTTCTGCAACACGTTTGTTGCAACCACCTTTGATAAGGGTGCTTGAACAGCGTCATTGGGATGACATTGAAGAAGACGTGTCTGACCGTATCTTTAGTTTGATTGGTCAGTCTGTGCATCACACCATTGAACGTGCGGCACAGGGGGATGACATGGTTGAAACCCGTTTGTTTGTTAACAACGAACACACCCAAGGTTGGACGCTATCAGGTCAGTTTGACTATCTGTCAAAAGATGGTCAGTTGCTAGACTTCAAGACCACATCCGCTTGGTCAGCCCTTGATGCTATGCAGAATGGCAAAGGGGAATGGGAAGAACAGTTAAACATCCTTGATTATCTTATCCGTCACAACAAGGACAAGGTAAAGCATGAGGTCAAATCACTTGGCATCATGGCTATCCTACGTGATTGGTCAAAGATGAAGGTCTTGACTTCAGATAATTACCCACGTCAACAGGTTGTAATGATACCTGTGCGCCGTTGGACACCTGAAGAACAAGATGCCTATGTCATGGGGCGTATTGCTCTGCACAAGTCAGCCATGCTTCAGGAACAGCCACCTATCTGTAGCCCTGAAGAACGATGGAACAAGCCTGATACCTACGCCGTGATGAAAGACGGGCGTAAATCTGCCGTCCGTGTCTTGCCTTCCAAGGAAGAAGCAAAGCAATGGATGAAAGACAACAACATGGTTGAAGGTAAAGGATGTATGATTGTTGAACGTAAGGGTGAAGACACACGTTGCGCACACTACTGCCGCGTGAATAAGTTTTGCCCACATTGGAACAATGTTTCTTTTTAATTGTAACAATTTGTAACAATGAATGATGACTTCAAATTAACACGTGACCCTTTAGTTTCAGCTATTCTGAAACGTGCCAATGACCGTGCTAATAAGGGGTTGTTAGATTATGGCGGCACGATGGCAGACGCAAAGAAACCTGTGATTGATTGGATAGGGGATGCACAGGAAGAATTGTGGGATGCCATCGTGTATCTTGAAAAAGTAAAGCATTTACTAGGGGGTAATGATGCCACTTAAACGAGGTAGTTCTGATAAAACAATCAGTCAAAACATCAAGGCTTTGAACAAAGAAGGTGTTCCACGCAACCAAGCCATTGCAATAGCCTTAGAAAAAGCAAGGAAAAAACAAGAAGAAAAGCAAAAATCCAATTCTTGACTTCACAAAATAATTTATTCTGATAAAATAACCCTATGAATACTATAGGGTTATATCATGGCTACGCGGGGTAGACCCCCTAAAGCCCAAGTTCCAACAATTCATCCTGATGCAATCATGGTGAAGTTGGATACTATTGAAAAAATCCTAGAGCATAATCGGAAAGACATCGAAGACCTAAAGCAACAAGTGTCGATGGGAAGGGGGGGTATCAAAGCCATCTTCATCATCGGCGCAATCATCGCCGCCATCGCTACTGCGTATGGTTTATGGAAGGGGGTTCGCTAATGGCTTTACCACTACTAGGATTTCTTGGAACGCTGTTCAAGAACCCTATCACTAGCGTCATCGTTGATAAGACTATCGGCGCAGTTCAGCATGAATTAGAGAAAAAGAAAATCATTCGTGGCATGGAAATTGAAGCCGCGAAATCCATAGACATTGCAAAGATTGACCTAATGGCTGAACAAGTCAAGGCATCTAAAGGGTCATGGAAAGATGAATGGCTTACGCTAGTTTTCACAGGCATATTGATTGCCCACTTCACCCCGTGGACTGTAGACCACATGATACATGGATGGGATATATTGAAAGATGTCCCTGAAATGTTTTGGTATATCGTCTTAGCAATAGTATCGGGTTCGTTTGGACTTAATGCTATGGGTAAGTGGAAAGATAAGTAGGTAATGTTGTGGCAGACCCAATCACGATTGGTCTTGCCGCCTTCAGTGCTATCAAAGCAGGGGTAGCCGCAGGGAAGGAAATACAAAGTCTAGCAGGGGACATTGGTTCGCTATGGGATAGCATTGAAGCCATCAAAGCAGACCACACCAAAAAGAAATCTAAGAAAATACTGTCTGTTAATGAAGAAGCAATGGAAACATTCATTGCTAAGAAGCAGGCAGAAGACATGGAAAACCAAATCCGCGAATTGGTAATCAACACCCGTGGTCTTGACGCATGGCATGAATTGATACGCCTGCGTGTTCAGATAAAGAAAGACCGTATTGCCGCAGAAAAGAAAGCCAAGGCTGACCGCAAAGAAACTTTAGATACTATCCTTATATCTCTACTCATCCTTGCAGGTGTAACCATAATAGGTTTGTTCTTTTGGTTTATCATTAAGGCAAAGCAGGAATCACCCGCATGACAGCCTTCAGCAAAAACCTTTTGTTAGCACTTATCCCACTAGCACTAGCGGCAGTGGGCTATTTGTTTCAGGCATCTATTGCCATGCACGACAAACTATCTGTGATGGAACAGAAGATGTCGATACTTGTTGATATGGATAATAAGATTATTCCTAGCCCTGACAATGCTATAGCACGTAACCAAATTAGAATGGAATTGCAAGATGACTTGCATGATTTGGATAAACGGTTATCACTATTGGAAGCTATTATTCTAGGGAAGAAATGAAAGGTAACACATGACTGAATATAAATCGCCGCATGAACGTGAAGAATGGCAAGACCTTCTGCACCGCATCAAAGAACATGAAGGCTTTCGCAACACTATCTATCTTGATACATTGGGTAAAGCTACAATCGGATACGGTCACTTAGTTGTTGACGATGATGCCTATATAGAAGGGCAGGTTTATTCTGAAGAATTGCTATACAAACAATTCGGTTTGGATTTCGATAAAGCGTTCCTACAAGCACAGGAATTGTGGGAAGACTATCACCTACCGCACACCGCACAAGAAATCATTATTGAAATGGTGTTTCAGTTGGGGATGGGCGGGGTATCTAAGTTCCGCAAAATGTGGGAAGCGTTGAAAGACCGTGACTTTGAGGAAGCCGCCGCGCAAATGCTAGACAGCCGTTGGGCTAAACAGACCCCACGCCGATGTCAGGAAATGGCTAGTCGGATGGCTTCTTGTTCTGAATAGTAGCAAACGCCAAAGTCATCAGACCTGCCGCAATACCTGTTAGCAATGCTTCATCGTAGACACCACCAAAATGTGATGGGTGTGTAGCAAAATCAGCAATGGCTGTCAGAAAGCCTGTAAGCCCCGCTAAGACGTATCTATTGCTTGCATACTGTGGCTTTAGCCAAACCAAAGAAACAGCGGCTACGGCTGTTAGAAAGCCTGTTTCTGTAGCCTTTAACACATGACGTAATTCAATAGCACCGACATCGCCTTGCGTCATCATTAGGATGCAGGCGGTAAAGGAATCTCTAAATCGTCCTGCCCATATATGCAGGTTCTTAATCAGAGCGTCCACCCCTAAACAAATCCTTGATAGATAGCACTGCCTTCCTCAGAATGATACGAATATCAGTCCACAAGATTACCCATTTGTAATCTATTTGAGTTCCAAACTTTGTAGCAAATACAAAACCTAGCACCCAACCTATGATAAAAGCGATAAACAGTTCCATGTTACGCCTGCGATTCTGACCAAGAAATACGTCCTGCAATGTTGAACGGGTTAGTGTTCGACACGGTAGACGGGTCTTCTGTCAATCGGGCAACCACAGTCAAGGTATCAGGACCATCAGGGAAGACGTTGTTGCCGCCCATGATACTGTTACCAAGTGTAGCCACATCGCCCAAGTCTTGTGTAGTTGATATAGCCGCACGGTTTGTTGTGCCTGTGCCGCCCTGCACACGGAAGCGGAAGATGTCCAAGCCACCTGTAATCGTGTCACCGTTTTGGTGATAGATAAGTTGTGACAAGGATGGGTTCTGCACCGATGTCCAATCAGCGTTATCCACCTGACCATTCAATCGCAATGAAACTTCTGCGGCGTGGGTAGATAGGATACCGACTTGACTTAGGATAAGTTGCATACGGTTGATAATCTCACGTTCACCCAAGAAGCCAATCGTGTTGGTATCAACAGATGGTGACAATCTAATGGTGATAAGTGGGATTTCAATATTAACTGGTGCGCCACTAGCGGCTAGCGTTACAGTGTAGTTGCTGTTTGCGCCTGTCGTTGCTGACGGGTTACGGTCAATAACAAACAAGTCACGTGCCGCTTGGTTTTGATAACTATAGCCACGGCTTGACAACAAGTCAGGCTGATATGGACTACGGCTAAATGCACCATCCTGCGGGTTACGCAAACGTGTTGATGCCTGTAGGCTAGTGCCACTGATTGCCATGTTTTCAGCAACCTGATTGT